>Ga0136641_1000600_pt1 | contig 15452 bp, 12 predicted proteins | sample EliLak1302023Y_FD_115312 | JGI IMG/M metagenome (GOLD analysis project Ga0136641, IMG submission 115312) | Freshwater microbial communities from Elizabeth Lake, Yosemite National Park, California, USA - 13020-23Y | ecosystem: Environmental > Aquatic > Freshwater > Lake ...
ATCATCAATAACCGTACCAAAGATGATGTTCGCATCTGGATGAGCAGATCGGGCAACTAGCTCTGCTGCTTCGCTCAATTCGAAGAGCCCCAAATCTGAACCACCAGCAATGGAGAGCAAAACTCCCCGGGCGCCGTCAATGGAAGCTTCCAGTAATGGGCTGGCAATCGCTAATTCCGCTGCCCGGATTGCGCGCGCTTCCCCACGTGCCGAGCCGATACCCATCAGGGCAGACCCAGCACCCGACATAACGCTTTTAACATCTGCAAAATCCAGGTTAATGAGGCCAGGTGTCGTAATTAAATCGGTGATTCCCTGGACGCCAGATAATAAGACTTGGTCAGCACTTCGAAACGCTTCAACCGCCGTAATTGACCGATCAGAAATAGCAAGAAGACGATCATTAGGAATCACGATTAACGTGTCCACTTCTTCTCGCAAAAGTGCGATGCCCTCCTCTGCTTGCTTCGTGCGATGTTTTGCCTCAAAGGAGAACGGCTTGGTTACGACACCCACAGTGAGGGCACCGAGTCCCTTCGCAAGCTTTGCAACAACTGGTGCTCCACCAGTACCAGTCCCACCGCCTTCGCCTGCCGTAACAAAAACCATATCGGCACCACGTAACACTTCTTCAATTTCTTCAGCGTGATCCGAAGCTGCTTGACGCCCGACGTCTGGTGATGCACCAGCACCAAGTCCACGCGTAGAGTTTCTTCCGATATCCAACTTCACATCCGCGTCGCTCATGATGAGTTGTTGTGCATCAGTGTTAATAGCGATGAACTCGACGCCTTTGAGTCCCGCTTCAATCATTCGATTAACGGCATTAACTCCACCGCCACCAATTCCAACCACTTTAATAACAGCCAAATAATTCTGCGGTGTCGCCACGAGTATTCCCTTCTAGAACTCTAAACCTTTACAAGAGGCTTAAAGAGCATGTTAATCCGATGCGTAAAAGTAAGACCCGGTGCTCGTTGTAGCAACGACCGACACGATTTATCAAAGAGCAATATCTCAACGTAAGGTCGAGAGAACTAATTGACTGGAGCGACTATGGGTGATGCGGGATCAGAAACATCTATCCTCAAAATATTTTTATTCTCTGGAAGTGCCAATAATCGTTCGATTACTTGAGCTTTTAGTCCACTATCTTCACCGCTTCCCCACGTGATGATAAGTGATGGATGGCTACGGACTCTTGTGGTTAATGTAATTTTTCCGCGGGAGTCAACGCGCAAAGCAGTCATGCCAACAATTAACATAGGCGGAGTAGACGCCAAAAATTGTGCAGCTGTGGTTCTAATTATTTGAGTCGACGAATTAAATGTGACGGTTGGTAATTCTGAGGGAACCTTGGTTTTTGATGGTAAGGAAAAAGAGACTCCAGTTTTGTCAAAATATTTTGTTGAGCCATCCTGTTCGCGAAATTGTGCGATTGGTATGCGCGGTATGACCGCAATAGTTAAATCCCGAGCTAACCAGTGTCGCTTGATTGTTATTTCACGAACCCACGATTGGTGCAGAAGATCTCTGGAAATTCGGCCAAGACTCACTCGCGCTAGCGGCAGTCCAACATGTACTTGATCCGGGACCACGAGTGCTGTGATGATTTTTTCATATCCAGCTGCCGAAATTTCAATTGATTTGATAGAAAATAACGGTGACCAACCTAAAAGGTACGCTAACAGCGCGCTCAGGAAGAGAGATAGGACAATACCCGGAGCGCTCCTCCCGATTTTTCTATGGCTCTTTTTACGAATCGTCATTAGCGCAAATTTCTAAAAAAACTTCTCTTCAAGCGCTTGGAGGATCACCGGTGTCAATGCGCTTACATCTCCCGCGCCCAAAGTGATGATGACATCCCCGGATGACGCCAGCTTGACCACTTCTTCTACCGCTTTCAGCATCGACGGCTCGACTGAGAGTTTGGAAGGATCAGATCTTCTAGTTATCAAGGCGGAGGTAACGCCAGGTATGGGTTCTTCCGACGCGGGGAAAATTTCTAGCACAAACGTTTTATCCGCAATACTCAATGCTTCGCCAAATTCGAAAGCAAAGGCTTGTGTGCGAGAAAACCTATGTGGCTGAAAGATCACCAGGACTTTGCCACTTTGAGCATACCTCCGTGCGGTTTCAAGCGTCACACGGATTTCAGTGGGGTGGTGCCCATAATCATCGAGAACCCTTATTCCTTGCACACTTCCCTTATATTCAAATCGCCTTCGAGCCCCAGAGTATGAACCTAATCCCTCGATCAATTCGGAACTCTCTGCCCCCAGCAATTCTCCGGCCGCTAGCGCAGCTGTTGCGTTAAAGATATTGTGTGTTCCCGGGATTGACAGTGTTAATTCATCTAAGACTGTCCCGGTATGAGTAATTCGAGCTACAGATTGCATGGGATCACAGAAGATTCTCGAGATCACATAATCACCTTCGCCGGCCCCATATGTAATTATTTGAATATCTGTTCGCTGTATCCGCGTCAACAGTTCTATGACTCCAGGATCGTCTCCGCAGACAACCAAAAAACCGCCGGCTTGAATAGTTTCCACAAAATCAAGAAATGCCTCAAAAACATCTTCAAGTGAATCAAAATGGTCTACATGATCTAGCTCAATATTGGTAATGATTGCGCCCCAAGGACGATAACAGGTGAATGATCCATCAGATTCATCCGCCTCTGCGACAAAGATGTCACCGCTTCCTAAGTGGGCATTGAGGCCAGAACTGTTTATTAATCCTCCGATAGAAAACGAGGGATCCAGGCCGGCAACCTGCAACGCCACGGTGAGCATCGAAGTCGTCGTAGTCTTTCCATGAGTGCCGGCAATCGCCACTGACTTTTTTCCACGCATGAGTTGTGACAACGCTTCTGCCCGACTCCATGTGGGAATCCCCGCTTGAAGCGCGGTTGCAATTTCTATATTCGTTTCGCCAATAGCACCTGAAGAAATCAAAAGGTGGCTACCAAAAATATTTTCCGCACGGTGTCCAATAAAAATAGTTGCGCCTAAATTCTCTAGTGAATCAATGATCCCTGAGCGCTTAACATCACTACCACTAATGGTCAAACCTTGTGCCAGCATGATGCGAGCAATGCCGCTCATACCTGCGCCACCTATTCCAACAAAATGAATGTGCTTGCCACGTAGTTCACTGATTGAGTCCATTTTTCAATCCTTTGCCTGAGAAACCATAACAGTTTGAGCTCGGGCGGCAATCACCGAGGCTGCATCAAGTGGCGAAAGAATAGTGTGTGAGCCATCACGCCATGCCAAAGCAGCTTTCATCAATTCTGGTAGTCGGGATAGAATCCAATCGCTACTAAAAGCCGAATCGGCAACCATAACGCCACCACCTTGAGAAACTACCGCTTGCGCATTAAGAACTTGTTCGCCATTTCCTATCGCAAGTGGCACATAAACACTATAAATGCCCAGGAGTCCGGTCTCTATTGTTGTTACTGCACCCGCACGACAGATTGCTAAATCCGCGGCAGCGTAGGCCTTGGGCATATCATCAATATAACTAACGGGCACATAGCCAGCTGCAGGCTCCGGGAGCTCATTATTTTTACCCACAGCATGAATCAATTGAAATCCGTTGGCTAAGAGCTGGTCAAGGATAGATGCGACAACTGAATTGAATTTTCTTGAGCCTAATGACCCACCGAATATCAAGATCGTAGGTTTGCTGGGATCTAGCTTAAAAGAAAGAAGTGATTCATTCCGGAGATGCGCTCTTTCCGAGCCAAGTTTTGTCGCAAACTCTACGATGGAGCGACGCAACGGAATTCCCACTACCTCATGTTTACCATCAGGAAAAGCGGTCAAAATGGTTGCTCTGCAAAAAACTGCGAGGCGATTAGACATCCCCTTCTTTGCGTTAGCTTCATGAGCAATTATTGGCACACCGGATAATTTTGCCGCTAAATAAGACGTTCCGCAGACATAACCGCCGAACCCAATAACGACATCTGCGTCTTTCAGGATTCGGATGGCCTCAACCACAGATTTTAAAAATCTGAATTTCCACATGAGCGCATCTTTATTTAATCGGCGTGGAAAAGCCGCCTTCGTTATGTTGACCACTGGATACCCAGCTTGGCTGACTAAAGTTTTTTCGAGTCCACCTTTCGTACCTATGAAGGTAATTTTCGTACCGGGAGCCAATTGCTTGAGCTCATGGGCAACCGCTAGCGCTGGTTCAATATGACCGGCAGTTCCCGCAGCAGCAAAAATAACTTTCTTCACTTTCTGAATAGCAATTTCTTGCGATTATTCATCACTCGCCGCAGTTCTGGATCGCGCCTAGCTACATTGAGCACATATCCAATCGCGAGGAAATTGGCCATTAGTGACGATCCACCATAACTGATGAAGGGTAAAGTGACACCGACAACCGGAAGCACCCCGATATTTGAACCAATGTTGATGAAAATCTGGATCAAGAACCAGGTAGCTATACCAGCGCATGCGTATCGGGATAAGAGATCTTTTGCATGGATAGCAGTTCGGTATATTCCATAGAGAAGTGCGGCATAAAAAATCAAAACCAGCAACGTTCCCAGCAATCCAAGCTCTTCGCCAATGACCGAAAAAATAAAATCAGTATGAGCTTCTGATAAATTACCCCATTTTTGCCGGCTCGCACCTAATCCGACTCCAAAAAGCCCTCCGCTAGCCAGGCCCATCACGGAATGCGCAGGCTGCCATCCAGCCAATTTGTAGATATCTGGGGCAAATGGATTTATCACTGCTGCTAGCCGATGAATTCGGTACGGGGCTAAAGCCACCATCCCTGCCAGTCCCACGATTGCTACTGACCCAAGAACCAGGAAGTGTCGAACCGGAAGTCCGCTCACAAAAAGCAAGGCGGCAATAATTCCCAGCACTACTACGGTTGCTCCCAAATCATGGCCCATCAAAATCAGAAAGACCACGATCAATGTTCCTGGCAGTAAAAATGCTATCTGCCGAATCGATGAACGATCTACAACGCTTTGATCATATTTGCGTAATTGTGCTGCACTCCACAAAATGAGACCAAGCTTTGCGAATTCGCTCGGTTGCATCGTAAATCCACCAAGGTGGATCCAGTTGGTATTTCCGTGAACATTTAACCCGATTCCTGGAACCAATGGAAGGCAGAGCATGACACCGCTAATCAATAACGAATATTTAATGACCCAATCCCAAACAGCCACTCGCCAGTTAGCAATAATCACAAGCGCCAGAATCGACACACCAAAAAATAATAATTGTCTGATAAAAATGGAATACGTAGTTCCGGATTGCTGAAGTGAAACAATGCTTGAAGCAGAAAGAACCATCACGATCCCAATAGCGGAAAGAAAGAAGAGCGACCACACCATGAGGTAATAAGGGGCATCAATGCGGCGAAGGTATCCAGAATACTGTTCGCGACGAGTAAACGAACGAGTACTCATTTCCCGACCACCTCTTTCACCGCTTTTGCAAATATTTCTCCACGGTCAGCATAATCTTTGAACTGATCCATTGATGCGCAAGCCGGAGCCAGCAATACAGTATCCCCGCTTAGGGCCAGCTCACGGGCTTTCGACACAACATCGCGCATGAGCTGTTCAGAACTCTCTCGAAATGGGATTAGGTAATATGGAATTTCCGGCGCATGCTTATCAAAGGCTTCGGCAATCAGCGGTCCATCTTCGCCGATCAAAATTGCCGCCCTTATTCTGGGAAAAGATCGTTGAATTAACGAGTCCATGGTGGCTCCTTTTGCCAAACCACCTGCGATCCACACTACCGATAGGAAAGACATGATTGCTGCGCTGGCAGCATGAGGATTTGTCGCCTTTGAATCATTTACCCAATCGATTCCGTCATGCTCAAGTACCCGTTCAAGCCGATGATGATCTAATCGAAAACTCTGTAAACCTAGCTTAATATTTTCGTGCGAGATTCCCAGCGCCAACGCCAGGCCCGCCGCAGCCATCGCATTGGACACATTGTGAGGGACTGTCGGCTGAATATCTGCAATCACTGCAAATTCAATCGCTTTGGTTGGATCACCAGTAAAGGCTCTATCAATGAGCAGGTTTTCGACTAAACCAATCTCGCCATAGCGTGGGGTATCTAACGAATAAAAAACCTTTTCCCCGCTCCAGGCTGTGCTCAGCAGAATTAATTGTGAATCTTGAGCATTAATGATGGCCCGGTCTGAAAATTCTAGAAGTTTAATTTTTGCAGCACCATACTCTTCAAAAGAGCCATGCCAGTCAATGTGATCAGGAGCAATATTTAAAATTGCGCAAGCGACAAAACGTGGGAGCGAACTCCATTGCAATTGGAACGAGGAAAGTTCGATCGCCAGAATGTCGTACTCGCTTCCCCTATTCAACATGGCGATGACAGGCTCACCCACATTTCCACATGCCTTTGCATGTAGTGATGCAGCGTCAAAAATAGATTGAACCATATTCACAGTAGTTGTTTTCCCATTAGTCCCCGTTAATGCGACCCAACGCTGTTCTGGCGCGATATCTTCTTTGATCCGCCAAGCAAAATCTATTTCACTGATCATCTCAGCACAATTTTGCGAAAGTTCCTGAATAATAGGGTGGTCGATTTTCCATCCAGGAGAAACAATTACCAGATCGTATTGAGAATTGACGGAAGTGGAATAACCAACTATTTTTTCATCGAACACTTCTGCTTCGATTTCCCTACGGTTAAGAAATGTACAAAGCGCCATGCCTGTTACCCCAGCACCTACGATTGCTATTTTCTGGGTACGAAGGATCTCTAAAACGGACATGTCAAGCAGTAACCCATTGGGCATAGAACAGGCCTAGCCCTACGGCAACGCTAAACCCAGCAATGATCCAAAAACGAATAACGATTGTCACTTCTCCCCAGCCTAAAAGCTCAAAGTGATGTTGAAGTGGGGCCATTCGAAAAACTCGTTTTCCACCAGATAACTTAAAATACGTAGTTTGAATAATCACTGACATAGTAATAATAACGAAGAGCCCACCTAGAGCAATGAGAAGCATTTCTGTGCGCAAGGTGATGGCAAAACCTGCAAGTGCTCCGCCCAATGACAGTGATCCCACGTCGCCCATAAAAATACGAGCAGGAGAAGTGTTCCACCAGAGGAATCCCGCACAGGATCCCGCAAAGGCGGCGGCCAGAACTGCTAAATCCAGTGGATCGCGCACCATATAACATTTGGCGACATGATAGGTCGATTCGCTTACCCCACAGCTCTGCCTAAATTCCCAGACTCCTATCAGGACAAAAGCGAGCAGAGTCATAATCGAAGTTCCACTGGCTAGTCCATCTAAGCCGTCGGTCAGATTGACGCCATTGCTGGTTCCGAGCACGAGCAAAATCACCCAGAGCACTACCACTACCGTCCCAAAGACCACGGACGTCTCTCTTACTGTGGATAAATGAAATGAAATAGGTGCAAGATGAAAGGAATCTTTGAAGTGTAATCCAGCATATGCAAAGCCCGCTGCCACCAAAGCTTGACCCAGCAATTTTTGACGAGCCCGTAGCCCAAGGGAACGTCGCTTGACAATTTTGAGCCAATCATCCAGCAAACCAATTATCCCAAGACCTAAAACAAGAGCTATAACCAAGAGGGAAGATGTACTGACGCGCAACCCATGCAAAAGATGCGAACAGAAATATCCGCCTACAGCCGCAAAAACCAGAACTATGCCACCCATAGTTGGCGTTCCACTCTTTACATGATGAGTGGTTGGGCCATCGTCTCTGATATTTTGCCCAATACCACGAGATTTCAAGAAGCGAATGAATAGCGGCGTCAGAAACAGGCTGAGCAAGGTCGCCACGGATCCAGATAGCAATATCTCTTTCATTCGACACTCGCCTGTCTGTGTTCCCACGTTGCAACCATTTTTTCAGAGAGTTCATCAAGATGTTCAGCGCGGGACGCCTTGATCAGGACGACGTCGCCCGGCTGGATATGTTCCGTCATCCCCAATGCCCCCTCCTGAGTAAGCACACTATGAGTCTGCATTTCATCCCCCGCGTAAGTATCTAGATCCAACCCGTCGAGATAAAGGTTGGTCCCGATCGCCACCAAATGATCAATACCCAACTCGGAAGCGAGTCTGCCAATCCGCAGATGTTCTTCTGCTTCTGACGCGCCGAGCTCATGCATTTTCCCAAGAAAAGCCCACGAGGAACCTCCGCGTTCCTGAGATAAAAGAGCCAAGGTTCGAAGCGCCGCGCCCATACTCTCCGGGTTTGCATTGTAAGAATCATTGATCAACAGGTGGTCATCGATATCGTGCAATTCCATGCGCCATTTGCTTGAAACTTCTGCCGTGGAGAGTACAGACGCAATCGAATCGATCGATATGCCCACTTCCAACGCTACTGCGGCAGCGCCCAAAGCGTTAGCCACCTGATGAAGCCCTAAAAGTCTTAGTGCCACCGGCGCCCGACCAGAGGCACAGACCAAATCAAAATGCGCCCGCCCCTCCCGAAATTCCAAATCGGCGGCACGAACATCACAACGATTGTTCTCCCCAAAAATAACCCGCTTCAGATTCAGTCCATCAGCCATATGCGGTGTGAAGGAATCGTAATTTCCCAAAACCGCTATTCCACCAAGGAGATCAGAAGATTCGGGATTGTTCGCAGATAGATTCTGAATCAGCTCGCTCTTTGCATTCGCAATAGCTGCTTGATCTCCGAATTCACCAATGTGAGCACTGCCAACTACTAGAACTAAACCGATCTGTGGTTGTGCAATCGTGCACAAAAGCTTGATGTCGCCTTTATGGCGTGCGCCCATTTCTAAAACACAAAATTTAGTTGCTGGTGTGCAACGCAAAATTGTTAGTGGAACACCCAGTTCGTTATTAAATGAACCCTCCGAAACCACCGTTTCGCCAGCGAGTGTCAAGACTTGACCCAAGAGATCTTTGGTCGTGGTTTTACCGTGTGAACCAGTTATTCCAATGAAAGTGCTGCTGCTCATATTGGCGCGAACATGCGAAGCTAGCTTCTGCATTGCCACCAGAGAATCCTGGACAATAATCGCTGGTGCGCCGGTGACTATAGAAGTGATCGCAAAGGAAGCACCGGCTTTTATCGCATCTAGGGCGTAAGAATTTCCATCAACTCTTTCACCCGGTAGTGCGATAAAAAATGTCCCATCGGTCACTTTACGGGAATCAATCTCTGGATTTTCTGTCACAACCATGGAGGGATCTAGTTCATAGATATCTCCGTCAGTAATTGTGGCGATTTCAGCAATAGTTAATGGAATCATGACAGTCCCTCAATCGCACGAGCTAGTTCTAGGCGATCGTCAAACGGATATTTAACTCCAGCCACTTCTTGACCTTTTTCGTGTCCTTTTCCTAGAACCAATACGCAATCACCATCCTGGGCTTCTGCCACAGCCTTGACTATTGCATCACGGCGATCAACTTCAATGACCGCAGCCTTTTCATGAAGAATGGAGTCAGATCCCAACATCTCATCCATGATACGTTGAGGATCTTCTGACCGTGGGTTGTCGGATGTAAAAATTGCATAATCACTTCCAGATAAAAGCGCCTCACCCATCAATGGTCGTTTGCTTCTGTCCCTGTCTCCACCACAACCGAGCACTGCTATCACCCGGCCAGATGTCAGTTCTCTGGCCGTCGCTAGGACTCGTTTGACAGCATCTGGGGTGTGGGCATAATCGACCAATGCCAGGAACTTCTGACCCACCGCTACCGACTCTAAACGTCCGCTAGGTGCCCGCAAAAGATGCATGAAAGCAGCAATCGCCAATGGGTCGACCTGCGTTTCGACAGCTAATGCAATTGCTAATAACGCATTATCGAGATTATGTAGACCAATGAGCGAAAGCCAGCCTTCGATAAGAATCCCGCCCGTACCTCTTATTGCTACCCTATATCCATTTTCATTTTCTAATCGATCAATTGATTCGAAATGCCATTGGGCCCGTTTGTCGCTCCGTGCGAGTGATTGCACCTGTATCGGAGCTTCTTCATAAAGACGACGCCCGTATTTAGAATCAATATTTATGATTCCACGATCAGCGAATTCTGAAGAAAAGAGCTTAGCTTTGGCTTGGAAATAGCTCTCCATATCTCCATGAAAATCTAGATGGTCTTGCGACAAATGAGTAAATCCAACAACAGAGAATCTAATTCCGGAGATACGATGCTGAACAATTCCATGACTACTTACCTCCATCACACAATTTCGAACATGCCTCTCTCGCATAACTGCAGCGAGTCGCTGTAGGTCAGATGCTTCTGGTGTTGTGAATTCCGCGCTCAGGCTTTCTTCACCGATTGTGGTACCAATCGTTCCGACGAAGGAAGTTGTTCGATGATTAAAACGCCAGATCTGCTCAAGTAGCGCAGCGGTCGTGGTTTTACCGTTTGTACCAGTAACGCCGACAGCATCTAACGAAGCAAAAGGATTTCCATAGAACCAAGAAGAGAGATCGCCCACCATAAAGCGAGGATCTCCCACGCCTAGGCAAGGAAGTGCATCTTGGATGATATTCATTCCTTGTTGATCGGTCAGAACCAAAGTTGCACCTTTTTCTTTGGCCTCTTCTACAAAATTTGCACCATGTCTTTTTACGCCTGGTAGAGCGATAAAGAGATCCCCGAACTCCACCATTTTTGAATTGTGAGTTATGCCCGTGAAATACAGGTCATTGACTCCATGAAGTACATTGTCGATTCCCAAAAAGGAGCACAGATCTTTTGCCTTCTTTGAGAACTCCCCCAGTGGTCGTAACGCGGTCATGGCTTACTTTTCTTGAGAGCCGCTTGAGTGAGCGGATATGGGACAGTCTTCGAACGGGTAGGTTGAATCTGCTTGGCCTGGAGCAAGAAACTCATCACTTTTTTAAATACTGGCGCGGCTACTTCCCCTCCAAAATGCCCACTACGCGGATCTTGAACAACCACACTTACGACATATCGTGGCGCCTGCGCTGGAGCCATTCCAATAAATGACGCTACATAGCCCCGATAACATCCACACTCAGGATCAGATCTCATGGCGGTACCAGTTTTACCAGCAACTTCATATCCAGGAATTTGTGCTGCTGGAGCAGTTCCTTTCTCCGAAACTACACTTTGAAGCATGGTGCGAACTTTCTTTGCAGTCTCTGCACTAATGACTCTCACACTCGTTGCTGGATCAGATGGTGTGTAATTTCCATTGCTATCCACAAGTCCAGCAACGACATTTGGAGTTACCCGAACCCCATTGTTTGCAATAGTTGCAAAAACTTCTGTTGCTTGCATTGCTGTTACAGAATATCCCTGACCAAATGCCATAGTTGGTGCAGAAGATTTGGACCACGTAGATACTGGGTGCAAGATTCCCTGTGATTCACCCTGAAGATTTGATCCAGTACTCTGTCCAATTCCAAATTTTTTCAAATAGGAATAAAACATATTATGCGACATCGTTGAGCCAATTTGAATTGCACCAATATTGCTCGATACCGCCAGAACACCAGCAGTAGTTAGATGCTCAGTCTTATGGTTAATATCATCATGAAATACTCTGCCGCCAACTTTTATCGTATTAGGAATTGTATAAACCGTTAAGGGAGTAGTTGTTCCCTGTTCAATTGCAGCTGCCACCGTTATAACTTTTCCAGTTGAACCGGGTTCGTATACATCTTGAACTGCTGGATTTCTTATTTCATCAAGTTTTATCGATTTTCGCTTTCCTGGGTCGAAGGTAGGAGCGGAAGCTTGAGCCAGGATAGCGCCAGTTTTCGGATCCATAACAATGACGGTTCCAGAAAGTGCCTTACTGCTCTTCACGGCAAACGTGATTGCATCTTGCGCCATCCATTGAACATCGCGGTCAATGGATAATCGAACACTTGTGCCAGATTTTGCAGCAGTCACAAACTGTTGAGAACCAGGGATGATGTTTCCAACACCGTTGGCATACCGGTATTCACCGTTAGTACCTGCAAGAACAGAATTCTTCGTTAATTCGATTCCTGCGATCCCGACGTTCATCGAATTGGTCAATCCGACCAAGGATGCGGCAAGTGTGCCAGTGGGGTAATTCCTCGAATATGTGCGCTCAGAAAAGAATCCAACGATACGTTTGCTTAAACCTGCGGGGCTCTGTCTGACCGCATGGTTGTACGTAGAAATCGCACTTTGTAATTTGTTCCAGACAATGGGAGCGGCGAAATTTTCTATTACTTGATACCGTTTTTTTCCTGACAGCAACTGCCGGAGTTTTTCTACCGGGATCCCCAGAGCTGCAGCCGTAATCTGTGCAGTCTTTACTGGATCTGCGATCATGGTTTGATCAACGACAATATTTTCAGCTGCTTCACTTCTTGCCAAAACAACTCCATTGAAATCGGTGATGATGCCCCGTGGTGCAAGCAGGACAGAACGAATAATCATTTCTTGGTTGGCACGCTTCGTGTATCCGCTTGCATCTACTGCTTGTATCTGAATTAATCGCATTCCAAAGAGCAGAAAAAGGATAAGAAAAATTACAACTAATGTTCTTATGCGTTGTGCAAATCCTTGCGCCGAAATCATGGCTTGGCCGCCGGACTGATCGATAAAAAGTTTATGGTTGCTTGAGGTTGCATTCCTATTGATTGAGCGTGATGAGCTAATTGGCTGGGCGAGGAATACCTGGATACTTGATTCAGAAGAGCTTCCTTCTGGTCGGTAACGGATTCTAGGTGCAGTTTAAGCTTTTCCATTTCGAAAGCACCGGAGCTGAGAGCAATATTTATTCCAAGAAGCGCTAACAATCCGATCGCAAACATGGCGCCGACGATTCCAGCAAAAGATCTAGAACTTACTGCTGCCGGATTGTCTGAAGAAAAATCAGGCACCAATTTGAGCACAGTGCGAGCGCTATTTGTCATGACTCGAACGGTTCTTTCCTTGGGTGCTAATCGATTAAGAGAATCCTGTGAAACATCAGAAGATAGCTGGGTAATAGCCATTAGGCAGCCATTCTTTCCACAGCGCGAAGACGCATTGAAGCCGCACGAGGATTGAGATCAATTTCGCTACTTGGTGCGGCCTCGCTCCCTCTCATGATCAATGTGTATTTAGGTGCGCTATTCGGGAGATCGAAAGGAAGTCCTCTTGGTGAACGTGATTCTGTAATTGCGCTGATTGCGCCTTTCACGATTTTGTCTTCTAGGGATTGATAAGACATGACAACTAAACGACCATGAAGATCTAACGCCGCAAGTGCCGCAGGTATAGCTTTTTCTAAAATAGAAAGTTCTTGATTAACTTCGATACGTAGCGCCTGAAACGTCCGTTTCGCTGGATTTCCACCTGTCCGTCGCGCGGGTGCTGGAATGGAATTCTTTACGATCTCTGCCAAATCCTTAGTACTTTTGAGCGATCCATTTTCTCTGGCAAAAATTATATTGTCGACGATCCTGGGTGCAAATTTTTCTTCACCATACTTCCGTAGAATCCTGATTAAACTATGTCGGTCGTATGTCTCCAAAATTTCACGAGCGGTGATTCCGCTACTTTGATCCATTCGCATATCAAGCGGAGCATCATAGGAATACGCAAATCCGCGTTCACCATCATCTAATTGCATTGAAGAAACACCCAAATCGAAAAGAATTCCAGCAACGTGGATCACCTGATTCTCTTCTGCTATCTCTGCAATCTGATCATAGGTGTTGTGCGCGATTATCAATCGATCCGAATATTGCGACAACCGCGAGCGAGCAATCGCTATCGCGCTCTGATCACGATCAATTCCGATGACTGTGACTAATGGAAACTTAGAGAGAATTTTGAAAGCGTGGCCACCAAGTCCTAACGTGGCATCGATGACAAATGTTTTCTCACGATTTATCAACGAATACTCGATAGCAGGAGTCAGTAAATCAACGCAACGTTCAAGCGCAACTGGAACATGACCTTGGTTCATCGTACTTTCTCCTTTCTATTTCGTTTTAGTGGTACCGATCTAGTAGTGCTAACGGATCTGTATCTGGGTCACCGCCGACCGACGGATCAGGGGGAACGGCGCAGGGGAAAGGGCGTCGTTTGAAGAGGTCGGCGATGGCCCAAATGCAGATCCACAAAGTTGAATCCGATCGAGATCCTTCACAAGTCCAGTGATTAGAAGAGTCCGGGCAACACCTCCGTAGAAACGTCAGCAAAACCCTTTTCACGATCTGCAAGATATGTGTTCCAGGATGGCGCATCCCATATTTCTATCCGGGTATTTGCCCCGATCACGACGCATTCTTTCTCGAGGGCCGCATACGTTCGCAATCCAGTCGGAATTGTCACGCGTCCTTGCTTATCTGGGACTTCGTCATGTGCTCCAGCAAACATCACTCGCATGTAATCACGGGCTGCTTTTTCTGTCACAGGTGCCTGACGTAAACGTTCGGTGATTGCCGTGAATTCAGTCATGGGAAACACGTAGAGACACCGTTCTTGCCCTTTGGTAATCACTAGCCCGTCGGCCAGATCTTCGCGGAATCTGGCAGGCAAAATGAGGCGACCCTTTTCATCGAGCTTTGGCTCGTGGGTCCCTAAAAACATCTGCGCTTCCCCCAGATTCACTTTCACGCTCAATTCCCCCGAATCGTGCGTTATCCACCACTTTACTCCCTTTTTCTCCATTTTCAACCACTTAAAGCCACTTTTTTACCCAATCGCTCCCCGGCAGAAATTTCCGATGCATCTATAAAAAATATGTCATCTAAGATTGCGCCCTATGACTCAAATTCCTAACGATTCTGTGATGGTTTCGGCAAGAGGCCTAACGAAGCGTTATGGTGATTTCGTCGCGGTCGATGGAATCGACTTTCAGGTCAATAAAGGGGAATCGTTCGGATTTCTGGGACCTAACGGCGCTGGAAAATCGACCACGATGCGGATCATCGCTGCCACGTTGACCAGGACGAGCGGTGAAATCACCGTCCTGGGCAAAGATCCAGAGAAATTTGGACCAGAAATCAAGGCTCACTTAGGTGTGGTTCCGCAGGCAGATAATCTGGACAATGCCCTTACTGTCCAAGAAAATCTTTACATTTATGGCAGATACTTTGGACTGTCTAAGAGTTTTATCCGGGGAAAAATTGAAGAGCTCCTAGATTTTTCCCAATTAGTCGAAAAGCGAGACGTCAAAGTAGAAGCCCTTAGCGGTGGTATGAAGCGCCGATTGACCATTGCCCGCGCTTTGGTAAGTGAACCAGAAATACTGATGCTAGACGAACCGACTACTGGGTTAGACCCCCAAGCTCGTCACATTTTATGGGATCGCCTCTTCAGATTGAAAGAACAAGGCGTCACGTTATTAATAACGACTCATTACATGGACGAAGCAGAACAACTGTGTGACCGAATTATGGTGATGGATAAGGGTTCCATCATGGCGGAAGATAGCCCAGCCGGCTTG
>Ga0136641_1000601_pt1 | contig 15445 bp, 16 predicted proteins | sample EliLak1302023Y_FD_115312 | JGI IMG/M metagenome (GOLD analysis project Ga0136641, IMG submission 115312) | Freshwater microbial communities from Elizabeth Lake, Yosemite National Park, California, USA - 13020-23Y | ecosystem: Environmental > Aquatic > Freshwater > Lake ...
AGTTTCATGGGATGCTCCTTGGGCTTTGAATGCGTCGCGCGATCTCGGCGACCAAGCGCTGTGCCAACTCGGTTTTGGGCGCACGCGGCCATTCGGTTTCACTCATTTCGTCGACCAGCAACAATGCGTTGTCGTCAGATCCAAAGGTGGCGGACCCGATATTGCCAACGATCAAGGGAATCTTTTTTCGCTGACGTTTGGCTTTGGCGTGTATCAGTAAATCGTGGCTTTCAGCTGCAAAGCCGACACAAAACAATTCGTTTTTTTGTGCACGCTCGGTAGCGGCGGCCTCGGCCAAGATATCCGGGTTTTCGGTCCAGTCGATCACCGGCATGTGGCCAGCAGCATCTTTTTTAATTTTCTGCGTGTATGCGTTTTGCGGCCGCCAGTCAGCCACTGCCGCCGTGGCGATAAACACATCAGCCAGCGGCAACTGCGCCATAACGGCAGCGTGCATGTCTAATGCGGAGCGAACATCCACGCGATGAACGCCGCTAGGCGTTTCTAACGCCACGGGCCCGGCCACCAGTGTGACGTGCGCGCCCGCGAGTGCAGCGGCCTGCGCTAATGCAAAACCCATTTTTCCGCTGGATAAATTGGTGATCACGCGTACCGGGTCCAGGGCTTCGTAAGTCGGCCCTGCAGACACCAACACCTTTTTGCCAAGCAATGGCTTGGGGGCAAACAAGTAGATCACTTCGTGCAGCAATTCGTCGGGTTCCAGCATGCGTCCATCACCGGATTCGCCACAGGCTTGCTCACCCTGACCCACTCCCAACACCACGGCACCATCAGCGCGTAACTGCGCCATGTTGCGCTGCGTGGCGGGATGCGACCACATTTCTCGGTTCATGGCCGGTGCCAGCATCAAGGGCACGCGGTCTATAGGGCGTGCCAAGCACATCAGGCTCAGTAAATCATCGGCGCGGCCATGCAGCAATTTCGCCATGAAATCGGCGCTGGCAGGCGCAACCAATACCAAATCGGCTTCGCGACTGAGATTGATATGCGCCATGTTGTTCGGTTCACGCGCGTCCCATTGAGAGACAAACACTGGGCGGTTGGACAAGGCCTGCATGGTCACCGGCGTGATGAACTGTGCTGCCGCCTCGGTCATCACCACCTGCACTGTGGCGCCTTGCTTCACCAATGCGCGACACAGCTCAGCGGCTTTGTAACAGGCAATGCCTCCGCTCAGGCCCAACACAATGTGTTTGTTGAGAAGTTCACTCATGAAGCGCAATGTAGCAGAGCGACGACACCACCCCCCTATAATCTCTTTTTCCACCTATTGGGAACCGTGCGTTCCCGCTTTGGACATGACCAAATTTGTGTTTGTCACCGGCGGTGTGGTGTCCTCCCTGGGCAAGGGAATCGCCGCCGCCTCTTTAGCCGCGATTCTTGAATCGCGGGGCCTCAAAGTCACCCTGATCAAGCTGGACCCTTACATCAACGTCGATCCCGGCACCATGTCACCGTTCGAGCATGGCGAAGTGTTTGTCACCGAAGATGGCGCAGAGACCGACCTCGACCTCGGACACTACGAGCGCTTCATCACCACGCGCATGCGCCGTACCAATAACTTCACCACCGGCCAGATTTACAAAAGCGTGCTGGAAAAAGAACGCCGAGGCGACTATCTCGGCACCACAGTGCAAGTCATTCCGCACATCACAAACGAAATACAGGACTTCATCAAACGCGGCGCTGGCATAGGCACACCTGATGCTGTGGATGTGGCCATCGTCGAGGTCGGTGGCACTGTCGGTGACATCGAATCGTTACCTTTCTTGGAAGCCGTTCGACAAATGAGCTTGCGCATGGGTCCGCACTTTGCCGCCTTTGTTCACCTGAGTTATGTGCCATGGATTGCTGCAGCTGGCGAACTCAAAACAAAACCCACCCAGCACACCGCACAAAAACTGCGCGAAATCGGTATTCAAGCCGATGCCTTGCTGTGCCGCGCTGACCGCCCTATTCCTCAGGAAGAACGCTCCAAGATTTCGCTTTTCTCCAATGTGCCCGAATGGGGCGTCATCTCTATGTGGGATGTGGACACGATTTACAAAGTGCCTCGCATGTTGCACGAGCAAGGCCTTGACGCGCTTATTTGTGAAAAACTCAAGCTCAACACGCCGCCTGCCAGCCTCAAGCGCTGGGACGATTTGGTCCATGCGGTAGAGCACCCAGAGTTTGAATTGCGCATCGCCATGGTTGGCAAATACGTGGATCTGTCCGACAGTTACAAATCATTAAACGAAGCACTGCGCCATGCAGGTATACGCAACCATGCGCGAGTACATATCGAATACATAGATTCTGAAACCTTGACGGCTGACAACACCGGACAGTTGTCGCATTTCGATGCGATTTTGGTGCCGGGCGGTTTTGGTAAACGCGGCATCGAAGGCAAGATTTGTGCGGCTCGCTACGCCCGTGAGCACAAAGTACCTTATCTCGGCATTTGTCTTGGCATGCAGATTGCCACCATCGAATACGCACGCCATGTCGCGGGTTTGAAAAACGCCAACAGTACTGAATTCGAGCCCGACGGCCCACACCCGGTGATTGCATTGATCACCGAATGGAAAGACGCTGACGGCAGCATCAAGCAACGAGACGCCAAATCCGACCTTGGCGGCACCATGCGTTTAGGTGCGCAAACATCAAACGTATCTAAAGGTACGCTGGCACATGAGATTTACGGTGATGTGGTGACCGAGCGCCATCGCCACCGCTATGAAGCTAACGTGAACTACCTTGACAGATTGCGCGAAGCTGGACTGGTGATCTCTGCGCTGACGCAGATAGAGCATCTGACAGAAATTGTGGAGTTGCCGCGTAACGTGCATCCTTGGTACATGGGTGTGCAATTTCATCCCGAGTTCAAATCCACGCCTTGGGATGGTCACCCACTGTTCAATGCCTTTGTCATTGCTGCACTTACCCACCAGACCGAGCGAAAAAAACTCAAGGTGGTTGCATGAAACTGTGCGGCTTTGATGCCGGTTTAGAGCATCGCTTCTTTTTAATAGCTGGCACATGCTCTATCGAGGGTTTGCAAATGTCTTTGGATGTCGCTGGACAGTTGCATGAGATTTGTAGCTCTTTGGGCATCCCCTTGATATACAAAGGCTCGTTCGACAAAGCCAACCGTTCTTCGGGCAGCACGCAACGTGGTTTGGGCATGGATGCCGGTTTGAAAATCCTGGACGAAGTGCGCCGACAAATCAAAGTGCCAGTGCTCACCGATGTGCATGACGAATCACAAGTGTCCACAGTCGCCAGCGTGGTCGACGTATTGCAAACCCCGGCATTTTTATGCAGGCAAACCGATTTCATACGAGCCGTGGCGCAATCAGGCAAACCGGTGAATATCAAAAAAGGCCAGTTCTTAGCGCCTTGGGACATGACCAACGTGATAGACAAAGCGCGTGCCGCCGCCCGAGAAAAGGGTTTGCCTGAAGACAACTTTTTGGCGTGTGAGCGTGGTGTCAGCTTTGGCTACAACAATTTGGTCGCCGACATGAGCAGTCTGGCCGAGATGCGCAAAACAGGCGCTCCCGTGGTGTTTGATGTGACGCATGCCGTGCAAAAACCGGGCGGCCAAGGCACGAGCAGCGGTGGCGCGCGCGACATGGTGCCGGTGCTGGCCCGCGCCGGTGTGGCCGCTGGCGTGGCAGGTTTGTTCATGGAAACCCACCCCAAGCCCAGTGAAGCCTGGTCAGACGGCCCGAATGCCGTGCCTTTGGGCAAGATGAAGAATTTGTTAGAAACTTTGGTCGAGTTGGATGCCGTGACCAAAAAACACCCTTTGCTGGAAAACGATTTTTCAGCTTGAATGAATGTGGATTGCAGGCTTTATAACCTGTGTGTTTTCTTGTAGAAAGTCAAAAAAATGAGTGCTATTGTCGATATCGTCGGACGTGAAATTCTGGACAGCCGGGGCAACCCTACCGTTGAATGCGATGTGCTGCTGGAAAGCGGCGTCATGGGTCGCGCTGCAGTTCCTTCGGGAGCGTCGACGGGTAGCCGTGAAGCCATTGAATTGCGAGACGGCGACCCGAACCGTTACGGCGGCAAGGGTGTTTTGACTGCGGTAGAACATATCAACCACGACATCACCCAGGCCGTCATTGGATTAGATGCTTCAGAGCAAGCGTTTTTAGACCACACGATGATCGACTTGGACCGCACCGACAACAAAGCGCGCATCGGTGCCAACGCCATTTTGGCTGTGTCTATGGCCGTGGCGCGTGCAGCAGCAGAAGAAGCCGGCTTGCCCTTGTACCGTTATTTCGGCGGCATGGGTCGCATGCAAATGCCGGTGCCGATGATGAACGTGATCAACGGCGGGGCACACGCCAACAACAACCTCGACTTGCAAGAGTTGATGATCATTCCCGTGGGCGCACCGACTTTCCGCGAAGCCGTGCGTTACGGCGCGGAAGTGTTTCATGCATTGAAAAAAATCATGAGCGACAAAGGCATGAGCATTGCCGTCGGCGATGAAGGCGGTTTTGCGCCGAATGTACCCGGCCATGAAGCCGCGATCCAAATGATTCTGGATGCGATTGACAAAGCGGGTTTCACTGCGGGTGAGCAAATCATGCTGGGGCTGGATTGCGCGGCCAGCGAGTTTTACCGTGACGGGAAATACCAACTCAAAGGTGAGGGACTGGAATTGGATGCAGCACAGTGGACAGATATGCTGGCTACTTGGGCAGACAAATACCCCATCATCAGTATCGAAGACGGTATGGCCGAAGGCGACTGGGACGGTTGGAAGCACCTGACAGACCGCATGGGCAAAAAAGTGCAGTTGGTCGGCGATGATTTGTTTGTCACCAATACCAAGATATTGCAGGAAGGGATTGACAAGGGTGTGGCCAACTCCATTCTGATCAAGATCAACCAAATCGGTACTCTGACCGAGACATTTGCGGCCATTGAGATGGCCAAACGCGCCGGTTACACCTCGGTCATCAGCCACCGCTCAGGTGAGACCGAAGACACCACGATCGCAGACATTGCGGTAGGTACGAACGCCTTGCAAATCAAAACCGGTTCCCTTAGTCGCTCTGACCGGTTGGCGAAATACAACCAACTTTTGCGTATTGAGGAAGATTTGGGTACCATCGCCAGTTATCCAGGCCGCGCGGCTTTCTACCAACTGCGCGGTTGACACAAACAACAAGTTGTACATATGCGTCGTCCTCTTCCGCTGATTTTGCTGGGCCTTTTACTGATATTGCAGTTGCAGTTATGGTTTGGCCGTGGCAGCATTCCGGATGTATGGAGGCTGCGTCAGCAATACCAAAACCAATTGGATAGCAACGCCAAATCACAAAGCGATATAGAGCGTTTACGCGCCGAATTGCGCGATTTGCGGGACGGCTTAGAGATGGTCGAAGAACGCGCACGTGCTGAGATAGGCATGGTCAAGCCCAACGAAATTTTTGTACAACTGGCTAAACCCGCCAAGTGAACCCCACCACGCAGCGAACTGTCGTACTTGCTGGGGGCAGCGTGAGGGCGCGCCAAACGCTGGCGGCCAAGTTGCAACATTCCTTATTAGGTAAATCCTTGGTGTTTGATTTCTTCTGCCCGGCCAGTCCGCTTGACTTGGCCGATACTCCCGCCAATGGCAGGCATTTACTTTGGCGAAATCCGCAGGACGCCACTTCAACAGTCATGCATGAGGATTGGCGCCAGCAATTACACACTTTGCAAAGAAACTACCAAAGTCTGCACGCCGACAATGAAGCTGTGGTGCAGCAAGCTGTTTATGCATTGCTCGATGGTCAGGTAGAAGCGATGAAACGACCCGACATACAAGCGCAATGGAAAGGTTTGTGCGAATGTTGTGCAGACCCGACCTGCGAACAACAATTATTTGGTCGCTTATTGCAAGGCTGAAGTTGCAGGCGGTACTGGCGGCTGTCCTTGAACAAACAATTGCGCAGCATCCACCGCGTCATAACGGTATTGCTGGCCGCAAAAATCGCAGCCCACTTCGATCAGTTCACGTTCAGAAAGAATGCTGTCGGCTTCTTCCCGACCCAAGCTACGTATCATGTTACTGACACGCTCGCGGTTGCAGGAGCATACAAAGCGTGGTGAATCCATGCCAGGCTCGGGAGCAAAGTGACGCAGATGTTCCTGCCAAAATAATCGATGCAATACTTTGTCTGGAGTGAGTTGTAGCAATTCATCCGAGGTCAGACTGCCAGCCAAAATAGCTATGCGGTTGTAGTCCTCGCTTTGACCGATAGCGTCTTCCTCGGCCATGGTTTTCATGCCGCCCAGATTGGCCAAACCGCCCACGGGCAACCGCTGTATCAATAAACCTGCAGCCACTTTATCGTTGGCAGCCAATACCAGCATGGTGTCAAGCTGTTCGCTTTGCAACATGTAATGCGCCAGCACATCACTGAATCGTTTCAATGGCTGCTTGTGGTCATCATACAAAGACACCACGCCTTGGTAAGGCTGCTGCCCTGCACGCCTGCCGACAGGGTCTAAGGTGATGGCGCAGCGTCCGAGATTATTTTGGTTAACCATGTCTTCAAACCGCATGCCAGGCGCGACATCGCCTATAGTTTTAGCCGTAGAGCGCAAACGCAAATCCGACTGCACCTCGACCACGGCAAGCTTAAGCGGACCTTCGCCATGCAATTGCAAAATCAGTGCGCCATCAAATTTGATGTTCGCTTGCATCAAGACTGCTGCTGCGGTCATTTCGCCGAGTAAATGTCGCACGGCCTCTGGGTAAGGTCCGGTCTCTAAGTTATCTGCACGGCGCTTCAAAATATCCTGCCAACTGTCGGTCAGACGCACCAGCAGGCCGCGCACCGGCAGGCCTTCAAAAATAAATTTATGCAGTTCACTCATGCGATTTTTTTCAAACCATTGTGAAAACGCAAGGCGTTGTTCATGTAATGTCTGGCACTCATGCGCAAACCTTCGATCTGCTCGGGGGTAAGTTGGCGCACCACCTTGGCAGGTGTGCCCATGATCATGCTGCCGTCAGGGAACTCTTTACCCTCGGTGACCAGCGACCCGGCGCCGACCACGCAGTGGCGACCGATGCGCGCACCGTTGAGCACCACGGCTGCTATGCCGATCAGGCTTTCATCGCCAATGGTGCAACCGTGCAACATCACCTGGTGCCCCACCGTGACATGTTTGCCGACAACCACCGGTAAGCCGTTGTCAGCGTGAATCACAGCCAGATCCTGGATGTTGCTTCCCTCGCCAATGGTGATGGTTTCGGTGTCGCCACGGATAACGGCGTTGAACCAAACGCTGGTATTGGCATGCAAACTGACCGCACCCATGACCTGTGCGCTGTCGGCAATCCAGGTGCTGGGGTGTATGTCGGGGGTGTGGTCGTCGAGCTGGTAAATGGCCATGAGCGTGTTCCTATGTGTTTCTACAATTGTAGGGATGGAATTACGCAGCGCTGCCCTCAAGATATTGTGCGATGCCCACCCGCACTCGCAAGTGCAGGCGGTGCAAGTGCTTTGGCGTGAACACGGGCTATTGCGCTTGGACACGCAAACCCTGCTGCCAACCCCGGATGTGCCGTTACCGGGCCGCCCTGCCAAACCGGAGTTAAAGCCTCCGCATCAAGTCCCCTCCCGCTCAGTACACACGCCGCAAGGTCTGGCTGGTTTGGTGCACTCGATCTGTCACATTGAATACAACGCCATCCATCTGGCACTGGACGCGATCTGGCGGTTTGCTGGTTTACCCGAGGCTTATTACCGAGACTGGCTGAAAGTCGCGTATGAAGAGTCCACCCATTTTGAATTGCTGTGCAACTTGCTGCAAAACATGGGCCACAGCTACGGTGACTTTGCAGCGCACGACGGTTTGTGGCAGATGTGCGAGAAAACCGCCGACGATGTCATTGCCCGCATGGCGCTTGTGCCGCGAACGTTAGAAGCACGAGGGCTGGACGCTACACCTTTGATACAAGCGAAATTACATTTGAGCAACTCACCCCACGCGCTTGCTTTACAACCTATATTGCAAATCATTTTGCAAGACGAAATAGGCCATGTGGCGATTGGCAACCACTGGTTTCGCTGGCTGTGCGCACAACAACAACTAGACCCTTTGGCACACTATCCGTGGCTGGTGCAACGCCATGCCGCACCCAGGTTAAAACCACCTTTTAACAATGAAGCACGTTTACAGGCCGGTTTCACTCAGGCAGAAATTGATTGGTTACTGGCGCAGCGTTTGGTTTGATTCGAGAGCAAGCACTATGATCCAAAGTGGGTTAACCCCTGGGATGATGCTGTGCATGCAACTGCTTTAACCTCTCCCTCGCCACGTGCGTATAAATGGTGGTGGTGGAAATATCCGCATGCCCCAGCAACATTTGCACCGCACGCAAATCTGCCCCATGGTTTAGCAAGTGCGTGGCGAACGCATGCCGCAAGGTATGCGGCGACAGCGGCACGTGGATATCCGCCAGCATCGCGTATTTCTTGATCAGCATCCAAAACATGACGCGGCTCATGGCAACGCCACGATGCGTCACAAAAACAGCAGGGCTGTTTTTTTTACCCAGCAACTCGCCGCGAGAGGTGGTCAGGTAACGCTCTATCCAGTCGCCTGCTTCTTCGCCGAACGGTACCAAGCGTTCTTTATCGCCTTTGCCCGTGATGCGCAACACACCTTCGCGCATGTTCAGCGACAACAAGGGGAGATTCACCAATTCGCTGACGCGCAAACCGCTGGCATACAGCAACTCCAGCATGGCGCGGTCGCGCATACCCAAAGCGGTGTCGGTGTCAGGCGCGTTCAACAAAGCCTCGACCTGCGCTTCGCTTAGGCTTTTGGGCAAACGCACCGGTTGCTTGGCGGACAACAGCTTCATCGTTGGGTCGGCCAGCAAGCGGTTGTCGCGCAAAGCCCAGCGGTAAAAACGCCGAAATACGGTCATGCGCCGGTTGGCAGAGGTGGCCTTGGTATCGGCATGGCGATGCGCAAAATAGGCTTGCAAATCGGCTTCCACTGCGCAAGACAACGAACTGTTTTGCGTATGCAGCCAAAGCGCCAAGGCATTCAAATCACGTCGGTAAGCGGCCAGCGTCAACGCAGACAGCCCGTCCTCCAGCCAAACGCTGTCGATGAAAGCATCGATCAGCGAATCAGGCGTATCAGTCGAGCTTGAGTTTTTGCGCATCGACCACCTTTTTGTACACCTCGTATTCAGCTTTCAATTGCGCGGCAAACTCTGCAGGGCTGTTGGCTATTACTCGAGAACCGCTGGCCTCGATACGCTTGATCACCGCCGGGTCTTGCAGCACTTTGCGAACTGCTGCATTTAACTGATCTACCAAGGGGGCGGGCAAACCTTTAGGCGCCCAAATGCCATAGAGTGCGGGACGATTGACAGGCTCTAGCCCCAGTTCTTTGAAGGTGGGTACGTCGGGCAACTCGGCCACACGTTCGGGTGCCGCGACTGCCAACGCGATCAAACGCTTGTCCTTGATATGCGGCATGGCGGATGGCAGGTTGTCAAAGATGATGGGCACTTGTCCGCCTACGGTGTCGCGCAACGCAGGGCCAGCTCCCGCATAAGGTATGTGCACGACAAACGTTTTTGTCAGGCTTTTGAACAACTCCATTTGTAAATGCCCGACGCCGCCCGTACCCGAAGACGCAAAGTCATATTTGCCGGGATTTGCCCGCAGCACCTTCAGAAAACCAGCCATGTCTTTAGCGGGAAAAGATGGATTGACTGCCAATACATTGGGCGTGGCCACCATATTGATGATGGGTGTGAAATCGGTCAAGGGTTTGTAGGCAATCGCAGGGTTGATTGCTGGGTTAGTCGCTGCGCTGGATGCTGTTGTCAAGCCAAGGGTGTAGCCATCAGGTGATGCACGGGCAACCTCAAGCGCACCCACTGCGCCACCCGCACCCGCCTTGTTATCCACCACCACCGACTGACCGAGCAACTTTCCCAAGGGTTCAGCCACAATCCGCGCAATCAAATCGGTGCTGCCACCGGGCGCGAACGGTACGATCAATCGAATGGGCTTGGCAGGGAAGGTTTGCGCGTATGTAGCGCTGATAAAAGCGCAGCAGACAACGATCAGCAAGCGCTGAAGCATCTTTTGACTGATGGAATAAATCATCACACCACCACCGGTTCAGGTTCAAGTTGGATGCCGAAACGCTCGTACACACTGGTTTGAATCGCTTTCGCTAAAGTGACCACTTCGCCGCCCGTGCAAGGGCTGTCGCGCCCGCCTTTGTTGATAATAACCAGCGCCTGTTTGTCGTATACGGCTGCATTACCCACCGATTTACCGCGCCAACCACAGGCGTCGATCAACCAAGCGGCGGCGAGTTTGATGCGGCCATCGCTGAGGTGGTAATGCACCAGGCGCGGTTCGCGCGCGATGATATCGGCGCATTGCTCTGGCGAGACCGTCGGGTTTTTGAAAAAACTTCCCGCGTTGCCCACTACCTGCGGGTTTGGCAATTTATGTCGGCGTATGTCGCAAACCCAGTCAAATACTTGCTGTGGCGTCGGGTTGCTGATGCCAGTTTGGGCCTGCTTTTTTTCCAAATCGGCATAACCGATATCAGCTTTCCATTTCTTAGGCAAACGAAAACGCACTTGCGTGATGAGTGCGCGCCCTAGCAATCCCAAATCGCGTTTGTCGATGGCTTGGTGCTTGAACACCGAATCTCGGTAACCAAAGGCGCACTGGCCCGCATCCAAGGTGAAGCTCTGACCCGTGTGCAAATCCACTGCGTCCAGTGATTCGAAGCGGTCTTGCAACTCCACCCCATAGGCGCCGATGTTTTGAACAGGCGAAGCGCCCACCAGACCGGGAATCATGGCCAGATTTTCTAGCCCCGGCCAGCCTTGTTGCAAAGTCCATTCAACAAAGCCGTGCCAATCTTCGCCAGCGGCGGCTTGGACGATCCAAGCCTTGTCATCTTCAGATACCAGTTGTTTGCCTAGCAGTTCCACCTTGATCACCAGAGGCTTGATATCCCCGGTAATGACGATGTTGCTGCCGCCACCCAGCACAAAATGTGGCTCCAGACGAATGGGGTCTGCCAACAGTTCGGTGACATCGTCCACGCTCCTCAGGCGCAGCAGGCGTTCAGCTTTGGCGGCGATGCCGAAGGTGTTGTGGGCTTGAAGCGGAACATGGGTCTCGATAATCATGTGAGAATTGTCGCACCCTGAACTTCTGAAGTATTGACCATGCCCTCTTTTGATACTGTTTGCGAAGCCGACGTGGTGGAAGTGAAAAATGGCGTCGAGAACACTGCCAAGGAAATCACCACCCGTTTTGATTTCAAAGGCACTTCGGCCGCCATCGAATTCAAGGACAAGGAAATCACCTTGATCGGCGACAGTGACTTTCAATTAGCTCAAATCGACGACATCCTGCGCAATAAGTTGACTAAGCGCAATTTAGATATCCGCTTTCTCGACAAAGGCGATGTGCAGAAAATGGGCGGCGACAAGGTCAAACAAGTGATCAAGGTACGCAACGGCATCGCGAGTGAGGACGCAAAAAAAATACAACGCGTCATCAAAGACAGCAAGATGAAAGTACAGGCCGCCATTCAAGGTGAGGCGGTGCGTGTCATCGGGGCCAAGCGCGATGATTTGCAAGCGGCGATGGCGCTGATCAAGAAAGAGATGCCCGATTTACCGCTGAGCTTTGACAATTTCCGCGACTGATTATTTTTTAATTGGGGTCTGGGCAGTAATTGGGGTCAGTATCCAATTAATTTTATTAATTGGATACTGACCCCAATTACTGCCCAGACCCCAATTACCCAGACCCCAATTACCGACCCCAATTACACCAATTACACAATTAACCGATACGGTTTTCTTCGCCGCGTATCAACTTGGCAATATTCGATTGGTGGCGCCAAATCAATATGCCACTCATGATCACTGCTGCCAACAGTACTCGGTTATCCACATACCAGACCACACGGTTGCCTAAAAAATAAAAAGCAGGCGCAAAAACTGCCCCTGCCAATGCCGCAAGTGAGGAATATCTTGTGAAAAACGCCACGATCAACCAAGTAGACATGGTGGCAAGCCCCAGGAACGGTTCGATCCCAAACAACACACCAGCGGCAGTTGCCACGCCTTTACCGCCCTTGAAACGGAAAAACACAGGCCAAACATGACCGACAAATGCCGCCAAAGCGACCAAAGCCAGCGTGCCATCTGACATACCTGCTTGTGGGCCATAGTGCACCACAGCCCATACCGGCAACCAACCCTTGACGCCATCGAGCAAAAGCGTCAGCGCTGCAGCGGCTTTATTGCCTGAGCGAAGCACATTGGTGGCCCCCGGGTTTTGGCTTCCATAAGAACGTGGATCTGCCAGACCCATGGCGCGGCTGACCAAGACAGCAAACGACAAAGATCCAATCAAGTAAGCCACCACTGCAGCCAGTATCGGGTATGCGATAGGTAAATAAATATCCATGAGGTTTAAATGGCTGGATCGCGCAGTTCCCAGCGGATTTCGTCGATGGTTTTCAGCATTTCAGGTGTCAGTGTTTTGCCCCAAGCGTCCAAGTCCTCGTCCAATTGGGCTATGGAAGTCACACCAATGATGGTGCTGGCCACGCGCCACTGTGTATAGCAAAACGCCAACGCCATATCGGTGGGTGTCATACCGTTGTCACGCGCGAGTTGGTTGTAGCGCTTGGCAGCAGCCAGCGCATCAGGTCGCGCCCAGCGTTGTTTACGCACGCTTTCATACTTCGTGATTCGACCTTCTTTAGGTGCGTTGTCACCGAGAAAACCTGACTCATCGTATTTGCCGGTAAGCAGTCCAAACGCCAGCGGTGAATAAGCCAACAATGACACATTCAATCGGTGCATGGTTTCATCCAAGCCATTTTCAGGCACGCGATTCACCAAGCAATACGCGTTTTGCACACTGACGATGCGCGGCAAGTTATGTTGCTCGGCAAGCCGCACAAACTCGTGCACGCCATATGACGTTTCGTTAGACAAACCGATGTAGCGCACCTTGCCTTGTTTGATCAAACTCGCCAGCGCCTCAAGCTGTTGGTGAATAGATGTGGCTGTTTTTTCGTTTTTGGGATCGTAATAAACACCCCCAAACATAGGCACATGACGCTCTGGCCAATGGATTTGATAAAGGTCAATCACATCGGTTTGCAAACGCTTCAAACTGGCATCACATGAGGTGTGTATTTCTGCTGCTGTCATGCCCTCGCCGGGACGTACCCAAGGCATGCCGCGTGAAGGCCCTGCCACTTTCGAAGCCAAAACAATTTTTTGGCGCATACCGGGGCGTTTGCTTAACCAATTGCCGATGTAATGCTCGGTTTTGCCATACGACTCAGCAGTAGGCGGAACCGCATAAATTTCAGCCGTATCAAAAAAATTAACGCCTCGCTCAATGCTGTGGTCCATGATGGCGTGTGAAGCAGGTTCGTCTACTTGCTGGCCGAAAGTCATGGTGCCCAAAGAAATAGGGGTGACGTGCAAATCGCTTTGACCCAAGCGAACAGGAGTGAGGTTGAGGTTTTTCATGGCTTAGAGTTTACGTGGGCACAAGGGTGGGATTAAAGAGGACGAATCGATTGAATTTACTACGTTCCAGCGCCCACCTAGGGCAGGGATTGCCTGATAAGCAAGCCGATTGATTTACAGTCGTTGGCAGGTGTGTGAGCAACAACCGCTTGCACACGCATTCTTTCTGCTGACAAGACCGACAAATTCAAGCATCAAGGAACCCCATGCCATTACCCATTGAAGCAACGCAGCCTACTGCCATCGTCACAGGTGCGGCGCGCGGCATCGGCCTGGCAACCACCAAACTGTTCGTGAGCAAAGGCTACCGGGTTGCCATGGTTGACCGAGACAAGGCTGAACTGAAAACTGCCACTGCTGATTTAGAAAACGTCTTGGGCGTGAACTGCGATGTATCTCAAGAAGACCAGGTCAACACCATGGTGCAAAACGTGTTGCAATGGTCTGGTCGCATTGACGTATTGGTCAACAACGCAGGTGTAGCTGATTTCGCAGCGATTCAAGACACCACGTTTGAACGCTGGCAAACGGTCATGCGCACCAATCTGGACGGTGTGTTTTTATGCTCGCAAGCAGCCCTTGATGCGCTTCGTGAGAGCCGCGGTTGTATCGTCAACATAGCGTCCATCTCGGGCTTGCGCGCGTCCACCCTGCGCGTAGCCTACGGCACCTCCAAGGCTGCCGTCATACATCTGACCAAACAACAGGCGGCAGAACTGGGCGAATGGGGCATACGCGTGAACTGCGTCGCACCCGGACCGGTGAAAACCAAACTCGCTGCAGCCGTGCACACACCCGATATTGTGAGCGCATACCACGATGCGATTCCGCTGAACCGTTATGGCAGCGAAGAGGAAATCGCGCGAGTGATTGTGTTTCTCGCCTCCTCAGAGGCCAGTTATTTGACCGGACAGATGATTGCGGTGGACGGCGGGTTTGATGCCAGCGGGGTGGGGTTGCCAGCGCTGAGGAACTGACGGTGGTTAACATTCACCTGAATGAACTTTTCAGATTTCACCCTTTCCCCTGCGTTGCAACAAGCCGTGACCCACATGGGTTTGTTTGCGCCCACCCCTATTCAGGCCCAAGGCATACCTCAAGCGCTGCAAGGCCGTGACATATGGGCCACAGCGCCCACAGGTTCGGGTAAAACGCTGGCGTTTGCATTACCCTTGTTGCAACAGCATGTGCTGCAGCCGCGCCAGACCAATTTTCGCCGTCCCATTCGCAGCCTTGTCTTGGTTCCTACCCGCGAGTTGGCGCTGCAGTTAGGGGGAGTCCTCACACATTTGAGTTATCCGCTCAATCTCAAAGTAGCGGTGGTGTATGGCGGCTACTCCATCAATCCGCAAATGATGGATTTGCGCGGAGGTGCGGATATGGTGGTCGCCACGCCTGGCCGTTTGCTGGATCTGGTCGATCAAAACGCGATTCGACTGAACGATTTGCAACACTTGGTGCTGGACGAGGCCGACCGACTGCTTGACCCGGGCTTTGCAGATGAATTGCAACGCGTGTTGGCGCTGTTGCCTGCCAAGCGTCAGACCTTGTTGTTCTCAGCCACCTTTGCGCCCGAGGTAGAGGCCTTGGCGCAGAGATTACTGCACGATCCTGTGCGCATCACGGTGGAAGCATTTGAGGGCCACAAGCCCGATATCACCCAGCGAGCCATTGCAGTAGACGATAAAAAGCGCACCACTTTGTTGCGCCATTTAATGACAGAAAACAGTTGGAAGCAGGTGCTGGTGTTTGTGGCCACGCGCTACGGCTGCGAGCATGTGGCCAACAAACTTTCAAAAGCAGGCATTAACGCAGCGCCTTTTCATGGCGAGATGAGCCAAGGCGCGCGACAAGATGTGC
>Ga0136641_1000603_pt1 | contig 15400 bp, 14 predicted proteins | sample EliLak1302023Y_FD_115312 | JGI IMG/M metagenome (GOLD analysis project Ga0136641, IMG submission 115312) | Freshwater microbial communities from Elizabeth Lake, Yosemite National Park, California, USA - 13020-23Y | ecosystem: Environmental > Aquatic > Freshwater > Lake ...
TTACCAATTGAAAATATTTTAGCAGAGCCAAGTAAAAAAAATACCGCTCCCTGTATTGCTTATATCTCTTTCAAATTAGCTCAAAAAGATCCTGATGCCACTTTTATTGTAGCGCCAAGTGATCATTTAATTTTAGAAGAAGATAATTTTCAAAATATTGTGGAGCATGCTTTAAATTTCGTTAACAATATTAAAGCACTTGTTACGCTTGGTATAAAACCAACTCATCCAAATACAGGATATGGCTATATTCAATATGAAGGATTAGAAGTTGCTAATTCGGTTTACAAAGTAAAAACCTTTACTGAAAAACCAACTTTAGAAATAGCAAAGACCTTTATTGATAGTGGTGATTTTTTATGGAACGCTGGGATTTTTGCATGGAAAGTAAAAACTATCTTAACGGCTTTTGAAAAATTACAGCCTGAAATGTTCGAACTATTTGAACAACAGAAAGAAAATTTTAATACAAATCAGGAAAAACAATCCATCCAAAAAATATATCCTCAATGCACCAATATCTCTATAGATATCGCCATTATGGAAAAAGCAGATAACGTTTACGTAATACCTTCTTCATTTGGCTGGAGTGATTTGGGAACATGGAATAGTGCATACGATAATATGGAGAAAGACTATTTTGGAAATGCTGTCGCCTCTGATAATGTAGTGGTGATTGATGCTACTAAATGTATGATCAATGCCCCTAGAGATAAATTAGTAGTCGTACAAGGGCTTGATGATTTTATTGTAGTTGACACTAAAGATGTACTACTCATTTGTAGTAAAGAAAAAGAACAATCAATAAAAGAATATGTTGCTGAAGTAAAGAGAAATAAAGGAGATAAATACATTTAATTTACTTTAATTAGTAACTTAGTTAACAACGATTGTACCAATTTTAAGATTCCCCCTATGGCAACCATTATTACCGGCACGGGTAGTTACATACCTAATATTATAAAAACCAATATGGATTTTATAAAAAACACTTTTTACGGTGAAAATGGAGAATTGATTGCAACACCTAATGAAGAGATTGTAGAAAAATTCAAAGATATAACGGGAATTTACGAAAGAAGGTATGCAGGACAAGATATGAATACTTCCGAAATGGCTACAGAGGCATCAAAATTGGCTATTCAAGACGCAGGTATTGACCCAGAGTCCATTGATCAAATTATAGTAGCTCACAATTTTGGTAATGTATTACCAGGAACGATTCAAACAGATACCATTCCAGCGATCGCATCACGTGTGAAAAATCTATTAGGCATTTGTAACCCAAATTGTGTCGCCTACGATATTCTATTTGGTTGCCCTGGCTGGATACAAGGCGTAATCCAAGCCGATGCATTTATTAAATCCGGGATGGCGAAACGTTGTCTCGTCATTGGTGCGGAAACATTAAGTCGAGTGGTGGACCCGCACGATAGAGATAGTATGATTTTTAGTGATGGAGCAGGTGCGTGTATTGTTGAAGGAAATGATAATACCACAAGTGGTATTTTAGCAGCAAGTGTGCAAAGTCATTGCAATGAAGAAGCTTATTTTTTATATCTCGGAAAATCGTATCATCCAGAAGGAGCCGATGAAACCAGATATATTAAAATGAAGGGGCGCAAAGTATATGAATATGCAATTAAGAATGTACCTATTGCAATGAAAGAGTGTATTGAAAAAGCAGGCGTAGATATTAAAGAGGTAAAAAAGTTTTTCTTACATCAAGCAAATGAAAAAATGGACGAAGGCTTTATTAAAGCGTTATTTAAATTATATGAAATAAGAGAAGTGCCTGAAAATATTATGCCCATGAGTATTCATGATTTAGGCAATAGTTCGGTTGCAACCATTCCCACCTTATACGACATGGTGAAACATGGAAAATATCCAGCGCATCAATTATACAAGGGCGACATTGTTATTTTTGCTTCTGTAGGTGCCGGTATGAACATTAATGCAATTTGCTATAGAGTTTAATAAGGGGTTGCTTGCATTAATATCCACGAACATTATTCCCCTCTACGTAATTCATAAATGCTTTGTTACAAACCCTATTGCCACCTGGTGTTGGATAGTTGCCTGTAAAATACCAATCGCCCGTATTTGTTGGACAACACTCATGTAAATCCTCGATAGTTTGATATATTACTTCCACAGGAATATTTACATTACTTGGGGTAATTAATTGAGCAATCTTATCTGAAATATCTTCAGGCGTAAATGGTTTATATAATTGTCTTACCACATTTTCTGAATATAAGGTGTCACTTGCCTCTAATGCCTTGATTTTTTGATAAGTTTCATCAATCACATGATGCATCCCCTTTTCATCAAGTAATGCAATGACTGCTTTAAATGCAATAAAATCGCCCATTTTACTCATATCAATTCCGTAACAATCGGGATACCTAATTTGCGGTGCAGAGGAAACAACAATAATTTTTTTAGGAGAAAGCCTTGACAACATTCTAATGATACTTTCCTTTAAAGTAGTGCCACGTACTATACTATCGTCAATCACTACTAGAGTATCTTGATCCTTTTTCACCGTCCCGTAAGTAATATCATAAACGTGTTGAACCATTTCATTACGGTTGGCATCCTGGGTAATAAAGGTTCTTAACTTAACATCCTTGATAGCAATTTTTTCTTGACGAATTTTTCGATTGACCATTTCTTCTAATCGCTCTGCATCAACATCCTTGCCCCAACTTAAAATTCGCTCCACCTTTATTTTATTTAGGTATTGCTCCATTCCTTTTATTAAGCCATAAAAAGCAACTTCTGCAGTATTGGGAATATAAGAGAATATGGTATTTTTTAAATCTTTTTCAATTCTATCTAATACAATTTTACTTAAGTGATTTCCAAGTGCAATACGTTCTCTATAAATTTTTTCATCACTTCCTCTAGAGAAATAAATACGCTCAAAAGAACAAGCTCTTCTTTCTTTTGGCTCAATAATTTGTTCAATCATGTAATCTCCCTTGTCATCGACAATCAACGCAGTACCCGGCATTAATTCTAGCACTTCATTTTCACCAACATTAAAAGTAGTTCTTATGGAAGCTCTTTCACTTGCTGCAACAATTACTTCTCCGTCAATATAATAATAGGCTGGGCGAATTCCGTTGGCATCTCTCATAATAAAACTGTACCCGTTACCAATTAATCCACCAATGGTAAATCCCCCATCGAATAATGGGACCGCTTGTTTTAAAACATTTATAATATTAGGTGCATTAGGATTTAATGCTTCCTCCTTGACTAAAAAATGATGAATCACTTCCATCATTGCCGCCAAATCACTTTGCTTTTCAAATGCACTGGGTTCACATCCAATATGTTGAAATAATTCATCCGTATTCACCAAATTGAAATTTCCAGCTAGTGCCATATTTTTTCCAGGTAATAAATCCTTTTTTATAAATGGATGGCAAAATTCAACATCGTTTTTGCCTTGGGTTCCATAACGTAAATGACCTAATAATATCTCCCCCATGAATGGCAAATGGCCTTTCATTAATCCTGGGTGCATTGTAATATCTGATTGGAATTTTTCGAGTTCCTGAATTTCTAATCCAATTTTGTAAAATAAGTCTGCAATTGGTTGGGGAGCGTTACTCCTTTGACGATATAAAAATGGATTTCCTGCTTCTATATTTAATTTTAAAGTCGCTAAACCAGCGCCGTCTTGACCACGGTTGTGCTGCTTTTCCATCAAAAGATATAATTTATTAAGTCCGTAGGTTACTGTCCCCCTTTTTTGCAAATAATAAGAGAAAGGTTTTCTTAATCGAATATAAGCAAGCCCACACTCGTGTTTAATTTCGTCGCTCATGATGGTGTTTAAAGAACCACGAATTTACAATAGTTCCTTAATCTTATGGAGCATGTTGTCAAAAAAAATGAAAATTAATAGCTTTTTTGCTTGATTAAGTCGTTTGCTACTTTTGACCAGTCTTTAATCTCGGTACAAGATTGGTAGGCCTGGTCTATGAAAATATAGTAATTGGTAATATGTTGATTAAACCACTCTACTAATACCTTTTGCTTTTTCTCTTCAAGCGCTCTTGCTGCAACCCGATTATAATCTTCCTTTAGGTTCTCTTTATGCGGCTCCGTACGGTCTTTAAAATACACTAATCTAACTGCTTTCCTTCCTCTATCGTCTGTAAAAACTTGTGGAACTGAAATATCGCCTGGTTTCATTGATTTTAAAAGCACCACCATTTCCTTATCTGGTAATTGATCATAAGTGATATAGGTTGCCCCATCTCTTCCTGAAATTGCACCACCTGTAAACTTACTTCCATCATCATCGCTATTCTTGTTTACCGCTTCTCCAAAAGTATACTTGCTTGTAAGGATACCCTTTCTAATACTATCTAAGAAATGCTTGGTTTCATTAATTTCATCGGTAGAAATAGGAGGTATTCTCAAAATGTGTTTCACCACCGCATCATCACCTGATCTTGAGATTAATTGGATTAAATGATATCCGAATTTTGATTTAATAGGAGCAGAAATTTGTCCTTCTTTTAAACGAAAAGAACCAGACATAAAAGCGGGGTCAAAATTTTTCTCATTTCTATTTAAATTAAACTGTCCTAAATTTTCTTTTGAACTTGGATCCTCAGAATACAATTTTATTAATTGATCGAATTTATTAGAACCATTTTCCACTAATCGACGATAGTCCATTAATTGTTTAATGACATATTCTTCTACATCTCTATTTGCTTTTGGATGCATCACCAATTCTAACACCTGTACTTCACTTTCGTACAAAGCAAGACTGTCTACAGGTATTTTATTGTAAAATGTTCGGACTTCAGTTGGGGTAATTTTAATTTTGTTGACAATCTTTTGTTGCATTTCGTCGGCTAATTTTTGCTCTTTAATTAAAAGTCTAAAATCATCTTTTAATTGCCCAATGCTGCGACCAGCAACTTCCTCCAATACTTCCTTAGAACCAAATTGTTGTAAAAAACTTCTGATGCGACTGTCAATCGCATTTTGAATTTCATCCTCAGTTACATTAATAGAATCTTTAAGCGCTTGTAGAACTAAGGCTTTACGAATTAACTGCCCTTCTAAAATTTGGCAATCAGTTGGAATAACGAAGCCTTCCTGTCCTTGAGCTTGTCTTTTGTAGTCAGCCGTAGAATTCTCAATATCTGACTTCAAAATAAATTTATCACCTACTGTAGCAATAATTTTATCTGCTAATACTTTTTTTACTTGTGCCATTGCCGAAAATGAAAACGACAATAAAACTAAAGAAAAAACAACGCTAACTATTTTCATCAATAATACAATTAATGGGTAAAGGTCTGATAGGGGATTCAATATCCCAACTATCAAATCTTAATTATTTTATAAAGTACGTTTAACTTCCTCTTCCTCGAAAGCTTCAACGATATCACCAGGCTTCAAATCGATAAAGTTTTTAATAGTTAAACCACATTCCATATTAGAAACTACTTCTTTTACATCGTCCTTAAAGCGCTTCAAGCTACCTAATTCAGCGGCCTGACCCTCCCCTTTAGGATATTCTACGATACCATCACGAATAATACGAATTTTAGAATTACGGCTTAGTTTACCATCTAATACGAAACATCCAGCAACCGTCGCTTTGTCAAATTTATACACCTCGCGTACTTCAACATTCGCAACAATTTTTTCTTGAATTTTTGGTTCCAACATACCCTCCATCGCACTCTTGATTTCATCAATTGCGTTATAGATAATAGAGTACATTTTTATTTCAACCCCTTCTGCTTCAGCTAATTTATTTGCTTGCATACTAGGACGAACGTTAAAACCAATGATAATAGCATCAGATGCTGCCGACAACAATACATCCGATTCGGAAATTTGTCCAACTCCCTTTAATACCACTCTTACTGCAATTTCTTCAGTAGATAATTTTTGTAAAGAGTCACTCAAGGCTTCCACAGAACCATCCACATCCCCTTTAATGATAATGTTTAATTCTTTAAAGTTACCTAAAGCCAAACGACGACCAATCTCGTCTAATGTAATGTGTTTTCTAGTTCTTAGTCCTTGCTCTCTTAATAACTGAGCCCGCTTGGTTGCCAATTCTTTTGCTTCAGATTCATCATCATATACTTTGAATTTTTCTCCCGCTTGTGGTGCACCATTCAAACCTAAGATAACGACTGGAGTTGATGGTGGCGCTACTTCAATGCGTTGATTACGTTCATTGAACATGGCTTTTACACGACCATAATGTTGGCCTGATAAAATCAAATCACCTTGACGTAAGGTTCCGTTTTGAACTAAAATAGTGGCAACAAATCCACGGCCTTTATCTAAGGACGCCTCAATTACGCTACCCGTCGCTTCTCTGCTAGGATTTGCTTTTAAATTTAAAATTTCGGATTCTAATAATACTTTCTCTAATAATGCGTCTACATTTAAACCTTGCTTTGCAGACAATTCTTGGTTTTGGAATTTACCTCCCCAAGCCTCTACTAAAATATTCATTTGAGATAATTGCTCGTATATCTTTTGTGGATTTGCACCGTCTTTATCAATTTTATTCACTGCAAAAATCATGGGTACACTCGCAGCTTGAGAGTGACTGATGGCCTCCTTAGTTTGTGGCATCACCGCGTCATCGGCAGCAACTACAATAATGGAGATATCAGTAATTTTTGCACCACGAGCACGCATTGCTGTAAAGGCTTCATGACCAGGTGTGTCCAAGAAAGTTATTGCTTTACCATTTGGCAGTGTTACCTCGTATGCACCAATATGTTGCGTGATTCCACCGGCCTCGCCAGCAACCACATTTGCATTTCGGATGTAATCCAATAAAGATGTTTTACCGTGATCCACGTGACCCATGATCGTAACAATTGGAGGACGCTCCACCAAGTTGGCTAAATCGTCTGCCTCTTCTTGTTCGTCCATTTCTTCGGCATCTTCTAATCCCACAAATTCTACTTCAAATCCAAATTCAGATGCTACTAATTCAATTACTTCCGCATCTAAACGTTGGTTGATTGAAACCATGATCCCCAAGTTCATACACTTGCTTATGATATCCGCAAAGCTTACATCCATTAAACTTGACAACTCACTCACTGTCACAAATTCTGTTACCTGTAATTTATTATCTTCTCTTTGTTCGTTGTTTTCGTTTTCCGCAGCTTCTTCTCTTCTTTGACGACGATATTTAGATTTGGTACTCTTTCCTCTTCCACCTTGGCCAGATAATTTAGCTTGTGTTTCCTTAATCTTATCTTGGATTGATTTTTTATCAATTTCTTTTTGTTCTGCTGTTTGAGGTAAATTTCTTCGTGCACCTCCGCCTGCTTGGCCTGGACGATTATTAGGGCGATTGCCTTGATAACCGCCACCACCTCCACCCTGTGGACGATTGCCTTGATAACCACCACCGCCTTGTGGACGATTTCCTTGATAACCGCCGCCACTTTGACCTTGAACTACTCCGCCACCTTGTTGGCCGCCCCCTTGAGGGCGATTTCCTTGTCCTTGAACAGGGATTCGTTTACGCGTACGTTTTTCTTCTTGACTTAATGGTTTTGGTCTTGTATCACTGTTAATTGGTAAATCAATTTTACCTAAAACTTTAGGGCCCGTTAATTTAGCCGCTTGTATATTGGTAATTTCGCCGTGTACATTTTCAGGAGCGATAGAATGATCTACTGGCGCAGCAGGTGCTGGTTTTGGCTTCGCTTCTGTTTTTGAAGTTTCTTTTTTATTAGCTTCCTTAGGCAAAGCGCCTTCTTTGCTGTCAGCAGTTGCCGCTTTTTTTAATTTTTCGCTTTCATCAATTGTATTCGAAGTTGCTTCCGTTTTCTTAATTGATTTTTTTGGACGAGTAGAAGAGTCAATTAAAGACAAATCTATTTTGTTCAGCACTTTAGAAGTTTCCACTTCTGGTGCTTCCAGCTTAATAGGTTTTGATTCTTCCATAGTAGGCTTTGCTATCTCAGCAAAAGTGTCTACCTTTTTTGCTTCAGGAGCTTCCGCTTTTGGAATATCTACTTTTTTTACTTCAGCAGCAGGCGCTTCTTCTGTTTTCTTTGCCTTGTCTGCACTCGCATTCTTTGGCAATTCAACATGGTCTGCTTTATTCCTGGCAACTTTATCGCTTTGGAATTCGGACTGTAATGCATAATACTGCTCTTCCGATAATTTAGCTGTTGGCTTTAGGTCGTCTTTAGGAAAACCCTTCTTAGCCAAAAAATCAATGATAGTATCTTGACCAACATTAAATTCTTTAGCTGCTGCTAACAGTCTTGGTAGTTTCAATTCTGACATTCTATTATTTTTTGTCCCAGTTCATACTTAAGATGACGCGGGACGAGTCACCTGATACAAATATACTTCATATTCAAAGGTTATTCACCTTTGTCAAACTCTTCTTGTAAGATTCGACGCACATCTGCAATCGTTTCTTTTTCTAAGTCTGTTCTTCTTTCTAATTCATCCGCGCTTAATTTCAATATACTACGGCCTGTATCACAACCTACACGCTTAAATTCGTCAATAATCCATGGCTCAATTTCATCTGTAAATTCGTCCATGTCAATATCGAATTCTTCTAATACCTCTTCATCCTCACGGTAAACATCTAATTCGAATCCTGTTAATTCAGAAGCCAATTTAATGTTCACTCCACGACGACCAATGGCTAAAGAAACCTGATCAGCCTGCAAGTAAACCTCGGCACGTTTCGTATCATTATTTATGTTCATAAAACTAATTTTTGCTGGTGTCAATGAACGTTGAATTAATAATTGCGTATTAGTGGTAAAGTTAATTACATCAATATTTTCATTTTTTAATTCACGAACAATGCCATGAATACGAGAACCTTTCATACCCACACAAGCCCCTACTGGATCGATACGATCATCGAATGATTCTACAGCTACTTTCGCGCGCTCACCTGGTTCACGAACAATTTTCTTGATTGTGATTAAGCCATCAAAAATTTCTGGTACTTCAATTTCTAGCAATTTAGCTAAGAATAGTGGACTGGTTCTTGATAAAATAATAACTGGTGAATTATTTTTCATATCCACTCTTGCAATTACCGCTCTGATATTTTCTCCTTTCTTGAAAAAGTCTTGAGGAATTTGTTCTGTTTTAGGAAGAATCAATTCATTCCCTTCTTCATCCAACAATAAAACTTCTTTTTTCCAAACCTGATAAATTTCGGCATTCATGATTTCACCAATACGATCAGAATATTTTTTTACTAAAGCATTTTTCTTTAAATCATTGATACGAGATGCCAAGGTTTGCTTAGCAGCAAGGATTGCACGACGACCAAAGTCAAAAATATTCACCTCTTCCAATAATTCCTCACCTATCTCAAAGTCAGGCTCTATCTTGATTGCGTCAGAATAAGAAACTTCTGCTAAAGGATTGTCTACATCATCATCAGGACGAATTTCACGACGACGAATTATTTCCAAATCGCCTTTTTCAGCATTTACGATAACGTCAAAATTTTCGTCGCTACCATATTTTTTTCTTAATAAAGTTTTGAAAACATCCTCTACCACTTTCATCATGGTTGGACGATCAATACTCTCTGCGTCTTTAAATTCTTGGAACGCTTCAATCAAATTTATACTTGCCATAACATAATTTTTTTTCAAGCTTTTCGCTTGATGATTTGTTAAAATTGAATTTGAACTATAGTTGATTTAATAATTTCAAATGGAATAAGCAGTTGTTGCTGGGTTGCTTTTTTACCCTTTCCTTCTGTCCACTCAATCAAAATATCGGTTTCTGTAACCGTCGTTAAAGTGCCTTCCTTCTTAGTACCGTCTAACATTTCCACTTCCACTTTACGACCTATATTTTTATTGTATTGTCTTTTTAAAATCAATGGCTCATCCACACCTGGTGAAGATACCTCTAAAGCAAAATCACCATCTGGAAACCAACCTGCTTCCTCTATGGCTCTGTATAACTTGCGGTTAAAGTAAGTACACTTTAAAATTGGCAAGCCATTATCTCCGTCCAAGTATACTCTGATAATGTGACCAGGTTTTACCTTTACCCATACCAAAAAGTATTCGGGATCCTCTAATAATAGAGGTTCAATAATTCCGCATACCCTTTCCTTTAAATCGTTTACTTCCATAGTTAAAAAGAAGAAGGGAACGATTTCGTTCCCTTCATATCTGTGCTTCTTATAGTGTAAAGGTAATAAAACAGGATGAAATAACCCAATAATATTGGATAGTATCTTATTTTTGCACCATGATTAGCTTTAAATATGTCATATACGGGCTTTTAATATACCTGCTTTATAAGTTTATTTTTGAGATTGTCTTACCTGTGAAAAAAGGGGTAAAATCGGTTAGAAAAAATATGGAGCAAATGCAAAGACAGCAAGAAGAGGCCTTTAAAAGAGCTCAAAATGGGACTGGACAATCCAATAATCCGGCATTTACACAAGCAGAGGTGAATGCTACTATCCCCAAAAAAGAGGGCAGAACTAATGCAGAATATATTGATTTTGAAGAAGTTAAGAAATAATTAGATCATTTTCTACCCGCATCCCTGGCTTTAAATACAAAACTTGTAACCCAACGGAGGCCGCTGCAATAATATTGGGTTCATTGTCATCAATAAACAAAGTTTCCCCTGCAATCAGCCTTTCTTTATCCAAAATGTATTGAAAAGAGGCAGGGTCTGGCTTTCTTTGACCCATTTTGTGCGAATAATAAGGCGTTTTGAACAAATTTTCGAAAATTCCACCTATTTCATTCGTAAACTGAGGAATAAAATAATCGTAATGAATTTGATTGGTATTAGAATATAAGAAGGTGGCATATTTGTCATTGTTGTCCTTTATCCATTCAATACTACCATTTCTATACCCCACTAATAATGAATTCCAAGCAGCTATAATTTGAGCAGGAGTCAAATTTAAATTACAAAGCGCATTGAGGCCAATACAAAATTCATCCTCCGTTATCAATCCTTTTTCTAAATGAAAAAAAAGTTCATCAGATTTATTTAAAGTGAAATGGTTTTCAAAGTTAGGTATACCCAAGTCCTCAAAGGCTTTATACATTTTTACAAAATTAATATCATACAATACATTACCTAAATCAAAAATTAAATTTTTTGTAACTGTCATTCAATTCATTTTAATAAGGTTGAAGATAAATAAACCTTTTAAATGTTTGTACATTTGATTTATGAAACAAAGTTTAGCACATGTAGCAATCGTGGTCAGAGATTATGATGAAGCTATTCATTATTATACCAATACTTTGGGTTTTAAATTAATCGAGGACACTCTATTATCCGAAACCAAAAGATGGGTGATGGTCCAACCAACAGGTGCCGAAAATGGATGTAATTTATTGTTGGCTAAAGCAGCTACCCCTGAACAAGAAAAATACATTGGATACCAAACTGGCGGTCGCGTATTTTTATTTTTATATACCGATGATTTTTACCGTGACTTTAAAAATTATACTTCCAAAGGAGTAGCATTCACTATACCTCCACATGAAGAAGACTATGGAACGGTTGCCGTTTTTAAGGATATGTATGGAAACCTATGGGATTTAATTGAGCCATCGAAAAAATAATAACTATACTTTATCGCGTTCGAAATTATTATTTGCGCGCCATGGCAGCCGCCATATGTTTACAAGCAGTCGTGCCACTGTTAAGTTCTTTTACAATATTTTCATGCGAAACTTCATCTCTGTTTTGACTTAATTTAAATACATGTTGCAAGTCCGTCACCACAATGTCAAAGGAGTATATCGCTTTCATATTCTGTTCCATATACTCCTCTGATAAATTTTTTATTTGCGTTGGCGATTCTGTATCTTTTTCAAAATGCAGGGTTAACTCGGTTAATAAATTTCTCAAATGTGCCTGGTCCTTTATTTCTAGTTGCCCTTTTGCGTGCACTGTTTGATAGTTCCAAGTACTTCCCATATTTTTTGTGGTATACCAATTAGCGCTTACAAATGCAGATGGGGCAGTAAAAATAACCAATGCATTTTTATTTATTTCAAACGCGTTACTATGATCCTGCTTACGCATCATATGCCCGCTAATGGTAATGATATCATTTTCGATTTTAATAAGAATAGGCACATGAGTTGCAACTGGAAAACCATTAACGTCCACTCCGCAAATAGTAACAAACGGATTGGCTTGCATAAAAGAAATTACCTCTTTATTATCCTTTGCTTTGAAATAAGAAATATCGTACATAAATAATATTTTATTGAAAGTGTAATGATGAATATTCAAAAACATTTATAGTGGAAGTGTTGTAGTTATTTTTATTTCGTCCATCACAAATAAACTATTAATATGGGCAACCATGGGTAGGACTGCCAATTTTTCTTGATAAAATTTATTATAGGTTTCTACATCCTTAGTAACCACTTTTAAATAATAATCAAAGCTACCCGACACCAAACTACAAGAAATAATTTCATCAAACTGTAAAATAATTTGTTCAAATTCTGAAAAATTATTTTTAGTTTGTTTATCTAACGTAACGTGACAAAACACCACCATTCCTAAGTCAATTTTTTGTCTATTAATGAGTGCTACATATTTGGCTATAATGCCCTCAGACTCGAGTCTTTTAATTCTATCATGTGTTGGACTCATGGATAGATTCACTTCGCCACTGATATCCTTAATAGTTGCCAATGCATTTTTTTGCAAAATGCGTAAAATGGAAAGGTCAATATGGTCTAGGCTCATAAATTATAAATTATTAAAGAGGAATAATTACTGCCTAATGGCATTTGAGAAGTCTAAATTACCGATATTTTCTATTTTTAAGATCATAAATAGTAAATTTTACTAAATTTATCAACTTTTATCAAAATATTTCCTTTTTGATGACCTTCATACAGTATTAAAACTAATAATTATGATTATCGGATGTCCAAAAGAAATTAAGATACAAGAATATAGAGTAGGCTTAACCCCTGAAGGTGTAGATGCGCTAGTGAGACAGGGTCATGTGATTTATGTTGAAACCAATGCTGGAGGTGGATCTGGATTCTCAGACGATGCTTACAAAGCGGTGGGCGCGAACATTTTGAACACACCAAATGAAGTGTATGAAATTGCAGAAATGATTATAAAAGTGAAAGAACCTTTAGCTGCAGAATTTCCATTAATTAAATCAGGTCAAATTTTATTTACTTATTTCCACTTTGCCGCTTCAAAGGAACTGACAGATGCAATGATCAAAACACATGCAGTGTGTATTGCTTATGAAACAGTAGAGTTAGCAGATGGCTCTTTACCATTATTAGTCCCTATGTCCGAAGTAGCAGGAAGAATGGCGATTAATGTAGGTGCTTATTATTTAGGAAAACCATTTGGTGGCAAAGGAAAATTATTAGGGGGCGTGCCAGGTGTTAAACCAGCTGAGGTATTAGTTATTGGTGGTGGTATTGTAGGAACGCAAGCAGCTAAAATGGCCGCAGGACTTGGTGCTAATGTAACCATCATGGATACTAACTTGGCGCGTTTAAGATATTTAAGTGATGTAATGCCAGCAAATGTGGTAACACAATATTCTACCTTATTAGCTATTAAAGAAAAATTGCCAAGCACCGATTTATTAGTGGGTGCCGTTTTATTACACGGTGCAAAAGCACCTCATTTAGTTAAAAAAGAGGATTTAAAAATAATGGAAGCGGGTTCTGTAATTGTGGATGTTGCCGTAGACCAAGGAGGTTGTATTGAAACCTGTAAACCAACTACACACGAAAATCCAGTATTCACTATTGACAATATAACACACTATTGTGTTGCAAATATGCCAGGTGCAGTGCCTCAAACAAGTACACGTGCATTGACGCAAGCCACTTTGCCATACGCAATTGCCATTGCAAATAAAGGATGGGAAAAAGCATGCACAGAAAACCCAGCATTGGCAAAAGGATTAAATATTAGAGCAGGTAAAATTTTACATAAAGGCGTATCTGACGCTTTTACAGCAGCATAAGTATTCAAATGGTTTTTTATAAGTTTGAAGCCTAGTCTAAATGACTAGGCTTTTGTAATGATAGTCAACAATAAAAAAAAATAACAAAAAAAATTGAAAGCATTCATATTAATCGTAATTTTACGATAAATATAGTATTAACATGACTGAATACAAAATTAAAGAAACGAAAATAGCGCAGTTCGCAAAATCACTTGGGCATCCTGCTAGAGTGGCTATTATAAATTTATTATTAAAAAAACGAACCTGTATTTGTGGTGATATCGTTAATGAACTACCTCTTTCACAAAGTACCGTATCGCAGCATTTAAAAGAATTAAAAGAAGCCGGCATTATTAAAGGTGAAATATCTGGAGTAAAAACATGCTATTGTATTGATGTTAATAATTGGTCAAAAATGGGCGCACTTTTTAACGAAATATTTGATGCCTATGTTGCTCCTAATAAATGTTGTTAATTAAAACGCTTAAAAAAATAAGAACATGAAAACAGAATTTGAATTAAAAGAAATTGTAAAAGCAAAATATAGTGAAATTGCATTGCAAGATAAAGAGACCAATATGTCCTCTTGTTGTGGGGCAGGCGGATGCAGCACAGAAATATATAATATCATGTCAGATGATTATACCAAAATGGAGGGATATGTTGAAGATGCTGATTTGGGTTTAGGTTGTGGGCTACCAACAGAATTTGCAAAAATTAAAGAAGGCGATGTGGTGGTAGATTTAGGATCAGGAGCAGGGAATGACTGCTTTGTTGCTAGAAAGAGCACTGGTGAATCAGGAAAAGTGATAGGTGTGGATTTTACACCAGCCATGATAGAGAAAGCAAGAGCCAACGCAGATAAAATGGGTTATCATAATGTTGAGTTTAGGCAAGGAGATATTGAAAGTATACCTGTTACTGCCAATGTTGCTGATGTGGTAGTAAGTAATTGTGTATTAAACTTAGTACCCAATAAACATGCAGTACTAAGCGATATATTTAGAGTACTAAAACCTGGTGGACACTTTAGCATTTCAGATGTAGTATTAGTAGGAGCCTTACCGGAAGGTTTAAGAAAAAACGCAGAAATGTATGCAGGATGTGTTAGTGGTGCAATTCAAAAAGAAGTATATCTAGAACTCATCCAAGCAAATGGCTTCATAAATATTACAATTCAAAAAGAGAAACCAATTATTATTCCTGATGATATTTTAGTAAACTATTTAAGTACGAATGAATTTCAACAATTAAAGATGGGTTCTACAGGTATTTTCAGTATAACTGTATACGCAGAAAAACCGTTATCTGAGACATTATTATATTGTACACCTGGTTCAGGTTGTTGCTAAAATTTATTACATGAAGCAATTTATAATAAAA
>Ga0136641_1000604_pt1 | contig 15374 bp, 15 predicted proteins | sample EliLak1302023Y_FD_115312 | JGI IMG/M metagenome (GOLD analysis project Ga0136641, IMG submission 115312) | Freshwater microbial communities from Elizabeth Lake, Yosemite National Park, California, USA - 13020-23Y | ecosystem: Environmental > Aquatic > Freshwater > Lake ...
CGATCCATCAGCGTGAAACGACGAAACCCGGGATTGTCGATAAATGTGTGGCGAGGTTCAAAAGGCGTCACACCGACGAGATCAACGGGATACCCGCGCTGTATCAGACCTTCGGCAACCACATGAACGACGCGTTGGGCCCCGCCGACTTCATCAATGTTGTTAGCCATCAGCACGATGCGCGGCTTCATCGCAGCCGCACAATTTCTGCGGCGGCGCGGGCACCGGACAGACCATCCACCGAACCCACCATGTCACGCACGAATGCCTCGCATGCAGGCTGCTGCCGAATCCGTTCATCACCGAGGTCCGCAAGTGCCGCGGTCACCCGTGAATGCAGTTCCGTCTGATTACTGGCCACGGGACCGAGGACTTCCAGCCCTGAATACAGGCCATGCAGTCGATCGACGAAGACCGCCCGATCAGGCTGGTAGATCACGACAGGTACTCCGCGAGCGCAAGCGTCGCCGATGTAAGACGAATAGTCAGAGATCACGAGATCACTTGCTGCGATATACCTCGAGATCTCGTCGTGCGATGTCAGAGCGCGTATGGCCCATGCGGCATCCGGTGCCGCGTCCAGGCCCACCGCCACTAGGTAAGTGGAGTCGCCGAAGGCGTCCACCCACGCGTGGAGGTCAAAGGGAATCCGGGCGCGCGGCTCAGGTACGTAGGTGACGACAACGCGGTTCTCGGGGAAGTCCAACTCCGCGCGAGTAGGCACGGCCATGTCCAGCCGGGCTACACCCACGGCTGTCACATCACCCGCGAAACCCCACGCACGTCGGCTCACCTCCACATCCCTATGCGATGCGGCGAGGATCATCCGCAGGCGACCTGCACGGCGTCGAAGTTGCTGCAGAGCCGACGGACTGGTGAGGACGCTCGGATCATCAAGACCCCTGTGACGCACAGGTGCGCCTTCGGAGACCACGGTGGCTGCCCCGCGGACTCGGATGTCCAACGGCATGGTGCCGTCGTCGATACACCACCTCGCACGCGAGGCCGCCCACGCATGGGCCCACGACACCCGTGTCACCCGACGCGCGTAGGACGGCGGGTCGGCGGCCGTTGCACTGCACGCCCACACCTGAGCCACGCTCGGATGCGCAAGGTGGAGGGCCTCACCGATCGCTCGCACGTTGCCTGTGCACGCTGCGCCTGCATGGGACTCCAGCAGGATCACATTGCGGCGTGGAACGAACGTGCCCAAGGTCATGGCCAACACCGCCGAGACCTCTGCCCAACCGATGCGCACCGCTTTGCGCACCCGCGTGGCCTGAGCGTGCCCACGCACGGGCACGATGACCGGGGAGACATTGGTGTGGTCACCTACGCGCACGCCGATAACCACATGCTCCTGGGTGCCCACACGTGGCATTCGCGATATTTCCCAGTGCCACGTGGAGCCCGACGTGGACGTCCACCGGGCCGGCACGGCCCGAACGACGCGAGCGCCACACATCACCTGCACGATCGGCGCCGTCATCGGATCAAGGTCGCCGGCGAAGTTCACCGTGCTGCCCTGACGTCCCTGCAAGCTGTGCGCATATGAGCGCTGCGTGACGGGCACCTGCAGAAGGTGCAGATCACTGACATCGAACCACTCCCGCACCGTGTGCCCACCACGATCAGGACCGTCCCCAAGATGAGAGCAGCCCCACCACTGTCGCCCCTCGCCGGCCACGATCGATTCAGCGACCGCACCGTGCTGGGTCAGGAATCGCATCGCTGCCCGCACACCGGCGAGATCCCCGATGAGTAGGTGGTAGATGGCCACGCGCAGCATGGGGGCGACCTGCCATGCAGCAGACAGATCGCATGAACCCACATACGGCTGGAGCCGCTCCATGAGACCTGACGCGATGTCGTCATCAGCGTCGCACATCGATGTGAGGTACAGGCGCAGATCATGGTCGAGGAACTTGAGTTCCTTGACCGCTGTCACGCTCGGTTGATCGAGGGTTGCCAGGAAGACATCTATCAGTCGATTGACCTCCATGCGGCTTTCGACATTGCGAAATTCCGAGCGGCGGCGCGTGATGGATGCATCGACCGGCGCGACATTCCATAAATACACGGTCTCAGGAATGGTCGCGATGCGACGACTGAGCGCCATTGCCTGCAGTGTGAAGAGTTGATCTTCATAGAGGATGCCTTCAGGGAATCGCAGGCCGTGCTGTTCAATCAACGATGCGCGATAGATCTTGTTGACCGAGATGGTGTCGTAGAGGAGTTCAGGAAAGTCCGCGAGCCCGCTGGCGGACCGAAACTCCTCATGCAGCTCCGGATGCCACCGACGCCCTGTGCGCGAGCGAGGGTTCTGTCGATACGCCGCACCGCACACGACATCCGCATCAACCCGTTCCGCGGCCTGCAGGAGGTTCTTGCATGCATGGCGCTCAAACTCATCGTCTGAGTCGCAGAACATCACCCACGCAGCGGTGGCCAATTCGATGCCGCGGTTTCGCGGAGCACTGCACCCGCCTGAGTTGGTGGCCAGGCGCTCGTATCTGATCCGTGGATCGGATGCTTGCAATCGGGCGACGACGTCCGCGGTGTCATCCGAAGAGGCGTCATCCACGACGATGATCTCCAGATTGCGCAATGTCTGCCGCTGGACGGAGGTGATGGCTGCGGGGAGTCGACGCGCATCGTTGTAGGAGATGATGATCACGCTGACATCGGGGTTGGTCATTCGCCGGCCGCCGCATCGATGAGCGCACTCGCTCGAGCATCGAACGAGTGATCGCACGCTACGCGAGCCGCGAGCTCCAGCCGCTCCTCGCGCGAAGGGAAACCCGCATCGCGCGGTTGCCCCAGGAGTTCGATCAGTTCAGCCTCGCCGCGGAAAGTCAGCACAGCGGAACCGAACACATCTGCTAGTCCGTTCGCCGCATCAGAGATCACCCGTGTCCCGGTTGCCGTGGCATCAAAGAGCCGATTGGACAAGAACCCCAGGTCTGCCATGTCACGCCAGTGGTCGTTGAGGACGATTCCGGCCGACGCATAAGCGGCGGGTAGGAGGTCGTTCGCCAGGAACTGCGCGGCGATGCGATCCGCCGGGAGGAAGGCTTCCCATCCCACGCCGTAGACCGTGACGTCGACTCCTGCGGCAAGCGCCGCGTGAACAGCCGGACGGAACTCGCCACGGGTGGACCCCACAAACAGCACATCGGCCCCGGAATCCGGCGGGGCCGCTTGGGGCGTGAAGCGGTGTGAGTTGGTGGCCTGCAGAAGGGGCCGGACAGCCTCGTCGCCCCACGTTGCACTGGCCGCGAACACAGCGTCGTACTCCGCCATCTCGTCGGGCTCCACAAGTTCTGGATGACTGATCACCCACAGGATCCATCGAGCACCTCCGCGTCGAGGTCGACGTGGCGTGATGCGCTTGAGACCTCGCAGCACGATGACGACGTCATCACGATCACGATCAGAGTCCGCCGCGCCACCGCGCGTGACCACACGTGCATCGATATCGGCGCGACCGAGGGCGTCAGCAAGGTCCTTCGCAAACCACGTGTCACCCCACTGAAGCGCACCCTCGGTATTGGGGGCCGCGGTCACGATCGTCCATCGTGGTCGGCGGCGCAGGATTCCTCTCACGACTTCGCTCTCCCGCGCAGGAAGCCCACGCCCCACGTCACATGCATCAATGCGAAGACCCACGGCATGCGCAGCGCCGAACCTGCGGAGAGCGATGGTTCACGTCGCGCGGCCATGGTGCTCGCAAGGACGTCGGCCGCGAGATAGCCCACCGGTGCCAGGAGACCCACAGTCACAAGGGCAGCGATGTGTGTCAGAACTCCAGCGAGCGCCACAGCACAGCCGAATCCGACGCCGACGACCATGACCGGGGCTGCGAGATAGCGAAGCGACAAGGTGTCCGGATATCGACGGGTAACTTCGCGGCGCCAACGGCCGTAGTCGTGATACTGCCTGGCTAGTGCGCCGGAGGTGGGTCGGGGCCGATAGGTCACCCGCATCGCGGGTGTGAACCACACGACGCCTCCGGTGTCGCGGATACGCAGGTTCATCTCCCAGTCCTGCGCGCGAATCATCGTGTCGTCGTACCCACCCACGCGCTCCAACGCCGCTCTTTGGAAGCAGCCGAGATACACCGTCAGTGCCGGTCCAGCGGTACCGCCGATGTGGAAGGACGCACCGCCGACCCCGAAGGGCGACGTCATGGCCCGGGCCACCGCGCATTCGAAAGGAGTTGTTCCTTCCGCTGCCATGATGCCGCCAACGTTGTCGGCACCTGTCGTGCGCAATGTCTCGACGCCCACGCGGACATAGTCAACCGGCACCATGGCATGCCCATCAATGCGCACGACCACTGTCCCGGTGCTGCGGGCAATGGCGGCATTGAGTCCCGAGGGTGTGCGACCGCTCGGGTTGTCCACGACACGCACGCGCGGGTGACGTGATGCCAGTTCATCAGCCACCTCTCGGGTATGATCGTGCGACGGCCCCACTGCGACGACGATCTCAAAGGAACCCGGATAGTCCTGTTGAAGGAGGGCCTCGACCGCATGCGCGAGATGCCGTTCTTCATTCACCACCGTCATGATGATGCTGACCTCGGGCCAAGTCATGCGAGTGTCCCGAACTCGGGATGGCGCACCAGCCCATCCACGCGGCTGACGTTCTTCTTCAGGAAGTGCTCATCGCTCACGGTGGCCGTGTGACCGTCTGAGCGGCGCACATACACGTATCCCAATCCATGCGTGCGATAGACCAGCCCACCGTCATCGATCACACGATCCAGAAGTGCGCGATCAACCGACTTGGGCACCGGCCGCCATCCTCCTACCGACGTCAGGTCACCACGCGAGAGCAGCATGGTCCCACCGCAGACGAAGTCCGCATATGTCTCGGCCGGATACACGGGACGAAACACGGTCACGCCTGGTGCTTCAAGATGGATCCAATCCAACGCTTTGCCGACGACCTGCGCTCCCGAGTACTCACGCGCAAGGACGAGGTCCCAGATGTGGTCTGGTCCGTAATAGTCATCGTCATCCATCTTGGTGATGAGATCTCCCGACGACGCCGTGCTCAGAATCTGCAGGGCTTGCCCCAGATTGCGTGATCGATCAACCGGGATGACGGTGACAGGGTGCGGCAGGCCAGCGGATTTACCGCGCAATGCATCGACATCGATCTCATCGCCGTGAGCTGCAATCAACACCTCGAGCCTGGGGTAGCTCAGCCGCGATATCTGGGCCAGGGCATGGTCAATATGTGTGGCTCTATGCGTGGACATGACAATGCTGACCGACGGCCAGGAGTCCATCGCTGCCCAAGGACCGTAGGCGCGAAGCGCATGGCGCCTTTCGCGCACACTGGTCGCCTGCCACTCGAGATCGTTGCCGGGCGCCGCGGTCTCAGACGCCAGCACGACAATTCCGCAGGCGGCAAGCTGTCGCGACAGTCGCTCGGACACCTCGCCGATGACGGCCCGAGTGTCGGAAAGTGAGGCGACATCCTTTTCCGTGACGTCCCCGTGGATGCGACGAGGACGAAGGCCACCACCCAATTCAAGGCTGCCCTCGCGCATGCGCGCGGCGAGCACCCGATCCAGCCCATGCGAGGGTCGTCCGATCGGATTGTGCACAGATGGATCGACGCACACATCGAAGTGCTCTCCGTCGCGCGTCCATCCTGTATCGGTCACGACGACAGTCGACTCTCGCTCGAGGAGGACATCGTCGCTGTCGTGGGCCACCACAAGGATGTCCGCGCGGCGCACATGTCGATCACGCTCGACCGACGTCACGTCATGCGCGTGCTGCGCCAGGAATTGGGCTGCGTCGCCGAGACCGGGCGCAAGGGTGACCTGACGCGCATCGGTTGTCGCATTGGTGGGACACAGGATGCGCAGGACGGCGGCCAACACCCGGGCGGCATCCGTGGGCTTCGAGAGCGACAGGCGCACATCGGCACGAAGGCCGGATCGGGTCACCTCGAGGCGATCAACGTGTGACAGGCCGGCTCGACCGATCCAGTCTTGGGGCGAACGGCAGCCGACGACGCTGACCTCGAGGTCGGTGAGCAGGGCAACGCCGACACTGGCGACCGTCAGCCCACGAAGATCCTGAAGGGTGTCGACCCGGACTCGCCAGGCCCGCCCGTCACGACTGGCGCGCACTCCGACCGGAACTGCCACATGCCGACCCTAGTCCGCGCTGCGCACAGGTGGGTGGATCAGCGGCCGAACAGGGCCTTGGCCATGACGATGCGCTGCACCTGGTTGGTTCCCTCGTAGATCTGGGTGATCTTGGCGTCGCGCATGTACCGCTCCACCGGCCAGTCCCGGGTGTAACCGGCGCCACCGAGCACCTGGACCGCGTCGGTTGTGACCTTCATGGCCACGTCAGAAGCGAAGCACTTGGCTGCGGCACCGAAGAATGAGAGGTCAGCATCGCCACGCTCACTCTTGGCGGCTGCCGCGTAGACCAACTGGCGGGCAGCGGCGACATCCATAGCCATGTCGGCGATCATGAATTGCATTGCCTGGAAGGACGCAATGGGCTTACCGAACTGAATGCGGTCCTTGGCGTAGCCGATCGCCACGTCCAGGGCACCTTGCGCAATGCCGATCGCCTGGGCGCCGATGGTGATGCGGGTGTGGTCGAGGGTGGCCATCGCGGTCTGGAAGCCCGAGCCGCGCTCTCCCACGAGGCGGTCGGCCGGTATCCAGCAGTTGTCGAACAAGATCTCGCGGGTAGGCGAACCGTGGATGCCCAGTTTGCGCTCGGGAGCGCCCAGGGCGAAACCGGGGTCGTCCGCATGGACGACGAATGCGGAGATTCCGTGCGATCCAGCGCCCGGCTCGGTGACGGCCATGACCGTGTAGTAGTGGGAGACGCCGGCGTTGCTGATCCAGCTCTTCTGGCCATTGAGCACCCAGCCGCCGTCGTGCTCGACCGCACGGGTGGTCATCGATGCGGCATCGCTGCCGGCCTCGCGCTCGCTGAGGGCGTAGGAGAACATCGCCTCGCCGCTGGCGACCTTGGGCAGGTAACGCTGCAACATGTCTTCGTCGGCCGCGATCATCAATGGCATCGTCCCGAGCTTGTTCACCGCAGGGATGAGGGAGCTCGACGCACATGCGCGCGCCACCTCCTCGATCACCAGACAGGCGGCCAGCGCGTCGCCGCCCTGTCCGCCGTACTGCTCGGGGATGTGGATGGCATGGAATCCAGAGGACTTGAGTGCGTCGTAGACGTCCCAGGGGAATTCGCCGGTCTCGTCTATGTCGCCTGCACGTGGGGCGATGCGATCACGCACCAGGTCGCGTACCGCCTCCACCAGCGCCTCGTGCTCCTCGCTGAGCGTGAAGTCTCGAGACTCGTGGGTCACCAACATGCCGTCCATCCCTCCTGCGCCGCTAGCCTTCCGCCATGACTCCGCGGCTGTCCGTCATCGGGACCGGGTACCTCGGTGCCACTCATGCTGCCTGTATGGCCGAGCTCGGCTTTGAGGTCGTCGGACTGGACATCTCGCCCGCCAAAGTCGAACTCCTGACGAAGGGCACAGTACCGTTCTTCGAGCCCGGGCTCGGCGAGGTACTGGCGCGCAATATCGCCAATGGTCGTCTGCGCTTCACGACGGACTTCGCAGAGGCGGCCTCCGGTGCCGATGTTCACTTCATCTGCGTGGGCACGCCTCAGGCGGCCGGAGCGCAAAAGGCCGATATGAGCCAGGTGTTCGGCTCTGTCGAGCAACTGGCACCTCACCTGTCACCCGGTGCCCTCGTGGTGGGCAAGTCGACCGTCCCCGTCGGCACCGCCGACGAGATCGCGCGGCGCCTGGCGATCTCCAATCCGGGGGTCGAGGTCGCCTGGAATCCCGAGTTCCTGCGCGAAGGATTTGCGGTCAACGACACCCTTCATCCGGACCGCCTCGTCGTAGGCGTTCGCTCCGATCGTGCCGAGCAGCGACTGCGCGAGGTCTATGCGCCCATCATCAACGAGGGTGTGCCGTTCCTGGTGATGGATTTCCCGACGGCCGAGCTGGTCAAGGTGGCCGCCAACTCCTTCCTCGCCACCAAGATCTCCTTCATCAACGCCATGGCAGAGGTGTGCGAAGCCGCAGGCGCCGACGTGACGCGGCTCGCGGAAGCCATCGGCTACGACCCGCGCATCGGCAATCGCTTCCTGGCCGCAGGGCTGGGCTTCGGTGGCGGCTGCCTGCCCAAGGACATTCGCGCGTTCATGGCGCGTGCCGGTGAGCTCGGCGCTGACGAGGCTTTGATGTTCCTGCGCGAAGTCGACCAGATCAACCTTCGTCGGCGAGTCCACACGGTCGACCTGGCTCGCAAAGCGCTCGACGGCTCATTCATCGACAAGCGCATCACGGTACTCGGCGCATCGTTCAAGCCCGACAGCGACGACGTGCGCGACTCACCCTCGCTGGATGTTGCTGTCGCCATGAGCAATGCGGGCGCCGACGTCGTGGTCAACGATCCCAAGGGTCTGGACAACGCCGCACGCGTGTACCCGCACATGGCGTATGAACAGGACATCATGGCCGCCCTCAGCGGCTCTGACCTCGTGGTCCTGGGCACCGAGTGGCGCGAGTACCGCGAGCTCGATCCGGCAGCCGCGGCCGCCCAGGTGCGCTCACCCCGCATCATCGATGGACGCAACGCTCTTGACCCGATTGCATGGCGTGCCGCGGGCTGGACCTACCGAGCACTCGGTCGACCCCACGCATGACCGTGAACGACCCCGCGGTCATCGCATCCGCGCTCCATGACACAACCCTGTGGTTCATCGTGGGGCTGGGCAACAATCCCGAGCGGCCCGCATTCGAGGTGTCCCATGTGCTCCAGGCGCGTGGCAAGACCATCGTGCCGATCTATCCGCGCGCTGACATCGTTCACGGTGCGCAGGGCTACGCCACCATTGCCGAGGCCGTGGAGGCTGTCGGGGTCCCCGACGTCGTCGACCTGTTCGTCCGATCCGACCGAGCAGGCGAATTCACCCGGCAGTCCATCGACGTCGGCGCACGATTCGTCTGGATGCAACTGGGTGTACGCGACGACCACGCCGCAACCCAGGCTCGCGATGCGGGTATCGGCGTGGTCATGGATGCCTGCCCATTGATCGAGTGGCCACAACTCGGGCACGTCTGATCATGGGTCCGGACGGCGCACCTACGGTGGGCATGATCGGCGGCGGGCAACTCGCACGCATGACCGCTGAGGCCGCGGCGGCCCTGGGTATCGGCTTTCGAGTGCTCGCCGCGCGAGCCGATGATCCTGCGGCGCAGGTAGTACGCGACGTCCACCTGGGAGCTCATGACGATCGCGACGCCATACTCGCTTTCGCGCAGGGGTGCGACGTCATCACGTTCGATCACGAGCACGTGCCCGCGACCATTCTCGAAGAACTCGAGGCCATGGGCGTGGCCGTGCGACCCGGTCCTTCAGCACTGTTCCATGCCCAGGACAAATTGCACATGCGTGCTGCGTTGTCAGGTATCGGGATCCCCTGTCCCGGGTGGGCACATGTCACATCCGCCACCGATGTCGCCGCATTCGCCGAGCAGCACGGTTGGCCAGTGGTGCTCAAGACCTCACGGGGCGGATATGACGGCCGCGGAGTGTGGGTGGTCGACGACACCGCGCACGCGGCAGACGTGATGCGCACCCCGCTTACCGAGGGTGCCCGGTGGCTCGTCGAACAACGCATCATCTTCGTCCGTGAGCTTTCTGCTCAGGTTGCGCGCTCACCGCATGGGCAGGCCGTCGCGTACCCCGTGGTCGAGACCCGACAGGTCTCGGGGATCTGCAGCGAAGTGATCGCTCCTGCTCCCGGCCTCTCGGACGATCGAACGATCCAGGCACAGCATCTGGCCCTGCGGATCGCAGTCGAACTTGACGTCACGGGCATGCTCGCCGTCGAACTCTTCGACACCGGCACCGACCTTGTGGTCAACGAGCTGGCCATGCGCCCGCACAACTCGGGCCATTGGACCATCGATGGTGCCGTCACCAGCCAGTTCGAAAATCATCTGCGTGCGGTCCTCGACCTGCCCCTGGGGGATCCGCGCCTCCGTGCGGGCCATGCCGTGATGGTCAACATCCTGGGTGGTGATGTGCCATGCCTCTACAGCGCGTACCGGCATGTGCTGGCGCGGGACCCAGGGATCAAGGTGCATCTATACGGCAAAGAGGTGCGGCCAGGGCGCAAGGTCGGTCACGTGACCGCAGTCGGCGACGACGTCGAGGGCCTCGCGTCGCGTGCCCGCCACGCAGCCGACTACTTCATCGGTCGGATCGACGAATGACGTGGACTGGCACGACGCCGTCAGATCACGAGAGGATGACGTCATGAGCACTCCCCTGGTCGGCATCTGCATGGGCAGCGACTCGGACTGGCCGACAATGCGCGCCGCCGCCGAAGCGTTGGAGGAGTTCAGCGTTCCCTACGAGAAGTGCGTGCTATCCGCGCACCGCATGCCGCGCGAAATGGTCGACTACGGAACTGACGTGGCCGGCCGCGGAATCAAGGTGGTCATCGCAGGAGCTGGCGGCGCCGCCCACCTGCCGGGCATGCTCGCCTCACTCACCCCAGTTCCGGTGATCGGGGTACCCGTGGTCACCGGCTCTCTGGATGGCATGGATTCGCTGTTGTCCATCGTGCAGATGCCGGCAGGGGTACCGGTGGCAACGGTGGCGATCGGCAACGCGCGCAATGCGGGACTACTCGCTGTGCGGATGCTCGGAATAGCCGACCCGACCTTGGTCTCAGCGATGGCTGACTTCCAGATCGAACTCAACACAGCCGCACGCGCCAAGAACGCCAATCTCGACTGAGGATCTCTCAGGTCCCGTCAGTTGCGGGCATGGGTCCGCCGCCACGGCGCCGCGAATCATCGGACTCCATCAACTGATACACGTCTCGCTGGATGCTCTCGACGCTGGGCACATCCTTGATCGACAGGCCGTCGTTCTCTCCAGCGGACTGGATGTCAAGCATGCCGTAATTGAGGATGCGACCAAGGAAGGGCACGAAGAACGAGACGTTGTTGATCTTTGAGAGCGGAACGTCACGACCGCGCTTGCTCAGGATCCCCTGCCGCACAATGACGCGACGATCAGTGAACACGTATTGGGTCGTGATCCATCGCAGGAACATGAACAGGGTCGGCCAGAACAGGAAGAAGACCATGACCGCGGCGATTGCCCACTGCAGCCAGGACCACGGTGCAATGACGATCAAGAAGCTGCCGACGAACACGTTGATCAGCAGAACGATGATCGGTCCGATCAGAGCACGCCAGTGGGGGTGCATCTCGTACTTGATGGTCTCGTCCTGAGCCAGGAGCTTTGCCGGGTATCCCATGGCTAGATCGTTGCATGGATGACGTCGCCAGCGGCGATAACGTGCAGATCGCCGGATGAGTCAATTTCCAATCGGCCGTCGTCCAGCACCCGGGCCGCTGTCCCCGACACCACTGTCCCGTCCGGCAAGTCGACGATCACCTCGCGACCAACCGTGAGGCATTCCACCCGGTAGGCCGCAACGACGTCGCGGCCGGCTGCGAGCGCAGCGAAACCCCACCGAAGCTCCTCGCGCAGTGCCGCGACCAAGAGTTCACGGTCCGGCGGGGCCCCCTCGAGCAGCACCGATGTCGCGCGCGGCACCGGGAGGTCCGCCACCGCGTGCGTAAGGTTGATGCCTATCCCGATGACCACGGCATCTCCATCGACCTCGGTGAGGATTCCCCCAATCTTGCGGGGGCCGGGCGATCCGTCATGCGCCTTCCTATCCACCACCAGGTCGTTCGGCCACTTGACCATGCACTCGACCCCGCGAGATTGCAATGCGCGCGCCGCAGCGATCGCGGTGACAAGAGGAATCAGGCCCAGTCGTTGCTCCGGCCGAGCAAGCACTGAGCACCACAGGCCCGCGGCAGCGGCGCTATCCCACGAACGATTGAGTCGACCACGCCCGGCCGTCTGCTCATCGGCCACGACCATGGTTCCTTCGCAAGCCCCCTGCCGTGCCAGGGCGAGGACATCGGCGTTGGTTGAGCCGGTGGTTGCCACGTAGATGGGTTCCGGCCAATCCTGCGCGTCGACCGAGTTCGGCCGTGATCCATCCGTCTGCCGCTGTCCCCAACTCCGCTCGTCCACGTGGATAAGGTACGCAGGACGCCTGGAGGTCAGATGAGCGCTGCTCCCGTAAACGAGAATTCACCCCGATCCACCGCCGGCAAGGCCGACACACTGGCCAAGAAGCGTGCTGAGTCGCATGGGCGAAGTTCCGAGTCGGTGGACAAGCAGCACGCCAAGGGAAAGATGACGGCGCAGGAGCGCATCGACACCCTCCTTGATCCGGACTCATTCCAGGAATTCGACGAACTTGCGCGCCATCGCTCCGTCAGCTTCGGCCTGGAGAAGAACCGCCCCTACGGCGATGGAGTCATCACCGGCTACGGCACCGTCGATGGTCGCCCAGTGGCCGTATTCGCGCAGGACTTCACGGTCTTCGGCGGCAGCCTGGGCGAAGTGTTCGGCGAGAAGATCGTCAAGGTTATGGACTTCGCTCTCAAGACCGGCTGCCCCGTGATCGGCCTCAATGACTCCGGCGGCGCCCGCATCCAAGAAGGTGTCGTGTCGCTGGGCATGTACGGCGAGATCTTCCGCAGAAACGTGCAGGCCTCCGGAGTCGTTCCGCAGATCTCTTTGATCCTCGGTCCATGCGCCGGTGGCGCCGTCTACTCACCGGCGATCACCGACTTCATCGTCATGGTCGACCAGACCTCCCACATGTTCATCACCGGCCCTGACGTCATCAAGACCGTGACGGGTGAGGACGTGGAGTTCGAGGAGCTGGGCGGTGCTCGCACGCACAACACCAAGAATGGTGTCGCCCACTACATGGCCACCGACGAGCAGGATGCCATTGAGTACCTGCGCGAATTGCTGTCGTACCTGCCGAGCAACAATCTCGAGGACCCGCCGATCATGGATGCTCCAGCAGACCTGGCGTTCACCGACGAGGACTACGAACTCGACACGCTCATTCCTGACTCCCCCAACCAGCCCTACGACATGCACCGCGTGATCGAGCATCTTCTCGATGATGGCGTCTTCCTTGAAACACAGCCGCTCTTCGCGCCCAACATCCTGTGTGGATTCGGACGAGTCGAAGGTCGGTCGGTGGGCATCGTCGCCAACCAGCCGATGCAGTTCGCCGGAACCCTGGACATCGATGCCAGCGAGAAGGCCGCTCGCTTCGTGCGCACCTGCGATGCGTTCAACGTGCCCGTCCTGACACTGGTCGACGTACCCGGCTTCCTGCCCGGCACAGATCAGGAATGGAACGGCATCATCCGCCGCGGTGCAAAGCTGATCTACGCCTACGCCGAGGCGACGGTTCCTCTCGTCACGATCATCACGCGCAAGGCCTACGGCGGCGCATACGACGTCATGGGTTCCAAGCACCTGGGTGCCGACATCAACCTCGCGTGGCCGACCGCAGAGATCGCCGTCATGGGCGGGCAGGGTGCCGTCAACATCCTGTACCGCAAGGAGCTTGCGTCCGCCGGTGATCCCGTGGCCGAGCGGGCACGTTTGCTGGATGAATACCAGGACACGCTGGCCAATCCCTATCTCGCCGCCGAGCGTGGCTACATCGACGGCGTGATCCTGCCGCACGAGACGCGCGGTGCCGTCGTACGAGCGCTGCGGGCCCTACGCACCAAGCGCGCAAGTCGCCCACCAAAGAAGCACGGCAACATCCCGCTGTAGCCGCGCCTGGCATGTCCTTCACGTCACCCATGGGAGAGGAGATCGATATGACTGACCAGCGCCCCGCCTTGCGTGTCATCGCCGGCAGTCCCACCGCTGAGGAATTGGCCGTGGTGGTTGCCGTTCTTTCCGCCCGTGCCGCCGCGCGTCCGGTTGCGTCGCCAACCCCGCTGAGCCTGTGGTCGCGCAAGGGGCGCAATGTGCGCCCACCGCAGCATCCAGGACCCGGTGCCTGGCGCGCCTCCATGATGCCGCGCTAGCCAATACTGTGTGTCCATGTCGGCTTCAGGCTTGTCATCGAGCGGCGATCCCGCGCGCACCGCAGCGGTAGCTCGCCTGCGCAAGCGGGCAGCATGGAAGCGTCTCGCGATCATGTTCGTCGTCATCTGGATCGTCCTCACCATCGTGTGGTTCATGACCGGCCGAGGCGCCTTCTGGCCTGCGTGGGCGATCATGGGCATGTCCATCGCTCTGGTGTTCTTGGGCATCGACGCGTTCGGACCGGTGCGCTCGGGGCCATCCGAGGCCCAGATACAGCGCGAGATGAAAAAGATGGACGGCACGCCCTGACTCGAGTAGTCCTGGCATCGGCGTCGCCGGCCCGCCTACATTTGCTCACCAGCGCCGGCATTAGGCCCGACGTGGTGGTCAGCGACGTCGACGAACCCGCGCTCATCGCATCGATGGGCGAATGCACCCCTGCCGAGATCGTGCTGGCCCTTGCCTGCGCCAAGGCACGCGATGTAGCTGCACGCATCGGCCTCGTACACGACGCCGAGCTCGAGGCTGACACCGTGATTGTCGGCTGCGACTCGATGCTCGAGATGGACGGTCAGGTGCACGGCAAGCCGGCGTCGGCCCAGGAGGCACGCGAACGGTGGCAGGCCATGGCCGGGCGCACGGGGATCCTGCACACCGGCCACTGGATTGTTCGGGGCGCTCGGGAGCTCGGTGCCGTGGCGAGCACCTCGGTCACCCACGGTCGTCCGTCCCCTCAGGAGCTCGAGGCCTACATCGCGAGCGGGGAACCGCTGCGGGTGGCCGGCGCATTCACCCTCGACGGGCTTGGCGCACCGTTCGTGGAGCGCATCGACGGCGACCCGTCAAACGTCATCGGACTGTCCCTCCCGCTCACCCGTCGGCTCCTGGCCGACCTCGGAATCGTCTGGACCGACCTGTGGGCGTGATGAGGGTCACCGGACCCGTTTCATAGGACGTCCATATATCCTGACGGGCCCACCCCCGTGCCGGATAGGATCCACTGATGCGCAAGGTCCTGATTGCCAATCGTGGCGAAATCGCGATCCGTGTCATTCGAGCCTGTCGGGATGCCGGACTGGTGTCCGTGGCCGTGTACGCCGAGCCCGACCGTGACGCACTCCATGTTCGACTGGCCGACGAGGCCCACGCCCTTGGCGGGGCCACCGCAGCCGAGAGCTACCTCGACATCGCCAAACTCATCACGGTGTGCAAGCACGCGGGTGCCGACGCCGTGCACCCCGGCTACGGATTCCTGTCCGAGAATGCCGACTTTGCTCAGGCCGTCATCGACGCAGGGCTGACCTGGATCGGCCCGTCACCCCAGGCGATTCGCGACCTC
>Ga0136641_1000605_pt1 | contig 15355 bp, 10 predicted proteins | sample EliLak1302023Y_FD_115312 | JGI IMG/M metagenome (GOLD analysis project Ga0136641, IMG submission 115312) | Freshwater microbial communities from Elizabeth Lake, Yosemite National Park, California, USA - 13020-23Y | ecosystem: Environmental > Aquatic > Freshwater > Lake ...
ATTGCCAAATTTCCACCCCAAAACCCTGCTGGATTATTCGTAGTATTCCATGTTGTCATTATTCTATATCCCGCTGTATTTGCTAGATTAAACGTAATTGTCCAGAACGTGATGTTGGCCCTCCAGGCAGAAATATCATTCTATCTTTTCTACCAGCGTGACCAATTGGTAATAAAGAACCTAAGCCCCATTTATTTGCTAAATAACCCTCAACTTGCTGGCGTTCTGGCGCAGCCAAGTTTGAAAAGATTATGACTTCATTTATAGTTCCCCATGCTTGACTAGGGCCTCCTTGATAGGCTCCAAGACAGTAAAAAGGATTGGCGTCAGAGTCTTGGGTACTGCCGGCTGCCGACAATGCGAAATTTCCATTGAAAGCTGCAGAGGTTACAAAAGATGAATCTGTCTTGACATAGATAAGTGTCTTTGTATTGTCTAATGTAAATGATCCGTATTGGAAAAATCCACCACCATTGTTTGCGTAATATCCAAACGCAGTACTAGTATAGTTTATAATTACGCGATGTCCCGCATTAGCGCCACGAAAGAGTGTTCTCCAATCATTGTATTGGGTATTTGACCAAGGAGTGGTAACTATAAAAATATCAACTCCAGCTCCATTTCCACTCCACGTAGCAGAATTTGTTAATGCTTGACCTTGACTGAACGTTACACTACCACCGGCTGCACTTGAGTAGACCGGTGCGGTTCCATATGCTGTGTAATGGCGCCCATTTCCAGACTTGTCGTTCCATTGTGACACACTAGAAGATGAAAGTGTAATTGAACCAGAATCTCCGGAATCCAACCATAATTGACATCCACCTATCCCCGGAGGTAATACGGGAGTAACCGGAATTTTTCTCAATAAGGGCATATTTAGTTTATGTCAAGACTATTAAAGACCGAAACGTCCTCTACCCCAAAAGTAATTCGCTTCTAGTTTTTGAGGGTCTAATGCGCGGTTATAGATACGGACAACTGCTAGAGCCCCGCCCCAGAACTCAGCATTATCCCACCGTTTCATAAAATTAATGGGGTTTCCACTCGAAATTGAAGAAGTTTCTGAAGCTACTGAATCAATCAGCAAATTGTTTACATATAGTTTAATATCTGTTCCATCATACATTCCAACAATATGATACCATCCAACAGCAGGAAGAGAATAACTTGTGGTAGTGTTATACCAGGCAGCATTATAATAACCAGCAGTTAATCCAGTTGAATTATCATTTCTTACTCCAAGAATATAATTTATTGATGTGCCTGTAAATTGTTGAGTTATTATACAGGGTGACCCTAAGGAATTTGTATTTGTAAAATAATGCCATACTTCAAGGCTCCAGTTAGACAATGATGAAAGCGCTCCAGAAGTTTGAGCATATTGACTACTGCTGGGAGAAAAGGACAAGTATCCACCATTTGCTGAAGAATATGAAGGTGAATTATATAAAGTTGTTGTTAGACCAGAACCGGCTAAATCGTTCCAGGTTGAACCCGAGCCAGAATACGATAAAGAATGTCCAGCATCTAAGTGAAAAACGAGTCCAACTCTACTATAACTTAGAGTGCTCGTTATTTTTCCAACAGATGTTAGAGAACCATTTGCTATTCCCCTAATATTTCCCACATAGAGAGGACGTTGCCACACATTTGGAACCAGATATCCAGTTAATCCCCATTTTTGGATTAAATAGGTTTCTAATTGTATTTTCTGTACCTGTGGCATGGCATAATAATACATAATAACTTCACTGATGACGCCATTAAGACAATCATGTGGCCATGCTTTACTTCCAATATTAACGCCTAATCCAAGTTTTGAAAAGGAAAAAGTATTGCTAGAAGATGTATAGCCAGCCATAGAACCATTTACAAACCAAGCACAATTGGCCCCGTCCCAGATCAAAGTTGTTACAAATGGAACACCATATGTAATTGGATACGCAGCAAATAATCCACCGCCGTTATGATATACGCGTATAGCTTGAGTATTTACTTCTTGACAAATTATAAAACTATTTGCATTAAAGTCAGCCCCTGTTCCATTCCAAAAGGAAACAATACGTCCGTACTGCCAGGTCAATCCACCAGAATATGAATTGAGTGTGGCAACAATAGAAATACTCAGTGTGTTAGTAGAAGGAGGATTGTTAAGCGGTTCCATATAGAAGTTATCACCAGGTGATGTAGTTATAGTAGTCACAATTCCAGCAGATGTTACTTGCGGTGCTCCATTCGCTGTTGCCGTATTTCCATTCCCCGATTTATCGCGCCAAGCAGTCAAAGTAGAACCTGAAAGAGTCATACTGCTTGAATCCGCTCCATCCATCCATAATTGGCAACCCGTATAATGAGTTGGCAAATATTGTTGTTTTTCAACTAAAGACATCCTCCTATTTGGAACCCGTATTTTTAGCCTCCAGCACCGTTATACGTAAATGTACTTGAGAATACTGATTGAGCACTTGTTCCAATACTATTTGTAGCTGTTACTTTGATTTTATATTGTTCTAGTACTACACATTTTTCAATTACTGTATAATTTTCTGCTGTTATATTGCTATATATATATCTGTCTGAGTAAAAGTTGATCCGCTGTCAGTAGATATATATAAATAAATAGTATAACTAGTTGGAATGCCACCGGGATAGACAGGAGTCCAGCTCATACGTAAATTTGAAGTTCCAGTAGTTGTAGGAATTGAAGGGCTGGGAGGTACAGGTACTGAATTTAGAGCAGAATCAGATATTGTTAAGGCTGAACCACCACTATTTTCACCATATTTCCCCGACGGGTATATTCATTTGGCGCTTCCGCTAAACTCATGCCTCTTAGAAAAATAGGAATATTTGTTAATCGTGCCGGATGGTCTAGAGGCAATAAATCAACTAAATTCCATCTCTTTGCCATAAAACTTTCTATGACGAGTCGCTTTTCAGTTGTTATAATATTATTATATACACAAATTTCTCCTATTTTTCCATTAAAATAGTTTCCAGGACTGGCTGCACCATTTGCTCGTCCTACGTAATATCGGTAATCTGCTAGGTCGGGCGCCCATGTATATGATGCATTAGAGCCAACTACACTACCCATTCGGCGAAGAACATAGCTATTATTTGATAATGATATGTGAAGAATACGATAGCCTGAATCTGCACCAGTAACGTTTGAAAAACTACTAAATGATTCAATTACAGAACTTGTTACATCACGAGCACCACCCTGTGACCTAATTTTCCAATATCCACTACTTGTTATTGAAAGAGATGTAAAATCTTGGGGTCCAGTGGAAAGCCGAGTACCAATTGAGAAGACATCACCCGCAACTGTAAGAAATTTGGGTCTTACAACTATAAAAATATCTGTTGTTGCTGATATTCCTGTGCCAATTCGGGGTCCGGCAGCCGATGGAAAACCTGTATATCCTCCAACTGATACTAAATTTTGCTGTAAAAAACGGGGTTCATTTGAAGCGCCTCCATCACTTCCACCAGTATTATTCCCTTGATCAAAATTTAACACGGCCATGGGTGTCAAATATGAATCAGGGGCTACTATAGTTGGTCCCCGATATATTTGACTTGTATCTTGAATATTTGTTGGATCTACGTTTTTAATAAAGTCATTTCCTCCAATTGATTTATCTGCCCAAACAGTAATTTGTTGGGCATTTGCTGATGTATAATCAGTATATCCAGGCACTCCGGTCTGTGGTAACAGGGCATAGGTTGTACTTACATCAGAAGCATCTAACCATACTCTGCAACCAGATATATCAGTTGCCTTAAAACCATATGGTTCAGCACCATAAATAGGAACTTTAGTCAAACTCATCTCTTTATGTCAGCGGTTATTTTTCCAATTTAAGCAAAATCAGGGTTCCAACTCTTTTCTCCATCTAGTACTTCGCGCAGGAACCAATTAATGGCCTTCTTATCATCTGCTAAAGGTGTTGTAGAATAATAGGCATGCCCGAAATCAATAATCCACACTTTCTTTGTCTCGGTTTCTAGCATGAAATTATATGACGTGATATCCACATATTCAATGCCTTCGCATTCAAACAGAACTGCTAGAATCTTATGTATTTCTGCCCAAATCCAATCAGGGACCTTGGAAGGGTCATCTGTATAGATATCCGCCAAACATGACCCTTTTATTGAATCCATTTGTACCACGTTTCCATCGATACGATGAATACGCGGAGCAAATCCATAGCCCGCAGCCACGTCTTGTAGCTCAATTTCTAACTTGTTGGGGATTACTTTTGTGAACATTGCAGGCCTTTAGTTTAGGTCTGCTAGAAGCAAAGAGTTCAAATTTTAACACTCGTACAATTCACATGAACAAGTCCAGTAATTTGTTCTTCGTGTATATGTCCGCATATCCAAGCGCATATGGGTTCTTTCAGATACTTTGTCATATCCCGACAGAATTCTTCGTAGGGAAATGGGTCAATATAATTATTCACTGCTAGAGTCTCAGGTAGTACATCAAGTGTGGGAACAAAATGTGAAACCATCATTAACCTGTATCCCTTATCAAGACATTCTGTAATCATTTGTTCAACAAATTCAGTATCTTTTTTCTGTAGTTTCACCAAATCTTCTTGATTTATTTTACTTACAGAAACACTACCATCATTATCAAAAGGATTGCGGACTCCATCAGGATTTCCTTTTTCATGAATGCTAAATTCATCTGTTGTTAAAACATACGATTTAAAATGTTTTAGCTTCATATTTAGTGTTAAACTACACTGATCTTCTTCCAGACTAAAAGAATATGTATTATTTGGTTTTAGCAATGTTTTTCGTAAAGTTTCTAGACGTGTTCCATTAGCCCATAATGTTAGTCCTGCGACCCGCAACTGTAATTCTGGTAATTCCACAAAATCATGTTGAATAAATACAAGTTTTTCTTCACTATACTCAGCATTGATTATTTTAATCAAATGTCTCATATAGGCTTCACTGTAGTCCATAGTAAATGGATAATAATAGCCAGCTGATTCATACTCTTGATTTCCCATGACAATAAACGTTTTCTTCCAGTTTTTAGCACAATGTCCGTAAAATGAAAATGCCTCTTTTGTGTATGGTTGTGTTATATCACCAGTGACAAGAAGATAGTTAGCACCTGCTAAGGGCTCAAGCATTGATGGTTGAAAAGGTCTTTTTGAGCCAAGATAAAAATGTAAATCTCCCACAATTTGGAATGTTTCCATGCCTGAAAACATACAAGAGAAAATTTAATAGATTATAGCACACGAGCCGTTGAAACCTTGTGTACCAAAGCGAGTGTCAGTCATACCGTTTACAGCACCACCTACAACACTAGCAACGAGTGTAACACCTGTGGTAAAAGATGAACCTGCACCAGCACCGCCTGTTGCTCCAACTCCATTTAAACCGCCACCACCACCTCCTCCTCTATATCCACCACCACCACCAGCGCCACGTTGAACAGTTCCAGCTCCACCTGCTCCACCTGCTCCTCCATTTGTGCCAGTTCCTACGGTACCCGCAACTCCAGCTGCACTTACCGCACCTGCTCCACCAGCTCCAGCTGCCGATGCAGTTCCACCACCGCCAGGACTTGATTGACTACCAGCACCAGGGTTAGCAGTGCCACCACCAGTTCCTGCTGTACCACCACCATCTCCGCCATTGCCACCATTTCCGTCTGTACAAAGACTTGATGAATTACCACCACCGCCACCACCTCCTGCCATTATATATGCTGTGGGACCAGGGTTTTGAAACTGTGACATACCACCACCTGGAGAAAGACCACCACCACCAGATGCTACACCACCTATTCCACCCCACGCTCCAGCTAAGAGCTGGGTATAAGGAGGTAACCCATGGGAATTACCACCAAGTGCTCCACCACCAATCGCGATTGTATAGACTGTTCCACTTGCTATTGTATATGTGGCCACAACTAATCCTCCACTACCTCCCGCGCCTGATTGAGTTCCTGCTGCTCCTCCACCGCAGAGGCATATTGTAACAAGGCCCGAAAATGGTGAAGTATATGTTTGATTGGCACCCGTGTAGCCAATCATTGTTACGATGCTCGGGGATGTAAAGGCAGACGATGTGCCACCAGAACTTGTGGCAGTAACTGTCGCATAATAAAATCCTGCTGGAAAATAACTTGTGAAATTAAATAGTATGCTTATGCTGGTTGTAGAACTTGTAGCGCTTGCGCCTGATACAGCTGTTCCTCCCGTATTTGTCCGTGTAGCAACTGAATACACCTGAACAGTGTAGGAAGTTGCGGTTGCTACTGAGCCTACTGTAAAATTTGCGAAGGTTACTCCTATACGGTCAATTGTTAGACTTGTGGGTGTTGCCGGTGCTCCATTAAATGTTACAGTTGCCGATGTTAATGATGTTCCACCGTTTACAGTTTCATTTGTAGCTCTTACATTGAAAGAGTAAGGAACAGATGATGTCATTGGAGAAAAGGTTGTAGTCAATACAAGTCCAGGTGTTAATGTGGCTGTAAGCGAGCCACTTGCTAGTACAAATACAGTATAACTTGTAACTGTTCCTGTTGGAGCATTCCATGTCATATTCAGTGTTGTTCCCGTATTTGTTGGCGTATTTACTGTAGGTGTTCCTGGTGTTGCATAATATATAGCAGATGAAGATATTGTTGAATCTGTGCCTGCTACACCATTATTAAGTGCTCTTACGTAAAATGTATAGAGTACGTTCGTGGTCATTGGAGTAAAGGAAGCAGTTAATACATTTCCAAGTGCTTGTGTTCCACCTGTTCCTATCCCAGAACCTGCTACTAAACTGCCGTTTGCTAATACAAATACTGTATAGTTTGACACTGTTCCGCTGGCCGCACTCCATGTCATGGTTAGTGTTGTAATATTGCCTGTGTTTGTTGGTGTATTTACTGTTGGTTGACCGGGGGGCGCATAATATATGACTGTAGATGATGTCAACGAATTACCGCTTGTAGCGCCAGCAATCGTATTCGTAGCTGTTACATAGAATGAGTATGCTACGTTGGTAGTCATCGGAGAATATGTTGTGCTTGTTACATTGCCAAGAATTATAGGTGTACCAATATAAATTCCTGCAGCAAGAACATATACTGTGTACGCTGTAATGGTTCCACTTGGAGCAGTCCAGCCCGTATTGAATGTTGAACCCGTATTTGTCACTGTTAATACTGTAGGCGCAGATGGTGCTGCATAATATATTGCGGTTGAAGAAGTTGCGGATACCGAACCACTTCCTCCAGGTCCAGTACCCTGTACATAATATGAATAGGCAATATTTGTAGTCATTGGTGTAAAATTTGCTACTAAAACCTTTCCCAGAGTTTGTGTCCCACCTGTACCAATTCCTGTGCCGGAAACTAAGCTCCCGCCTGCTAAAATGTAAACAATATAACCTGTAACTGTTCCATCAGTTCTAATAACAAGTGGTTCTATCCAACTCATTGTCAATGTTGTTACATTATTTGTATTTGTTGGTGCTGAAATAGTGGGAATTCCAGGTGGAAAAAATCTAACTCCTAAAACAGTTTGTACACTTGTTGTATATGGCTGTATAGCTGTAGGTGAACCTGCTGGAAAGGTTTTATCCAAATGACCCGCTGCTAAACTAGCAGATAAGCCCCATTTTTGGGCTAAGTATGATTCTACCTGCTGGAATTCTGTTTGTGATAAAGCAGTTGTATACATAAGTGCTTCTGCTAAATAAAAATTAGCATTGTAGGTTGTATAACTTGAAGCATTATTGTAGGAACCAATTGTCAAACCACTTGAATTTGTGCCTGTTCCAGATCCAGCATATGTTGATATAACTCCATTATATGAAAGTGTAATAGAACTTGTTCCATTAAAAACAACTGAAATAATATACCATGTTGTTGAATTTGTTGTTACTGATGTTGCTGTAAATCCGTTATAATATTCTATTTGAAAAACCATATTATTTAGAGCGATAGACCTACCATATAATCCTGATGTATCAGTACTAAGTAATCCACAATTTCCACCTGTGTTTGCTGCTGTAGGTTTCATTAGAAAAACATACGTAAGAGATGGTGAATTAAAGTTATTCGCAACTGTAAAATAGTCCGCAGCATTAGTTAATCCCACTACACCTAATCCATTCAAAAACGCTCTGTTATATTGTGGGTAAACAGCAGTTCCAGCAATCGCATTAATTGCTGAACTACTTTTATCAACCCATGTCGCTAAATTCCCTGCTGCTGGAACAACACCATTTCCAGCTGGATCTGCTCCATCAAGCCATAAAGAACATGTACCAACGCTTGTTGGTCTAAACTGTGAATAATAAGGTATTTTATTTAAAAATACGTTACTATTATATCCTTCTACTACAACTCTTGTTATGGGCATGCTCTCTACAAATGCTCATCAAATAGCCCTTGCGCGTTCCGCAGGGCTCCCTCCATCCATGTTTGGCAGCACGACCATGATTCTCCGCATACATACACATTCGGTGCTGTTGCCTTGAAAGGATAATGGACTTCGTGCTGGGCTTTCCGTGCGTCTAAAGGCCCCACCGGATAGGGCAACCAATAGGAGCATCCATCCGTCCATGGATGAAAAGACCAGTGTTCAGGTTCGGGAATCTCCTTCTCAGGGAAAATCCTACGGATTTCGGCCATAATTTCTTTTTTCTGTATTTCTTTATTTTTCTTCATCCAGTACTGAGCGTCCGAAGCATCTGTATAGGAAATCATTATCAGGCCTTCTGCCGGATTCACAGGTATGACATACCGAACAACACTATTTGTTGTGGTATGCCCTACATCATGAAACCACGGTTTCCCTTTTGGGGCCACAAAGCGCGCATAAACCCGCTGTAAAGGTTCCATCTTAACGCCCGTCACCATCCACTTCCCTGCAAACATAGGTATAGTGGCCAAAGCATCACGGTGTAAAGCAAATATAACACGTTTAGCCAAACATGACCATGGCTTATCCGAGCAGTGACCCTTTACTTTCCAGCAGTCCTTCTCTTGCTCTAAACCCGAAACAGTTACGTTGGTCGTTAGGCGAACACCCATTTCCAAGACATTCTTTGCTATACGCCGCGGTATCTCAGACAATCCCTCCTTAACCACATAATAGTTGCCCCGCTCCCCCATGAACCCCTTAAATGTATCAAAGGCGATATCTGCTCGTAGCACTTCAGTCTCAGCTTTGTATCCGAATTCAGAGAAGACACGGTCTACAATCTCTTCTCCATAGGCCAATGAACACGCCTCCTTGATTGTTAGCTCATGAAGCCGGGACTTTATTCCTGCGGGTAAATCTTCAAGCATTTTGCCAATAATTTCAGTGAAGGCATTTTCACTGATGGTCAAAGAACCATCGCCCTCCACATGCCGATGTGTAACATGTGCTTTAATATATGCTTTGGTCAATCCGAATTCCTCAACATATTTTCCCACCATCTTATGATGGTCAGCAACGCGCCCCGCTCCAGCCTCATAGTGAAGCTTCGGCTTATCCCGAGGTGTATGTGTATAGACACGCCCGCCAAAATAATCATATTTCTCAATAATATTCACGCTTCGTTCAGGATATTTCTTTGCTAGAAGCCGAGCAATATGTAGACCGGCCATACCGCCTCCAACAATCACATATTCATAGATGAAATCTGTCATTCGTCACACCCTACTTTTCAGAAACATAATCTATCCAAGTTACCACAGCTTCAGTTTGATTACTTGCTAGACGATTTTTCTCCTTTCCCAAGTTGAAAGCAACAAATGTTGGGAATGAGTTAACCATACAATAGCCAACTGTATACTCATTTGTAACATAGTCACAGATGTAGATTGGAATACCCTTCTCTTTTGCAGCGCTGGCAATAAGATCCTTATCTAACTTCTTACACGGACCGCACCAGGTAGCCGTAAAATAAACAATAAAAAGTGTATCAGAGACGCGCCTGCCTTCGGCTTTCGGGTCTCGGTATAGTTCTTCAAACTTCTCTTGCTTGACAAGGGGCTCCATTCTCTGCTATTCAAACATTTTTCTCTTTTAAGTTTTGGAAGATTTATAAAAACTATAGCCTGCTAAGCCTCCAATTCCTAGCAGAACTGCTGTAAACGCAACTTTTGTTGCTCCACCGATATCTTTTTCTCCACCGCCCCGTTGTTGAGGGGGTCCAAGTACTCCTGTAGCAGCAGCAAGTCTTCCAGCAGGTGTCATCATAGCGGCACTTTTAGCTAGTCCACCAAGTTTACCCATCGCACCGCTCATCTTTGATTTTGCCAATGCGGCAAGTCCTCCACCAGCCCCTCCACCACCTCCAGCAGCAGTAGCCGCCGCAGCAGCTTCTTCCAAAATCTGCTTTTCTTGCGGGTCCATTGTTACTTGGAACAAATCACCAATATATTTGGCCTTCGTTTTATCCCACTCATCATACATTGTATTAAAAGGAAGGGGCACAGGATAGCCCTCGTCTAACACAACATTTGGTTGAACTAAAACCATAAATATGTCATGAACTACCCAAATTAGGCCAATCAAAATAAAGCAAGATAAAAACTTTGCCCAACCCTGCCAAACAAAGTCACCCCCTAAATACATACGGTCCAACCCAAAAAAACCGAAGAAAATAGCCAATGCCATAAATGTCATAAAGTCCTTCTTAGGAACAAATTCTGGCTTCTTGTTATCCAGTAATGTTCCACGTCCAATACCACGCTCGTAATCCAGCAGATAATTTAGACCATAATTCAAGACATGCTCTTTCTCAAACCAGAACTGATTAGCATCCCATGCCCACCAGAGACCAAAAGTACAACAGTTTACAAAGATTTTCAAAAAAGCCGTCGTTGGACTCCGAAGATAGAAGTGGTCTAATGCTAGAAGGCCACCAAATGTAGACAGTGTTTTCGCAGTCTCAAAATCTCTATCCGGATTAATATATGTACAGATATCACTGTAATGAACCTTAAAATTTTCATAAAGAGCACTGTCATTTTTAGCACCTTGATTTGGATTAGGACAAGGGATTTTTGCTTCGGGTGAAAGTTTCGTATGCTGGGGATGATGGTCTGAAATAGGAATTTGAGGAGGAGGTGGTGCTAGAATCGGTTTTTGAGCAGGAATTTGTATAGATGGTGTTGCCATACCCTATTTACTACGCGATAAATAAGCAGGCACCCATACCCGCAACAATTCGTAAAACGTTATAATTTACACCGTATACTACACATAGCGCATCTCTTTGAACAATAGGAGCTATAAACATAGATGCTCCTGTGTTATTTAATTGGTTATTCATTGTCATAGTTAATACGAGCGAATCAAGACGACTTGCGTTGAAAGAACCAGACGGCTGGCTATCTTCAGGATTCAAACTAAATGAATATACATAGATAAAATCATCGGGTACGTGTGTGTGGTACTGCCACGGCTGAACTAGCCGAAAGTAAGAAACGTCACGTTTTTGAAAGCGGTCAAATCCATCGAACTTAATAACTGAATCAAGAATCAAATCGTAGGGTCTGCCTGGCTCATTTAACTGTAGACTGCTGAAGTTAAATGGCTCATTTGTTGCTAACATTCTCGTCTGCTGGACTGTCCAGATGAGTTCTTTTATAGGATGGTTAAAGTTCAGGGGAATGTTGGCTACAGCTGAATTAGCGGGAATACTGTTTTGAGGTGAATATTGAAGTTGTTCAATTAGATATTCATGTTTGACGCTGGCAAATTTACGACGTTCTTCAACGTCTAAATAGATGTAATCGCCGTATACTGTGACGTCTGTTATTTTTACAGCGTTAATAGTTTCTAATGAGTTTCCTTGGAGTGAGTCTCGGTAAAAAAGTTGCTGAAGATCTCTAAACTTAACAATTAGACGAACTGGGTGCGTTTGTAATGCTATCAAAGGCAATGCTAAACCAATATTATTGTTAAACCAGAATCGTAAGGGAATATACAATTTAAGCGGTCCAGGTTGCGCATCCTGTGTGTATGCGGTTTGCCGACCAACCATGTTGTAATAGGCAGTTTCCTTTGAAATGGATGTTGTTAGACTACTCCAAACATGTAGCCATTCGCCTGTTTGCTTATCAATTTGCTTTTCGCCAATTTCAATGCTAACCTCCTCAATAATCGCATGGCCAATCGCATTGACCCATGAAGTATTTGCGTCATTTACCACAACTTGCGGAAGACTAATTTCAATAAGCATTCGATGAAGTAAATCACCTTTGCGCGGAATTATGGCACTAATGCGTCGACCAAAATCAGCTGTACCATCAAAATAAATAGGCTGACTTTCTATCGCAAAGTTCGTATATCTCCGATATACCTGTTTAAAAAAAGTAATCTGAGGGTTGCCAACTAAGTAAATATCTTGACGACCCCGAGCGATCATTTGTAAAGCAGCACCACCGCTTGACATTCCTATAATTATGATGTTTTATTAGTTTATACTGGCAACGCATGAATTTCCAAATTCTAATTTATATAAACTTAGAATAGGGTATGTCATTACGGACGACACAGCAGATTGACAAACTTATAGTGGGTCAGATATATCCGCGTGATATAAACAATGCTCCTATCACATCAGGCCTTACACTAATAACTGATTCGCAGGGACGAGCAGTATGGACAACATTAAGCACTGTAACGAATCCGTATATTCAATTTACAGCATTAAGTACATCGCAGGGAGGAATAGTGGCAACAAATAATAATTCAGTTTTGAATCTACGTGATGGTGGTGGCATGAATTTACAAATAATTAGTAACGCATTATATTTGAATACAACAAACTTTTTGGCAGTTGATATAAGTGGAGGCAATTCTCTTCTAAGTTCAAATAGTAGTAACAATAATTATAATCCTCGTCTCAAGTTTACCGCTGGTAGCAATGTTTCTATTCATGGCGACCCTGGAACAAACACTGTTTTTTTTGATGTAAAGAATTTGAATGTTGTAACGGGGGACCGAGCAAAATATACCAGTATTATTATTAATAATAATAGTACGTATACACAACCACCCACTTCGCAACAGGTTGTACTTGATGCTTTTTTGAGTGACAGTTCAATTACGTTTGTAGGCATTGGTGATGTTCAGTTATCAGTTCCTAATTTGAAAACTCCAGCAAATACGATTTATATTGGAATGTCAACTATAACTGCTGATAGATTCTCAACTTTAGCAGGTAATACGAATACACAATTAATATATATGTCAACGTTACTTAATGTAGTTGATAAACGTCAAATTAATACATCTGGATTAGAAGCTGGTCAATTCTATCCTTTAAGCATAGCATTTATAAGTTTTAGCACTAGTTTTAGTCAGAATTTTATTTCAAATCAGTTTAATCCGGTAAGTACTGCAACAGGAAATATTAATTTGGCTTTTCAAAATCAATTAAATACAAGCACAAATATTGTATCCGGAAATTTGACTGTAGCAGGAAACACAGTTCTTAATACTGTTACAGCGAATTACATTATTGGGGACGGTTCTCAAATTTCAAATCTTACCGGGGCTGGAGTTCCATACCCGACGTTTGAACCAATTAGCACAATTGCTGTCTATACATCTACAACTGTAAGTCAAAATTTTTCAACACTTTCATCCTATATTAAAAATATTCCATTAACTCTTCCGCCTAATCTGAGCACAAATTGGCTGAGCACAGGTCTTCTAACAGCCAAATATATTTCAGTCAGCGTAATTTCAACAACCTATGGTTTTTTCTCCACAATTTCTGCTGGTTCTATCTATGGTAAATTTGTTGGAGACGGTTCATTGCTAAAAAATCTCCCTTCAGCAAGTGACCTGGTAAGCACAGGCTTCTTAACAGCGTCTAATATTTCAACTAATGCTCTTTCAACAAATTATGGCTTTTTCTCTACAATATCTGCTGGTTCAATTTATGCTACATTTGTGGGTGATGGTTCCAAGTTAAGCAATCTGTCAATCGTAAATGGTTTAGCTGCCCTTCCACCTATCTTAAGTACAACCTTTTTGAGCACTGGCTTGCTAACAGCCTCTAATGTGTCGACCAACACACAGTCAACAAATTACGGCTTCTTCTCCACAATCTCCGCTGGTAAAATCTATGCTACATTTGTGGGTGATGGTTCATTGTTAACTAATGTTCCCTTTAATGCTAATGGAATATCTATTGTACCTGCCATTCTAAGTACAACTTTGCTAAGCACCGGTTTGTTAACAGCCTCTAATGTGTCTACCAACACACAGTCAACAAATTACGGTTTCTTCTCTACGGTCTCTGCTGGCTCAATCTATGCGAAATTCTTTGGCGACGGTTCCCAGTTATGTAATCTTCCAACTGTAAATGGATTTGCGGCAATTAGTAACTCGGTTATTTTTCTCTTAGGGGTAAGTAATCTAAGCGCAACAACACTGTCTACTTCCTATGGATTCTTCTCAACTATTTCTGCTGGATTTATCTATGGAAAGCATATTGGTGACGGTTCTTTGCTAACAAATATTCCTTTTAATGCGAATGGAATTTCCATTGTGCCTGCTATTTTAAGTACAACTTTGCTGAGTACAGGTATTCTTACAGCCTCAAATATCTCAACTATCTCATTTACAGCAAATAGCGGCTTATTTTCAACCATTTCGTCGGGTCAAATAAATGGAAAATTTGTAGGCGATGGATCGGGTCTACTAAATATTCCCGGAACAATCACAACAAATCAAATTACAAGTATTTCTGCTACTGGAAGTGACAAGACATTAGTAGTTCCTACAGGAGTAACATCCGTACTTGTTATATTAAAAGGAGCAGGTGGAGGAGCATCTGCTACAGGAACTGCAGGAGGAGCAGGGGGTTTAGTATCCGGTATAATAACAACTACACCCGGTGAAACGCTTACATTTGTTGTTGGTATTGCTGGAACTACAGGGACTAATTCAACGACTGTAGCTGGAGGATATGGAGGAGGTGGTTCAACTGTCTCAACGCAAGGCGGTACAGGTGGTGGTCGTACAGCGGTCAAAAGAATAGTTTCTTCTGTATTAACTGAAGTTATAACTGCTGGAGGTGGAGGTGGTGGTGGTGGAACAAATGAAGTTGGTGGTAATGGTGGCGGTCCTCCTTCCACATTTCCCGGTAAAGCAGGTGGTAGTGGAGGTGTTGGCAATGGAAAAGGTGGTACATCAACTGCTGGAGGAGTTGGTGGTACAACAAATGGCGGTTCTAGCTTAACTGGCGGTAATACAATTTCGGGAAGTGGCACATATTCTGGTGCAGGTGGCGGAGGATATTATGGTGGTGGTGGCGGAACAAATAATCCAAATAGTGGTGGAGCTGGTGGTGGTGG
>Ga0136641_1000606_pt1 | contig 15329 bp, 17 predicted proteins | sample EliLak1302023Y_FD_115312 | JGI IMG/M metagenome (GOLD analysis project Ga0136641, IMG submission 115312) | Freshwater microbial communities from Elizabeth Lake, Yosemite National Park, California, USA - 13020-23Y | ecosystem: Environmental > Aquatic > Freshwater > Lake ...
CCTCGAGGAGTTCCTCACGATGCACGACCCTACGTCGCTGAACCGCCAGGGTGGCGACATCGGCTCGCAGTACCGCAGCGCCGTCTACTACACGAACGACAACCAGCGCGAGGCGATTGAGTCCGGGTTCAAGCTCTACGGCGCGGCACTTGCCGCTGCCGGCAACGGCCCGATCGTGAGCGAGGTCCTCTCCGCCGACGGCATCACCTTCTGGGAGGCCGAGGAGTACCACCAGCGCTACCTCGAGAAGAACCCGAAGGGATACGACTGCCACAGCCAGACCGGCGTGCCGTTCCCATCGGACGCATGGTCCGAGATCAAGGTGAGCGGCGCCTACCCGATCGAGATTGATGAGATCGCCCTTCGTGCCCGCCTCGACCAGCTCTCGTTTGAAGTGCTGCGCCGCGCCGAGACAGAGGCGCCATTCGTGGGTGAGTACACCGACACCGAAACGGTGGGCGTGTACAAGTGCAAGGCGTGCGGCAACGAGCTCTTCCGCAGTGAGAACAAGTTTCACTCCGGATGCGGCTGGCCCTCGTTCTATAAGCCGACGTCAGATGACGCCGTTGAGCTGATTGAAGATCGTTCGCTTGCACCGCGCATTCGCACTGAGGTGCGTTGCGCAAAGTGCGGCTCGCACATGGGCCACGTCTTTGAAGGCGAAGGCTACGACGTGCCGACCGATGAGCGGTGGTGCATTAACAGCGTTTCGCTGGTGCTCGAGCCGAAGTAGCTAGTCGGGGATAACGATTGAGTCGAGTCCGCTCGCTGGTTTCGGATACGCCATGTTCAGGCCCTTCAACGTGTCGACAATGATCTGCGAGATCACCAAGTCGCGATACCACTTCTTGTCGCCCGGAATCACGTACCACGGTGCTTCATCGCTCGTCGTTCGCTCGATCGCTTCTTCGTAGGCTTCCATGTACTCATCCCAATGTTCGCGCTCGGCGATGTCGCCCACCGCAAACTTCCAGAGCTTCTGCTTGTCATCAAGACGCGCTTGAAGTCGTAGCTTCTGTTCGGCCCTGGAGATGTGCAAGAAAAACTTGACGATCGTGGTTCCTTCGTCAGCAAGAGCCTGCTCCATCTCGGCGATGTGATTGAAGCGACGCTTCCACACCTTCTTTGGTGCAATCTCGTGCACACGCTCAACCAGCACACTCTCATAGTGCGAGCGATTAAAGATCACGATCTCACCGCGCTTCGGTAGCTGCGCAAAGTAGCGCCACAGATAGTTGTGTGAAAGTTCAAGGGTGCTCGGCTGCTTAAAGCTCGCCACGCGCACGCCAATAGGATTCACGCCTTCAAACACTTGGCGGATCACGCCATCCTTGCCACCAGTGTCCATTGCCTGGAGCACCACGAGCACACGACGTTTCCCTTCGGCGTAGAGCAGCTCTTGCAGCGCCTCCAACTCTTTGTTGAGTTCGAGTGCACGCGCCTCACCCGCCTCGCGGCCCTTGGACCAGTCGGGGGTAGCACCGGTGTCGATCTTGTGGAGCTTCGGCGCCTTACCAGGCTTAATGCGATGACTGCTCATGTCGGCATCCTACTCCCTAAGTTGGTCGCCCCTATACTGCGACGCATGGCACTCACGATTGGCATTGTTGGGCTCCCGAACGTCGGCAAGTCGACGCTCTTCAACGCCCTTACCAAGAACAACGTACTGGCCGCGAACTACCCATTCGCCACCATTGAGCCGAACGTTGGGGTGGTAAACCTGCCCGACCCACGCCTCACTAAGCTCGCCGAGATCTTCGGATCCGAGAAGATCCTGCCCGCGCCCGTTTCGTTCGTGGACATCGCGGGCATCGTGCGCGGCGCCTCAACGGGGGAGGGGCTCGGCAACAAGTTCCTCTCGCACATCCGCGAAGCCGACGCCATCGCCCAGGTGGTGCGCGCCTTCGCCGACGAGGACATCATTCACGTTGACGGCAAGGTCGACGCCAAGAGCGACATCGGCACCATCAACACTGAGCTGATCTTTGCCGACCTCGAGACCCTCGAGAAGTCGCGCTCGCGCTACGAAAAAGAGGTGAAGGGGAAGAAGCTCGACGCCGAAGTGCTCGATGTCGTTGACGCTGCCATCGCCGCCCTCAACCGTGGCGAGCCGCTCTCGTCAACCAAGATTGACCTGACGCTCCTGAAGGAGCTCGGCCTGCTGACCGCTAAGCCAATCATTTATGTCTTCAACGTCGACGAGGCGATCCTCACAAACCCCGCTCGCCGCGCCGAACTCGCTGCGCTCGTAGCGCCGGCCGAGGCAGTCTTCCTCGACGCTAAGGTCGAATCGGAGCTCGTTGACCTTGCCCCCGCCGAAGCGGCCGAACTGCTCGCCTCCATGGGCCAGAGCGAATCGGGGCTGGACCAGCTTGCGCGCATCGGCTTCAAGAACCTCGGCCTACAGACCTACCTCACTGCGGGGCCAAAAGAGGCACGCGCCTGGACGATTCGCCAGGGCTGGACCGCACCACAGGCGGCCGGCGTGATCCACACCGATTTCCAGCGCGGCTTTATTAAGGCCGAGATCGTTTCGTTTGACGACCTCGTTGCCAACGGCAACATGAACGCCGCCAAGGCCGCCGGCAAGGTGCGCATGGAGGGTAAGGAGTACGTCATGCGCGATGGTGACGTTGTGGAGTTCCGATTTAATGTTTAGCGGCGTCGGCTCCCCTTCGACTCCACAATTGAGGCGCTCATGCGCACGGCGAAGGCACACACAGCAGCCAAGAGTGCAAGTTGCGCTAACACCTGCGCGCGTTGCACCGGCGTATCGGCGTTCGTCGCAGGAAGCTCTGCGCCGTCAATCACCAAGACAGGCACGTTTCGTGTTGTCTGGGTTCCATCCCCCACTTGGCCAGTTGAATTGTCACCCCAGCAATACAGGTCTCGGCCCCTGGTGATTGCGCACGAGTGAGATAGCCCCGAGTCAACAGCGGTCCATTCAAAACTTGTTACGGCAGCCGCGGGTACGAGCGAGTCGGTGTAGTTCGCAGTTGCGAGTTGCCCATACGTGTTGTTTCCCCAGCACCAGAGTGAGTTGTTTTCTTGCACGCCACACACATGCTGATCACCAAGGCCGGCAGAAATCCATGATCCGCCACCGGTTACGGGCGTCAGATCATTCAGCCGCGACGTTGAGTTGTTGCCGCCCTGCCCGTAGGCGTTTGCTCCATAGCAGGAGAGCGTATGTGTGGCTGTCGTGGTAATGGTGCATGCAGCAGCGGTTCCTGCCCCTACCCAACCATTTTGATTTGAGGCGCCAATCTGTGTCGGCGTATTGACCTCATTGGAGTAATTACTGTCGTCAAGGTGGCCCCAGCACCAGAGTGTGCCGTTCAGCTTTGTCGCGCACGTGTGTGCAAACCCTGCGTCAATCGATCCCCACGTGTTGTCATGGCCAACCTGTGTCGGTGACATCTGGTTCCCTGGCGTAATGCCCAAGCCAAGTCGGCCGTCTCCGTAGCCCCAGCACCAGATCGTTCCTGTGCTCTTGATGGCATAGGCGTGTTCGGTGAGGTTTGAGACGCCCACCCAATTTGAGTCGGTGCCAACTCGAGTTGGGGTCGCATGGGCGCCATAATCCTCACTGCCGATGCCGAGTTCGCCGTAGTAGTTCGCTCCCCAGCACCAGAGTGCGCCATCGGTGTCAATGGCACACACGTTGGCGGCGCCAATATCAAGCGTTGCCCATAGGTGGTTGCCAGTCACCTTGTTTGGCAGAAGTGTTAGCTCGCTCGTAGAGAGCGCAGGATCACCAAGTTGCCCGTAGTAGTTCACACCCCAGCACCAGAGGCTGTGGTCCGAAAGAATCGCGCAGGTAAATCCGGGGTAACCACCTGCCGAAACCTTCAGTACTCCGAGAGATGTATCTGGCGCAGCGCTTGCGGGAAGCGGTGTTGACGCGCCGACAAGGGCGGCGATCGCAAGGGCTGAGAGTAGTCGGGCGATTCGATTCATCTGGCGGGCTCCTCGATCAATTGCCAGCAAGCCGCCAGCGGGAGGGAAATCCTACCGAAATGCGCCTCACCCTTCAAGGGTGTACGCGGGGCTCAGTGGCAGCTGATGCCGTTCGCTTGGGCGAAGGTGTAGGCCGTATTCAGAGGGTCGATCGGCGTTGGCACGCTCGTTGGTACCCGGGCCCCGCCAGCTTTAGCGGGGGCGCTCACCGCCGCTGCGGCTTTTACCCAATCGATGCTGTTTGGTGTGCCGGTGACCATCTCAGGAACGGTGACGAATTCAAAGCCGCGACCGGCGTAGTTCTCAATGACGGCGACGAGCAGCTTCACCGTTTGCGCGGTGTACGGATTAACGTGCCCCAGCACAACAACCTTGTCGCCAGTTGCCTTTATGGCGTTCTTGAATGACGAGGCGGTGCGGCTATACGCCTTGTGGTTTTTGCAGATCTGCGCGGTGTCGGCAAAGGTGTTCGTCCACATCGAAAGAGTGAGGCCGAGCGACTGCGCGATGCTGCGCACGCTGTTGTTCCACGCGCCACCAGGTGGGCGCCAATACTTTGCGTAGGGAATGTGGTTTGTTTTCGCGATCGTGAGCCAGCCGCCCAACTCATCGGTCACACCGACACGTCCCCGTGCAGCAAATCCCTTGGTCAAGCTGGCATGGGTAACAGTGTGATCAGCGATCGGAATTCCGGCTTCACCGATCGCCTTCCAAAGGTTCGGGAACTTTCGCAACGACTTGCCAGTTGGGAAGAAGGTGATCGGCGTATGTGTGGCAACGGCGATGGCGACCGCCTGGCGAATGTGCAGCTCACTGTCGCCATCATCAAAGGTGAGGGCAACCTGCTTGGTTGCGGTTGCCGAGGCGCTCGCGGGCGCAATGAGCGCGGCAATGAGCGCTGCCACCATGAAGATCGGTCGAATGGTGCGGAGGCGGGACTTCATGGTCGGAGCGTAGCACTGGGGGATACACTGCCGCACATGTCTGCAACGCCGATTCGCTACCTCACCGAGGCCGACGTGCTCGCGCTGCTCCCCTCTATAGAGGTGCAGATCGGCCTGGTCGAAGGGGCCTTGCGCGCCGTAGCGACCGGCACTGCGCACCAGCCGCCGAAGGTGCCGCTCAACCTAGGGCCTGGCGCCCCGTTTGCCCATGCGATGCCTGCCGCCATTGACCTTGCTGCGGGTCGCGTTGCAGGCGCGAAGTGGATCAGCGGGGGAGGCGCCGCCGGGATCGGCGGGGTGGTGCTCGTGGAGCGCCCGAAGGCGGGCGGACTCCGAGGCATCGTTGCCGCGGGCGAGCTCACGGCGGCGCGCACCGCCGCAGTCTCGGGTGCTGGTCTACGCATTGCCCCACCAAGCACCGCGGCAGCAACTTCTGGCGCTCCGTATAAGGGAGCAATTATTGGTGGCGGGCTCCAGGCGGCGACGCACCGCGCCGTGCTAGCGGCGCTGCACCCAGCTATTTACGTTGCCTTCTATTCGCGCCGACCGGCAGGCGAACTCCCCCTGCGTGCTGGCGACCGAGTTGCCGAGTCGGTGAATGACGCGATTCGAGGCGCCGACATTATCGTGACGGCGGCGGCGTTCGACACTCCGCCACGCCCGATCGACGTGAAGTTGATTGAGCCTGGCGCGACGATTCTGGTGATCGACTACGCCGCAACGATCAGCGCCGGCGTGGTCGCCGCGCTCAGCGATCGCGGCCCCATTCGCGTGATCACCGACAGTGCCGCACAGTACGACGACACACGGCGCACACCCAAGCTGAGCGGCTGGCCCGCTGCGAATGCGCAGATTGGTGACACGCGCATTGAGAGTGCCGGCCGAGTGACCACGCTTGTGAACCACCTCGGTATCTCTGCCTGCGACCTGGCGTATGCCGAACTACTGCTCGATCTTGCCGAACAGAAGAACGTAGGAACGCTCCTCGCGCGATGAGTCGACCAGTGCCACGCCTGCGCGCTGACGCACCACCTGCAGCCGCTGGCGCCGCTATTGAGGTACTCGACTATCACACGGCAGGGGAGCCCTTCCGTATTGTCGTGAGTGGATATCCAGAACTTGCGGGTTCAACCATTCTTGAGCGACGCCGCTCTGCGCTCGCACAGTACGATCATTTGCGCAAGATGTTGATGTGGGAGCCACGCGGCCACGCCGACATGTATGGCGGCATTCTGGTGCCACCAGATCACGACGAGGCACAGGTCGGCGTGCTCTTCATGCACAACGAGGGCTACTCCACCATGTGTGGCCACGGCACCATTGCGCTTGCCACCGCGCTCGTCGAGAGCGGCGCGATTACGCCGACAGGAACTGCAACGCCGATTGGAATTGATGCTCCATGCGGATTAGTGCGCGCCGTTGCACATATCCATGAGAGCGAGCTCGCTGCGGCACGGGCAGCGAACCGCACGCCGCGCGTGCACGAGGTGACCTTCGAGAATGTGCCGTCGTTCGCCGCCGCGCTCGACGTCGCCATCGACGTTCCGGGCTACGGATCACTCACTGTTGATGTCGGTTACGGCGGTGCCTTCTACGCACTGATTGATGCTTCACAGCTCGGCATTGAGATGCGCGCCGAAAATGCTGCCGCACTCGCAGCTGCAGGGCGCGCCATCACCAGCGCCGGCCGTGCCGCACTGCGAATGGGCGGCGCACTTGCAACTGCACTTGGTGTTTCACACCCTGAAGAAGACGACCTCTCGTTCCTCTACGGCACGATCATCTCGGGGCCGCCCGAAGATGCGGCGCATCACTCGCGCAACCTCTGCCTCTTCGCCGAGGGTGAGGTTGATCGCTCACCAACCGGCTCAGGCGTATCGGCACGACTCGCGGTGTTGCATGCACGAGGCAACGTGCAGACCGGCCAAGAGATTGCGATCGAATCAATTCTCGGACGCGAGTCCGTGTTCCATGGCCGTGTCGTGCGGACCGAAGAGTGGGCGGGTCGCAGCGCCGTGATTCCCGAAGTGCGCGGTTCGGCGCATATGACCGGCAGCGCACGTTTCGTGCTCGACGAGAACGACCCGATCGGTCGCGGCTTTTTGGTGGCGAGGTAGCGCGTGGGCGCCGAGCGCACGTTGCTGGTGGTAAATCCTGCTGCAGGCGCAGGCCGCGCTGGTCGCGTCCTCTCACGTGTGCTTGAAGAGCTGAAGCCGTGGGGCGAGTTTGAGATTGCCGTCACGCGCGCCGGTGAAGATCGCCCTGCGCAGCGCATCGTGCGCGAAGCGGTGGCGAACGGTGTGACACGCATCGCCGTGCTCGGCGGCGATGGCACCGCGAGCCAAGCACTGAACGGCCTGCGCCAACCTGATGGCAGCATTGCAAACGTACAACTGGGGCTGATCCCCTCTGGCACTGGGCGCGACTTCGCGCGCACGATTGGCATCTCGCGCAAGCCGGTGGAGGCTGCTCGCCACCTGGCGCACGGCGCCACCGCTCGCACCATTGATATTGGCCAGATTGAGTTCGCCGACGGAAGTGTTCGCCTCTTTCTGAACATCGCCTCATTCGGCGTCACCGCTCGAATCGCCCACGCCCTTGAGGAGTACCCGCAGCTGAAGCGCCATGCTGGCGCCCTCGCCTTCGGCCTCGCCACCGTGCGCGCCGGCCTGAACTACGCCCCAGATCTTGTTGAGGCACGCGTCGACGCGCACGAGCCGGAGAGTGGCCCCGTTGCCGCGATGGCGATCGCGAATGGCGCTTGGTTCGGCGGTGGCATGCACGTTGCGCCCACCGCGCGCCTTGCTGACGGTCGATTTGAAGTTGTGCGCTTCGGTGATATTGCCCGCAGCGACTTCGTGGTCAGCCTGCCACTCGTCTATAGGGGGACCCACTACGCGCACCCGAAGGTGACCGTCTCCCAGGGGGCCGACGTCTTCGCCGCCCCGGCGGGCGGCCCTGCCGCGCGCGCCGTTGAGATCGAGGCCGACGGCGAGATTGTGGGGCGCCTCCCCGCACGCTTCGCCGTGCTCCCTACGGCGGTCACGCTCCTCACCTAGTTGGTACGCGCCAGGGCTACCCAGAGCCCTATCCAGCGTGCATACTCCCTATCCAGCCCCCCATGGGGCACCCGCCTGGGACTAGGAGGCACGGCATGGACGCAACGGAGATCCTAAAGAGCAACGCCGCCGCGGCAGCCGCAGCCGATGCCGCCTGGGTGAATCCGCGCGATCCGGCCAAGGCCGTTGGCCCCGACGGTCAGCCACTTCGCAGCCGCCGCGCCCCCAAGTGGGCCGATGTGCCGAACGAGCAGTGGGACGACTGGCGCTGGCAGCTCAGCAATCGCGTCAATTCGCTTGAAGAGATCGGCGAGATTCTCGAGCTCACCGACGACGAGCGCGAAGGCCTGTCTGCCGAGGGGAAGTTTCGCGTCGACATCACCCCGTACTTCATTAGCCTGATCGACCCGAAGGATCCAAACGATCCAATTCGCCGCCAGGTGATTCCGGTCGGCTCAGAGCAGCAGGCCTTCACCGCCATGATGGAAGACTCGCTCGGCGAGGATCGCCACTCCCCAGTGCCGGGTCTCGTACACCGCTACCCCGATCGCGTGCTGATGCTCGTGACCACGCAGTGCGCCTCGTACTGCCGCTACTGCACCCGTTCGCGCATCGTGGGCGACCCAACACAGAACTTCAACAGCAAGGATCACGAGGCGCAGCTCGACTACCTTCGCCGCACCCCACAGGTGCGCGACGTACTGATTAGCGGTGGTGACGGGCTCACCCTTGCGCCAAAGCTCTTCGAGAAGATCCTGCGCGGCCTGCGCGACATTCCGCACATCGAGATCATTCGCATCGGTTCACGCGTGCCGGTCTTCATGCCGCAGCGCATCGACGACGAGCTCTGCGAGATGCTTGCCAAGTACCACCCACTCTGGATGAACCTGCACTTCAATCACGCGCAGGAGATCACGCCAGAGGTTTCACGCGCCGTTGACAAGCTCACGCGCGCTGGCATTCCTGTTGGTAACCAGTCGGTGCTACTCGCGGGCGTGAACGACTGCGTGCACATCATGCGCAAGCTGGTGCACAAGCTCGTCGAGAATCGCATTCGCCCGTACTACATCTACCAGTGCGACCTGGTTGAAGGTTCTGGCCACTTCCGCACCCCGGTTGGCAAGGGACTCGAGATCATCGAGGGTCTGCGCGGCCACACCAGCGGCTATGCGGTGCCAACGTATGTGATTGACTCACCTGGTGGTGGCGGCAAGATTCCAGTGATGCCGAACTATTTGATTTCGTACAGCGATCACAAGGTCGTGCTGCGCAACTACGAGGGATACATCAGCACCTACGAAGAGCCCGAGCACTACACGCGTCACGACGCCACCAAGTGCGTCGACTGCCGCGCGTCGCGACCTGAGCCGGGACAAGAGGGAATCTTCGGTCTCCTCGCCGGCCACGAGATGTGGATCGAGCCGAAGGGCCACGCCGAGATGCACAACCGCGGCAACACCGAAGCGCATCGCCTACAGGATCCGTCGAAGTGGCAGCCGCTCGGCATCGGCGGCGCCGTCGAGGGAACACTCCGCGCACCACTCGAGGTGCTCCCAGCCGGCACAGAGCCACGCCCGAAAGAGGGTGAGCCAAGCGCCGCGGCGCACGGGGAGCTGCTCTAACCCTGTTTAAACGTGCGCGCAAATGCTAGTATGCGTGCGATGGATTGAGTACTTCGGAGTCGTAGGCCCCGGCTTATTCCGACCAAATGGAGGTTGATTGGCATGAGAGGTACCTTATTGTGCCGCGGCGTGATGATAACCGCCGTCTCACTCTCACTGGTGCTGACGGCACGCATCGCCCCAGCATATGCAGTTGATGGCGGTAGCGACTCCACCGACCGATTCTTGCTGGGCACCCACCTCAATGTGGGCATCCAACAGAACGGTGCATTTGGTAGCATTGGAAACGCTCCTGCGGGTTTCCACACACGATCCGATAAACACAGTCCGGTCGTGTGGTCAGTAGCCGGTGATGACACTCTGGGCTTCACCTATGACAACGGCGATGGCTGGGGAACAGGGGCTGATATCGGCGACTTCTTCAAGCCTGGCACACCATTTGAAGGGTTCTCGCTGGCAGTAGGCGCCAATTCGGGAGGCAACGACGGGAAGGGTGGTGTTGGACTCGGCCTCGGCACGTGGAGTGTATGTTCAGGCATCTGTGAAACCTGGACGCTAGATTCCGCCTTCAATGGGCTGGGACTAGTACAGGTGTATTCGATTGTGGATGACGTCGTGCTAAAGATGCACATCACCGTGTCAAATACAACCGGCGCTGCTATTGATGATATTTACTATGGCCGTTGCGTAGACCCTGATAACGTAAAGGCTGCGGGCGGCCCTTACGAAACCACAAATAACGTCACAAAAACAATTGCTGACGATGGAATAGCCGTCGTACAGGCAACCGCCATGTGGGATTCTGTCGACACGGCGCTACTGATGTTTAGCACCGACACAAACGCGCGCGCGCATGTGAATTGCGATCGTAGTGGCCCTAACAACAATTGGGATGGAACTCACGTCAATATTATGAAGGGCGACCCGGTCGTTAACGACACTGATATTGGCGTAGCGGTGAAAATCGGAACCCTTGCAGCGGGTGCTAGCTATACATTTGATGTGAACTATGGCATGACGCTTGCCGCGGCCACACCACCGCCTTCGACAAACACTGAATGGTCACCAGCGACCGCGATGCTTGCGCTCGCGGCGGCACTGCTGGCAGTGACCGGTGTGATTCGGGCAAAGAGGGAGCGCAACGCGTAAGCGGCTACTCCTGAGGGAACTCTCTTGAGACGGCCTCTGCCAGTGCGGGGGTCGTCTCTTTTTGGGGGTGGTGCGATACTGCGCACTATGAGCAAGCCTGACAACGCCACGCTTCCGCTGCCTTGGCCTCCGGTGATTGCCGAGGCACGCTCGCCGTTCACGGCCGTGCGCGTCGCAACGCTAATGCTGGCGCGGAGCCGCGGCACTCGCGAGCGACTCGCCGACATTGCCGATGCACTGAATGCCACACACCTCGATTGGCTCTTTGAGCGTCGTGTGGTTGCCGACGAGCTGCTGCAGTTGCAGGCGAACTGGTTCAGCGACTTCCGCACCACCACCGGCTTCATTGTGGAAGATGGCGACCAGGGCGCCGTGGTAACGCTTGAAGATTCGCCGCGCATGACTGGCTGGCTCGAGCGCCAGGTCGCCAAGTCGCACGACGCCTGCCGCGCCGAGCTGAGCGCCTTCGCTAAGAGCGACCGCGCCACGGGCGATCGTTAAGCCCGCATGAAGCGCGACGATCTCGTTCGCCAAACGCAGGACCTGATTGACCAGGGCGATCGCATTGCGCGTGCCCCGTCGCGGGCGGCGCTGAACACCTGGCTCGCCGCGAGCGACGCCCTGCTGTCGTCGGCGTGGGGGCAGATGGATCGCTATCACCAGGCCTGGCTTGACGTGGGGCGCATCGCGCAACCGTTGCGCGGCCGACAGATCAGCGAGGGTGAGGAGGCCGACGAGGTGCGTGCCGTGGTTGCCGCCAAGGGCGCCGTACTGCGCGCCTCACTCGACGCAGTCGAGCGACTCGGCATGCCCTTCCTCGGCGAAACCAAAGCCCGAGCGAAAGACGAGAAGGCGGGCCTCCCCGACCATCTCTTCGAGGCGCCGCACGGATTAACAGGCGGCACCGGTGCGCTGCAGGCGGCAATTGATGCCGCGCGCAAGGCGGCGAGCGAGCATGAAGACCACGCCCTCAACCGGAAGCGCACCCCCGCGAAGGGCGAGGGCGACGACCTCTGGTAGCGGGCTCCCCTGCGGGGCGCGATGGTACCCTTACGCACATGAGTCACCCACTGCACGGCGCACGTCCCCTCGATCGAACCGCTGGGTTCCCGAGCGTTGTTGCGCCACTCACCGCTCAGTGGGAGCAGCTCGCCGGCCGCGCCATCGTGGCCGCCGTTGAGCGCAATCCTGAACTTCGCGACCGCGTTGGCGACATCGGCCTGCGCCACCTCATGCGCGATGCCCAGGTGGTGCTCGAGAAGCTCGCCGAGAGCGTCGCGTCTGGCAGCATCACCCCGCTGAAGAGCTTCACCGAACATGGCACCCCAACCTGGCGCCGCCGCCGCATCTCTATGGATGACGTCACCGATCTGTACGAAGGCGTCCGCATCGCTGTCGCAACGGTGCTCGCCGGTGAGGCCGCCGCCTTCGCCGATCGCGCACTCCTCGAAGGCATCGCAGTATTGAAGTGGCACCGCCGTCTCGGGGGCGACACGCGCAAGCGCAATCGCATTCTCGCAGCCATCTACAAGGGGGCGTAACCATGACCATCAAGTGGGTACACGCCGATCCGCTCGTGATGAACGGCGAACCATTCTTGTACGGCACGCGCCTCACCGTTCGACGCCTGCTTGAACTGCGCGCATCAGGATTCAACGGCGCACAGCTACTCAAGGAGATGCCCGAACTGCGCATTGTTGGCATCGCACGCGCATATGAATTTGCCATGAAAAATCGCGAACACTACGCAGTGTTCTTTGACAGCGATGGCTCGCTGTTGGGCCCAGACCTCACGCCAGAGGAGGCGAGCCTCGTATGACTGAAGAGACACTCGCTCCAATCACCCCGTTCGACGCGCAAAAGCGCGCCACCGAACTCGCCATTCTCGACGCGCTGCGTTCTGTTGTTGACCCCGAGATCGGCATGAACGTGGTGGAGCTTGCTCTCATTCGCCAGGTGCTTGTGGGTGAGACCGAATCCGAAGTGAAGATGATCCTCACCACACCGTTCTGCCCATACGCAGGCTCGATGCTCGCGCAGGTGAAAGAGGCGGCCGAATCGGTGCTTGAGCATCCGGTGAAGGTCACGCTGCTTGCTGAGCGCTGGGATCCGAAAGATGCGGGTCTCGCCTGGTGAGCGACGAGCTGAAGCTGCCACCGAGCAAGGTCGCCACCGGTAAGGGCGACGCTGGCACCACTGGCTTGCTCTTTGGTGGCGATCGCATCTCGAAGGACGATGTGCGCACCGAGGCGTACGGCACTGTCGACGAAGCGACTGCTGCACTCGGCATGGCGCGCGCCGAACTGATTGGCCTCACCGGCGAGGGAATCGCCGAACTCGACGAAACCATCCTCTCGATCCAACGCGACCTCTTTGTCATCGGCGCCGAACTCGCCACGAACCCAGAGGCATGGAACCGCCTCGAAGAGGGGCGCACCAAGGTCTCACCAAAGATGCTGGCGCGCATTAACGCGCTGCTCGCTGCAACCGAAGCGGTGATTGAATTCCCGAAAGACTTCGTGATTCCAGGTTCCAGCAAGGCCTCATCGGCTATTGAGCTGGCGCGCACGATCATTCGCCGTGCAGAGCGTTGGTGCGTCACGCTCGGCCGCGAAGGGCTACTTCCAGGTGAACACCTACTGGCGTACTTGAATCGCCTCGCGGATTTGCTTTGGCTGCTCGCGCGCCAGGCGGAGAAGCTCGAAGCCTCGGCCACGCGCTCCGTTTCACAGACGCCTGTTCGCGACTAACGAACCGCTAGGAGAACTCCGCGTCTCCGAGAATGAAGCGGACAGCGCCCGAGTGGTGCTTGTACCCGACGCTCTCATAGAGTTTGTTCGCGCCGGTGAGCGATGCAGCATCGACACCCAACATAGACCCTTCGTGGCCATCTGCCTGCGCGCGAATCAGATGCCGCTCGAGCAGAAGTCGTGCAAGACCGCGATTGCGGTGCGCGCGATGTACGCCGAGGTTGTTCACCCAGAGCACGTGGCCAACGGTGTCGGTGTCTTGTGGGAAAGCGCCCGTTAGTTGATAGGCAACGAGTTCACCGTTCGCGTCGGCGATCACCTCGCCGAGCGCTGGTCGTGCCGATTCCGCCGTGAGGTACTCCTGCCACTCCACAGGTGTGACTGATGAGCTCCCCCAGTGATCGGCGAAGCAGTGATTCCTCAGTACGCGCAGCGCCTCTAGGTTGACATCGGCTATCGCCAGCGACTGATACCCAGCAAGAATCGGCGCATCACTGAGCTTGCTGCTTGTTGGGCGGCTGTCGAAGCGCAGCAGCATCTCGGAGTAGTAGCGGATCGGTCGCATGCCGGCGGCCACGTAGAGTCGTTGCGCGCGCGAATCAACCTCAACGCACTGCGCCTGAATCGTGGCACCAGGGAACGGTGCGAGCAGCACTTCGGCGCGATCCCTTGACCATTCGAGTAAGTGGCGGCCCAGCCCCAAGCCCTGGAAGAGCGGATGCACCCCGCCGAAAAGGTAGGCGCGCGGCTTCTCGGCGTCGGTTGCGCCGACTGCCCAGGCGTACCCAGCGATTGCTCCCGTTGGCGCCCGAACAACAGCGGCGTTGTCGTGGGCATCGATGCCCGAGGCGGTGAGGTCTTCGCGCATGTCGCCCTCGCTGTACATCAGCGGGTAGCCAACCGCGTGGTAGTTCTCGTTGGTGAGGATGGTCAGCTCGGCGACATCACGCTCAACGTCGCAGGGGAGCGCCGTAAATCCCGCAGGGAGGGCGTTTGAGAGGCGGAGCAGTCGCTCAAGGGTTTGGCTCATAGGGATAGGGTAATCTGAACTCCGACAAAACTTGTCAGAAATCCCCCAGGAGGCCCATTGAACGACCACCAGGAGCCCGGTGCTCGCGGACTGCACGGCAGTGGTGCCGTCGCGTTCAGCACGCGCGGTGAGTACGGGGTGCGCTTCATGGTTGCCCTCGCCCGAATGGATCACGGCGAGCCCGTCTCGCTGACCGACATCGCCGAGCAGGAAGACCTACCGCGCGCGTACCTGGAGCAGATCATTGGTGGCCTGCGCGACGCGGGCATCATCGACAGCCAGCGCGGCGCCCACGGAGGCTACCGTCTCGCCCGTCCGGCGAACGAGGTCCGCATGGGCGCGGTGTTGAAGGCGCTCGAGGGCCCGATCGTGCCGATGGCCTGCCTCGCCGAAGAGGGGAGCCCCTGCAACCGTGCCGGCAGCTGCACCGTGACCCAGCTTTGGAGCCGCGTGCGCGACTCGGTGAACGAGGCGCTCGATTCGTTCACCCTCGCCGATCTTGCCAAGCCAGGTTCACCGATCGCCCTAAGTAGTCCAGCAAAACACTGAGAGAGAGGAGACACATATGAGTGAGAACGCCTATCTGGTCATCAAGGATCTCGTCGTCGCACCGTCGAGCGACCCAAGCAAGCACATCCTTCAGGGGATCTCGCTCACGGTGAAGCCGGGCGAGGTGCACGCGATCATGGGGCCGAACGGCTCCGGCAAGACGACCCTCAGCTACGCGCTGATGGGGCACCCGAGCTACCAGATCGTTTCCGGAAGTGTGTTGTGGAAGGGCGAAAATCTTCTTGACTACAGCGCCGACCAGCGCG
>Ga0136641_1000607_pt1 | contig 15309 bp, 15 predicted proteins | sample EliLak1302023Y_FD_115312 | JGI IMG/M metagenome (GOLD analysis project Ga0136641, IMG submission 115312) | Freshwater microbial communities from Elizabeth Lake, Yosemite National Park, California, USA - 13020-23Y | ecosystem: Environmental > Aquatic > Freshwater > Lake ...
CAAAAGAAGGCGCGTTTTGAACGCGATGCCATGCAGTTCACGGGCCAGCTATATGCGGCGGCGCTTCGGTACACCAAAGATCCCCAGGATGCACAGGATTTAGTTCAGGATACCTATGCCAGAGCCTTTGTTGCGTTCCATCAATTTGAGCCGGGGACAAATCTAAAGGCATGGCTTTATCGCATCTTGAGCACCACTTTTATCAACTCATATCGCAAAGATCAACGCCGGCCACAATTATCCGATGGCGAGCTAGAAGATTGGCAGATCTACGAAGCGTCCAGTCACACTAGTGATCAAGGAAGATCTGCAGAAGATGTCGCCTTAGATTCAATCGTCGATCTGGATGTCAAAGAAGCGTTGGCAGCAATGCCTGAAGAATTTCGAATTACCGTCTATCTGGCTGATGTTGAGGGATTTTCTTATAAAGAGATCGCCGAAATCATCGGAGTTCCTGCGGGGACCGTGATGTCACGATTGCACCGAGGTCGCAAACTACTTCGGGAGTCATTGGCGCAGTACGCAACGGACCGTGGATTTAATCGGGGTGATTCAGATGTTTGAGTTAGTGCGGATTTCTTGCGAAGAAGTACTACCTAGTGTGATTCTCTTCATTGATAACGAACTGCCTGACGAAAACCAATACCTTATTTTCACTATACATTTTCAGGAATGCCCGCCATGTTGCCAGGTAATGGAACATGAACGAACGACGATCGCGTTGATGCAAAAACTACTGCGCAATTCTTGTAACGAAGAGGCGCCGGCTGGATTAGATGAAAAAATTCGCAGACAGACCGATCAATTAGCAGGGCAATACCAAACAGAATTTTTTTCTCAAACAACTATTACTGAGCTCACCATGGATGGCTATACGTCGATTCACGTGACTCAGCAGTACACCGAACAGGTTCGCCACGAATTTTTTTCTGACGAGTAACTCCCACTTTTTTGCGCTTGACCCATTAAGTTTTGGGTATGCAAAGCGAAGATTTCATCGGCTCCGTGGGGATGGCATCTTTAACGGTCAGACCACTGGATACTGGCGTTGCTCAGGGTGTCAATGATTTACCGGTTCTTACAGCTACCGCTGCGCTCGCCGTCATCGAAAGTGCATGTAGCGCTGCAATTGCAGAACATTTTGGAACCCGAGAAACTTCCTTCACCATCGGTGCAGCGATAAATATGCGCGGAACAGTCACAATTGGCAATGATGTCCATTCGCTTGTGAAGGCAGTGGCGTTTGATCAAGATATTTTAGAATTTGATTGCGAAATCCATCAAGAACAAAGACTAATCGCCGTCGCACAAGTGCAACGGCGATTAGTGGATCGAATCTCTTTTATGGCTAGGAGCGCTGCCGATAATTTGCCACGGACAGAAGCTGCGAGCTGATTCAGGGCTGGCTAATTATTACGCTGCCTTCTTGGTTGCCCAGAAGATTTCGGAGATTTCTTCAATTTTTGCCAGTAGCTTATCTGCCACTGCTACATCGGTAGTCCCTTTTGTTCCACCGGCGCCTGCAAGCTTTGTAGCTTCATTGAAAAGCGTGTTGAGCTCTGGATATTTTTCGAAGTGTGGAGCTTTGAAGTAATCAGTCCACAGAACCCAAAGGTGGTGCTTGACCATTTCTGAACGCTCTTCTTTTACCGCAATTGCACGTGACTTGAAATCCGGGTCGGTGCTTCCTGCATATTTTTCCATCGCGGCCTTGACCGACAGGGCTTCAATCTTTGCCTGTGCTGGATCGTAGATTCCGCAAGGTAGGTCGCAATGTGCGTAACCAACGAGTAATGGCTTGAACATAAGAACTCCTTTTCGTCTGTTTCGAAGATATTCGATCGTTCTCGACTTTCTCGTGTGACAGACTACTACTCCCATGGACAGCCTTCCATTCAAGCTACCCAAGCTATTCCAGAAGTTGGGTAAATCAGTCACACAATTAGTGCCGGCTACTGCAATAGAAATTCGGGGTAATTCAATGCAGCCCACCTACCAAAACGGGGATTGGTTGATTTTTGGAACTGCTAGATCTCCCAAACGATTGATGAACAAAGTGATTGTTCTCGAACGAGAGAGCTATCCAGGAATCCTTTTGGTTAAAAGGGTGACACAGATCCTTGAACATCCCCCTGGACACCTGGAACTTTGGGTAGAGGGTGACAACAAAGAAGAGAGCACCGATTCCCGCGACTGGGGTGCTGTGGGTCTTTCGGAAATTCGTGGCAAAATCTGGTTTCGATATAAGCGCGGGAGACAAAGAGCGTGAAAAAAATACTTGTCGTCATGTTCGCATCATTTCTAGTTACCGGCATTCTCGTTGGATCTGTGGAAGCGGTAGTATCCAAAGCGAAGAGCGCCTGTTCTAAAGCGGGAATGACCACCACCACGAGCGCAAATCAAAAGCTTAAGTGCGTTAAGGTCGGGAAGAAACTCATTTGGATAACGATTGGCACGATTCCAACCCCAACTGCTTCGCCAACCCCAACTGCTTCGCCAACCCCAGCGATTTCAAAAATTTCATTTGTGACTCCGCTAGCTCCAGCTGGTCCCAATCCGTTAACCTGGCAAAACATCGAAAGTCGCGCATTAGAAGTAAGTGCCGTAGCTTGGCAGAGCACTCAAGAGACTTTGAAGGCAAATAGTGCCAACGGGGTGACAACTTCAATAAAAGTTATCTATGCTCCAAATACGTCGACATCTCACTATGCAGGCTTCGAAGATCAGCTTCGAGTAGGCATTCAATTGTGGAACCGTTTCAAACTTCCCAAGAATTCAACATTTCTTGTCTATAGTTACGATGAAATTCCTTGGGCAATTACGACGATTGCCAAGATCCTTACCGATTCTGGTTTGAGTGAAGACCAAGCGCAATCAATGGCGAAGAACCTAGCTAACGCTCCGTATGGTGGACCTGAATGTGGTGGCGCAAACTCGGGAATGATGATAGATACTCAAGGCATAGGAGTCTTTGGGCTCTGCGCTAGGAACGAGGGGACCGATCCTTATTACAACGGTCCGCTACAAATCCATGAGTTCACCCATCAAATGCAAAGTGCCCAGTTCGTTGGCACTAACCTAAACAGTCAACAGGTCCTTCCTTGCTGGATTTCAGAGGGCTTAGCGCACGCCGCTGGCCTAACGGCTGGAAAACACTCTCTTGATGATTATCTCCAAGTTCGGCGATTGCAAGCTTCTCATCCAGTGCTTAATGTGGCCGGTGGACATTCTTCTGCTCCAGTTGACCAGTCGTCGATGACGTCTAACTTTTTAACGAGTTACTATTCAGAGAGTTCACCGCCAGGTTGCTTCTCGCTACCCAGTTACTCTCTTGGATATTCAGCTGGTTTTTTAACGACAGAGGCCTTAGCCGCAATCGGAGGCATCGAATCAACGTTGCTGCTTTACAGCCGAACCGCAAGTGGGGAGAGTTTTGAGGAAGCATTCAAGAATATTTATGGCATTACTTGGAATGAGGCCAGTGGTATTTTGGCGAAAGTCGTATCAAAAGAATTTGCATCATATAACATCTGATTATGAAATATCAGCCTTCGCATTTGCCGATCGATAAATCGATTGCCGCTGGAAATGACTTCTTCGACCATATGAATGCTCGGCGGAGCGTGCGAATGTTTTCACCCGAGCCCGTCCCACAAGAGTTGATCGAGATCGCGGTTAAAACCGCTAACACTGCACCAAGTGGTGCTCATCAGCAGCCCTGGTTTTTCTGTGCGACATCTGATCCAGAGCTTAAGCATCGTATTCGTGAAGCCGCAGAGATCGAAGAGCGCCAGAATTATGAGGGAGGTCGCATGCCACCAGCTTGGCGTAATGCCGTATCTCATTTAGGAACCAACTCCAATAAGGAATACCTTGACGTCGTTCCATGGATTGTCGTCTGCTTCGCACAAAAGTCTCAAATTCTTGCAGACGGCTCACCACAAAAAAATTATTATGTGAACGAATCTGTTGGCTTAGCCTGTGGGATGTTCATTTCTAGCCTTCATACAATGGGGCTTTCAACCCTTACACATACACCCAATCCGATGGGATTCCTGAGCGACATATTTGAACGGCCATCAACTGAACGTCCTTACATTCTTTTTCCCGTGGGTTACCCCGCGCAAGATTGCACGGTGCCAGATCTGGAACGAAAAGCTCTTAGTGAAATTTTGAAGGTATATTGAGAATTCCTCCGCTGACCCTTGCATAATGGGCAATAAGTGGCTTCAATAAGTAATGAAAGCGGTTTCACTAAATCCCTACCTATGGATGGAAACGCTAGCTAATTGATTAAAGATGGCCACCTGTGCATCTAGGAAGAAACTTGAGCTGGCTTCGAACCTGGAATCTCTCATTTAAACCCACGAGGACAGATAGTCCAGTAGGGCGTTATCAAGGGAGCACAGGATGAAGGCATCTATGAGCACAGGCAATAAGCAGTTCTATTCTTTAATCGCATTTTTTGCACTGTCCGTTGCTGGCCTAGTTGCAGTGACGTTTCCTGCTTCTGCTTCAGTTGTTGAGACTCTCACGTTCTCGCCCGAACAAACCTCTATTATCCAAACAGGCACCGCGCCTTCTTTCAGAGTTATCCCAGATTCAGAGCCTGTTGCAGGTAGTGGCGGAATGGATTGGGCACCCTTTGCAACTGCGAGTTTGAATGCATCGAGCCTAGTTGATTGGCAACTTGATGGCGGTGCATGGAACAAAGGTTGGAAAGTGAAGAACGATGTCGGGACTTCCAATCCAGTCCTTTATGTTCAGAAGCCGCTTAACTCCGATCTAGGCAGTAGTCTTACTCTGCTTAACCGTACAGATACCCAAACAATCCTGTCCGCTGATAGCAAAGTAATTACTGCCAAGATCAAAGCGACAACAGCCGCTGTTAAAGTTGCAATGAGAATTACTAATAACGTTGGTGGGTCAATTACTGTCAACTCAGTCACTGGCGCAGCCAATCAATGGTCTGCACTCACATTTGATTTTGCAGGTACTGGCGCAATTGGAAAGTTCGATGCACAAACTTCTTACAAGAAATTAGAATTAATTCTTGATACAGATCACGCCGCTGCTGGCGCAAATGGAGCACCTAATGGACCCGAACCCCAGGGCAAGCCCGCTGCCAGCACATCAAAGCTGTATCTGATTGATGACGTCAGTTACAAGCTAGTACCTGCACCTCGCGGAACTAGCGTAGTTACGCATCGTTTCAACGCACAGAGTTCTACTGGTTTACTTGCCAATCCTGCAGATAGAGGGCCGCAACCTTGGTTCTCTTTTTATCATTCAACAGTCAAGTACTACTCGGCTTTTGCGTTTATTGGTTCAACGCTTTCACTTAAGTGGCGCGTGACAGATTCATCTGGCCTCCCAGCAGTTAATACCCGAGTAAATCTTCTTGTGAATAAAGAGTTCTCCGGATCAAATGCGACCTTTACATCGCCAGGAATAAATTTCTCAAGTGCCCAAACTGTGATCCCAGGAACGACTGATGGAAGTGGAAATGTCTCTTTCGCTTTGACAAACACCAATACCGGGGGATTGGCTAGCCCTGCAGATCTCAACGCTCCCAATTCCGTAAGAGGTGGCGATATATACACACAGGTTGCACTTCTGTTGCCGGGTGGCGATCAAAAGAATGAGGGGCAAGATATACTCGATATTATTTTTGTATCGAAGACGCCATCACCAACACCATCGGGATCACCTTCTCCGTCTGCATCTCCTTCCCCTTCACCGTCACCAACATCGACTCCATCAGCGCCCCTAATCAACGTCACCTTTGAGAGTTCCGATACAAGTGGTTACTCGCTGATTGACTTTAATACGAACGTGTCTTCAATCTCTGCGCCACCTACTGGTGGCACAGCGGGATCTCAGCGTGCCCTAAAGATTGTTAAAGGGACAGATGCTGCTGCCGGTACCACATTCCTAAAGACAAATGCGTCAGGAGAAACTTTGGCCTCAAGTAGTCATAAAAAAGTCACAATGAAAGTTTTTTCATCAGTTGCGGGCAAAAAGGTAATGCTCAAGCTAGAAGATGCTTTGCACCCAGAAAACTGTGTCGAAGCATTCGCTACCGAGCCAACAGCAGTGGGTTGGAAGACACTAACCTTCGACTTAAGTGCCCAGCGCACAGGTACCGCAGCATTTAAAGATACCTTCACGTACAACATGGCATCTATCTTCTTTGATTTCTTGGGAACCACTGCAGGTGCTATTTATTATGTGGATGACATTGAGTTCAATGGAAGTGGGACACCGACACCGACACCGACACCGACACCGACGCCAACACCAACACCAACACCAACACCAACACCAGTTGGTGCAGCGCTGACGCCTACTTTCTCTTCTCTAGTGGCAACTGCATCAGGGTTTACTGTCAATGTCACTAACTACAACGCCTCTTACACTTTCACGCCTTCATTAATTGCAGGTTCAGGAACTGCAACAGCTGGTACTGCGGCGGGGTCCGTTCTTCCCATCACTGTCAGTGGAGTAACTGCAGGCGCTACAACCTTACAAATTGCTACATCGAGGACTGGTTACACATCAGGATCAGCTTCCGTTTCCGGCAATGCACTTCCTGTGGTCTCATTAGTGAGTACAGCCAGTACTACAAGAGGGATTGCAGTCACAATCACTGGTACTAATCTGTGGGCAGCCACTGCTGTGAGAGTTGGGACATCTACAACAGCAAGTACAAAGTTCACAGTTGTCTCACCTAGCTCGATTATCTTTAACACTGCGATAGCAGCAACTGGTGCAGTCACAGTCATTACTCCTGGTGGAACTGCAACGGGCCCATCCATCACAATCTCTGCAACACTGACCGTACCTGGCACCGTGACTATGTCTGCCACCACGGGTGGACCTGGTTCTGCAATTATATTAACAGGATCAAATCTTGGAGCCACAACTGCAGTAGTTCGTGGGGCGGTATCAATTCCCTTCAAAGTCATAGCAACCAATCAATTACTACTGGCTATCCCCGCAGGTCTTTCAACGGGAACATTGACGATCACCACACCAGGAGGAGTTGCTACTTCACCGAGCTACACCGCAACTTCAACTCCTGTGGTGGCAACCGTCACAAGTGCGGCGCAAACCATCAAGCGCTCAACCCTTGCAACCATTACGGGCAATAGCCTTGGAGCAGTTACATCTATGTCCATCAACGGAACCACTGTTACTGATTACACGGTACTGAGCGCAACTTCTATCAGCGTTCGAATCCCAGGGATAGCAACGGCCGGTGCTTCAACGATTGGAATTACGACAGCTGGAGGAACTGTTAGTACCGCAACGGTGTCGATAAGTTAACGGATACACGGTCTCGCGCCCAACTAATCACGCGCTAACACATCTCACAAGACTAGCAAACGCTCAATGACCAGTCGTCGTGCGAACCCACCGAGGAAGATTTACCTGGGATCATTTTTTTACAAGAGATTTAGAATCACTTACGAGATATTAACCGCGTTAGGGATGAGTGAAGTTTGGCAAACGGCAGATTCATTTTCATCTATTATTCCAATATGGGCGGGGGAGTTCCCATAAAAATCCTTGAGGAGCCAAATCAATACTTAAACCAGCAAATTATGAATCTATCTTAAGTATTGGCAATTTAGAGGTACAGCAATTTGAAACTGCCGAACAGGCTGGTTTGATATAACTAACCTTAGTTGATACGCTAAAAAAAGGAGATTAAAAATGAGATACTTTGTAAGAGTCAATAATGAAAACAAACCTGTAAGGCTTTTTAGGTTCAATCTTGACATTCCAAACAGCATTAGCGAAGAAAGGTGGGACGATAACAAATGGGAAATTTCTGACCAGATTGTAGAAGCATTAGTTGAAGGTTCAATGGATTACGATGAAATTGACGAGAAAATGGCTAAAAAACTTTATCCAAATGCTTTTGAGGAAATGACAAAATGAGTTGGGGTTTATGAAGTATCGGAAGCCGAAGATGTAAAACGTTATACGCTTGGAGCAATGTATATCCCGGATAGTTTGGATGCTCATTCTGAATGGACTTCTGCTGGGCCTAGCAACAGTGCAATTGTCGAATTAGGTATTTAAACCACTATCCGCATTACTACCTCGTTGCTACTTTTTCTGGCAAGAGGCGAAGACGACTAGCTATAGTTAAGAAGCCTTACTGCGAGGCCAGTATTTTCTAGAGTATTCCATGGCTAGCTGCGTGGATGCCAAGGACGCCGCAAAAATGAAGCGGATCTATTGACATCAAGGCGGCAGAGGTAAATGCTATAGTGGCTGGAAACCCTTCCAGTTAAGAGCCCAATTTAGTGCGGCTCGATGTTCCAAGAGGGGTTCATATGAAAATTCTGAGTAAAGCATTTTCTGTTGACTGCACAGCGGCGGTACTCTTAATGTCGCTCAGTTTTACTGGTGTGTCAGTAGCAAATGCAAGTAGTAAGCCATTTCCTACAAAGGCTGTGACCTTGACAATGTGGTGGTGGGGCGATCAAGAAGCCCCAGGTGCAAAACTTTGGGTCGATGACACAGTCAAGGCATATAAAAAGAAGCATCCCAATGTAACTATTAACACCGTTCTTCAAACAACTGATGGATTAGTGCCCGCATTTGCCGCAGCAGCTGCTGCGAAGAAGGGTCCAGATCTCCAATATTTCTGGGGTGGAATTTACTCCCAGCAACCAGGTTGGGATGGCCAGATAGCGCCAATTTCAGATTACATACCTGCCGCTGAGCTTAAGCATTACGTTAACTCATCAGCAGAACTGTTGTTTCAGGGCAAAATTTGGACTGCTCCTTGGTATGTAAATCCCTCATTTCCGGTGCTTGCACGGACAGATGTCCTCGGTAAGTACAACTTAAAGGTCCCAGCCACATGGAAAGACTTGCTTTATGTCTGTGATGTCCTCAGCGCGAAAGGTGTACCTGCATTGGCTGGAGGTGTAAAGGATGGCTGGTTCGGTGGTTGGTTGTATTCGATTATCGGTGGACAGTCTGTCTCGTCCAACAAAGATGTTGTCGCGGCAGTAGTGGGTACCCAGAAGTTCACTGATCCAATCCATGCTGAATGGTGGACTCGCCTGCAAGAGACAAAAGAGCATAAGTGCTGGAACTCAGATATCAACTCGCTCGAGCTTTATCAGGCACAGCAATTGTGGAAGGATGGAAAGGCCGCCATGACTGTCGTCGCCGGTCCAGATGCTCCAAACTTTGCCAATGCAGTTGGTGCTTCGAAGGTTGTTGTCATGGCAATGCCAAAGTGGAGTAATGGAAAGTTTGCCGGAAAGATGGGAAGCACTTCACAGACTATCGGCATTACACAGTGGAGCAAAAACAAAGAAGTTGCAGCGGACTTCTTGATGTTTTCACATGAAAAGGCGCAACTCGATAATTGGTTCAAGCGCACAGGTTCTATGCCAGCTGACGATCGTTTTGATCTAGGTATGGTGAAAGATCCCATAAAGAAAGCACTATTCCAAAGTGCCCTTCCTGGCGCTCCATACCTAGAGAACTTCATTCCCGCTCAGTTAGATACTGATGCAATCTTTGCGAATGTGCAGTTAGTTCTCAGTGGAAAGAAGTCCGGAAAGGATGCGGCTGCAGATTCGCAAGCAGTTATGGAGAGGTTACGCAAGACTGATCGAAATCTTGTAAAGAACTTCACCGCCTGGAGTAAATGATCAATTCGGCACCGACAGATTATCTATTCACCACCCCTAGAAAACTATGGGTGGTGATAGGTCGTTTACGTAGATCAGGACCATTTTTGTGGGTTCTACCCGCTGGCTTCTGCGTTGTTCTTATCTTTGGTTACTCGATCCTTGATTTAGTACAGCAATCCTTCAAGTACCGAGGGGCTTGGGTTGGATTTGAAAATTTCTCTTTGGTCTTAACTGATCCACTATTTAGAACGGCAATTTTCCATAACTTTCTACTACTTTTTGCTGTTCCAATACTTGCGACATTGAGTTTTATCTGTGCAGTTTTACTTTTTGAAACCCGCAAAGGGATGAAGTTCTATAGATCTGCAGTTTTTCTTCCATATATTCTCCCAATTCCCGTCATCGGCGTGGTCTTTGGTCAGCTTTTACAATTAAACGGAGCCCTTAACTCTGCTTTAAGGGCCTTGGGCCTCAATGGCCTCGCTTTAGATTGGCTTGGTGATCCGCAGCAGGCGTTGTGGACCATGGGTGGAATTATCATTTGGAAAGAGGTCGGTTTCGGAACAATTTTGATTTTAGCTCGCCTGATCTCCCTCCCACTTGAGACTCTAGAGGCAGCCAGAATTGATGGTGCGGGTTTCTTTAGATTGCATTTGAAGGTGACCCTTCCGCAGCTAAGACCTGTCATCTTGTTTTATATCATCAACGAGGCAATTGTTATGGTCTCTTGGGTGTTTAACTATGTCTATGTCATGACCAATGGCCAAGGAGGCCCAGGAAAGGCAACTGTAGTTTCAGAACTGTATATCTATCGCAGCGCTTTCCAGAATAAATCACCAGAACTGGCTGCAACTGCTGCGTTACTTCTACTTCTAGCCACACTTATATTTATCATCGGTTTTTTTCGGATTCAAAGAAATTTGAATAAAGGGCCTTTTGATGAGTAGGCAATATACTTTCATCGGAAAAGTGGGAATCACTGCACGCCAATTAATTCTTTTATTAATTACAGCTATGGCGATAGTGCCTGGATATCTCATGGTGACAGGATCGCTTAAGTCACAGGAGGAGTTTTTAAAATCTCCGTGGTCTCTTCCTATGCATCCAAATTTTAAAGGTTACAGCGCTGCATGGAATGATCAATTTCCCACTTGGTTTCGAAATAGTTTTCTTGTTACCCTGTTGGCTGTCTTGTTCACCATTGTTTTGTCTGCATCTGCCGCATGGGGCTTTGCTCACTGGAAGTGGAAGGGTCGAGATACGGTTCTGGGGATTCTCATCTCTCTGATGGTTGTGCCCCCCGTTGTTTTGCTCATTCCACTTTTTACACTAGGAGCAAATCTTGGCTGGATTTCAACTTTTCGAATGCTGATTCTCGTCTATATCGGCCTCATGTTGCCATTTTCGATCTACCTTTTAACAAATTTCTTCAGAGCAATTCCAAAAAGCCTCACCGAAGCCGCAGAAATTGATGGAGCATCAGATTTTAGAATCTTCAGGTCAGTCGTTCTTCCTCTTTCTGGTCCGCCACTCATTACTCTCACGATTGTCAATCTACTGTGGGTATGGAATGAACTACTACTGGCTCTAGTGTTCTTACAAAGTGATGAGAAGAAGACTCTCATGGTCGGCATTACGGGATTTCAGAGTCGATACTCATTATCTATTCCAACTATTATGGCGGGTATGACAATTGCAACATTTCCCTTATTTATAACGTATATTTTTGGCCAGCGGTACTTTATAACTGGTTTAACGGCTGGATCAGTGAAAGGTGAGTAGGAATGAAAACTTCACCCGCTGCCAGGACAGAAAAAGTGCAGGGCACCCACAAAAAAGGAGCCACAATGAAGAGGCTTGAAAATAAGGTAGTCATAGTCATGCGGCCTGAATGAATATTCACACCTTGACTTCAGCAGACTTGAGCATTTCTGTTTTGCCAGAAAATGGGGCGGCAATAACTCAAGGCATTTTCCAAGGAGATAGTTTTCTGGCTACACCGCCTTACCCTTCGGTGAGACCTACGCAGTTAGGTAATGAGAGTGATTGGGTGTCTGCATGGAATGGAGGATGGCAGCCTCTTTTACCCAATGCGGGTGGCGAATATCTGCATGGTAAATATCCACAAGGTTTTCATGGCAATGCCTCACAAGCAGCTTGGAACGTCTGCAGGGAAAGCCTAAGCTCAATCTCGCTAGAGTGGAATGAAGAAAATCTTCTTAGCCAACGTTCAATAAAAGTTGAGGCAAATGACATAAGCGTCGTTAGCTCTGTTGTGAATCTAGATCAGGAACCAAGACCATTTATCGTCACAGAGCATCTAGTTTTAGGCTCGCAATTTTTGAAATCAAAAATCACACTAGAGCCATTTGGTGATGCAAAATTTAGGGAGCTTGCCTACGACGGTTCTGCTAATGGCGCTGCTTTTCAATGGTGGGAAAGCTTTCACGACAGAGATTGGTCGCATGTTACAACTCAGACGCCAGCAAGAATGGGAGTCTTTTCCAATATTTCATCGATACGAGTATGTAATGAAAACTATGAAATTGACATCTCCTGGGATTCAAAAAGCTTGCCTTATCTCTGGATCTGGGAAGAGATGGGAGGCACTCAAGGGCATCCGTGGAATGGTGAGTATCGTGCATTGGGTATCGAACCTTCAAGCGCCTCTGATGGAGTTGGTTTAAGTGGAAGTTGTAGAAAATACTTAGCCGTTGATGAAACAATTACATGGTCCGTCCAATTAAAAATCCAAGAGAGAGTGAGTAAGTAAAATGGCTATTCGTGGTGCAGTCCAACATACGGGATTTACAGTTAGTAACCTTGAGAGATCCGTCGATTTTTATGTTCGAATTCTAGGTTGCAAGCTGATCATGTCACAGGAAAAAACAGGTGGCTATCTCGCAGAAATAGTTGGTTACCCCAATACGAGTATAAAAATGGCGCACTTAAGTGATCCAGCGGGCCATCATGTCATCGAACTGTTCCAATACATCACGCCCGAGGTATCGCAGGTGGATCTTGAACCTCGACGACTAGGAAATGCTCATCTATGTTTCATGGTCTCTGACTTAGATGAGGTCTATGCTTCGATTCAAAATGAGGGGATCACCTTTATCTCATCCCCGGTCATAATTGATACAGGAGCGAATGCAGGCGGCGCCGGTCTTTACCTGCGAGACCCTGACGGTATTACCATGGAGATTTTCCAGCCTGCCCCAGGAACTGCAGCTTATAAACTGCTGCATGAGCAAAAATGAAGAACTTCACTGACCGAGTAATTGTAGTAACTGGTGGAGCGAATGGAATTGGCAAGGCGACGGCTGAATTATTTCTAGAACTTGGCGCTCAAGTGATTGCGCTCGACCGAGAAGAACCAGCGAATAAATCGGAGATTGCTCACGTAATGATTGATTTAGGCAACTTATCTGAACTAGAAACTGCGATTGCAGATGTGGTCAAGAAATATGGAAGAGTTGACGTTCTTGTAAATGTCGCTGGTATTTTTATTCCAAATGAAATTCTTGACCTTGAGCCAGAAAAGTACTTTACAACTTTAGATGTAAACCTTCATGCTCCACTTTTTCTCATGAAACATGTGGGTAAAATAATGGCCAAACAAGCGTATGGTCGCATTGTTAATGTAACGAGTATTCATGGCAAATTGAGTGAACCTACTGCCGCCGCATACGACGTCAGCAAGGCAGGTTTAGAAGCTGCCACGCGAACAGCTGCCTTAGAGTTTGCCGAATTTGGTGTGCTAGTCAACGCAGTGGCTCCAGGATTCGTTGTCACTCGGATGTCGATAGTCAATGGGGTTGATGAACTTGAGAGTGATTGGTTCAAAGAGGTCTATATTAAGAATAAGTGCCTGCCCATCGCTCGCCCTGCCCTGCCGGCTGAAATTGGTCACGTGATCGTCTGGTTAGCAAGTTCTGCCAACTCCTATATGACTGGCCAAACTCTCACAGTTGATGGCGGAATGTCGGCAAGGTTCTAAATTGTGAAGGCCTCGAGAAAATTTACAGGGATTGCATTCCCCGAAGCTCTGCGTTGGCATGGTGGAAATCTATGGTTCTCTGATGTTCTTGCAGGAATTGTGTATCGGGGAGATGTCATCACTGGTCAATTACAGGTAGTAGTGGAGATCTCTCCTCAGGTATCTGGTATCGGGTGGTCAAAGGCGGACGAGTTATTGGTAGTTGATTGCGCTAACAGACGAGTCACAAGTTGCGGATCAGATGGAGACATCTCACTATTTGCAGATCTGAGCGATCGCTGGAAATATTTCGCTAATGACATGCTCGTTGATTCTGATCAAACCGTTTGGGTGGGAACGTATGGCTTTGATCCCGAGGAAGATACGCCTGTTCCTTCAGAACTCGCCCGAATCGTCAATGGAGTAGTTGATTTTCCAATATCTGATTTAATTTTTCCCAATGGCATTGCGCAGATAGATAAAGACAGGATTCTGGTTGCAGAAACCTTTGCCGATCGTATTTCAATCATTCAAACGAGCGAAACTATTAAATTGCTCAAGCAGATTCAATTACCAGATAATGCAACACCAGATGGGCTAGTGGTCGATAATCAAGGTTTTGCATGGGTTGCATCAGCCTATGGAGAGGCAATTCTTCGAGTAAATCTTGATTCGGGAGAAGTGGTTCGTGCGATTGAAATACCCGATAGGGGTGTATACGACTGCACCTTTGGTGGAGGAAATCTTAACCAGTTATATGTAGCAACATCAGATACCGATGAGACTCATGTGGTGCGGGATCTACCGGGTGAGATTCTTTCATTCGACTTATCTGATGAATATCCAGGAGTGCATGGATTGGGTAATAAATAGTTGCCATCCTCTATTCTGGACCCAACGGGCGATTGAGAGTTAACGGGAAAAAGCTTCGGTTATCAGGGCGTGCTGCTCTTCTTCATGCAAATGGTGTGACCCAGTTGCTGGGCTAGCCGTTGCTCTTCTAGAAACTCTGCGCAGCGTTCTGCCTTCTAGTTCTTCGAAGGTGTTGACCGCGACGAATGGATATGGTCCTTGATTTGCTGGCTCATCTTGAACCCACAACAAATTGGCTTCGGGGTGTTCGTTTGCGATCCGCATGAACTCTTTGATGGGGAATGGATAGAGCTGTTCGATTCGGACAATCGCGGTAGATGCTTCCCCACTTCGCTCACGTTCGGCAACCAAATCCCAGTAGATTTTGCCGGAACAGAAGATCAAACGTGATGCGTTTGTGACTGTCAGGTCATCAATGAGTGGCTTGAAGGTACCTGTCGTAAAATCGGTCAAGCCAGATGAGGCTGCTTTGAGGCGCAACATCGATTTTGGTTCAAAGACGATTAGTGGCCGACGAGCACCGTTCATCATGTGCCAGCGAAGCAGATGGAAATAGGAGGCCGGATTAGACGGTTGAGCGATAGTCATATTTTGTTCCGCACAGAGCGCTAAGTACCGCTCGATTCGAGCAGATGAATGATCTGGTCCTTGACCCTCGTATCCGTGTGGGAGCAAAAGCACGATGGATGAACGTTCGCCCCATTTTTGAAGCGAGCTAGAGATAAATTCGTCCACGATTGATTGTGCGCCGTTCGCAAAGTCTCCGAACTGCGCTTCCCACAAAACCAG
>Ga0136641_1000608_pt1 | contig 15304 bp, 21 predicted proteins | sample EliLak1302023Y_FD_115312 | JGI IMG/M metagenome (GOLD analysis project Ga0136641, IMG submission 115312) | Freshwater microbial communities from Elizabeth Lake, Yosemite National Park, California, USA - 13020-23Y | ecosystem: Environmental > Aquatic > Freshwater > Lake ...
GAGGCTGCTTGCGCTTTCCAACTTCTACAATAGCCCGCTGATTAAAAGTCTGGTGAGCATAATCACTCGTGTCATGCTTGAAGAAATTCTTACGCCAGTCATGGTTTCCATAGGCCTTCTCTAAAACCTCGTTGTCGGTAACCGCAATATGCTCCGTGCAAATTACTTCCGAGTCAGCGTGACCGTAGTGATAAACTGTGTGACCGCGCTCTGTCATCATCTTGCAAAACTTTAGAACTTTCATCGTAAAGGCACATGCTGAATAATCCTTTCGCGTTACAGTGTGAGGTAGAGATAGTACGTGGAATCGCATTTTTTAGATAAAGATCTCTACGGCGTAAATGAATTATACATGTTCACACGAAATGGTGTCTCCGTTCCAGAAATGGGCTCGGGTTCAGGACGAGTCATTTTAAAGTGATTTGTTTCCTGGGCATACGACGACCCAGATTTTTCTGCGGTTCTCTCTACGTTACCCTGATCAAGAAACTCAGGAACAAAAGTTTCCTTTGATTTCGATAGCGAGTACACCACAGCAACAATGGCCAGAACTAATCCGAGAATTATCCAGTTGTTCATTTACTGTAAGTAAGTGAAAAACGAACAGATGTTTTCATAGTATCTTCAATACAAAGAACATGGATAACTTTAAAAGTCCTCAATCTAAGGCACTGGAGACCTTAAAGGAAATGCTTATTTCCCGAGGACATAAGGCCGACGAGTTTGATACTATTGGAAGTCCTCTAGATGACACCTCTATGTATACCTTCGACGGAGTCTTTGTAGTCTTTAGTCATAAGGCTCGCCTCACGCAGACGGAGATCGGGAACTTTCTAGCCTATGCCGAGGAGAACAATCATACGTCGACGATGATTATTGTCACTCTGTCACGGCCGTCGGAAGCTGTGATTCTATATCTTCGTGATTACATTGCTGTTCCCGAAAACATTCTGGTGCAGATCTTTGAACTCTCTCACCTCCAGTTCAATGTCTCGAAGCATCGTAAGGTTCCTCAGCACACCCTTCTTGACGATGAAGCGATTGCTAACCTCAAGAAAGTATATTCATGGTGGGATATTACGAAGTTCCGCCGAATCGATTGTCAGGATCCGATGGCTAAGTGGGTTGGAGCTAGACCTGGAAACGTAATTCAAGTAGAAGGATTATGTCCCGTATCTGGCTCCAATAAACACTGGGATTTATGCGTAGCAAATCCTTACGATGTGTAAAGATAAATGGATGGTCAGTTTACCACTCTTATGCGTAGTTACCATGATAACTATGTACAGTATGCCTTAACGGGAGGTCCGGCTTACCAAAATGCCGTTAAGAGTGCTCAAGACGGACTCGATACGATTATTGCAAGTTTGCAAGCGGAAGTAGATGAACAGAAAAAGTCTATAAATGCTTTTTACCAAACGAATCCTGAAAAAAGCATTCGTGATCTTGAAAGCAGCACCATGGACACAAAACGCCATCTTGTATCCAAAGACGACTTACTTACGGCCGCCAAGCTACGTAATGAGGTTCCGAATACTGGAGCTCCATCAGTAAGTGGGTTTTATCTTCCTATCGGAATACTGGCTGGCCTGACGGTATTATTGACGGTAATGTGATCGAACTAGGCGTTCTTAAGACTAGAAAACTCACAATAAAAATTAAGCCAATCAGGGCAAAAAGATAAAACATATACATCCAATAAGCGTTATCAATTTTTTCCTGGGTTGTAGATTGGATCATTTTTAGAGTCTTTACTTTATCCTCGCTTTGTTGGATTTCATTGTGTTGTTTCTGATAATCAATCAGATCTTTAGTTAACTTATCAAGGGATGACGTATCAACTGATCGTGTCCCCTGGCTAAGTACTCCTAAGATAGTACGGACCTGTGCCGTCATTTCAGAATTTACATTCAAGACTTCCTGAATCAGCTCTTGTTGTTTTTGGCTATCTTCTTCCTGGATGGCCGATAAAAGTGCCGAAGAATACTGAGTACGTAACTTATCGTATTCAGTCTGAAACTCAGCTAGTCTTGAATCACGACTAGTCTTGAAATTCTTAGCTTCCATTACATTTTATTACATACTAAATAAATGCCGTTATCTAAGGTTGCCTTTAACGTTAAAAACGGTGTTCAGGATGGTCCTGGTACAGATGCATCTTTTATTACGGCGATGCGTCGTCAGCAGGCTGTCTTAGCTACTGCGACTCTGGGAAAAGAGCCCAAGCCCCAGTTTGCGGATTATCCTAAGCAGCGCGGTGCTGATGTGAACCCGATTGGCGTCTACATTCCCAAGGGATTAAGTCTCAGTTTTTTGAAGACGTACTAGATAATAGGATGGCAGACTTAGAAAGTGCATACGAAAATGCCACAGCGGCCATTAATACTGCTACAAGTACTCAGATGATTTCATCACTTTCGTGGTCTAACATTCCTGGTGGACTAGTCAAGGCTGAGGCATCAACAGGTGGATTTGTTTGGGGATTTAACTCGAACAATCAAGTTTATGTATGCGCCGCTCCTTGCAATGGAAACTGGGTTCTCGTCGATCTTTCTGCGTATAAGGTTGCTACTGTTCAAGATTTGGTTACCGATGCGACGAACGTTTATATCTTGATGACAAATACCTTAGGAAAATCAAATCTACTCATAGGGGCGATAGCAAACACCGGTGCCTGGAATATGATCACTATTCCTTCTACACCTACCGCAGTTTTTTCAACGAATACCTATGTGTGGGTTCAGGACTCTAAGAATTCTAAACAGAAGTGTGCAAAGCCTTGCACAACGGGTAATTGGATTGCCGTACCTGATGATGGAATAACTATGACTTCGGCAAGTCCATCTGAACTGTATGGCAAGGACGCCAAGGGAGTGGCCATGAAAACTGACGAGCTCATGCAATCGAAGTGGTCAGTAGTTGGTGGGTTCTCAGCTCTGAAAATGAAGTCTGTTCTTGGCCAAACTGACCAAACAGGAATTTATGGAATTGATAGTTCCTCAAATCTTGTTCATTGTGAGGGTGATTGCTTACTTCCCCAAGAAGTACATCCGGTAGATACGGCTGGATATATGCCCCTTCAGGTATCGGCTGATTCCACAAATCTTTGGATGACCAGCACTACTTCCGGACCTGCTGGTAATATTTTTACTCGAGTCAAGAGTCCTGATTATTCGTCGATCATGAACAATATAAATCCTCTGGAACAGCAGCGTGATAAAATTGTTACTAATATTGGGGAAGAATACAATAAGCAGACCGGTGTTATGACTATAAATAAACAAATTGAAGATATTGTTACCTTCTTAAAGAAACTTCTACCACCGGTCGAGAAAAAGCCTCTTCAAGATGTTTCGGGTATTCAGACAAATATTCGTGATATTCAGGCTCAACTAGATCAAATTAACTTAACTCAGCCAGTAATTCAAAATTTACTTATCTTAATCTTGGCGGTTGGGGGAATATACCTATTTGGTTGGTTCCTAGGCTGGATAATTCATCTTATTGCGCTGCTTGTATTGGTTGGAGGTATGTGGTACATTATCTCGACGTCTAAGCAATAGGATGAGTGGTGTTGCCCCTGCTTGTGATTCAGCCTGTCAACGTCAAAAACAACTCGATGGACTAAAAACAGCTTTAGATCGGGCTACGGCTAGTCGGTCAGAAGATCCTGAGAAATATAATCAGGCTCGTCTTGCGTATTATACCTTACTTAATGGCCAGGGGTGGCTTCAAAAAGAGAAGGATCGGGTAGCTAAAGAGGATATTGAGCCGGTTCTTTCGAAATACTCTGTGAAGTACAACGCCCTAAAAGACGAAAAAAATCAGCAGCAGACGATTTCGGGTCTAGCATCTCGTATGCTAAACAAACAAACCGAAGAACAAGATGAACTGAACTTCTTAAACAAAAATCTAAAAGATTCAGACAACCAAAAAGATGTCCTAAATCGTATTACCGAACTAGGAAATCCATCTATGACTATTATTTATATCTTGTACGGAATCATGGCCTTATTGGCCTTTATGGTCCTGTACCTCTTATATACGAAACGCTACGTTTTGATGTCTTATATTTATAAGCCCCAACCTGCACCTATTCTACCTACCTTAGAATCCGTAACTCCAACCGGAGGCAAAAAACGCGAACACCGCTAAGTGTTCTTGTTTAAGGTGTATTGCCTCCCTCCTTGCAATACACTGTGTTTCTCCCCTGCAAAACTCCAGTATTTATCATATGATGACCATCGCCTTCTTACGCTAGTGTACTGTTATACACTAAACCACCCCCCTATGCCCCTTCCTCGCATAAGCTCATGATCAACTTTAATTGACCTCTGTCATCTCCATAGCATTTTAGCTACTTGATAATGTTTATATTTCTCTGATATCGTTCATTGATTTTCATTCTTATAGAAGATTTGTGTCAATATTCATTTCGGAATATTCACATTTTTAATCATTTCTATAACTTGTTAATCTTTGTCGAATATCAAATACTCTTATAAAGTTCCCCTACAAGATCTGTCCTCTTGTACTCTAATGCCCCTCCTTCCGCATCACAGTGTATTGCACATTTGAGACTTCCACCGCTACGTTTCGTTCTCGGACTGCAATTCCGTATCATCGCTACATATTGTTAGGTAACAGCCTTTCAATATGTGTGATTCCAAGTAACCTGTTAGTTACTCTGCTATCTTCTTTCTTGACTTTTTCAAATTCGTTTTTAGAGCCATTTAACCAAAAAACAAAAAGACATCCTAGTCTATGAATTTCTGTATATAAGGCTCCTCCTTGCCGTTATACTATGTTACCTCGTTACGTAACCCCATTGTGCACCTTACACCCACTTATTGCCCCTCCCCGCAATAATTCTGTGATTTCTTTCAAATCTCCAGTCTCTCTTTTATATTCCCTAGCCGCTAAACTAGTTCCTATAAAATTCAATTTCCACTCTGTATACTGGTCAGTATACATATAGTTGATCAAACTCTGTTCAAACAGTCTTATAACTGTCTACTCAATCTTCATTGTAACTTTTTGAAATCCGTTTTGCTAACCATAATATAATGGAAACGGCCTACTTATTTCTGGCCTTACTCGTGCTGATAATGTACAGCTTTACGTTGTGGTATGTTTCTGTCGAACACTTCGACGATGGGGCAGAAAGCTTAACCTACGAAGATTCTACTGATATATATGATGATACCTATGCCGCTATTTATAATTCTTTATGGCATGGGAAGGACAAGCTCGATTACGAACGGGTATCGATTCAAGATATTTCTCTAGCTGACTGGCCCGTAGCCACGGTAAAGATTATTGATCTATGCTGTGGCACGGCCCCGAATGCGTGCTGGTTTAAGACTCTGGGAGTTCAGTATACGGGTCTCGATATTTCTGATTCGATGATTAAAAAAGCAAGAGATGATTGTCCGTCAGCAAAGTTTGTGAAGGGTGATGTTACCCAAGTTCATCTACTTCCTCAAAAAGCTGCGACTCATACTCTTTTACTAAACTTTTCGACTTACCTTTTTGCTAATCCCAAGATTGTGTCTGATAACGCTTACCAATGGCTTCAGCCTGGAGGGTACTTTGTTGTTCATCTAGTTGATCCCGATAAGTTTGATCCCTTATTAGATCTAGCCAGCCCATTTGCCGCCTTTTCTCTCCAAAAGTATTCGTACGATCGTCAAACTGATTCGGCTATTTATTTTGATAAGTTCAAGTACCTCGGGCGTTTCAGTAAGAAAAAGGGAGAGGATGATACGCTTTTCCATGAGACTCTAACTTATTACGATAAGGCTGATAATAAGGGTGCAAAGTATCGGGAAAATAAGCATCAATGGGTCATGCCATCAAAGGAACGTATGATCGATATTTTTAAGACCAGTGGGTTCCGTCACGTAGAAACCGTTGATTTAGTGAGATGCGGAAAAGAGTATCAGTATTTAGTTTATTTTACTAAGTAATGAACGTCATTGACCCAAGAACAGTAGTTGATTTTCAAAAGTTTACCTTTTCAGGTCATTTAAGACAACACGTGTACAAGGTGTTATCTGAAAATATTAAGTTAGGACATGCGGATTATGCTTGTTATTGGGCCTTGGAACTTCTGTGTTCTGGCTTAGTTCATTCTATGTGGCATACTCTATTTGAATCTACGGCCTTGCATATTAATCGAGCCGCACCTAACTCGTTTTTATACTTGATCAAGATGTATGAGAAGTTTGCGCCTTATGAGGGGCAATATACGGTTATGGCTATGACAGATATACGCAATAACATTGATGTTCGAACGCTAATCTGTGAAACGGCAGCCTCGATTACCTTATGTCGTAAACATAAGCTTCCTCCTTTTCCAAAAATAAGGCCGGAACATGATTTCCTTCAGCTAACTATTACGGAAAACTTAAAATCGCCATCCGCAAATTATGGACGGGCCTTAACTAAAGAGGATGATCCACTAGAGATCTATATTCCGTTTAATGAGCTGGTGTATTGTTTGCGTAATGAAACACGAGATTACACGAAGGCTATGTACTGGATATCGTGGATTTTGAAGTATTCTAGTCAGTACAAGAAACAGAACAAGCTTCATCTAGTGTGTGGTCATCGTCCTAATATGTTTATTGATGAGAGTCATTGTACGATGGTGATTTGGATGATTTGGCAAGCGGTGGATGATGCGGCAAAGAAATCTGTTCAGGCCGGAATCTTACAGCCGTACATGGATGCTCTATTCAAACTTCATTGTTTGCGTTGGACACCCTCACTTCTGAAAAATCGTCTGTGTTTCTTAAATACCGCAGTTCTATTTCTATGTGAGGGCAACACCCTGGACATTCATTCACCAGTTCCTCAAGATTTACAAATGGTTCAAAATATAGTTACCAATATTCCTTCATGGATCTTAGCCATCATTCAAACAAAAAAGACTTTTTCTTAGTTACCTTATAAAATGAGTATTCATCTGATCTTTTATTACATCGGCATCAGTCTTGTTGTGGTAACACATCTTTATGTGCTATCAAACCCGGCGATGCGCGTTCATGCTATCATAAACTTAGTTGCGGCGGCCTGTATTGCTTATTATTTTATGAACAAGGAGGGCTTTATTAAGTTTTGATCGTTTAAAATTTTATGATATTAAGAATATACAGAATGATGCTCAGTCGTAAGGTCCAGGCCTCTCTTGTTGCCGCCCTTCTTTTCTACGTGGTGAGCTCGCCCTTTACGTACCGCATGGTCGACCGCTTAGTTGGCGGTATTGTGGGCGCGGTTGTCCCCCAGTTCGCTTCCTTCTTTAAGATCGCCGAGGCCGGCTGCCCTACCAACTATGGCCTCCTCGTGCACGCCGTGGTGTTCGGTCTCGTCAGCTATTACCTGATGCACGTTTAAATATGCTAAGTTGGGTAACTGTCTTAATTAAATGAAACTACTGATTTTCGATAGCGAAACAACCGGTCTACCTCAAGATCGCAACAAACCAGCAATCAAAGAACCTAACAATTGGCCACACCTAGTGTCCATTTCTTGGGTCATCTTAGATGGAATTACGAATGTAATCTCATCAAAAAAGTCTTTTACTATCAAACCTATGGGATGGACAATCCCACCAGAGTCCACAAAAATTCATGGAATAACACAGGAACAGGCTGAGAAAACCGGAATCTCTCTCAGTAACGCCTTATCAGCCTTTTCAATTGAAACGTACGATTGTCTGGTGGCTCATAATATGCAGTTTGACTTCAATGTCTTAATGAATGCATATCATTGGGATCTTGGTATTAAGGTTGATGAGGGATCGTATTGTCGTAAGTGTACGATGTTACTGTCCACTGACTTATGTAGACTTCCTGGACAATGGGGTCCTCGTTGGCCAAAACTAAGCGAGCTCTACGAATTTGCCTTTCATCGTAAGCCAGTAATGACGTCCTTGCACAATTCCTTATATGACACTCTCATTCTCACAGAAATTATTCAACACTGTGATGAATTGCGTCATAAATTAGGTTTACCAGTTAAGGCACCAGTAAAGACAAATGATTCTAACCAGGGTATCGCCCGAACCTTATCAATTAAATTTTAAAATACATAAAACTGTTACCTTTTTATGGTGTTCTGACGGAATGTGTTATGTTCCTGAACTTAGGCATAGGCGGTCGTATTTTCTGCAGGAGGGGCAGATGAAGATGGAGATTCAACCTTGGGAGGGAGTACTTCCACAGGTTGAGCACTTGGAGCAAGTGGAATTGTTACAGTCGGAACAGCCGCTGGCGTATCGAGAGAAGTTTTTGCAATACGACGACTTATACGTAGAGAAACATCCCATCCAAAACAAGACCAGCACGTGATAACTCGACCGTCAACCTCAGCAACTAGATTATCTATCGCCTTCTTTACCTCAGGATTTGCTTCAAGCTTAGCTTCAAGCTTTGCTACCACCTCAACGACAGGCTTAGGAAGGTCCTCAGTCTTAGCCTCAACCTTAACTTCTGACCAGCTTACAATCTTATCAGCAACTGCCTCAACAGCCGCAGGGGCTACCTCAGCCAGTTTCTCCGTTACAACTTCTTCTATCTTATTTTCAACTTCTTCTTTAATACCTTCCATTGCGTCTTTGTTGTCTTGTAAGAAAGCTTTCTCTAAATTAAATAGACCATGATAGTTCTTGATGTCTTATACGTTGCTGTTGCTACTGTACTTGTGATGGTCGTTTTACAAATTTCGACATTTTTTGTAACTCGGATGATTTATCCACCGGAGCCCAAGATTATTTATCGCGATCGTGACGTTCATGTTCCGGCTCCCCAAGCTGTTCCGCCGCCAGTGAATCAATTTCCTCCCCAAACTCACGTGATACCACAGGCATCTCCTCCTCCTGTTTTCACACAGCCTTCGCAAGACATACAACTTCCAGAGTATGAACCTCGTAAGCCAGCTACAGAGTCACTTCGGGTGGACCCCGAGCTTCCGGCAGGTCTACAAGAGACCCGTCCCGACGGAGTCTAATCTAGTTCAGGTCCCTCAAACATCAGGCTTACCTGGTTGGATAGTGTTTACGTATGATAATTCAGTTCCTACATGTTTTTGGATAACTACCCAAGAATGTAAAAAACTTCCCTGTATGGCCGATGAACGTATTTGTGGTGGTACATTTTTACGTGTCGAACGATTATCGCCACTTGAATTTGTAGTTGCAGATATTTGGATGTATAATTCTAATTGTGTTTCGGCGTGCTCAACTTTTTCGCAGAGATATGATTGGTTAAAAATATTTCTCCGAATGTTTACCTCTCATCAACCGAATGTAACCATTAAACTTATTCATAAGTCAGACTTAGTTGATCCAGTTATTCGAGGATATGAGGCTTATGAGGATGAGATTGGGAAAACAGGTTATTTCATTGAGAACGACAACACAGAAATAGTTCATTTTGTTCGTATGACTATGTCTGATTGTTATGAGAGTGTTCCGTTTACTGGATACCTAAAGGTTCCTGATATCAAGACCTCCTTTTATTTGCGGGCAAGGGGGCAAGAATTTGATTGTCGGTGTCTTAAGGTTGAAAATGATTGGGTTGTATCGGAAAAGATTCCCGAGGTAGAGTAAATGCACCGCAAAGGCCATCGTGTTACAAAGCGCAAGGTTCGTAAGGGCGGTTACTACGGGTTTACGGGAGCTGTCGGTACGGGTGCGCCCGCCTGGGGTCGTGGATCGGAGATGGGTAACTACGCGATTTCCGAGCGTGGTGGGAATGCTCAGTATGGCTCAAGCCGTCGTCGTACGAAGAAGACCAAGCGCAGTCGCCGCAAGCACCGTGGTGGTTCGAAGTATGGTGCCGTGTCCGCCAGCTTTCAGGGTACGGGCTCTCGCGGTATGATTGACGTTCACCCGGTAGACACGAAGGGAGCTCCTCCGGGTTCAGCCGCGAACGGTGCCTTCAATAATTTTGGCGCCGGTCCAGGAAGCGGTCATTCTAATTTTGTGACGGCGGGTTCTAAATAAATTTGATTCTGTAAAATAGATAAGATGAATAACGACAGCCTCTTCGCTGGACTTTTATTTGTAGCGGTTTCAATTTACCTTGTTCAGCGCAATCTCGAGTTTATGATCTCCTGGGTTGTGCTGGGGTTCCTCGTGGCGGCCTATGGGTTCAAGCTGTCTCACACGGTCTCGATTCTTGCAGGTATTGTAGGTATCTACCTTATTTGCATGATAACGTCGAAGACCTATGAAAACTTTGAGAATGACAAGAAGGAGGAGAAGAAGGAGACGGATCCTTCTCCGGCTCCTCCTAAGACGGACGACCCCCATGTAGATGTTGGTACGACGATTCTGCACGCTTACCGTAACTTAAGTCCTGAGCAGATTGGTGGGATGCGTCGGGACACGAAGGAGCTACTCGAGCTTCAGAAGGAACTCATGGGTTCTCTAGGTGAGATGAAGCCGGCTATTGAGCAGGGTGCTGAGCTCTTAAAGACGTTTAGCACCTTCTTTGGAGATGGCGCATCTCCCCTCAAGTAAACTATTACGTATTCTCTGCATTCCATCCGCATACACATAAACATGATACTTAGCGTGATTTGTTGAAATAAAAGGTCCGTTAACGGAACGAACAATATTCGTCCATTTGCGTATCACTCCACCTAACACACGAAACTTGTACCAATTTATCCACAAATCAATACTCTTTTGAATAGTCATCATAGAAAACACACTCGGTGGTTTCCACCACGAAAAAAATAAGGTCAACAGAGGACTGATGGCCATTTCAAACCACTGCATAATCACCTCAAACATAGATTCTTTCACAAATAAAGTTTGAAGCCGAAGAAATTCTTCTGCAACTTCAAAATAGTTTTCAGTATTCATTACGAAATGGTACGTGTTTTCAGGAACAAGTAACCCTTTAATTTGATTATTCGTTGGAATCATCTGCTATTGTTATTCCCTCCTCAGGAAATTCGATCTCTTTTAACGTTATGGCATCTAAGTACCGCCAATATGAGGTATTAATTCCGGTAGCCTGGCGTAGGAAGTCATGGTCAACTATACAGCCAGGATACACTCTCGCATTCACCAGATCGGTTACCGTAGTAATAAAATCCTCATGTTCAATCGATCCTATCCATAGCCAGGGATATTCTATCATCTTAGGCTTTACATAATGCCGAATTGGGCAGAACACCTCTCGAACAACCCGCATGACCTTAAACCCCTGAACATATAGCCAATAGAACATTCTTGTATTTAGTAGATAGAACTAGATGGCAGGGGAAGCGCATCCTGGTTCTTTAGCGGGCTGATAATCTTGTCGCGATTCTTTAGGTTATCACCCGTTAGAGGAGGATTACGAAAGTTCTCATTCACGAACTTCGCAGCCATACGATCAATGCCTAGACCGAGAGAAATGCTGCTAGCTAGAGCGACCATGACAAACGGCGTAAATACGATCACCCAAGACACGATACCCAGATCTACACTGCAAAGAGCATCGAGTATGACCACACCGGCTAGACCCATGACGACCTTGATGAGGGACGTGGCGTAGAGCCCAAGCGAGAGATCTAGCGCGACGTGGATGGTCGTGTATAGTAAGTACAGCAACGCGGGAGGGCAAAGCGCTTCGATGAAAAATATCTTCATGGTATTTACCTTTATAAACAATAAAAAATGAACGAACCAATTCAAACAATTTGTAATCTTACAGGTTGTTCGATGGATGAGGCTCACCTTGCATATATGGAAACTAAGAATGTGGTTGATGCTGTAGACAAACTTTTATCTAAGGTTATCAACGTATCGGACAAATACGTAAAGAGCGTAAAGAAGGATAAGGTTATGACCGAAGAAGAAGTAGAAATCGCTCGAGTACGGACCTTAATGAAAGAAAACGATGATCGAATGTATGGTTCTAAGAAAGATCAATCCGTACACGAGGAATCAGACGAGATGCCATTCCACCACGAAGAAACGGTTCTACAAAATAATTGTTCTCAGGAATGTCAGATACCCGCTCAGTAATGAGGGGCTCGAACACCGGGAACTGTTTATCCGTTACTGTCTGAATCGACTTACGATTCGCCGTCGAATGACCGAAGCGAACGCGGTTCTGGTCCTCAATGCCTTCAAGCGTACCTAGACCTAAGAAAGGGGTCGTGGCAAAGGGACGAGCAAATACCTGCTTGGGACCCTTCATGCGAGCCGTTCCCGGGGCTCCCCAAAGTAGATCAGACTGCGTATCAATGCCCGAACCACCCTCCTTCGTATTACCAAAGTTACCACGAGGAACTAAGCCGCGGTACTCAGAAACCGGAGGTGCCGAGCTATTCGGGAGAGAGGGGAACCACGATAGCCGATCTGCGTTTAGTTGACGAGGAGCATCACCCTGATGAGTGTTCGCATAAAAATGAGGTAAACCGGAATTGCTAGTCATTCCTTTAAACAGATAAACACATAAAAAACGAATAGAGAAGACGATTATATAGTAAATAGAAATATGAAGCTTCAACCTTGTGACTGGGTTGAACTTGATTCTAATTTCAAATATGTCGTCGATGCATTTGGAAGAACAGATTCCGGTGATATTGCAAAAGTTCGTATTACCGGATTTTGTCCATACTTCTACGTCAAGTATTTGGAAGGAGATACCTCGAAAGATCTACGTACTAAATTCCAAGCTGAACACTCGAAAAAGTCTGGTAAGCCCGCTAATTTCGGGAGCGTAAGGATTTCCGAAGAATCTAAACTCGATGCTATCTCTGGATTTGCTGGTCTGGTTCCTACTAAGGTATGGAAAATCGAGTGTCCGGCCTTGTGGATATACAAATCAATCAGTCGTTCGGCCAAGAATTTGAATCTAGATATTTATGAATCAAATCTTCCTCCACTACTTCGTCTATTTCATGAACTCGATCTTGGTCCAGCGTCTCCCTTTGAGTTCGAAGGAGACCAGATGGAACTTGGCGAAGATGTGAATGTAGATGTCGAATACCTAGTCGACTATCATGATATCAAACCCTTTATGAACATTAAGATTCCTCTGTATGTTTGCTCCTATGATTTGGAGGTGTATTCCGAATCAGGAATGTTCCCAGTATCTTCGAACTCTTCGGATGAAATTATTCAAATTGGTGTTAGCTTTCGTTGGAGTGATATGATGTTGACCTCGGATGAACGTATGGTCTTTGTGATTGGTGAATGCACTCCCTCACTAGATCCAACTGTTAAGTTCATTTCTTGCAAGGATGAGCGTGATCTACTTCTAAAATTTGAAAGATGTATTCGAGATGAAAACCCAGACATTGTGTGTGGCTACAATACCTTTGGCTTCGATGACGGATACATTGCTGATCGAGCGGAAATGTATGATCTAACCTTGAACTTTGGTCGTGTTGAAGTGAATCAGTGGGGTAGTAGTCGTGAACGAGTCAAGACGGAAAGAAAGACCTTCGAGCTGGCCAGTGGTAAATTTGCTGTACGATACATCCAGATGCCAGGACGTTTGACTATTGATGTGCTTCTGAGTATTCGACGCGAACAGAATCTAGATTCTTACAAACTCGATAATGTAGCGTCTACCTTCCTTCGTGATAAGGTAAAGTCATACAAAAATTACGATAAGGGTTGTGAAATTACAACAAATAGCACTCGCGGACTGTTTGTTGGAAATCTCGTTCGTTTTGATATTATGACAAATACGACTAATCCGTATCGCGATGGACAATTGTTCCAGGTTGTAGAAGTCACTTTAAAGACCTTCAAGATTCAAACGGACTCTGAAATTCTTAATGATGTAAAAGGAAATCTTGAATGGTCGTTTGCGAAGGATGATGTTACGGCTAAGGATATCTTCGCTTCTCATCATGGAACTCCAGATCAGCGAGCTCTTATTGCCAAGTACTGTATTCAAGATTGCGATCTTGTTCTCACGGTGATGGCTAAACTAGATACGCTAGTGAATGCGAGAGGTATGGCGGATGTATGTCGAGTTCCTATTCAGTACATCTTTCTACGAGGTCAGGGAATTAAGATCTATTCGGCGGTAGTCTACAATGCTTCTAAGCGTAACCAAATCATTCTAACTCAGGAAGGACTTGAAGGAGATTCATCGTATGAGGGTGCTATTGTTCTGCCTCCTAAGATTGGCATGTATCTAGATCAGCCGATCTCTGTTTTGGATTTCAATTCACTGTATCCTTCGAACATGATTGCCTTCAATCTGTCTCCTGACACGCTGGTCTATGTCAAGAAGTTCAATATGAATGGTAAGAAAGTTACTCATGAAGGAAGTGATGGAGAAGAATTCAAAAAGAATGGATTCCAAATTGACGAGATTAGTTATGATATTCATGATGATGAAGGTGAATCTACGGGTCGAGTAACGTGTGGGTTCGTTCAACCAACCTCTGATCCCAAGACTATTGGACTACTTCCTCTTACCTTGGACATCCTTCTAAAGAAACGTAAGGAAACTCGAAAGATTATGGAAAAGACTGAAGATGAAGCACAAAAGGCTGTCTTGAATGGTCTTCAGTTAGCCTACAAGGTTGTAGCGAATTCAGTGTATGGTCAGGCGGGCAGTAAGACATCGCCTATTCGCAAGATTGAGGTGGCGGCTTGTACAACGGCAGCTGGTCGTGATCGTATTCAGTTTGCCAAGTCGGTAGTTGAAAAGGAGTTTGGCGCCGAAGTTATTTATGGCGACACAGATTCAATCTTCATCAAGTTCCCAACCAAAGATTTGGCTGAATCGATTGAGCTAGGTAAGAAGGCGGCTGAATCAATTACCAGTCAGTGCCGAGCGGCCCATAAGATCGAATATGAGAAAACCCTGTATCCCTTTATTCTGTTCTGTCGTAAGCGATATGTAGGTATGAAGTATGAGGATGATATTCACAAATGCAAGCGTATGACCATGGGTGTAGCTCTCAAGCGACGTGATAATGCTCCTATTGTAAAAGATGTCTTCGGTGGAGCTCTGGATATTCTGATGGAATATCGAGATATCAAAAAAGCACAAGAATTCGTAAAAACAATTCTGGTTGAAATTCTTCAAAATAAGATTCCACTTGAGAAGTTTGTGATTACGAAGCAGCTACGCGATGATTACAAGAATCCTGGTCAAATTGCTCATCGAGTTCTCGCTGATCGAATGGAAGAACGTGATGCTGGTAATAAGCCCCAAGTAGGTGATCGGTTGGCCTATGTTTACATCAAGGAGAAACGTGAGGCAAAAAAGCAGGGTGATCGTATTGAACAATTTGATTATGTTCGTGAGAAGAAACTAACGCCTGATAC
>Ga0136641_1000609_pt1 | contig 15290 bp, 18 predicted proteins | sample EliLak1302023Y_FD_115312 | JGI IMG/M metagenome (GOLD analysis project Ga0136641, IMG submission 115312) | Freshwater microbial communities from Elizabeth Lake, Yosemite National Park, California, USA - 13020-23Y | ecosystem: Environmental > Aquatic > Freshwater > Lake ...
GCTTTAATATCTAGCGAGGCGGCGATTGGTAGTGCTGACATGATTGGTAAGGCTAGTGCCTTGGAAAAGGAATTACTTCTTAACTAGTGCGACTGCGGCGTGTAACGCGGCACTGAGGTTGTTGGCTTCTTCAGCGTTCATTTCAACGACCAGTCGGCCGCCACCTTCTAGCGGGATTCGCATAACCAAAGAGCGAGCTTCCTTTGTGACCTCCATTGGACCATCACCAGTGCGGGGTTTCATGGCTGCCATGTGGGGACTCCTCTAATCGGTTGATGTACTGTCTTTGAAGCAAGGGAATAAGTATCTCGCACAATGCACCGTTGTGCGAAATCGAGATAAAGCTTTAAATGCCTAAAATCGCGCTCAATCTAGCCTTACCTTGCTTAATGATCGCCTCGGCAGAACGCTCGGGAACCCCCAACATCGCCGCAATATCGGCCGCTGACATTGATTTGAGATAGTGCATCGTCAAGATAATGCGTTCTTCATCGGGTAACGAGGCAAGCGCATCTGCCAAAGTCTGCGATTGCTTGCCCATTGCCTTAGTTTACTTGTTTTAGATTACTTTCTTGAGCGCAAATGGCGGCTGAGGTTGGTCAGTGAGATTCGCACTCCAGCGTATAAACCAGGTGCGATAACAAGGAATAGTGGTCTTGGAGCCAAAATCTCTTCCGACCAATCAAATCGAGTTGTCTCTGCATCAATGACTACTAATTCAAATCGACCAGTCCCCTTGATGATTTTACCTGTATGTAAAACATCGCAAATATGTGGAGGCTGCCACGAAGTAACAACCATGTGGTCCATTACTCCAATTTTACCGATCCCTGTAAAGGCAGCAATTGTTGTCCCGACGCCTTCTCGAATCTGAGATGTAACATCAACCGTAGTTTGCAACATCCAGTCACCTTGCGATTCCCAATCTGCAACTGCTGCCCAGACTTTTTCAATTGGAGCTTTAATTACAACACTCATTGCAATGTGATTGCTTTTCATGCACCACAAGCCTTCAGCGCATCGTCAACATTAGTAGTCCACTGCACAATCTCGCGCATTCCGGGTTTAATAAATTTCTCTTGTTCTAGATGAACAATCAATTCGTGCAAAGGCGCATAGATCCCAAATGGATCCAAAATTACTACTGGCTTCGTATGGAACTTCAAATAGTGTCCAACCCAAATTTCAAAGAACTCCTCCAGAGTTCCAGCACCACCTGGCAAGGTAATAAATGCATCTGAGATATCAGTAATCATGTGTTTACGCTGACCCATTGTTTCGACAACATGAAGTTCATCATTGTCATGATCGGCAAATTCAATATCAACAAGTGCTTGTGGGATGACGCCAACTGTTTTGCCGCCCTTGTCGCGAGCACCACGGGAAACTGCGCCCATCATAGAAATGTGGCCGCCACCTGTAACTAACTCGTTGGCTGTTGCTGCTATTCCCTGCCCCAGTTCGTAGGCAAGATCTACATACTTGTTATCAATCGTTGGAGAAGAAGAGCAGAAGACGGCAATACGCATGCTGCTAACAATAGAGGCTAGGCTTAGGACATGACGACTATTGCATCTGGCCATGGAATTGCAACTATTTCCAAGGGAACCACCTTGGATGTTTGGTTCCCTTCTCCATCTATGTCTGCCTTATCTGGCACCGCTCCTGCTGAATTAGTCGCACTAGCTGGTGCAGATGCTGCACGCGGTGTTACTCGCGAAGTAATAGGTATTGAAATTGATTTTACAAAGGCACCTGCAGATGCAGCAGATGCTTATCTGCGATTACATTTACTCTCGCACCGGCTCGTAAAGCCACATGGAGTCGCACTTGATGGAATTTTTGGTTTGCTGAGCAACGTTGTGTGGACATCAGTTGGCCCATGCGCAGTTGATGGCTTTGAAATTACTCGTGCACGCTTAAAGGCTGCGTATGGTCATGTCAGTGTCTATGGCGTTGATAAGTTTCCTCGAATGGTTGATTACGTTGTGCCTAGTGGAGTTCGAATCGCTGATACTGATCGAGTGCGATTAGGTGCCCATCTTGCATCCGGAACAACTGTCATGCACGAAGGATTTGTTAACTTCAATGCTGGCACTTTAGGAACTTCAATGGTCGAAGGCCGTATCTCTGCTGGTGTCGTTGTAGGCGATGGTACTGATGTCGGTGGTGGTGCCTCAATTATGGGAACACTTAGCGGCGGAGGTAAGGAAGTAATTGCAGTTGGTGAAAAGTGTTTACTCGGCGCTAATTCGGGGCTTGGAATTTCACTCGGTGATAACTGTGTAATTGAAGCAGGTACTTACATAACTGCAGCAGCAAAGGTAAGACTTCCTGATGGCGAAATTGTTAAAGCTGGAACACTGTCAGGTGCAAGTAATCTTTTATTCCGACGTAATTCTTTAGATGGCTGCTTAGAGGTTGTTTTACGGACTGGGACTTGGGGTGGGCTGAACAGCATTTTGCATGCCAACTAAATCAAAGTAAGCAGATGGAATTTTGGTTCGGCTTCTAAATGTTTCACCACGTAGGCTCTTTTGAATTCCCTTGCTAGATGTTGCTTTAATGATCGCAACTGTCCCTGTTGCATTTTTTGTAATTATTTCTAGTGTGACCACATCGGGCAACACAAAAGCTGATGCCACATTTGCCTGCGTAATCGCGCGATCCCATTTGTAATACCGGGGATTAAGAACTGGATCTAGGCTGGATAAGTCAGAAACTGATTGAGTGAAACTCGTTTCCGTGCCCCATGCATTGACCGACGTTTCAGTTTGGCCACCACTGGAGCTAGTGAAATAAGCGGTTATTGGCTGACCTGCCTGAGTCAGGGTTAAACCAGCAGTATTTGTAACCGCCGACTTCCAGAATTGACCCCACCCTTTTTCAGTTTCCTTTGCGTATCCTAAAAATGTTTGATCGGTAATTTGATCATAAAGATCGCAATCGCACGCACTTCGATACCTTCCGGCCTTACTCAAAGCAAAAGTTCTTGAGGCAATTGCTTGGGCTTGCAGTGCCGCTTCTGGCCACGATGATGGAACTTCGCTCACACCCCATAAGTACTCATCTGACAAACGCACAGTATTTGTGATTTCTATTCGATACCCCAGTGTTGCTGCTTTGACTGCTCTGAACTGCATTTGTCCATATCGATAACTTTTCGTACTACTTGTCTGAGTTAAGGAAACAACTCCGTCAACACCAGGCAAGTAACGCGTTCCGCTCCATCGAACTGTAAAAATTCGATTATTGGGAACATTCATAGTTTTCTTCCCAGTAACAACATTTGGAACAACTGTTGTGCCCAGGATTGCAAAGTTTAAGGTGCTTTTTACGGGCACAACTGCAAGTGGGATTACGTCTTGCGCATCTCCAATATCACCACTAAAGATTTGTAATGTGGTGTTGGGTGTTGCAGTACTGATTTTCGCAGATGTCAATAAATGCCCAACATTCACACGCAAAAGCTTTGTATCGTCCAAAGCTTCAACCGTTACATCTTTATAGTAGTACGAAAGAATTGCAGTAGAAGTTTCTCCTGCTAATGCTTTTGCTCGCGCACCTATCTGGCTCATCCCAACACCGTGACCATATCCAGCACCTTGCACCTGGAATACAGCAGGAACATCGACAGCAGATGATTGAGTTGGGAAAATAATCGCAACAAACAACGACAGAATTACAGGTTTAAACATCCTCATCAATTGCTGCGCTCTTTCCAAGGTGTAAGAACTCTTGATATGCATCGATTACAACATCGGGCTCACCCCGCTGAACAAGTTTTCCCTTATGTAGCCAAGCAATATCGTTACAAGTTTCGCGCAAGGTTTGCATTGCGTGGCTGACTAAAATCAACGCCCGATCATCGCTACGAAGTTCCTTCACGCGATTAAGACTTTTTTCTTTGAACTTGGCATCACCAGTACTAAGTGCTTCATCAATAATTAAAATATCTGGGCGTACAACGGCCGCAACTGAAAAGGCTAGTCGTGCATACATACCTGATGAGTAGGTACGCATCGGGGCATCGATTGCATCTCCCAGCTCAGAAAATTCAGCAATTTCGTCAAAGTTAGCTGCTATTTCATCTCGCGACATTCCTGCGGCTAGTCCACCCAGAAATACATTAGCGCGACCAGACATCGCAGGATTAAAACCAACACCAAGTGCCAACAAGGTGCTCACCGAGCCATACACCTCAATGCGGCCCTGTGATGGAGGCAGAATTCCTGCAACGCAACGCATTAAAGAAGATTTGCCAGCACCATTTGTTCCAATGACACCTAACACGTGTCCATATTGCACATCTAAATTAATATCATCAAGTGCTCGAACTACTCGAGTCTGTTTGGTTCCACGACCTAATGACTTAACTCGAGATTTAAGGGTTGGCTTTTTATCGATTGATGTTGTGTAAGTCAGACCAACTCCACGGATTGAGACCGCGAGTTCATTTGTGATGTGCGGCTTATAGTCGGACAGCGAACTCACGCTCCCTCGATAAGAAAAAATAAGTTCCAAAAATAAATATGCCAAACGCCCACGCAAGACCTTGAAGCAGGCTAGACATATGTGGGGTCTCGCCATGAACCATGGCTCGTGACCAAGCATCTAAAATTGGAAACAACGGATTAAAAATTTCAAGGGCTCTTAATTTTGGTTTGAGTGCAGTTGCCTCATAAAGGATTGGCGACAAATACAGCAATGTGCGAGTTAAATATGGCAAGAAGCTAGCGATGTCACGAAAATAAACATTGATACATGAAATTGTTATGGCAACAGCTAATGAAAAAAATATGGTGATCGCTAAAACTGGAACAGCCCACAACATTTGCCAAGTAAATGGCGTTCCAATTACTGCCTTAATTACGAAAAATACGAAAAGGGTGGGAAGAAATTTAAAAACCGCGACAACGACAGCTGAGATTGGCAGCATGATTCGAGGAAATGCAGTGTTAAGGATTAAGCGTTGACCAGCGGTAACTGATTTAACTCCTCCTGAAAGACTGTTTGAGACCAAGTAAAAAAGAAAAAGGCTTGCAGTTAGGTGCGCATATCGTGTGCTATCGGTCGCACCTCCGATAATCACGATCAAAATAAAATAAACGGCCGATAGTAATAACGGGTTTAGGACTAGCCACAATTGCCCAAAAACAGAGTCAAAATGTTGTTCCTTAAGTTCTGATTTTGAATATTCGCGGATGAAGGTGCGCCTTGACCACAATGATTTCCCGTAGAAACCTAATTTAGGTAGGCCAGCTCTAAATGGTTCATAAACGTGCAGTGGCGTACTCACAGAGACAAGGTTACATCAGGGGCCAGAGACTTTGGCGAAGTGAGAAATCCAAGCCCCCATGAAATATGCATTACTGGCAATATCGTGGGTAAACACAGAATTTCGCCTGCACTTTTTCCAATTATTAAAGAGGCAATCACGATAAATACAGGGTAAACAAGGGCTGGAATCAATAACACCGGTGAAATCAGCCAACCTAAAAGTAACGAAAGCGTTGTAGCGATAACGGTAAATGGTGGTGCCAAATATCTGTAATTAATTGTTCCTTGATGACGTCTAGATACAACGCGCCGCCAACGACCATATTCAAAGTATTGCTTTGCCAATGCTTTGACCGTTGAGCGAGGCCGATAAGTAACAACTAATCGTGGGTCGAAATAAACAACACCACCAGCTTGGCGTAATCTGAAATTAAGTTCCCAATCTTGAGCTCGAGTAAATCTCTCATCAAAACCACCTACTGCAATTAGTGCTTCTTTTCTAAATGCACCCAAATAAACTGTGTCGACTTCTCCCGCCTTACCACCGGTGTGAAAACGTGAAGCCCCGACGCCAAACGGACTGCGCATTGCAAGAGCAACAGCTCGCTCAAATAAAGATTGTCCCTGTGCGGCCATAACACCACCAACGTTAATTGCACCACTACTTTCAAGTATTTCTGAAACTAGTTGGCAATAGTTACTTGGAATGTTGGCATGGCCATCAACTCGTACAATAATCGAGTAGTGCGATGCTGCAATCGCGAGGTTCAAACCTGCTGCAGTACGACCAGTTGGATTTTCAACAACGATAATTCTTGAATCAATCAAATGTAATCGCTGTGCAATTTCTAGGGATTTGTCATGCGATGGACCTACCGCAAGAATTATTTCAAGCTTCCCATCATACTTTTGGGCAAGGATGGCTTTCACAGCATCCTCTAAATATTTCTCTTCATTGAGCACAGGCAGGATCACCGAAATCTCTCGCTTCGGTGATCCATATAACGCATTTGCTGATGTCGACATAACCCGCTCACGCTATCGCTCAAGTACTCTCGGACAGTGAAACCAACGCGGGCAATTCGGATTATTACCTCACTTTCTGTGGGAGTCGTCCTTATTTCGGCGTTCTCTTGGTTGGGTCTGGGCCAGGTGAGCGGAGCTATTGATCGAGTTGATGTCTTTGGTACCCTGAAATCTCGCCCAGATAAACCAAGTAAAGCCCTCAACTATCTTGTTGTGGGAGCGGATACACGCGCTGGATTAACAAAAGAGCAGCTGAAATTACTGAGAGTCGGATCAACTGCATCAGCTGCTGGCTCTCGTTCTGACACCATGCTGCTAGTTCACATTTCAAAGGCGCGAGATAAGGCAACAATCATTTCGATTCCCCGGGATTCATTGGTGACAATTCCAGAACATGCTTCACCCTTAGATAAAACGCGGACTATTCCAGCTGCGCAAGGAAAAATGAATTCTGCTTTTGCTTGGGGCGGTGCACCACTCTTGATTCAAACGATTGAGGCTGAATCTGGTGTTCGAATTGACCACTACATCGAAATTGGATTCGCTGGGTTTGCTGGAATGGTTGATGCACTTGGTGGCATCGAAGTGTGCACAAAAAAGGATATCAACGATCCCGGTAGTCACTTGGTCTTGGCTGCTGGCGTGCACACACTAGATGGAGTTGAGTCACTTAAATATGTTCGTACCCGCGACTTTGATGGTATGGGCGATCTTGGTCGGATGCAGCGACAACAACAATTTGTTGGTGCAATTATAAGAAAAGTAACAAGTACAGGTGTGCTACTTAACCCAATTAAACTACTCAATTTCTTTAATTCAGCGATTGCGACTATTAAAACTGATTCTGAATTAAATCAGAGTGATCTTTTGACTCTTGCAAAACAGATGAAGAATCTATCTCCAAGCAAAATGCGCACTTTGACGATTCCATTAGGCAATGCCAATGCTCGAGTTCCGGGACTTGGTTCAGTCGTTACCTGGGATAAAGTTTTAGCTCCTGAACTTTTCAATCGCCTGCGTGAAGATTTGCCACTTATCGATGAAGTAACCCCATCTCCGTCAGCCTCATCTAGCGCAAAGGCAACTCCAGCAGTTATCGATAAATTTAAGACTCGGACCGCCAATGAAAATCCTTGCGGGGCTCTGAAGTAAACTCCTTCACATGACTTTAACTCTGTCGGTTGTTGGCTGCGGTTACTTAGGTGCCACCCATGCTGCCTGTATGTCGTCACTAGGATTTACAGTAATCGGGGTCGATACAGATTCAGAAAAAATAGCCCTCCTGCAAAGTGGAACTCTTCCCTTTTTTGAGCCGGGGCTAGACACACTTCTTAAACAAGAGCTGACGACAGGTCGATTATCTTTTACAACTGATTTCTCATCTATCAAAGATGCTGATGTTCACTTTGTATGTGTTGGAACTCCACAAAGGCAAGATGGTTTAGCTGCGGATCTGACATTCGTAAAGTCTGCAGTTGCAGCTATTGCTCCGCATTTGAAAGATGGATCTTTAGTAGTTGGAAAGTCCACTGTTCCAGTCGGAACAGCACAGGGATTGAGAGACGAACTAGCAAAGATCGCACCACAAGCAGATTTGGCGTGGAACCCAGAGTTCTTGCGGGAAGGTTTTGCAGTTGAAGATACATTGACACCAAACCGCTTAGTAGTTGGAGTTGCAAATGACCGTGCTGAGAAAATACTTCAAGAAGTTTATCAACCGATTATTGCTTTAGGGACTCCCTGGATTCGCGCAGATTTGCCCACATCAGAACTTGTAAAGGTAGCCGCAAACTCTTTTCTTGCAACAAAAATTTCCTTCATTAATGCGATGGCTGAAGTGTGTGAGGCAGCTGGTGGTGACGTGACAATACTTGCGAAAGCAATTGGTTACGATCCCCGAATCGGTAGTCGGTTTTTGCAGGCAGGCATCGGATTTGGTGGTGGTTGTCTACCAAAAGATATTCGCGCATTCATGGCTCGTGCTGAAGAGTTGGGTGCCAAGCAAGCACTCGGGTTCCTTCGTGAAATTGATGCAATTAATTTACGAGCGCGGCAACGTGTTATTGATGTTGTTCGGGAAGAGCTTTCAGATAACCTAACAAAGTACAAAATTGCTGTTTTAGGTGCAACTTTTAAGCCAGATAGTGACGATGTCCGCGACTCCCCCGCACTAGATATCGCTGTTCAGTTACATGCAGCTGGCGCAAAGGTTGTTATTCATGATCCACAAGGCATCGAACCTGCACGTAAGCGTTTTCCAAACCTTGATTACGCCCCGGTCGTAAATGATGCGATCAAAGATGCGGATTTGATCCTCCATTTGACTGAATGGAAGGAGTATCGCCAGATAGATCCTGCCGCTATTTCATCAATTGTTAAGAGCAAAATCATTATTGATGGACGCAACATGCTCGATCGCACGATGTGGCGAAACGCAGGGTGGAAATTCCATGCACTGGGGCGAACTGATTAATACCAAAGAAACAATTGATGCTGTCCTTGCACTGAAAACATGGGCGGTAGTTGGTCTTGGTAATAACCCTGAACGTGCTGCATTTGGCGTGGCAAAACTTCTGCAAGATAAAGGGCACCACATCATTCCGGTATACCCACGTGCTGAGGTTGTACATGGAGAAGCTGGTTACAAAACTCTCTCTGAAATTCCACAATCAGTAGATGTAGTTGATTGCTTTGTTAATTCAACTCTTGTTGGCAAAGTTGTTGATGAAGCCATTGCTATAGGGGCAAAAGCGGTTTGGCTGCAGTTAGATGTCATTGATAACGATGCAATTGCGCGTGCCCAAGCGGCAGGATTATTAACTGTTATGGATCGGTGCCCTGCGATTGAATACCGGGCTAGAGCTCAAAAACCAGTTTTGTGATTGCGCCGAGAGTTTAAGTTCTCGCCCTTTTCCTTTGCAATCTTGTTAATTTCCAGCAGCCCATCTGCAACCTTTGCAGAGATCACTGAATCAGATACGCCAAGAATTCTTGCGGCAAGTAGCGCTGCATTTTTTGCATTGCCAACTCCTACTGTTGCTACCGGAACACCCGCTGGCATTTGCACAATCGAAAGCAATGAATCCATGCCATCAAGATTCTTCAACGCAACAGGAACACCGATAACTGGAAGTGTTGTTAATGAGGCGACCATTCCCGGTAAGTGTGCAGCTCCACCTGCGCCAGCAATTATTACTTTGTAACCCTTTGATTGAGCAGTTTGAGCGAACTCAACCATCTCAAGTGGCATGCGGTGGGCTGAAACCACATCTGCCGAATAGGAAATTCCGAGCTCATCCAGAACTTTTGCGGCATCTTCCATCGTCGGCCAGTCTGAATCTGATCCCATGATGATTGCTACATCACTCATCGATTTCTCCGCTCATGTAATCCACTGCATGTTGGACTTCGTGGGTTAATTCTACGAGGTCTTTGCCTAGCAAAGTTACATGGCCAATCTTTCGACCTGGGCGAACCTCCTTCTTATATTGATGAAAATGCAGCGCAGGCGTGCGCGCCATCAAGTGCAGATATGGACGATACATATCTGTCTTTTCACCACCTAAAACATTTCCCATTACAGCCATCGGTGCTGTCATTGAAGGATCACCAAGAGGTAGGTCTAAGACTGCGCGCAGGTGTTGTTCGAACTGACTTGTATATGAACCTTCAATGGTCCAGTGTCCAGAGTTGTGAGGACGCATTGCTAGTTCATTAATAAATAAGTTTTCACCTTTGACAAACATTTCAACAGCCATGACGCCAACAACTCCAACTTCAGCTGCGATATCTAAGGCGAGTTTTTGTGCTTTTTCACTTAATGCAGCCGAGAGTTGCGGGGCAGGTGAAATTGTCATCACACAAATTCCATCTTTTTGTACAGTTTGTGTTGGAGCCCACGTTGTTGCTTGTCCATGAGGAGAGCGCGCAACCATTACAGCGATCTCATAATCAAATTCAATAAGTTCTTCTACTAGAAGTTTTGGAACCTGTTTCAAAAGAACGCCTAATTCGGATGCTGAATCTACTTTCCAAACACCGCGTCCGTCATATCCTCCAGAAATTGCCTTAGCGATGACGGGAAACGAATCAATTTGATCTATAGCGGTAACAACTTGAAATTTTGGTGAAGGAAATGCCTGCAGCTTTTGGCGCATTGCTGCTTTATCTTGAGAAAATTCAAATGCTGCAGATGATGGGCGAACCACTACTCCGTCAGCTTCTAACGCTTTGATGATGCTCAATGGTATCAACTCATGTTCAAAAGTTATGACATCACATTGTGCTGCAAATTCTTTGACAGTTTTCAAAGCGGTGTAATCGCCAACTACATGCCGAGTAATTTGAGCGGCAGAGTCATTGGAATCGGCTGCAAGTAACAATAAATTAACGCCGAGGGCAGTTGCTGGTGCGATACTCATTCGAGCAAGTTGACCAGCACCGATGACTCCGACTGTTGGAAAGGCTTTACTCACCGGCCTATCGTAGATGAATTACATCAGCGGCTTGAACATGAACCCCATCATCCAAGATCAGAGCCCCGATATCTGAAATCGATTCGGCTACGGCCAAGTGTGTTGCTCCGCCTGGGTACTCCACTCGAACTTCCTTGCCCAATGTGGCGCTTAGATGGTTATACAGAGATTGAACCTCGTCGATTCCTTGATCCCATTGCACAAAATGCTCTTCGAACTCTTCAAGTACTTCACATAAAATTTCATCACGAGTTAAATCAACCCCGCCTTCGATGAGTAAGGATGTTGCTGTTTCGACAGGAAGTTGATCCTCATTCATACCAACGTTAATACCAATACCAATTACAACTCCGTTACCAACCACTTCGGCGATGAGTCCTGAGACTTTTTTGTTATTAATCAAAATATCATTGGGCCATTTAACCGTTGCATGAAATGCATGTAATGTTTTTGCAACACTGTATCCAGCGATCAATGGGATCCATCCCCAGTCATCGCGATTACGTTGAGGTTCAATGTAAAAAGAAAATAGCAAAGCTGTTCCTTTGGGTGCTTCGAATCTGCGATCTAATCTGCCTCGTCCAGCACTTTGAAATTCTGCAGTGATGACATCACCTACTTGTGCATTGCCATCGCGCACACGTTGCACTAAATCGCCTTGCGTTGTACTCGTGAGTTCAACCACGCTTACTCGCCAGTAAGGCGTAATTAATCTATTGATCTCTGCCGGATCAAGCGCTGCACTTAACAATTCTTCGCCCACGACTAGTACCGTACGCCTATGAGCCGAGATCTGTACACAACTGCCGGAAAAATAGAAGATCTTCGTGATCGTGTTGAGGAAGCCGTCCATGGTGGATCCGAGCGTGCAGTTGAGAAACAACACTCAAAAGGCAAGAAGTCCGCTCGCGAGAGAATTGAATTACTTGTTGATGCTAATTCATTTACCGAGATCGATGAGTTCGCACGTCACCGTTCTACACAATTCGGCATGGAAAAGAATCGCCCATATGGTGATGGAGTAGTTATTGGAACTGCAACGGTTGATGGCCGACCAATAGCTTTGTATTCACAAGATTTCACAGTAATGGGTGGATCACTGGGTGAGGTCCATGCGGACAAGATTGTAAAGATTGCTGAATTTGCACTTAAATCTGGAATTCCACTTATTGGAATTAATGATTCTGGTGGAGCTCGAATTCAAGAAGGTGTTGCATCCCTTAACGGATATGGAAAAATCTTTCGCCTAAACACCAGATCATCAGGTGTAATCCCCCAGATCTCCTTAATCCTTGGCCCATGTGCCGGCGGCTCTGCCTACTCACCTGCACTTACAGATTTCACCGTCATGGTCAATGAAACCTCACATATGTTTATTACTGGTCCTGACGTTATCAAGACCGTTACAGGTGAAGAAGTCGGAATGGAAGAGCTTGGTGGTGCGCGCACTCATAACACCCGCACCGGTAATTCTCATTACTTAGCTGAAAATGAAGATGATGCGATTGATTATGTGAAGGCGCTTCTCTCTTACCTTCCATCAAACAATATGGATGCAACACCTCACCTTCCGCCAACTGAAACTTTGGAAAAGAAGGCTACGGATATAGCACTTGATACTTTGATTCCGGATAGTCCTAATCAGCCATATGACATGAAAGTACTAATCCAGGCGTTAGTAGATGAGGGCGAATTCCTTGAAGTACATGCGCTTTATGCACCAAACATTGTCGTTGGATTTGCGCGCATCGAAGGTGAATCAATTGGAATTATTGCTAATCAGCCCAATCAATTAGCCGGAACGCTTGATATCAATTCCAGTGAAAAAGCAGCACGCTTCTTGCGTTTCTGCGATGCCTTCAATATCCCAATTCTTACCCTTGTAGATGTTCCTGGCTTCTTGCCTGGCACAGAGCAAGAATGGGATGGAATTATTCGTCGTGGAGCTAAGTTGCTCTACGCATACGCTGAAGCATCTGTTCCACTAGTAACGCTTATTACTCGTAAAGCATATGGCGGGGCCTTCATTGTTATGGGATCTAAATACCTTGGCAGTGACATTAACTTTGCGTGGCCAAGTGCTGAAATTGCTGTAATGGGTGCCCAAGGTGCAGTAAATATTTTGTACCGCAAAGAACTCGCAGAGGCAAAAGATGCTGATGCAAAGCGTGCTGACTTGGTTAAGGAATATAACGAATCTCTTGCAAACCCTTATTTGGCTGCAGAGCGCGGCACGATTGACACTGTTATTGAACCTAGCCAATCTCGTGCATATATAACTAAGGCATTTAGAACTTTAAAGACTAAGCGTGACATCTTGCCCGCTCGCAAACATGGAAACATTCCTCTGTAATGCAATTTGAAATCACATCAGGTAACCCGACTCCGGAAGAGTTGGTTGCGATTGAGGCGGCGTTGGCCCAGCACAAACGAGAAGAGCTCATACCTGTGATTCGCCGAAGTGTGTATGGCTTGCCACAGTTGCGCCACCCTCTTCCGCATCAAGTTACATTCGGTGCAAGAAGGTTTGGATAACAATGCCGACTATTGTTTTGGCTTCGCAATCTACGAGTCGACGACGCTTACTTGAATCAGCGGGTTTGTCGCCAAAGATTATTGTGAGCAATGTTGACGAGGAAACAGATTTTTTTAATGCAATGCACCCTGCGGATATGGTTATTGCACTTGCTATCACAAAGGCCCACACAGTCCACGAACTGATTGATTATCCGGCCATCATTATTGGCTGTGATTCAACATTTGAATTTGAAGGAGTATCCCTAGGTAAGCCAGGTACGCCAGCTATCGCGACAGAACGGGCACAACGTGTCCGAGGGAATTCAGGCTTGCTGCACACCGGTCATTGCATTATCGATACTGTAAAAGATGTTGAAATTTCAGATCGCGTAACCACAAAAGTTACTTTTGATCACATGAGCGACGAAGAGATTGCAGATTACGTTTCAACGGAGGAACCACTGCATGTTGCAGGTGGCTTCACTTTGGATGGCTTTAGCTCTCCTTTCATCCCTTCTATTGAAGGTGACTACACAAATGTTGTTGGCATATCAATGCCATTTGTGCGCAAAGCATTTGCCCAACTCGGTTATACCTGGCCACAAGCAAAGGTGATGAAATGAAGCGCGTATTAATCGCTAACCGTGGCGAAATTGCTGTGCGCGTAATTCGAGCATGCAAGGACCATGGCATCGAAAGTGTTGCTGTGTATTCAGATGAGGATCGCACATCACTGCATGCGCAAATGGCAGATACCGCCTATTCACTTCATGGCACCACTGCCACACAAACGTACTTAGATATTGAAAAGTTAATCGCTGTTGCAAAGGAATCTGGCGCAGATGCTGTTCATCCTGGTTATGGTTTTCTTTCAGAAAATGCAAACTTTGCACAAGCCGTGATTGACGCAGGTCTTACCTGGATTGGGCCGCCACCAGATGCAATTCGAGCATTAGGTGACAAGGTTTCGGCACGAAAGATCGCAGCAAAGGCTGGGGCACCACTAGTTGCCGGCACGCAAGATCCCGTTGCTGGCCACGAAGAAGTTACAGCTTTTGCTAAAGAACATGGATTACCAGTTGCCATTAAGGCAGCCCACGGTGGTGGTGGACGTGGCCTAAAGGTTGCGCGCACTATGGAAGAGATTCCAGAGTTATTTGCATCTGCTGTTCGTGAAGCTATTTCAGGTTTTGGCCGCGGCGAATGTTTCGTTGAACGCTACTTAGATAAGCCCCGACATGTTGAAACACAAGTACTAGTTGATAAGCATGGTCACGCCGTAGTTGTCAGTACACGTGATTGTTCTTTGCAGCGTCGCCACCAAAAACTTGTTGAAGAAGCACCTGCCCCATTTTTAACTGATGCACAAAATGACGAGCTATACCGTTCGAGTAAAGCAATCATGAAAGAAGCTGGCTATATCGGTGCTGGTACATGTGAGTTCTTAGTTGGTGTCGATGGCACTATTTCATTCCTTGAAGTAAATACGCGTCTACAAGTTGAGCACCCTGTCAGTGAAGAGGTAACTGGGCTTGATCTTGTGCGCGAACAGTTCAGAATCGCAGATGGTGAAGCACTTGGTTTTGATGATCCTGTGATTCGGGGCCATTCAATTGAGTTTAGAATCAATGGCGAAGATCCTGGACGTTCTTTTTTACCCGCACCTGGTCGCATCACTGAATGGGAAATCCCAACTGGCCCTGGCGTTCGAGTTGATGCAGGTTTCCAAGGTGGCGACACAATCGGTGGCAACTTTGATTCTCTCCTTGCAAAGCTAATTGTTACCGGTGCAACCCGCGAACAAACTATTGAACGTGCTCGTCGTGCACTCTCTGAATTCAAAATTGGCGGATTAGCAACAGCGATTCCCTTCCATCGAGCAATTCTTGAAGATCCTGCATACACAAAGGATTTCAAGGTTTACACCAGCTACATTGAAAATGAATTTAATAATCAAATACCAGCCTTTACTTTCACTGAGCCGCCTCTTGA
>Ga0136641_1000610_pt1 | contig 15283 bp, 15 predicted proteins | sample EliLak1302023Y_FD_115312 | JGI IMG/M metagenome (GOLD analysis project Ga0136641, IMG submission 115312) | Freshwater microbial communities from Elizabeth Lake, Yosemite National Park, California, USA - 13020-23Y | ecosystem: Environmental > Aquatic > Freshwater > Lake ...
GGCCGGAGTCGTGTGGCGAGATGGCGGCAAGTCCTGGCCCGTCATGAATTGCTCGAGTTGACTCACAACTCCCCTCCCACGGGTTCCCCCGGTTCACTGTCCGGAACCCAGTCCAACACGGCTTGCAGAATCACCACAGCCGACGCGCTGTCGATGCGCGAACGAGACTGCTTGGTGGACCGGCCGGCCTCGTGAAACCCCCGCTGCGCCTGTGCGGTGCTGAGGCGCTCATCAACCAGGCGAACCGGCACGTCGATGTGTCTCGCGAGATGCTCGGCCCACTGCCGTGCCATGTGCGCGGCAGGACCCTCGTCTCCGGCCAGTCTCAGTGGCAGGCCCACAAAGACGCAGGTGACCTCAAGTTCGCTCACCAGGTCGCCGATCCCGGTGAATGACGCGTCTCCGGCGGGCACGGCATCAAGTGGCACCGCGAGGGAGCCAGCACTGCGTGCCACTCCAATGCGCACTGTTCCTACGTCGCAGGCCAACAACGACATCGGTTAGGCGCCGACCTTGCTCGTGATGAAATCACGAGCCGCCGTGAGCGCGTTCTGCAGCCCGGCTACATTGGCCCCGCCACCCTGTGCCATGTCCGGCTTGCCACCACCGCGACCATCGACCATCGTCAGCGCTGCCTTGAGCACATCCCCGGCTGTCACTCCCAGAGCAATGGCGGCGTCATTCGCGATGACCACCAGTGCAACTTTGCCCTCATCGACCGTCGCACCCACCATCACGCTGGCAAGCTCAGGACGCCACTTTCCCTTGGCCTTCGTGACAAGGTCGCGCACGTCACTGCCGGTGACTCCGGCCGGGGCAACGAAGGCCCATACCCGCACCGGTCCGACGTCGTGACCCTCGCCGATGATGTCGTCCAGATTCGCCGTCATCTGGGCACTGCGTACACGCGCGAGGTCACGCTCTGCATCCTTGAGTGATGTGATCGTACGCTCGATGCGCTCGACCAGCTCTTCCTTGGGAGCTTTCACCAGTTCGGTCAAGCGCGAGACGAGGACATGCTCCTTCGCGAGGAACTGATAGGCGTCTGAGCCCACCAACGCCTCGACTCTGCGAACACCCGCACCGATCGAGCCCTCGGACAGGAATGCCACTACACCAAGTTGGCCCGAGCGTTGCGCGTGCGTGCCGCCGCACAGCTCATGTGCATAGTCACCCACGGAAACCACGCGGACCTGGTCTCCGTACTTCTCACCGAACAGGGCCATGGCACCCATGGCGCGGGCCTGCGCCTGCGTCATCAGATGTGCTTGGACCACGAGGTCATCAATCAGCACTTCATTCACGCGCTCTTCGACCTCAGACATCACCTGAGCCGAGATCGCAGTCGGACTGGGAAAGTCGAAGCGCAGACGGCCCGGTGCATTCTCCGATCCCATCTGGGTAGCCGTGTCGCCCAGGCGTTCGCGGAAGGCCCGATGAATCAGGTGTGTTGCCGTATGCGCCCGAGAAATGGCCTTGCGTCGCGGAATGTCAACCTCGGCAACCAGCGTGGTCCCGGACACAAGCTCGCCAGCCTCGATCACGCCGCGATGCAGAAACAGTCCCGGGACCGGTGTTTGAACGTCATATACGGCGATGATGGTGCCATCGCCCGAGACAAGCCGGCCATGATCCCCCAGTTGACCGCCAGCCTCGGCGTAAAACGGCGTGCGGTCAAGGACAACCTCAACATGCTGCCCCGCTGACGCGGCTGGTACCGACTCGCCGTCACGGACAATGCCGATCACGCACGACTGCGTCACAACATCGGAGTAGCCGACGAACTGCGTGGATCCACCTGCGTCCAGAATCTCACGGTAGGCCGTCGTAGCCGCAAAGCCGCTCTTGCGCTCCCGGGCGTCAGCTTTTGCTCGCTCTCGCTGCTGCGACATCAGGGTCTGGAATCCAGCCTCATCCACATCAAGGCCTTGCTCTGCGGCCATCTCGAGCGTCAAAGCGATCGGAAAGCCATACGTGTCATGAAGAGCGAAGGCCTGATCGCCCGGGAGCAATCGTCCACCCGACTGCTTGATGGCGGACACGGCAGTGTCGAAGATTGTTGTGCCGGTCTTGAGTGTTTGCAGGAACGCCGCTTCCTCTGCCACTGAGATCTGGCGAATGCGCTGATGCTCGTCGTTGAGTTCTGGGTACTGAGGGGCCATGAACAGCACCGTGGTGTCGATCAACTCCCCCATCGTCGGATCTTGCGCTCCCAGCACTCGCATCATGCGGATCACTCGACGCATGAGTCGGCGAAGTACGTAGCCGCGTCCCTCATTGCCGGGTAGCACGCCGTCGCCGATCAAGAAGGCGCAGGTGCGAGCATGGTCGGCAACGACGCGAAGGGATACATCGTCGCGATCGTCGCGTCCGTAACGGGCACCGCTGAGCTCACACGCGCGGTCCAGGATGCCGCGGGTCGTATCGATCTCGTAGATGTTGTCCACGCCCTGCAGCAGGGCCGCCATGCGCTCAAGGCCCATGCCTGTGTCGATGTTCTTTGCCGGAAGCGGCCGCAGGATGTCGAAGTCCTCCTTGGATCGAACAGCAGAGAGCTCGTCTTGCATGAAGACCAGATTCCACACTTCTAGGTAGCGATCCTCATCGGCCTCCGGGCCGCCCTCCCTCCCGAACTGCGGGCCGCGGTCGTAGTAGATCTCCGAGCACGGACCTCCCGGTCCGGGCACGCCCATGGACCAGTAGTTGTCCTTGGGTCCGCGTCGTTGGATGCGCTCGTACGGCAATCCCGCCTCGCGGTGCCACAACTCGATGGCCTCGTCGTCATCCTCGTAGACCGTCGCCCACAAGCGTTCCTCCGGGAATCCATACCCTCCGTCCGACAACGGCCGGGTGAGCAGCTCCCAGGCGAAAGGGATCGCGCCGGCCTTGAAGTAGTCACCGAACGAAAAGTTCCCGGCCATCTGAAAAAACGACGCGTGGCGGGTCGTGCGACCCACTTCTTCGATATCGAGCGTGCGGACCACCTTCTGAACGCTGGTGGCGCGCGGATAGGGAGGCGGTGCCTCGCCCAGGAAGTATGGCTTGAACGGGACCATGCCAGCGTTGACGAACAGCAACGTGGGGTCATCGAGGAGCAGGGGGGCAGAGGGAACCACCTGGTGGCCCCGTTCGCCGAAGAACATCAGGAAGCGACTACGGATCTCCGCCGAGTCCATGTCAGCGACCGTCCCGCTCAGACACCACCCGGGCGGCCGCCCGTCCCTTGATGACTGGGCCGGCGGACTGCTCCATGCGTGCAGAGTTCACGCGTCCCGCCAACTCGCGTGCTGATGCAAGTGTGGACATGGCAGCGAATGCTGCCTGCTGGGCCGTGAGGACGACACCACGCTCACGAGCATCGGCCACGAGCGCACTTCCGCGTCGGTAGGCGTAAATGCCACCGACGGCACCCACCGCCACCCAGACCAGACGTCGCATGACCCGGGAGCCTAGTCGGCGGATTGCGTTCGGCTGGCCGAGAGGCGCGTCAGTACGTCGGCCCACGCCGCTTCCGCCCCATGTCTGGTGGGGCGGTAGTAGGTGCGGGCGAGGAGCTCATCGGGCAGGTACTGCTGGGCAGCGACACCGCCCGGATGATCGTGGGGATACAGGTACTCGACACCGTGTCCCAGGGTTCGCGCACCCGGGTAGTGCGCATCGCGCAGGTGGATGGGCACCCGGCCAACGCCGCCGGCCCGCACCTCGGCGGTAGCCTCGCCCACCGCCATCACCACAGCGTTGGACTTCGGCGCCAGAGCGGCATGGATGGTCGCGTGCGCCAGGATTATCTGCGCTTCCGGCATACCCACCATCGCGACAGCCTGTGCTGCTGCCACAGCCGTCTGTAGAACACTGGAATCGGCCATCCCGATGTCCTCACTTGCCACGATCATCAGCCTTCGGGCAATAAACCGCGGGTCCTCGCCTGCTTCCAGCATCCGGGCGAGGTAGTGCAGGGCTGCATCAGGATCGCTCCCGCGAACACTCTTGATGAAAGCGCTGGTGACGTCGTAGTGCTGATCACCATCACGGTCGTAGACAATCGCTGCCTGCTGAACTGCGGCTTCGGCTTCGGCAAGACCCACAACCCCGTCGCGAGCGGCCAAGGCCGCCGCCTCCAAACCGGTGAGCGCCCGACGCGCATCACCCCCGGCCGTCCGCACCAGATGGTCAATCGCGTCGTCGCTGACCTCAACAGCGGCATCGAGCCCACGAGGATCAGCGATGGCCCGGCGCACCAGGAGGTCAACGTCATGATCGGTGAGGGTCCGCAGGATGACCATCACACTTCGGGACAGCAGCGGCGCGATTACAGAGAAGGATGGATTCTCCGTCGTTGCGGCGACCAGAGTCACCCAACCGTTCTCCACCGCAGGCAACAGTGCATCCTGCTGGCTCTTGGAGAAGCGGTGTACCTCGTCGACGAACAACACCGTTCCTCGGCCCGTCACGCTCGCACTGCTGCGGGCCCGCTCGATGACTTCGCGCACGTCTTTGACTCCGGCAGTAACAGCTGAAAGCTCAACGAAGTGGCGCCCGGACATCGTTGACAACAGGGTCGCGACTGTCGTCTTGCCAGTGCCTGGCGGGCCCCACAGGATGACGGACACCACCGAACTGTCCTGCGTGGATTGCAGGAGCGATCGAAGTGGAGATCCCTGGGCTAATGCCAGTCCTTGCCCGAGCACTTCGTCGATGGTGGTCGGACGCATCCGGGCGGCCAACGGCGCCCGCGCGCCGCGATCATCGAAAAGCGTCATTCAGTCCTCGTTGTTGGGGGCCGGGCGTCCATCGGGGTAGTAGGCAGCGGCAGCCGACCCCTCGGGCCGGAATACACCGAGCAGCCACAGGTCCTCAGGGTTCGGATTCTCCAAGGCATGCAGCAGCCGAGGGGCGACATGGAATGCGCTGCCAGTGCTGATGGGCTGCCGCGTGCCGCATGTGTGCAGCACCCCATTGCCGCGGATGATGACGCAGATCTCGTCGTAAAGGTGGTAGTGCTCCGGTGCCCCGGACGTGGGAATGAAGCCTACGAACATGGTCGCACCGCGACTGCCGCGATCGCGATTGAACAAGACCTCGAACTGACGGTCCGCCGTTGCCGCCTCCTGCGCCTGTGCGCCAAGGCGGGCCACGTGCTCGACCCGATCGACCGGCTTGGCCAAGGCTGTCGCCCACGGCGAGACGGGCGCCGGCACCAGAAACGACAACACGTGGGCCGATCCCGCCGAGACGGTGATCTGCCACGCTTCGCCGGCGAGGATCTGAAACGCCGTGCCAGCGGCTGCGGACACCCGTTCTCCCTGGATGGTGACGTCAAGATCACCGTCAATGACATACAGGTACTCGTCGTGAGCTGGATCGATCCGCAACCCGGACGTGCCCTCGGCCACCTTCAGCGATCGGTGGATCATCGGCTCCGCGTAATGCTCACCGGCGATCAGCACCCGCTCGGTGACATTGTCAGCGGAAGGGTTGGGCACCACGTCGGCGTCGGTGAGGACGGTCCCGGGAGCGCGTGTCACGTCGTCAGCATATTCTTGGGGCCCACCCCTTGGAGGACTCATGAGCCGTCACCAGGCCAGCGCCGTTTGGTCCGGATCCCTGCCCACCGGAACCGGCTCGATGACCCTCGGGGCAGCCGGCCCTTCCATCGGTTTCACCCTTAATGCCAGGGTCACCGAAGAAGCGGGCACCAATCCCGAGCAGATGGTGGGCGCTGCGCTTGCCGGGTGCTACTCGATGGCGCTGACGAACCTCATCGAGGAGACCGGCGTGGATGCGGACACCGTGACCGTGAGCACCTCAGCGATCACGCACCTGGAGCAGACTCCCGCAGGATTTGCCATCACGCGCATCGACCTCACCACCCGAGGCACCGTTCCCGGCATGGCCGAGGCCATCTTCGTCGAGCTAGCTGAGCAGGCCAAGACCGGCTGCCCGGTGTCCAAGCTGTACGCGTCGGCCGAGATCACACTCGACGCCGGTCTCGCCTAGCCTTGACGACCCAGAACGTGGGGCTGGGAAGTTCAGGCAAGTAAGTCGCGATGCTTGCGCAATGACGCGAGCGCTCGCTCAACGTCAGTGTCGTTGTTGTAGAAGTGCGGACTGATCCGAACATTGCCATCTCGACAGGACACGATGACGCCGTCCTCGCCCATGGCCGCAACAAGGGCGTTCTCGTCAGTGCTGGCCACCGCGAGCATCGGGCCGTGGGTCGAGGCTGGGGTGACGACCCGGCCGCCCATGTCCGCGATCCCTGCCCTCAGCATGTCGTGCAGCATCGACGATTGGTGCCAGGCCCTCTCGACGCCAACCTCGAGGAGCAGGTTCAAGCCCGCCGCCACCGGGTAGGTGCTCGGTACCGGGGGCGTTCCTCCCTCAAATCGACGCGCGTCCTTGGCTGGGTCGTAGGAATTGATATCCATGGCAAAAATGTCACGAGCCGCGAACCACCCGGTGATGGTCGGGATGAGTTCCGATGTGGTTGCCGCGTTGACAAGGGCGAAGCCGACTCCAGGCACGCCCAGCATGTACTTGAGGCAGCCACCCACGAGGAAGTCCGCGCCAAGGGCATGGAAATCAATCGGCACTGCGCCGGTGGCCTGGTAGGAATCCACAAGTACCAATGCGCCGCGATCATGGGCCAACTTCACGATGGCATCGATGTCAGTCATGGCGCCGTTGCGGTAGCACACATGGGTGACGGACACGATCTGCGTGTCATCGTCGATAGCCGCCGCAAGCGCGGCGAGATCGAGCGTGTTGTCCGACTGCGCCGGCACGTGCACAACCTCGACCCCACGACGCTCTTGCGCGTGCCAGATCTGTCCGATCGTCGGGAACTCAAGTGACGTCGTCACCACCTTGCGGCGAGAACCATCGAAGAGCGAACTGGCGATGGCGCTCACTGCGGCGGACGCCGACGACGTGACCGAGACCTCTGAGACATCCGCACCCAACACCTGCGCGATGAGCCCGCGCACCTCCTCCTGTTTGCCAACCCAGGTCCCCCACAGTGAGCCCACGTCGTCCATGCCATCGAGGTACTCGATCATCGCCGCACGAACCGTGTCGGCCAACGCTCCCTGCGAGCACGAGTTGAGGTAGGTGACGTTCTCGAACACGGGGAATCGATAACGATAGGAACTCACGTCAGCGGCCAAGGTAGGCCCTCCTCAACTCATCATCGTGGGCAAGCTCTGCGGCGACGCCACTGAGGACAACTCGCCCTGTTTGAAGCACATAGCCCCGGTCCGCGACCGATAACGCCATGTTTGCGTTCTGCTCGACCACCAGCATGGAGACGCCCTGGCTGTGCAGGTTCGCGATCATGTCGAAGGACTGCTCCACCAGCGCTGGCGAGAGTCCCATCGAGGGCTCGTCCATGAGTAGCAGCCGAGGGTTGGCCATCAACGCGCGTGCCACGGCAACCATCTGCTGTTCGCCGCCTGACAGGGTCCCGGCCAACTGATTGCGGCGCTCAGCCACGCGTGGAAACAGCTCGAAGACCCGGTCGTAATCCTGCTTAGGGACATTGGATCGAGTGAAGGCTCCGAGCTGAAGATTCTCCATAACCGTCATGGGGCCGAACAACCGGCGGTTCTCCGGAACCACGGCAAGCCCGCGACGAATGCGGGCCGCCGGCTTCTCCTGCGTCACATCGACGCCATCGATCAATACCTGGCCAGATCGTGGCGTGACCAAGCCCAGGGCCGTCTTGAGGGTGGTCGATTTGCCGCACGCATTGCCGCCCAGGAGGGCCACAAATTCACCGTGACCCACGGTGAGGCTCACCCCCTGCAGGATGTGGATCGGGCCGTAGTACGTGTTGACGTCACGAAGTTCGAGCAGGGGTGCGGTCATTTCTTAGCCGCCGATCCGCGCCCGAGATAGGCCTCGATAACACTGGGATCCGTCGCCAGGCTGTCGAAGGATCCTTCGGCGATCTTCACACCATGGTCGAGTGCGATGACACGATCGCTCACGCCCTCGACGACATGCATGTCGTGTTCGATGACCACGATCGTGTAGTCGCGCTCGGAGCGAAGTCGCCCGATGATCTCGGTGATCTCATGGGTTTCTGCCGGATTCATACCTGCAGCTGGTTCGTCCAGCAGCAATACGCGTGCGCCGGTGGCCATGGCTCGGGCGATTTCAAGTCGGCGCCTATTCGCATATGACAACGAATAGGCAGGCTGATCCAGTCGATAGCCCTGTAGACGCGTGCCGAAGAACGACAAAGCATCCAACATGCGATCCTCATTCTCGCGTCGCTCACGTCGAGCACGCGGTGTGCCGAACAAGGTGTCGAGCAGGTTCGATTTGGTCCTGCCGTACATGGCCGCGGTGATGTTCTCGCGCACCGTGAGATTCAAGAACAGTCGCACGTTCTGGAACGTGCGAGCCACTCCCATGCGCGCCACACGATCCGGCGTCATACCCGTGATGGACGTGCCGTAGAGGAGCACGTCCCCGCTGTCGGGCTGGTACACCCCGGTGATGATGTTGAAGAACGTGGTCTTGCCGGCTCCGTTAGGTCCGATGACGCTGAGAACTTCACGTTCGTTGACCGACAGGCTGAGTGCATCGAGGCTTACAAGCCCGCCGAACGTCTTGGTCACCGATGTCAGTTCGAGGGCAGTGGTGGTCACAGGACCTCCACACGTGGCTTGCCCAGCAGGCCTTGCGGCCGCGAGGCCATGAGCACAATGAGCAGTGCGCCGATGAGGAGTTGGCGCGTCACGCTGGGCTCCAGAAGCAGCCGCACCTCCCAGGTCCAGATAGCGAGCCACAGGGCAAGGGGCAGCACGATGATGCGTGAGCGGCGACTCATGATGGACATCCACGCCGCCAGTCCCACCAGCGCTACGAAAGCGATGTTGCCGAACAGGACCCTGTTCTCGGGCATGAATACCCAGGACCCCAGTACTGGGGCGAGCGGTCCGGTGATCCACTCCTTGGCGGCCAGGTAGGGCACTTGCATCGCCAATAAGACTCCATTGACGAGGAAGCCGATGACCACCATTCCGCCGAACGCCCAGACCAGAACCTTCCATGACTTGACCGTCGCGACCACGGAGATGACGAGGACGGCGAGGAAGATTCCGTTGCTGTAATCGGGGAAACGAAGCACTTCCGGCAGCACCACCATGATGAAAGCACCAAGGAGAATGCCAGGAATGCTGCCCAGACCTCCCAGGATCAGGGCGGCGTAGATAGTGATGAGCAGCGGCAGCATGAACTCGCTGGGGTACACACCCTGCTGCACAGACGCGAATATTGCGCCGGCCAACCCGGCCACCCCGGCGCCGATCGTGAAGGCCAAGAGCTTGAGTCGCACGGTGGGGATCGTCATGTGCTGCGCCGCTACCGCGTCCTCGCCCAGACTGCGCCACGCGAGCCCGTGCCGCGAGAAGTGGATCCGCTTGGTAGCAACGGTAAAGAACACCACTAATGCCACCACGAGCAGGTAGTAGGACAGATTCGTCTCGAATGTGAAGCCCAGCACCGAGATCTGATCGACCTGTGTGATGCCGTTGGCACCCCCTGTGAGGTCAACCGTGTCCGACATGCCCGGAAGCTGGAACTCGTCGGAAGACACCACGAAGACCGCGAACATCTGACCGAAGAACAAGGTGGCGATGGCCAAGTAGTCGCCGGTCAGCCGCCGAGAAGGCAATCCCAGAATGAAGCCAAACGATGCGGTGGTGGAGATGACAATAACGAGCGCAACAAGCGAATTGAGGTGGACGCCAAATTGCTCACTCGACAACATCGCGTAGGCGTACGCCCCGAATCCGTAGAAAGCCACGAAACCCAGGTCGAGAAGGCCGCTGTATCCCACGACGAGATTCAGCCCCAGAGCCAGTAGAACGAACAAACCTAGGTTGACACCGATGCGCAGGATGTAGTCGCTGCTGCCGATGAACGGAACCGACAGGAAGATCACCAGCGGGATGCCCCAACGCGCAAGTGCGGGCAGGCGGGTCCACTGCTGCGCAAGTCGTGCCATTCCCGTCTGGGGAGCGCCGACCCGATCCTCGTGCTGGGCGACCCAGTCATCGGTGCCGATACCGCGACCAACCTGATCCTGCTCGCTCATGGCCTCACACCTTCACCAAGGCTGGGCGACCCAGGAGCCCGCGCGGGCGCACGAGGAGCACGATGACGAGAATGAAGAACGCGAGGAAATCCGAGTAGGTCGGGTTCAGGTACGCCGTCACCATGGCTTCCGTGATACCCAAAAGGAACCCTCCAAGCATCGCTCCCGGGATGGAACCAATACCACCAAGGACTGCGGCCGTGAAGCCCTTCAATCCGGCAAACACACCGATGTACTGATCAATCGGATACATCAGTAATCCCGACATCACACCAGCGGCACCCGCAAGTGCACTCGCGATCCCAAAGGTCCAGACGACCGTTCGGTCCACGTCAATGCCGTTCATGACGGCCGCATCCTGATCGACAGCCACCGCTCTCATGGCCCGTCCAAGATTCGTGCGATTGACGAGGAACCACAGAATGACCATGAGGAGCAAGGCCCCCACCACAACCATGATCTCGGCGGTGTCGATATGGACGCCGAAGACGGTGATTCCCGACTGAACGCTCAGGAAAAGGTTGCTGTCGTAAAGCCTGACCCTGGAGCTAAAGAGCAGAAGAGCTGCGCTCTGAAGGAACAGCGACACTCCAAGCGCAGAGATCAGTGGAGCAAGGCGCGACGAACGTCTCAGGGGTCGATAGGCGAAGCGTTCGATACCGATGCCCAGGAGTGCACTGCCGCCCATCGCCACCAAGAACATGATGAGGATCATCAAGGGGACCGGAAGTATCGACATGGACGGTCCGCCGAGCGTGGTCATGGTGAAGAAGCCGAAGAAGGCTCCCATCATGTACACCTCGCCGTGGGCAAGGTTGAGGAATTGAAGGACGCCATAGATGAGGGTGTAGCCCAAGGCGATCAACGCATAGACGCCACCGAAGACCACTCCGTTGGCGAACTGCGTTAGGAAATACTGCACGAGATCCTCACTGTGCGGGTTGTGAAACGGGGGCCGGCTTTATCAGCCGACCCCCGTTTCCCAGATGACTACTGAACCGTCACTGCGGTCCCGGCGTCGTCGATCTTGAAGATGTAGAACTTCGCACCGTCAACGTCACCCTTGGCGTCGAACTTGATGTCGCCACCGAGGATGGATCCCGCGATGTTGGTGTTGGGAAGCTCTGCGAGCACGCCAGCGCGATCGGCCGAGGCGCCAGCCGTCGTGCACGCACGCTGTGCGGCCTGCATGACCGCCTGAGTCGCGACGTAGACCGGCGGCCCGAAGGTGCCGAACTTTCCGTACTTGTCAGTGAATGCCTTGGCAACCGAGGCAGCGGCAGGGATGCCGTTGATGTCGGGAGCGAATGCGGACACGTAAGCGCCCGGCGTCTTGAAGTCAGCCGAGAACGAGCCGTCAGACCCGAATACGACCGCCTTCTTGCCAGCCTTCTGCAGAGCCTGAGCGACCTGCTGCGACTTGGCAGCCACCTGGAAGGTCACGAACACCACGTCTGTGTCGTCAGCAACCTTGGCGATGACATCGTCGTACGACTTCTTGCTTTCTGCGACAGGGATGCTGGTGACCTTGACACCTGCAGCCGTAAGCGCGTCAGAGACCGACATTGCAATGCCCTTGCCGTAGTCGGTCTTCTCCTCGATGACGACGACGTTCTTGGCCCCCATCGTGGTGGCGATGTAGTCAGCATCCGTCGGACCCTGAACTGCGTCAGTCGGCACCACACGGAAGAAGCCGGGGTTGGCGCCGTTGGACAGGTCCGGGTTGGTGGCCGAAGCCGACACGTAGCCGATGCCAGCGTCCTTGAAGGTTGGGCCAACGGCCGAGACTTCCTGAGAGCCGGCAGGACCGACCACACCGATGATGGTGTTGTCGGAGGCGATGGCGGTCGACTGGGTGCTGGCCTGTCCGGCATCGAGCTGGGTGTCCGACTCGAAGATCTTGTACATGCTGCCATTGGCCATGTTGAAGTCGTCGACCGCGAGCTTGGCGAAGTTCAGCTGCTCCTGACCGATCGATGCTGCACCGCCGGTGAGCGGGGCCATCACCGCGATGGTGCCGGCGCACTCAGGCGCCGTGCTTGCTGGGGCGGATGCGGCAGCGGTCTCCGCCGCAGCCTCTGTGGACGTGCTTGAGGACGAGCTGCCCGCGCAGCCGGTCGCCATGAGAGCCAGGGCAGCAAGGCTGCTTACCCCGAGCACCACGTGCTTCTTCATACGTGCTCCATTTCGTCAAAGAGATCGTGAGGTGAATCCTGCGCCCCCGCAACGCTGCACGGATGCTCAGTTATGCGATTGCGACGGTGGAAGATACACGCGATCCCAGAGTCGCGCTCAGAGCGCCTCCGGGAGCCGTCGAGCGTCAATGAGGCCCGAGACGTGACGCTGGGCCTCCTCGAACCCCAGCCGGCGATAAAGCGAGGCCGCAGCGGTATTGGCTGTGTACATCTCCAACACCACCATCGGGACCTCGCCCGCCCTCGTCACAAGGTCAGCACACACCCGGCCAGCGAGCCCAAGGCCTCGGGCCTCCGGCAGCGCGCACACGCTCACGAGCTGCACCGCTCCACTGGGCTCTCGGGTCAGGCCGGCCACCGCCAGCAAACGCCCGCTCCGCTCGATTCCCGACCACAAGACCACCCGGGGACTCGTGGCTCCCAGGTAGGAGGACGTCGAGTGCGCAAGAACCTCGTCAATGCGTGGATCGCCGGGGTCAATGGCCACGGCATCGCCGGGCCCGACCAGCAGCCCGCGCTCGCCAAGCGCCCACAGCGACCACTCGCCGGCGTCATGGCTGAACATGTCCTCAGGTATCGCACGAAGCATCGTCGCCAGGACCGTGACCCCGTCAAGACGCCGGCGAGTGTCCAGCGCTCTGAGCATGCGCAGCACGACGGCCGGGTCCTCGCCCATGACCGTTCCCCACGCCTGCGTCCCGCTGAGCCCCGGTTCGATCCACGCGATGTGACCGCTGTCGACCATCAGGTTGGTGGCCGACTCCGGATCAACCCGCCATCTCACGTACGTGTCGTGCGGTCTGGCCGCCTGCAGGTCGGCCAACGTCGTCATTGAGCCCTCATGGCATGGCTCTCGTGCCTCATGGCATGGCCTTCATGCCTCATGGTTTGGCGTCGATTCCTGCTTCCTTGCGCTGCTTGGCCGTGATCAACGTCGGCGCTCCCGTCAACGGGTCCTGCCCGCCGCCTGTCTTGGGGAACGCGATGACGTCGCGAATGCTGCTTGCGCCCGCGAGGAGCATGCACAGCCGATCCAGACCGAAGGCGATGCCGCCGTGCGGCGGCGGCCCGTACTTGAACGCTTCGAGCAGGAAGCCGAACTTGCTCTGCGCTTCCTCGGACGTCATGCCCAGCAGAGCGAACACGCGCTCCTGTACATCACGCTGGTGGATACGGATGGAGCCGCCACCGATCTCATTGCCGTTGCACACGATGTCGTAGGCCCAGGCCAAGGCCTGATCGGGCGCTTCTTCGAAGGTGTCGCGCCATTCCCTATTGGGAGAAGTGAAAGGATGATGAACCGCCGTCCATGCCGGCTCGCCCTCATCGTCTTCGACTTGCTCAAACATCGGAGCGTCGACGACCCACAGGAACGCCCACTGTGACGCCTCGATAAGACCGCACCGCTCTCCGATCTCCAATCGCGCGGCACCCAGGAGAGCGCGAGCCTCAGAAGTTTTACCCGCCGCGAAGAAGATGCAATCCCCTGGTGTTGCGCCCGCGGCTGAGGCGAGCCCATCGCGCTCGGAATCAGAAAGATTCTTGGCCACCGGTCCGCCGAGCGTGCCGTCCTCCTCCACCGTGACGTAGGCAAGTCCTTTCGCGCCACGCTGCTTGGCCCAGTCCTGCCATGCGTCGAATTGGCGACGCGGCTGCGAGGCCCCGCCCGGCATGACCACGGCACCGACATGGTCTGCCTGGAATACGCGGAAGGCAGTATCCGAGAAGTAGGCCGTGAGATCAACGAGTTCTTGACCGAAGCGCAGATCCGGTTTGTCAGATCCGAACCTTCGCATGGCCTCCATGTACGTCATGCGTGGAATCTCTCCCAACTCCACGTCCAAAATCCCCTTCCAGACGCGACGCACGAGTTCTTCGCCGACATCGAGCACGTCTTCCTGCTCGACGAACGACATTTCGATATCGAGCTGCGTGAACTCCGGCTGCCGGTCGCCGCGGAAATCCTCGTCGCGATAGCACCGCGCTATCTGGAAGTAGCGCTCCATGCCGGCCACCATGAGCAACTGCTTGAACAACTGTGGCGACTGAGGAAGCGCGTACCACTTGCCCGGGGACAACCGGGCCGGGACGAGGAAGTCGCGAGCACCCTCGGGGGTCGACGCCGTCAGCGTGGGTGTCTCGATGTCCAGGAAGTCACGGCCCAGCAGCACCTCCCGGCAAATCTGGTTGACCTTCGACCTCATGCGCAGTGCATCACCGGCCGATGCGCGGCGAAGGTCCAAGTACCTGTGGCGCAATCGGACGTCCTCGCCCACCGGTGCTCGATCGTCAAGAGGAAACGGCAGTGGCGCAGATGCCGACAGAACTTCGACCTCACTGGCCATGATCTCGATGGCGCCCGTGGGCAGGTCGGGGTTCTCGTTGCCAGCCGGGCGGATGGATACCTCACCCACGACGCGCAGGCAGTACTCATCCCGAAGCGGATGGGCCACCTCTGCATCATGAATGACCACCTGGACGATGCCGCTGAAGTCGCGCAGGTCGATGAAAGCCACACCACCGTGGTCACGACGACTGGCGACCCACCCGGCGAGGGTCACAGTGCTGCCGGAGTCGGCCGCGGTCAGGGTTCCTGCCGCATGAGTGCGGATCACGGTGTGTCCTCCTGGATGGATGAGAGCGATGACATGGCTGGAATCTCGGATGTCCGCAGAACTCGCGGATGAAGGTCCTCCGCTGGCGGATCCCACGCGGCTGCATCAGCCTCGTACTGATCCCCCGTGCGAATGTCCTTGACGCTACCGCTATCGGGAAACCACACGAAGGGGATGCCGCGACGCTCGGCGAAGCGGATTTGCTTGCCCAGCTTGTCTGGCTTGGGCGCAACCTCACAGGCGATGCCTCGAGACCGCAACTGTTCTGCCACCTGCCCGCTCATGGATCGGGACTCCTCGTCGAGAACAGCAACCAGGACCGCTGACGGAACCGCGCGGGTTGCCGCGAGCAGTCCTTTGCCAAGTAA
>Ga0136641_1000611_pt1 | contig 15283 bp, 15 predicted proteins | sample EliLak1302023Y_FD_115312 | JGI IMG/M metagenome (GOLD analysis project Ga0136641, IMG submission 115312) | Freshwater microbial communities from Elizabeth Lake, Yosemite National Park, California, USA - 13020-23Y | ecosystem: Environmental > Aquatic > Freshwater > Lake ...
CGAGCGCAGCAAGGACTGCCATCGGCGCAAGGGCCCAAAAGAGCACTGCTTCAGGGGTATGGGTGCTTCCAACCTGAAGCGACGCTTCAAACACTGGGTTTAATCTCCTGTGAGGGATGTGATCCCGTTACTTCGCCTTTGTAGTAATTCGTATCTGTTGTCCCGGGATACATCGGATGCGGTGGCATCAACATTCCAGCCCGAAGCGGCCCCAGAAGATCATCCTTCTCGAATATCAACTTACTGCGTGAGTCATCCGCTAATTCATATTCATTTGTCATAGTAAGCGCACGAGTTGGGCAGGCCTCGATGCAGAGCCCACAGAAGACACAGCGAAGATAATTAATTTGATAGACCTTGCCGTATCGCTCACCGGGCGAGTATTGAGCTTCAGGAGTGTTCTCTGCACCTTCGACATAAATTGCATCTGCAGGGCAGGCCCAGGCGCAGAGTTCGCAACCAATGCACTTTTCTAGTCCATCTGGGTGGCGATTCAGTTGGTGGCGACCGTGGAAACGTTCTGCAGTCGGCTCCTTCACTTCGGGATATTGAACGGTATTCACTTTTCTAAATTGGGCGACGAAGGTAACCCAAAAACCAAGTAGCTGCTTAAAGAAAGACCCGACCGATTGATCCAAGATTGGTTGACTCTCGGCGGCAGCTTTCGCTAATCCAAATTCCCGCTCACGCGAACTCAATTCTTCTGGAAGCTCGTTATCCATTGATGCTCTCCACTCGGTTGATTCCAGATACATGCGGGACAGGGAAAGAAGGTTCGATGCTGCTATCAGGGATTTCGTCAATCGTAACCTTACGGGTAGCGCGCTCATATAACGAAGACGTTGCCATGATCAGGAGCACTACCCCGAAGGTGAAGGCTGCGATGACCGCCCTAGGTTCACCGCGAGCTGACATGACGCGCAGAGTTGCAACAATCAAGATCCAAATGAGCGAAGCTGGGATCAAAACCTTCCACCCAAACTTCATAAATTGGTCATAGCGCATACGTGGCAGCGTCCCGCGAAGCCAGACGAAGAGATAAAAGAAGGCGATGACCTTGAGGAAGAACCAGACCATGCAGAACCAACCACCAAGCCAATTCTCAGTGAATCCGAGCCCTGGGAGAGCGTGATAACCACCCAAGAAGAGCGTTGTCGCTAGCGATGAGACAGCGACGATATTGACATATTCGGCGAGGAAGAAGAGTGCAAACTTGAGGGAAGAGTATTCAGTATGGAAACCACCAACGAGTTCACCCTCGGCTTCTGCTAAATCAAAGGGTGCCCGGTTTGTTTCACCGACCATAGAAATCGCGTAAATAACGAAGGAGGGAAAGAGAACAACAGCGAACCACCACTTGTGTTGCGCGGCGACAATATCGGAGGTGGACATCGATCCAGAGTAAATAAAGACGGCAACAAGTGAGAGACCCATTGCAACTTCGTATGAGATTACCTGAGCACTTGAGCGCAATCCACCAAGCAGCGGGTATGTCGATCCAGAAGACCAGCCTGCAAGAACGATTCCATAGACGCCAACTGAAGCGATCGCCAAAACGTAAAGAACGCCAACTGGAAGATCGGTAAGTTGCATAACTGTCGTATGGCCAAAGAGCCTTACCTTGCCGGTAAGTGGCATAACAGCGAAAGCCATAAAGCAGGTCGTTGCGCTAATGACAGGTGCGATCACAAAGACGACCCGATCCGCCGCTTTGGGGATGAGATCTTCCTTCAGCGCTAACTTCACGCCGTCGGCAAGTGATTGAAGTAGGCCAAAAGGGCCGACTCGGTTTGGTCCAAGGCGCATCTGCATCCGAGCAACTATGCGACGTTCTCCCCAGACCGACATCAGAGTAAGTACTACACAGAGAACAAAAACCAGCAGACCCTTCACGGCGATCAGCCAGCCTGGATCATTTCCAATCAGTGCGGCGGCGTTCATGCTTTAACCACTGTCACGATGAGACCACTAGCAGCACCAAGGCTTGCAACACATTGCGATCCGACGCTATTGCGTGGTAGCCAGATATTTGAATCTGAAATCTCGCCGATTCGAACTGGCAAAGTGATTGACCCACGCTCGGTTGAGACCATCACATCATTCCCATTGACGACGCCAATCTGGTTGGCTCGGGATTGAGAGATTACAACTTCGGCAGGTCGGGCAGTGCCGGCCAGATTCTCTTCGCCACCTTGGAGTGTTCCAAGATCAAGAAGTAAGCGCCATGATTGCAAGATCGCTTGGCCAGCCTTTAGTTCGGCAGCGTGGATTACATCAGCGCTAGGTCTCACCGAACGTTCGCCATCCCACAGACCAATCGACTGCAACTCTTTTGCAGCTGCTGTTGCAGATGGCAGATTGATTGGAGTGCCCATCTCATCGGCAAGGGCCGAGAGAATTCGAGTATCACTTCGGGTAAGAGAGTCGGTGATAGCTTTCTCAAAGGTCCGTGGTCGATGTTCCCAATTAAGGAAGGTTCCACTCTTTTCCGGGACCGCAGCAACGGGAAGAACAACATCCGCAATCGCAGTAATCGCAGAATGAGAGATTTCAAGTGAAAGAACAAAGGTAGAACTGTTGAGAAGTTGGCTAAGCGCATCAGCAGAGATATCAAGTGGATCTACACCGCCAACAATAACGGCGTTAATGCGGCCCTCGTTTGCCGCTTCCAGAATCTCGGCGGTCGATCGTCCTGGAATGGATGGAATTTTCTCAACGCCCCACGCACTCTGAATATCAACTCGGGCAGCGGGATCAGTTACTGGACGACCACCAGGAAGAAGATTTCCGATCGCACCAGCCATAAGCGCGCCAACTTCGCCAGCACGACGTGGCACCCAGCCCAACTTCGATCCAGAACTTTCGGCCAATGCGATGAGCTCAGTGAAGCGACCACTCACCTCGGCTGCCCGTTCGCCAACCAGAATCACTGACTTTTCAGTTAAGGCACCGACTGAAGCAAGTAAGCCCAGTGATGAAAGCACTGTCGCACCAAGTTTTTCAGAGCCACGGCTAGCGACAGAGGCGATAGAGGTTATTTTGAGGCCACGCTTGCGGGCTTGTTTGTACATACGAAGAAATACGATCGGCGACTCATCCTCTGGTTCAAAATCAACTAAGAGAACGTGATCAGCTCTATCAATGTCGCGATAAGAAGGTCTGTTCGTGTTGGCGAGTGAAGCTGGAACGGTATCGACTGCGTGGAAAGCTAGGAAGGCCGCCTCTTCAGCGGAGTGTGGACGAGCTCGGAAATCAATATCGTTGGTATTTAGCGCCATACGAGCAAACTTTGCATATGCGTATGCATCTTCAATTGTGCTTCGGCCACCAACAAGTACACCAGCACTTTTACCCTTCAGCCCGGCAGCGGCGCGAGCAAGAGCTTCTGGCCATGACGCTTCGTGAAGTTCGCCATCGTCACCACGAATCATTGGGTGAGTGACACGCTCTTTGCTGCTGATGTATTTGAAAGCCCAGCGACCCTTATCGCAATTCCACTCTTCATTTACTTCATGGTCTTCACCAGCCAGTCGACGAAGTGTTTTGCCACGGCGAATATCAGTGCGCATTGCACATCCCGAAGCACAGTGCTCGCACGCAGATGGTGTGGAAACTAAATCAAAGGGCCTGGACCGGAATCGATACGAAGCGCCAGTGAGGGCACCTACTGGGCAGATCTGTACCGTGTTGCCCGAAAAGTACGAGAGAAATGGATCTTTTTCGTAGATACCCACTTGTTGCAATGCACCACGTTCATTTAACGTGATGAACGGATCCCCCGCGATCTCTTCACTAAAGCGAGTACAACGAGCACAGAGAACGCAGCGTTCGCGGTCTAATAAAACTTGAGATGAGATTGCAAATGGTTTCTCGTAGGTGCGTTTTACACCTTCGTAACGGGTCTGCTCACGACCATTACTCATAGCTTGATTCTGAAGGGGACACTCGCCGCCTTTGTCGCATACCGGACAGTCAAGTGGATGGTTGATTAAAAGTAACTCCATCACACCTTTTTGGGCCTTATCTGAGACCTCTGATGTGAGTTGCGTTTTTACGATCATGCCATTTTCGACTGGAATCGTGCAAGAGGCTTGTGGCTTTGGAAAAGCGCGGCCATTGATTTCTATCTCAACCAAACATTGGCGACATGCGCCAACGGGTGCCAAGAGTGGATGATCGCAGAATCGTGGGATCTCAATGCCAAGTTTTTCCGCCGCGCGAATGACGAGCGTGCCCTTCGGAACGGTTACATCGAAGCCATCGATGACGACGGTGATCATCTCTATTTCAACTGCGGTCTCGGTCGTCATGCATGTACCGCTGTACTGAAGAGTGTCGAGGCCATGGGATCAAAGGGGCAACCACCGTGGGTGAGGTGAGCCTCGTATTCACTGCGGAAGTATTTAATTGAAGAAATAATTGGGCTCGCAGCACCATCGGCAAGTGCGCAGAACGAACGACCTGCAATATTATTTGTGATATCAATAAGTTTGTCGAGATCAGCCGGAACTCCCTTGCCCGCCTCGAGATCACGGATAATCTGAACCAACCACCACGTACCTTCACGACAGGGTGTGCATTTGCCGCACGATTCGTGTTTATAGAACTCGGTCCAACGCAGAACAGCGCGAACGATGCATGTGGTTTCATCGAAGATCTGTAGCGCTTTTGTACCAAGCATGGAGCCAGCAGCGGCAACGCCTTCATAATCAAGTGGTACATCTAGATGTTCTGCTGTGAATAGTGGCGTTGATGATCCACCCGGAGTCCAAAACTTAAGAGTATGCCCGGCGCGAACGCCACCCGCTAGTTCAAGAAGTTCACGAAGTGTGATCCCAAGAGGTGCCTCGATCTGCCCAGGATTAGTGACATGGCCAGAGAGTGAGTACAAGGTAAAGCCCCTGCTCTTCTCCGTTCCCATCGTCTGGAACCAATCATTTCCGCGGGCAATGATCGCCGGTACGCTCGCGATCGATTCAACGTTGTTCACGACGGTTGGCCGGGCATAAAGCCCGGCAATAGCTGGGAATGGCGGCCTCAGACGCGGTTGACCACGAAAGCCCTCTAGCGAGTCAAGCAGTGCAGTCTCTTCTCCACAAATATATGCGCCCGCTCCAACATGCAAAATAATGTCGAGATCAAAACCTGTGCCGCCGATATTTTTTCCAAGTAAGCCAGCTGAATATGCCTCGGCAATTGCCTGCTGAACGCGGCGTACTACGTGGACGACTTCACCACGAATATAGATAAATGCCTGGTTGGCACGAATTGCATAGGAAGCAATGATCATTCCTTCGAGCAGTACATGCGGGTTGGCCATGAGAAGCGGCGTGTCCTTGCAGGTACCAGGCTCTGATTCGTCAGCATTGATTACGAGATAATGCTCTTTGCCATCACCTTGCGGAATAAAACTCCACTTCAATCCAGTTGGGAATCCGGCGCCACCACGACCCCGAAGACCAGAGTCTTTAATAAGGGTGATGACCTCATCGGGTTGCATCGCCAGCGCTTTAATCGCAGCGTTGTAACCACCATGACGTTTGTAGCCAGCGATTGTGAAAGAATCTGGTTCATCCCAATGAGCAGAAAGAACCGGTGAGAGCTTACTCATTTTCCCTCTTTCGATAAGTTGAGTCCAAGTAAAGTTGAGGGCCCCGCAGAGGGTCCTTCACCAGCGAGACCATCTGATAACCCAGCAAGTACAGCTGAGTTCTCTTTCCAAGTTCGCAGAGTTTTTGGTCCGCGAGTTGGTGCAGGGGGATTTCCGCCGCGAGCTCCATCTACTAAATCTTTTACACTCTGTACAGTTTGATTATCAAAGAATTCCCAATTCACCATAACAACTGGGGCGTAATCACAGGCTGCATTGCATTCAATCCGCTCCAACGAAACCTTACCGTCTGCAGTTACACCGTCATTTTCAATTCCAAGATGATCACTGACTGCATCAAAGATGAGATCCCCTCCCATGACTGCGCAGAGAGTATTGGTACAGACGCCTACGTGATAATCGCCCACCGGTGCTGTTTTATACTGAGTATAGAAGGTTGATACGGCAGTGACTTCAGCGGTACTCAACTCTAATTTCTTGGCGATCTCTTCAATGCCTTCGGTCGTGATGTAACCAGAGATGGCCTGAACATAATGAAGCAATGGCATAATTGCAGAGCGTTTGCGTGGATAGCGCCCAATGATCGAATCCATTGTGGCAACTTGTTCAGTTGAGTAACTCATCAGCGATCAACACCCCCCATAACGGGATCGATTGAAGCGATAGCCCCGATGACATCAGCAATCATACTTCCCTCACACATAGCAGATGTGGCTTGCAAATTATTAAAGGAAGGTTCACGGAAGTGAACTCGATAAGGTCGAGTACCGCCATCCGAAACAAGATGCACACCTGTTTCACCACGCGGTGATTCGACGGCAACATAAACCTGCCCTGCTGGTACTCGAAAACCTTCAGTGACAAGTTTGAAATGATGAATGAGTGACTCCATGGATTCACCCATGATCTCGCGAATATGTGCGAGGGAGTTGCCCATGCCATCAGCTCCAACTGATAACTGCGATGGCCATGCAATTTTCTTATCTGCGACCATGACTGGCTGACCATCAAGTTTTTCTAATTTGTCACAAGCTTGTTCGACGATACGAAGTGATTGTTCAAGCTCTTGCATGCGGATCAGGAACCGACCATAGACATCTGATGAATCTGTAGTGATCACATCAAAGTCATAATTCTCATATCCACAATATGGCTGGGTCTTACGAAGATCCCACGGGAGTCCAGTTGAACGCAATACTGGACCTGTAATTCCAAGTGTTGTGCAACCTGCGAGATCCAAGTAACCAATATTTTGAGTTCGCTTCATCCAGATGGTATTACCAATGAGCAACTTCTCATTATCTTTAAAGTTCTTACGAAGTTGATCAACGGTCTCGCGAATCTTTGGGATCGCATCGGCTGGGATATCTTGCGCGACACCACCAGGCCGAATATAAGCCATATTCATGCGTAGACCAGAGATCATTTCGAAGAGATTGAGCACGAGTTCGCGATCCCGAAAGGCGAAGATCATTGGTGTGAGCGCTCCGAGTTCGAGCGCACCAGTGCCGAGCGCAACCATATGCGACGAGATTCGATTGAGCTCCATCATTAAGACGCGAATGACGCTGGCTCGCTCTGGTACATCGTTAGTGATTCCAAGCAGCTTCTCGACCGCAAGGCAGTAAGCAGTCTCATTGAAAATTGGCGCAAGGTAATCCATGCGAGTTACAAAGGTGACCCCCTGGGTCCACGAGCGGTACTCAGTATTTTTTTCAATACCAGTGTGCAGATAGCCAATTCCGCAGCGAACTTCAGTAACAGTCTCGCCCTCGAGTTCCAGGATGATACGAAGAACTCCATGCGTTGATGGGTGCTGTGGCCCCATATTTACGATCACTCGTTCTTCTTTAGTCGCGCCAATTTCGGTAGAAAGTGAATCCCAATCGCCACCTGTTACTGAATAGACCCGACCTTCAGTGGTCTCGCGTGATTGCGCATATGGATCTGAGAAAGTTGTCACTGGTATGACCGCCGCTCACTTGGAGGTGGGGTCGTTGCGCCTTTGTACTCAATGGGAATACCACCAAGTGGGTAGTCCTTGCGTTGCGGATGTCCCTGCCAATCATCTGGCATCAAGATACGAGTGAGCCCTGGGTGACCATCAAAAATAATTCCAAACATGTCAAAGCACTCACGTTCATGCCAATTAATTCCACCCCACACTTCCACCAGAGAGGGTAGATGCGGATCGCCATCAGGAAGAGCGACCTCTAACCGAATCCGGCGATTATGAGTTAAGGACAAGAGCGCATAAACCGCGTGAAGTTCGCGACCAATCTCTTCTGGATAATGAACTCCATCAACTCCCATACACATCTCAAAACGCAGAGTCTCAGAGTTGCGCAACATCAAGGCGACTTCAATGAGATGGCTACGTTTTACAAAGAGCGTCAATTCATTGCGATCCACAAGAATTCGCTCAATACCTGCATTAAATTCTGGGTATGCGCGCTCTAATTCATCGGCAACCTCATCAAAGTAGCTACCAAACGGGCGCTCAGAAGAGCCGGGAGATACTTGTGTGCGGACAAGCCCGCCATAGCCAGATGTGTCGCCGGTACCGCTTACGCCGAAGGAGCCTTTCTCGTCGTTCATGTGAGCAGGCCGGTGATTTCTAGCGTTGGCTTAGCAGCGAGCGCAGCAGCCTCGGTTTCGCGGATGATTCGCTCGCGATTAACTCCAAGCTTGGCATCGCCAATATTTTCATGAAGCTTCAAGATCGCATCCATCAACATCTCAGGACGCGTAGGGCAACCTGGTAGATAGATATCGACCGGAACAATGTGATCAACGCCTTGAACAATTGCATAATTATTAAACATGCCACCCGATGAAGCGCAGGCACCCATGGCAATCACCCATTTAGGAGCCGCCATCTGATCGTAAATCTGACGTAATACCGGCGCCATCTTGTTGGAGACACGACCGGCAACGATCATGAGATCGGCCTGCCTTGGTGATGCGCGGAAGACTTCCATTCCAAAGCGAGCTAGGTCGTACCGTCCGCCGCCTGCCGCCATCATCTCAATCGCGCAGCAGGCCAAACCAAAGGTTGCCGGCCAGAGTGAACTCTTACGCATATATCCGGCAAGTTTCTCAACGGAGGTGAGAACAATTCCAGACGGTAACTTCTCTTCTAGGCCCATGGTTAATCCCATTCCAATCCGCCGCGGCGCCAGACATAGGCATATGCAACAAAGACGGTCAGTATAAATATGACCATCTCCACTAAACCGAAGAGCCCGAGCTTGTCAAAGGTCACTGCCCACGGATAAAGAAAGACGATCTCGATATCGAAGACGATGAAGAGCATGGCGGTGAGAAAGTACTTCACGGGAAAGCGTCCACCACCAGCGGCTTGGGGTGATGGTTCGATACCGCATTCGTATGCTTCAGACTTTGCGCGGTTATAACGCTTGGGGCCAGTAATTGCGGCGATGGCGACCGAGAAGGCGGCGAACCCGAAGCCCACTGCGCCAATTACAAGAATCGGAATATAAAGATTCATATTTCAGAGTCTAAGCCCTGTGCGTGAATTCTCATTATCTTCTCATTCTGTTACAACTATGGCGCAGACCACACGCGAACTCAGAGAGCCAGTAGTGCCCACATTTACCTCTGGCCAATATGCACTGCAACGATCCCAAAGGTGAGGTCCTGCCAAGCAACCTTCTGCCAGCCTGCAAGAGCCATGATTTCGGCTAATTTCCTTTGATCCGGCCATGCCTGAATCGACTCGGCGAGGTAGATATATGCCTTGGGATTGGGGGTGACCTTCTTGGCGATGATAGGTAGCGCGCGCATCAAGTAGCGCATATAGATCAATCGGAAGAGTCGATTTGTTGGATGGCTAAATTCGACAATCACGATCTTTCCGCCCGGCTTGGTAACGCGGTGAGCCTCGACGAGGGCGGCGGCGGTATCGTGAGTATTCCGCAAGCCAAAAGAGATCGTGGTGACATCAAAGTTCTCATCCGGAAAGGGCATCTTTAAAGCATCCCCTTGGATAAAAGTGAGATCGGGATTTCGCTTGCGGCCAGTTGCGAGCATGCCCTCTGAAAAATCGAGGCAGATCACATCGGCGCCGTTATCGGCCAATGGGCGCGAAGAAGAACCTGTCCCAGCGGCAATATCCAGAACCTTTATGCCGGGGCGTGGATCGATAATTGCAGTAGCTGCCTTGCGCCAGGCCTTGGTCTGTCCCAGGCTTAAGAGGTCGTTGAGAAAGTCATAGCGCTTGGCGACGCCGTCAAACATTGAGGCGACCTCATCAGGATCTTTATTCAGATCAGCTGCTTTACTCACAGGTATATTCTCGCTCTAGTACGCTCATCTCACAACTTGCACGGCTCATCTCACACTTCATAGGCAGGTAAAAAACCATGTCAAGCAATTACTCCGCAGCAACTCTGCGTCGAGCGCTCCTCTCTCGTGAGACGGTCGCCACACAGTTCACTCTCATTGTTGGCGGTGTTTTTTTCCTAGCGGCGATGGCTCAAATTTCACTCCCGATCCCAGGATCACCGGTGCCTGTGACGGGCCAGACGCTAGCGACCTTGCTACTCGGCAGCGCATATGGAGCGACACTTGGTATCACGACATTTGCTTCATACCTAGCCCTTGGAGCGGTGGGTGCTCCCTTCTTCGCTCAAGGCGCACATGGCTATCACGTAATCTCTGGTGCTACTGGTGGCTACTTGGTCGGGATGCTCGTCGCATCGGCAATCACTGGGGCGCTCGCCGGTCGCAAATGGGATCAGCGAATTCGTACCGTCATACCAACGATGATTCTCGGGAACGCCGCGACCTTTGCCTTTGGTTTATTTTGGTTACACCACGTCACACAACAAAGTTGGTCGTGGACAATCTCGAAAGGGCTAACTCCCTTTCTGCTCGGTGAATTCTTAAAGATGGCTATCGCAAGCACTGCGATGCCAACGCTCTGGCGTTTTGTCAGCCGACGTTAAAAGGACTTAACTAATCCATATGTCCATCCGTATCACAACTGAGCTCTTGGGCGAAGGCCCGACTCTCTCCTCTATCCAGACCGATTCTGAGCTATCGGCATCGTGGATTCGGGGTGGTAACGGGCTGATTGGATTTGGAAGATATGCGCAGAAAAAAGTAGCAGGTCCCGGAAGATTTATAGAGGCATCCGCTTGGTGGCTACAAGAGCGAAGCAAATTTGCAATTGAAAATAATGTTCATGGATCAGGCACAGGTCCAATCCTCTTCACCTCTTTTTCATTCGATGAGAACGAGGAGTCAGAACTCGTGATCCCCGAGATCATCGTCGGTCGCAAAGGAGATTCCTCATGGATTACCTGGATCGGGAATGGGGTACAGCCAAAACTTTCCACTCGCACTGCCGATAATTCACAGACGACAATCCAAACAATGACCTACTCCCAGGGTGCACTCTCTGAAGGTGATTGGATGAGCCGCGTCGAAAGCACTATTTCAAAGATCGAAGCTGGAGATCTAGAGAAGATGGTCCTGGCCCGAGATAGCCTGGTGAGAAGTGATCAAACCATTGATATTCAGGGGTTATTGGTTGCACTTGAATCAAACTATCCGACGACCTGGCTCTTTCTCGTCGAGAACTTAATAGGTGCGACACCAGAATTACTCGTCCGATTAAGTAAATCTCTAGTGACCTCTCGCGTCCTTGCAGGAACGATACGTAAGACGGGAGATGAATCCGCAGACCTAGCCTTAGCTGGATCACTCGCTAAATCATCAAAAGATCTTGAAGAGCACGAATATGCAGTCCGATCTGTTGCCGATGCGCTTGCGCCATATTGTTCATCAACTAACGTTCCAGAAGCCCCGTTCGTTCTTCACCTCGCAAATGTTATGCACCTTGCCACGGATGTCACTGGTGTTGTAAATGAGGGCGCTGCTCACACCGATATCTTTACTTTGATCGCCGCGCTTCATCCCTCTGCTGCAGTCTGCGGCACACCGACCGCAACGGCCAAGAACGCGATAAGCGAACTTGAAGGAATGTCGCGTGGACGTTATGCAGGTCCAGTTGGTTGGATTGATGCGCGTGGTGATGGCGAGCTTGGCATCGCACTGCGCTGTGGTTTAATTAATAAAGCGCATGATGGTGTCCGACTTTTTGCTGGCTGTGGAATTGTGGCCGGTTCAAATCCTGCGGCCGAGCTCGCAGAAAGTCACGCCAAATTAATTCCAATGCGCACTGCGCTCGCAACGCTCTGATACAACCCCCGTAATAGGACGGCATTCGCCTCTCGACTTGGGACTTCTATAACTACACAATGAAGCCCCTCTGAAGGGCTCGCTAAAACGCTCGCAAGCTCACGCTCAGATTTCACCCTCTGAACCTTTAAGCCAAAGCCCGCGATAACTTTTGTTAGATCAAGGTTGTGGGGAGTCCCAAATAGCGTCTCAAAGCCAGGCACTCCTGCTTGCGGCAAAGTCGAGAAAATTCCACCACCATTATTATCAACAATAAAAATTGTGAGATTTTCGGTCACGGGATTCACCAAAGCCGAAAGATCATGTAAAAAAGTTAGATCGCCGAGAATGGCATAACTACGCTCAAATCGACTCGCAATGCCAAAAGCGGTCGCAATGTTTCCATCGATCCCAGCTAGCCCCCGATTAGCAAAGAGCGACAAGCCGGCGCGTGGCGACGCACAGGCCTCGATATCTCGAACCGGTCGCGAAGAACCGACAAAGAGCGCTGAGCCATCGGGGATTCCAGCAGTAATCATCTGAAGCGCTAACCGTTCAGACCATGGTTGGGTTGTATCAAAGACGCGATGTGCCGATATCGAAGCAGTGCTCCACATATCACTCCACGTCTGCGGAGTTGAGTGCTTACTGACATGTGGTAATTGCTGCAAAATAGTATCGGCGGTACGGTCAATATCCACAAATTCAGTTCTGGGATCAACCACAATTATTCGATCAGCACTGTTGATAAAGGTATTTATACTTCGTGAGAGAGTTGTGCGACCAATAACAATAATTTCTTCAGCTTTGAGCGCTTCACGAATGTCTTCATCAGCGAGAAAGAGTGAGGCATGGGGTAAGGAAGCTACAATTGATAACGGATCTTCAGATATCACTGGCCAATCTAAAATATCTGCAAATTCGTTTATAGCATCAGCAGAAAAGCCACCACGATCGTGGCCAATAATTAGTACACCAGCTGGACGCAGATCGATACTTGCTCTCTCAGTAATCTGCTCCTCTTGATCTAACAGAGTAAGTCCAGCGAGCCAATCTGTATCATCTCTCTCCAGTAGCGGCTCATCGAATTGAAGATTGATATGGACTGGACCGCCGATGAGAATTTCTGAAAGATCTACAGATATGGCGGTATCAATAGTTTCTACCGGGTAGAGAATCCCATCTTGCAACGTTGTTTGGTTGGCACCAGTACTGCGCAGCCGGGCCGGCCGATCAGCAGTAAGGAAGAGAAGTTTAATATCCGAGTGGTAGGCCTCTAAGGCCGCGGGGTGGTAGTTAGCCGCAGCAGTACCACTCGTACAGATAACGACTACATATTGTTCAATAACCTTAGCCACTCCCAATGCGTAAAAGCCTGCTCCGCGTTCATCTAAGCGGGTATGTAGATCAGCGAGGCCACGTTCTGCTGCTTCGTGCACCGCGATGGTGAGTGGGGCGTTTCGTGAACCTGGAGATATAACAAAATCACAAATCCCACGTTCGAGTAATTCACGAATAGTTGATCGAGCAAGCTTTGTTGCACTGGCGCTCATTCCCAATCTCTCCCTTCACGAAAGCTCTCGCTCTCCCAAATCTCGATGATACGTCGCTGCCACCACTCTACGCGCTCTGGCGCAGCAGAATACTTCGCTACAAGGGCTGATACTGGTTCTGCTCTACGCAGATCAAGATAGCCATCATTAGCGATGAAAAATGGTTCACAAATATCTGAGTCCAAGAGCGAGACCGTGCCAAGCCCACACGCGTACTCAAGTTCTGGAAAAGATGCGGCAAGCGCTAGTCCTTGCGCAATACCGATCCCCGTTTCTAGAGCACTGGAAATAACGACGGGTAAACCAATTCGGCCCGCCAACTCATGTGCAGATTGAATCCCTCCGACTGGCGCCCACTTAAGTATCGCAATATCTGCATAGTTATGAAGCAATTCCAACGGTGAATCCAACTCCTTGCGTATCGCCTCGTCAGCGGCGATTTTAAAAGGAATCTCAGCCTTCAACTTCTTGAGCTCCTCGAGTGTGTGACATGGCTGTTCGATATATTCAAAAATATTTCCAAAGCGTAGGTTGTAATCATATAAATGGAGCAGCGCCTCATCAAGGCTCCATCCACCATTAACATCGAGACGAATCTTTGCGTCGGGTAAATAATCCATGGTAGCTTCAACGAGTTCTGACCCAATTTCAAAATCATCAACTTTAATTTTGACACTGGTACAGCCAGCAAAGCCCTGAAGAATTTCTGGAACGCGCTCGACCGTCACCTGCGGGAGTGTCGCATTCACCTTTATTCTGGTCCGGAAGAGTTCTGGCCAGGGGCGATAAGCAGCCTCTAGCGCTGCTTTTAACCAGATACTCGCCTCTTCGCTGCCATATTCTAAAAAGGGTGAAAACTCGCTCCATCCTTCGCTACCCCGAAAGATTGCGACCTCGCGATAATCAATTCCTCGAAAGCGGGCTTTCATCGGGATCGAGAGTACGGAAAACTCCTGGAAGATCTCGACCGGAAAGTTCATGATGCTTAAGGACGCTTTGGGAACTTACTAAAATCTGGATCACGTCGCTCTTGATATGCATTACGACCTTCCTGGCCTTCCTCTGACATGTAAAAGAGGAGGGTGGCGTCACCGGCAAGTTGTTGCACACCTGCCAAGCCATCATCAGCGGCGTTAAGTCCAGCCTTCAACAAGCGAAGTGCCATGGGAGAGTGTCGTAGCATCTCGCGACACCAGGAGACCGTCTCGGCTTCGAGTTCGGAGACGGGAACAACGGTATTGACTAATCCCATGTCGAGCGCTTCCATCGCATCGTATTGGCGACATAAGAACCAGATCTCACGCGCTTTCTTCTGACCGACATGTGCTGCAAGGAGTCCTGCTCCGTAGCCGCCATCAAAGGAGCCAACCATTGGACCGGTTTGACCAAACTTTGCATTATCAGCGGCGATAGTGAGGTCACACACAACATGTAATACATGTCCGCCGCCGATAGCCCAACCGGCGACCATGGCAACAACCGGCTTAGGCAAGCGACGAATTTGAATCTGCAAGTCAAGAACGTTGAGTCGTCCAATGCCCTTTTTTGCAAGTGAATCATCGCCGAGATAACCATCATCACCACGAACATTAATGTCGCCACCAGAACAGAATGCTTCGCTACCAGCACCGGTGAAGATAATTACGCCAACGCTCTCATCATCTCGAGCGAGCGCAAATGCCCGTTCTAATTCGAAGAGGGTTTGGGGCCGAAAGGCGTTACGTACTTCAGGGCGATCAATCGTAATCTTCGCCATTCCTTCAGCGACTTCATAACGAATATCCTTGAAGGCTTCCCCACCCTCACCGATAGTCCATGCGGGAATGGTGCGGGATCCCGGTTCACGTTTGATCGGCTTGCTCATGACGCTAGCCTACGGTCATCATGGATAAAACGTCACCGAGGCCACTTC
>Ga0136641_1000612_pt1 | contig 15253 bp, 7 predicted proteins | sample EliLak1302023Y_FD_115312 | JGI IMG/M metagenome (GOLD analysis project Ga0136641, IMG submission 115312) | Freshwater microbial communities from Elizabeth Lake, Yosemite National Park, California, USA - 13020-23Y | ecosystem: Environmental > Aquatic > Freshwater > Lake ...
GGCGCAAGAGCAAGAGAAAGCCACGCAGGCCCTTGTGGCCCGTCGAGGCACGGATGACTACGCCCGTGAGATTGAGCAGAAGTACAAAGACATGGCTGCTAAGCAGCTTGAGTACGAGACCATATCCAAAGGCAAGGTAGCAGATGACGACCTGCTGGGCCAGCAAGCCAAGAAGGACGCACGCCGCGCACGCAGAGATTTGTTGGAGTCCGATGAGTTCAAGAGCACGCTGGCCGAGTACAGCCAGCTCAAGACATCAGGCATCTACGACAAGCTAGCTGAGAAAGACCGCATAGCAGGCATGACGCCCGAAGAGTATGCGCTGGCGAAAACGCAAGAAGTTACACTCAATAAGACCAAGGCCGTTGAGCCTGACTTGGGCGGGTACTACGAGCAACAGATTTTGGCTCCCGGGGCGTTGGACTTAAAACAAGCAACAGACTACGCCAAACAACAATTTGCGTTGCTAGACGACCGTTTTCATGGTTTGCCTTCTGCCGAGCAAACAATTGAGTATCTTGCACAAAACCCCCGACTTGCTACGCAGCTTGTGGAAAACAAAGTTCGTCTGCCCGGCATGTCTGCTAAAGATAGCAAAGACACGCTCAACGATTTAAAGCAACTTCTGGGGGAGCGCCAAGCACAAGCTACAGCGCAAGGCCGTGCAGGCACAGAGTTGAACAAAGCCCGTGTAAACACTGTTGAAGAGGAAGAAGCCGCAGCGCTGCAAGACCAGCGTCAGATGCGCCAAGCTTATGAGATGCAGCAAGAAGGCCGTAACGCTACAGATATTGAACGCATCCAAGGCCAAAAACCTACGTTTGCCCAAGGCGAATTGTTTGGCGGTGAGCAGCAGCGCGTCAACATGCCCCAGACTGGCACTCGCGTCGACATTGATGCCCAGATTGCAGACCTTGAGAAACAACTCGATGTAGCCAAGAGCTACGGCGCACCTGATGCCATCTCCCGCCGTTCAAACCGTGAACGGCAGTCCACACTGATGGAGCAGATCAGAGACCTGAAAGATCGCCAAGCCAAGATGGCGGCGGGTACGCCGATGGGAGAAGCGTCCACCAATGCGGTGGGCGAAGCAATGGGTATCTCATTGCCTGAACAAGAGGCCGCGCAGCGCGAGGCAGCAACGGCACGAGACGCGGCTTACGAAAAGCTCAAGGGCGGTAATACTGATGCCCGCCAAGACGTACTGGATAACCTAGTCAAAGGCATCACTGCTGCTCGTGGCAAGTTGCGCCCAGAGACAATTACTCAAATTGAAACCCAAGCCAACGCGCTGATGGATCGCGGCCTAAAAGGCGCTGCGGATATCACACCTGCTTTTGAAGCACTGTCAGCTCGCTGGCGTGCAGGCACGCAAACCGGCACATACGGGGCAGCGCAAGGTGTTCCTACCACCACAACCCAAGACATGCTGCTCAAGCAGATGGACACCGCTTTTGGCCAGCGCGAGCGCTACGACCCGCAAACCTTGTCGATACTGGATCAGCTTGCACAGAACTTTGGCGCTGTCTCTGCCAACGAGGACCGCCGTAACATGGTGGGCGAGTGGCTTAACCGTGTCTCCACAACTGGGCGCTCAAGCCCTGAGATGACCCGCGATGTGCAGAACGAGATGGCTACACTTGAGCGTGCCAAGATTTCGGAAACTGAGACTCCCACCCGTGAGACAGCGTTTGGTACCGCTACCAAACCAACACGTACCGCCGTTCAGCAAGAGCTGGGCGCTGAGTTCATGCCCGAGCAGATTGCCCCCCAAGCTGCTACACGGATCGTCAACGGCAAAGTGCAGTACGTGGCTCCCGAAGATCGCGGCCCCTTGCAAGGCAGCGCCGCCGAGCGCTACGCTCCAACGCAGAAAGGTACGGTCTTTGAGTCATTTGAAGAGCTGGACAAGTACCTAGCCAGTGACTACTTGAAAGAAGCGCGGGAGAACCAAGGGCTGGCCCGTGAGACAGTAGCGCGTTTGAGCAGGCAAGTAACTGAGTACGAGACCAAGATCACAGAAATGCAAAAGCAGCTTGATGCGTTGCAAGAGCGCAAGACTGCCCTGAAAGAACTACAAGCGTCCGAGCGCCGCGCTGCCAGCGACATTATTGCGGACGTTGAGGTGCAGTTGACTGACTTGATCCAGCAACTGCAAGATGATCTTAGCCCCATCCAGTTCTCGTTGGAGCAAGCCGAGACTAACTTGGCAGCGGCTGAAGCGCGTTCTGAAGAGACCAGCCGCTTGATTGCCAACAACGCTGCGCAGTTTACTCAGATGGATGACAGAGTTGTTTTGGCTGCGCAAGCTACTGCAGACGCCAAGGCCGAGTTGCGCAAGGCGCGGAACAAGCTGGGCAGTCTTGACGAGAAGCGCCCCCTCATCGAAGCCGCGCAGCGCAAAGTCATTGAGGCGTTGCAGCGCCAGCGCAACCCGCTGCTGCACGAGTCACAGCAAAAACTGCAAGATTTGCAAGCTAAGCTGGAGAAAGCTCGTGAGCTGCAGCCCCGCACAGCCGCCCGGTTGGAGCAAGAGATTGCTAATCTTGAAGACAAAATGGATGTGCAGCGGGACAACCCGTATGTGCCATCCTCGGCTATGGTGACGTTTCTGAACAACGACATGCAGTTGTATATGGATGCGCGGGAAGACCATGCAAAGGTCGGTGCAGCCAAGCGCGCCGTAATCCATTTCCAAAAGAAGCTGGACAAGGCCAAGGCAGACTTAGACATCACCAAGTCCACAAACCCTAAAGTTAAGGCGCTGCAAGAACAAGTCGGCACAGCTAAGACATTGGCGTTCGATTCGTTGCGAAACATCAACAAAGACATAGACAGCATTGACGAAGAAATTCGCCGCGCTGAGAATGCTAAGACTGAACAAGAGCGCAACGTCCAGCACATTGAAGACGATATTCTTGCAACTGCAGAGTCCCGCAGTTTTGCGGCTCAGATGGCCAGTATTCCAACTGAGCCAATGTCTGCGGCGGAGCGTGATCGGATAGTTCAGCAAGACCGCAAGCGTTTAGAAGAGTCTCAAGAAAGCACCGCACGACTTGAAGCCCTTCCCGGTCAGCGCATTGACTTTTCCAAGCGCCAAGAATTGCTGGAGCTGGCAAGCATATCCAATGAAGACCTGAACAACCTTGATAGTTTCATCGAAGAGATGGAAACAGGGGTTGAAGAAATGCAAGTGCGCGTGGAGCTGGCACAAATTAAGCTGGATGAAACGCAAGACCAAGCCAAATCGTACCGTGGCCCCCGCAAGAATCTGGCAGAAGCCAAGCCCGTGTTTGCGCAGATCGAGCAGCTACAGAAACAAATTGAGGCAGGACAAGAGCGCATTGACACACTGCGCAAGTCCATTGAAGACTTTCAAAAAGCCCGTGCCCGAAAAGAAGCCGCCATTGTGGCAGCGCAACGCGTTACGTCCAGTGACCCTGAAGTTTATGCAGAAGTCACCAAAGTAATTACTGCCCGGTCAGACAGGCTTGAGCGTACGATTGCCAAGAAGCAAGACAACATTGTCAAAAAAGGGCAAGAGATTACTGCGCTGGCGCGAGACATCAAAGCCAAAGACTTGGCAGGCAAGACATCGCCTGAACAACTGGCCAAGATGCGTGCACGGTTGAAGACTTTGCGTGACTCCCAAGCCGATCGGGCCAAAGGCTACAAAGGGTTTTTAAAAGAACGCGCAGTCTTGCAAGCGCAGCGGTCCAACCGCTTGGGTATTACCCGCACCGATGTGCTGACAGGCCAAAAGGTTTCGGGAGAACGTGGCAAGCAAGCCAGCGTCACTGAACAAGAGCAGTTTGATGCTGAAATTGATCGCGTGCAAGAACTTGGACAAGCTACCGATCGCATGGCGGTACTGGACAAAGCGCTGGCTGCTATGCAGAAAGCTGCTGCACCCAAGACAGAAGCCAAGCAAGCTGAGCGGGCAGAGAAAATTGCCAAGTTGCAAGCCGACATCAACGCACAACAAGCGCTGATTGACTCCTTGCAGCCCAAACAAACAGGTAAGGTGTCTCAGGCTGCGCGTGAACAGTCCGCCGCACCCGGCAAGCTTCGCGCAGGTACTCCCGAGTCAAAGGAGAACGCAGGCATTACGCGTCAGCCAATTGTTGAGAAACGTGAGCTTGCGCCTCCTCCATCTGAGAAAGCTGTTGCCGAAGCCAACGCGTTTGTGGCCCGTGTTAACGCTGCCAAGACACCCAAAGAACTGGACGCTGAGTTTGCTGCTAAGAGCATTGAAGCGCAGAACCAGATTCTTGAAGCGATGGACAGCAACATTGAGCGCCTGACTGTGTTGACAAGAAATATTGCCAACGAGCTGTATGACTTAAACTTGATTCCAAAGAACGAGCTTAAACCATTCCATGCAAACAACCGAGACAAACTGCGCAACGATTTAAAAAGCGCAGAGCGCGTCCTTGACCAAACATTGTTGGCCAAAGAGCGTTACCTTGCGGAACAGGAAAAAGCAGAAGTTGCTGAGACAGGTGACGAAGGCGTGGGTCTGCCAAGTGGGTACACCTCGTTCACCGGCAAAGACATTATTGGAAACGAAGATACGGGTTTCTTTAATTCTCCCGCATACACGCAAGGCGGCACAAAATTAAAAGGGCCTGTACTTCCTGTAACAGATGAAGTGCAAGCTAGAGATGCGCGTGTGCAACGAGTGTTTAATGTTCAAGCAGATTACACCAGCCCTTACCACGGAAAAACTTACGCAGAAGCTGCGGCACTTGCCGCTAAAAATGCCACCGATCCTTTGATTAAAGAGGCGTTTCAGGTGTTGGCGGATTCATTGGCTACGCAACCCGTACATGATATGCACGGACGGGTGTTTATTACAGACAAAGCAGGGTTTAACAAAGAACAAGACTTTGATCGGGTTACGGGGCTGTTCGACACTAACATGAACCTTGTGATTGCTCCCAGCGAAAGTTTGTCTGCTGATGCGGAAATTGTGCTACTGCATGAACTTTCTCATGCCGCTACGTTTGCAGGGCTTCAAACTGATAGTTATCTTAAAGGGCGCGTCACATCGTTGCGCAATCGTGTTGATGCTTGGTTGAAGACCCCGGAAGGCAAAGCGTACTACGAAGCAAACAAAACCGAAATTAGTCGCGGCACGGGGGAAGGGTTTGCGGCTTACGGACTTACAGACAACTTTGAGTTTTTGGCCGAAGTGTATAGCAACAAAGCTTTTCAAAACATGTTGCGCCAAATCCCTTCCGATACCCCCCGCAAGTCTGTATGGCAGCGATTGGTAGACGCATTTGCTGAGTTTTTTAATTTTTCGTCCGATGCTCAAAAATCTTTGTTGGAAGATGCTTTGGAAGTTACCGATCGCGTCATGGCTAAAACAGAGCAGTTGATGCAAGACAAAGCGGCAGCGCGTGCTGGGTTGGCAAGGCCCTTGGCAGCTCCTAGGTACGCCAACACAACACTGGCAAAAGCAGGCGCAGTAGCCAACAAAACTATCGCTACGCAGCGCGGGATCATGGCGACCATCAAGGAAGAAGGCGCGGGCCTAAAACTGATGACAAACTTTGTCGATCGCTTTGCGCCACTGGAAAAACTCTCCAAGTACATGGACTCCTTGAAAGGTCTGCAAATGATGTACTACACCCGCATGTACGATCAGCGCATGAATTTTGTGGCGCAGTCTGTGGGTAACGGTGCGTTGCAGGTGACCGAGAAGAAGCGTGCTGATGGCCGCACTGAGCGCATTGTTGAAAGCGTTGGCGGAGCCAGCTTGAAGGGCGTAGTCAACGTCTTGAAGAAAGGCAACGATCTGGTCGGAAGCCCAGAAGGCAACAGCCGCTTGTTTTCCATGTACTTGCTCGCTAAACGTGCTGAACGTGTGGGTCTGGCTGTGCTGAACTACGGCGGCAAGGTAACCGAAGCTGACTTGAAGGATGTGCGCGATGCTGTGGCCAACACCCCGGGCCTCAAGGCTATCTACGACCAAGCCCAACGCGAGTACAACATGTACAACCGCGACATGCTCCAGTTTGCTGTGGAGTCGGGAGCCATCTCTGCTGCAACACGCGAGAAGCTGATTCAGTCCGGCGACTACGTGCCTTACTACCGTGAGCGCAACGGCGGCGTTGATATGATGCTGGGTAGCCAGTCGATTGCCCGTATCGGCAACACCAAGGACCAGCCGTACTTGAAAGAGCTGACAGGCGGCGATGAGCCGATCCTTGACTTTATGACCAGTGCGGTGCAAAACACCAACATGCTGACCGACATGGCGCTGCGTAACTTGGCGACTAAGAACGCTGTGTTTGAGCTGCAAGAGATCGGCATGGCCACTATCGGCAAAGGGGACGGCGCTTCCGGCCCGAACGTGGTGCGGTTCAAAGATAAGGGCGAAGACAAGTTCGCTATGGTGCACACTGAGGATGTCGTCGTTGGCGGCAAGCGGTTCCCCACAGGCATCCCCGCTGATCTGGTGGTCAAGGGCATGGCAGGTATTCCGACACAGAACACCATTCTGACTAAGATGCTTGGCGGACCAGCACGGGCGTTGCGTAAAGCCGTGGTGCTCAACCCTCTGTATGCGGCCAAGCAGTTGTTCCGTGACTCGCTGGCTGCACCTTTGCTGTCGGGCGCTGACTTTGCACCTGTCTTTGGTGCTCTCAAGGAGATTGGTACTGTTGCAGGCAAGACACTTGAGCAGCGCGGTATTACTGGTGGGCAAGTGTTCACCGGCACGCAAGAGGATTTGGCAATGGTGCTGCGCGATATGGCGGCAAACAAGTCCGGTTGGGCGCAGGGCTTGGCTAAGCTGGAGTCCATGTCGATGGAAGCCGATGCGCTGACTCGCCGTGCACAGTACAACAGCTACATCAAGCAAGGCTTGTCCGAGATGGAGGCGACATACATGGCGCTGGAGTCCATGAACTTTGCCAAGCGTGGTGTGTCTCCAGCTATCCATACGCTGTCCACGATCATCCCGTTCTTTAACGCACAGATTCAGTCCATGAACGTGCTGTTCAAGGCTTTCTCAGGCAACATGCCGTTCAACGAAAAGCTCAAGATTCGGGAGAAGCTCTACCAGCGCGGCATGATGATCGCTGCCATGACCATGACGTACGCTGCCTTGATGCAAGACGACGAGGGCTACCAGAACGCTACGCCAGAACAGAAGTACGGCAACTGGTTCATCCATGTGCCGGGTGTCGAGGAAGCTGTGCGCATACCAATCCCGTTTGAAATTGGTTACATCTTCAAGGCTTTGCCTGAAGCAATCGTCAACATGATGATGAACCAAGACGGCGGTGAGGAAGCAGCCAAAGCGTTTAAACAAATCGCTCTGCAAATCATTCCCGGCGGTTCGTCCTACGGTATGCCACAGGCCATCAAGCCGCTATTGGAAGCAGGACTTGGCAAATCGTTCTACACAGGGCGGGACTTGGAGTCAGCGCACGAGCAGACCTTGGAGCCGGGCCAGCGCTTCCGTGATACTACGACCGATCTGGCTAAGATTGTGGGCAAAGCCATTAACGTGTCCCCCATCAAGATCGACTCGTTGATTCAAGGGTACTTCAGCTCGACAGGCTTGGCGTTGGTGGACTCGCTCAGCTTTGCCATTCCTACCGAGGCTGGCCCCCAAGGGGCAACCAAGCGTTTGTCAGAGATGCGTCTGGTCGGCGGTTTGTTCCAACCCAAGGATGCAAGCGGCATCATCAACGCTACATACGACAGGCTGCAAGAGGCTGCGCAGGTCAAGGCCACGTACCAAGACATGCTTGCCAAAGGACGGACCAACGAGGCGCAGCGCTATCTGCAAGAGAACTTAAACGCCTACGCCGAGTCGGGTCTGCAAACTAGCTTCAAGAGCTATATGCAGGGCATGATGAAGAGCGAGAACGCCATCAAGGCTTCGGACTTGCCACCGGATGAGAAGCGCCGGATTCTGGACGAGTACAAGCACCAGAAGATTGAGTTTGCAAAGTCCGTACGGGAGCAGTCCGATAGAACCAGACTCCAATGACGCCAGTATAGAGACCGGGCACGGCCCGGGCATCCAGTATCCGCTGTGATACCGCTTGTCTAAGCCCGGTCTCTTTGACCAGTTGTGTGTCGAGGCAGGGGACGAAGAACCCCTGCCCCCTTTCAGTCTTGCTCCACGGGAACCGGATTGATAATGCTTTCATCCACTTCCTCCACACGGCGGCGTATCTTCATAACCTGTACCCGCATCTGTGGGCCTTTGGTTTTCGCCATCATATCTTTCTTCATGTACTCCACCACGAACAAGTCCTCAAGCCCCCGCTTGAATGACGAGTACCCAAAACTCATCGAAGCGCAGTAAGCCTTGAGCAGTTGCTCCTCGATGTAGTAGTCGATGAACCCGTTGGTAAGCTCGTGCTCCACACGGCCCAAGACCTTGTTGCGCGTGATCGTTTGGTCGATCTGACTGCCGCTACCAAGCTCTGCCATCAGCCCACCAGAGCCGGGTTTGATAACCACGAAACTGCCGTAGTTGTCGCGGGTAAAGGAGTTGAGTACATCTTCTGCGGTACGGGCGCTGACCTTCATACTGACACGCATATTTTCCAAAGCCTTTTTAAAAGCAGCCAAGATTGGGCGCACAGGGATTTCGATAATGCCTGCGTCCTTGAGGATAACGATTGAAGCTACGACAGCGCCGATGCCTGCCATCCAGAAACGCTCATCGTTGGTAGCGTTGAACTCCTTGTACATCTTGCTCACGCAGGTGCGCACCAGCTCTGGAAAGGTAGCCACGTTGTTGGCTAGGTACTGCGCCATCACAAAGCCGCCGTGGCCATAGTTGTGCTGCAAAGACTTAACGATCTCAATCTCGTGCGGCTCCCATGACAACTCTTGGTCAAGGACAAACTCAATCAAGCGGCGCAGCTCACCCTCGGATGAGTGCTTACGCCCACCCGTCAGGTAGTCCACAACGTGCGTGTTCGATGACATCAAGCAGGTCGTCATCCATGTGGACAAGTTCAAGCGCTCTTTGTTGGAGCCGGACTCCATACGCTCCTTGCCCCGGCCTTCTGTCATGTCCAGTAGGAACTCAGGAAGCCACTCAAAGTCGGTGCGGTTCTTGGATGTGATCTCGTCCGTGATAAGCGGGTGGCTGTTCAGTAAGCCAAGGCGCTGCTGCATGGCAACAGGGGATGTGCTTTTGCCTGTACGGTAGTGCGTGGGGTGGCCCCAGAACGATGCGGCTGCTTCCAGTGAGAGCGTCTTGCCTGTGCCTGACTCGGTGCTGGCGCAGTGATACGTCAAGCCATAGATACCTGTAAAGCGCATCAGCGGAGCTGAGATACCTGCCAGCATGATCGCCAAGTGGTTCCACATCTTGCGCTGAATGAGCATTTGTGGAAATGCTTTCCATGCCTCCATCGTTCCGCGTGGCTCGGTGTTGACGGTGATGTTCTCAAGCCCGGGCATGGGCACCTTGACGGGGGGTGCGTCCTTACTGAAGATGCGCCCTGCAAACACGTACGTATCATCGGACTGCCATCCGTAGCTGGCGGGGACTGTAACCGCTGGTTTGTTGGTACTGGACTCTTCCACGCAAGCACGTACATATTCAAACAGGTTCTTGTCATTGCCGGAACCAAATGCGGCCACGATGTTCTGACTTGCCAGCGCCTTGACGGTCTCGTCCTTGCTGACCACTGCCTTTTGCGGCATGGTGACGTTTACAGCGCCCCCCGGCTTGAGCGCCAGCATGTGCACCGTGTGCTCGTTGTTGCTGTTGAGGATGTCCACCACGAACAACTCGTAGGGCAGTAGCATGACTTGCTTCTTGGACTTGCCGCCTTCTTCGTCCTCGACCATGCGCTCCATGAAGATGCCGCCGTTCGTGCCGTACGCATAACCCCGGGGAGGTTGGGGGCGAAAAACCTTGACAAGTTCCTTGGGTGCGGCGTAGCCCTCGCTTTGCACCTCGACTTCAATCTCCTTCTCGCTGGTGTCCAAGTCGATTTCACGGCCAAGGATAAGCGGGTTGGTAACCTTGCCCCAGTTCGGGCAGCTCTGGCAGATACCGGGGTTCTCGCTGTCCATCTTGGCGCATGCGTACGGGCCTTTGATGTCGCGCAGCTTTTGGTTCATGCGGTCGCCGTCATACGGGTGCATCTTGCTCAGCCAGATGGATGCCTTCTCCCCATCCGCGCACACCTTTGTCCATGACAGCAGGCCGCGCCATATCGGCTCCATGCCCTCGTCTTGTGCGTTCTCTGTGTAGTTCTTCAGTTGGGCGCAACCTGTACCCGCCTTGGTGGCCATCCAGATTTTCTTGAACGCTGTCGTGCTGTTCTCAAACAACTTGACAGTCGAGGCGTTGGGCGCTGTCGTCGGCCTTACTCCGGGCAGCTCCAGCTTGGATACAGTTTCGGCAGGCTCATATATTGAGCCTGTCAGCTTGTCCCGCATCAGAGTAGCAAACGCATCGAAGTCGAACGTGTCGCCCTCACTCAGTATGCGCACGGCACGCGGCGTTGGGTACTTCTTCTTGAAGTTGGTTGTACCCGGCACACGCAGGACTCGCGCGGCATCGGCTGTCACGGTCATGTCGATCGCCATCTCCTCTTGCTTGCACAGGCGTTTGAAGTTCTCCGCCACGGGCTTCCATGTCTCTACTGCCACAGCCTCAGTCAAGGGCCAGTAACAATGCAGACCGCCACCAGAAGCAACGATCCAAGGTGTGCCTAGCGCACTAAGACCTGTCTTTTCCATGAACGAACTGAGCGCTTGCGCGGCATCCTTTTTGGATGCGTAGCCGTCCATATCAATGAACATGGACTTGACGTATTGCGCGTTGGCAGCAGTGCGGTTGTTCTCCACGCCAAAGGTAGAGAGCGCAAAATAAACATCATTCTTCTTGGCAAGCCAGCGTGCAACTGGTGCCTGTGTCTCTTCGAGTGTGTCCACAAACACATGCTCTTTTTTCGCTGTGAACTCTGCCACACAGTATCTCCCATATTGCGGAGACGGCAGAACAGCCGCTAAGAAATCAAGCGGTTCCATTACGATCCTTGGGTTTAGTTTTGCAGGAACAGGTCGCGTTGTTTGGGGTCGTGCGCAGGGTGTTCGTGTTCAGGGGCCAGCACGGTGATGCGGCGCAGCAGCTCAAGCTGCCAGTCTTTTGGTAAGCCGTCTTCGTCTGCAATGAAGTCCGCGCAGAAGCGGATCAGTTCCTGTGTGCTCAAGGTTCGAGGTTGTATTCTTGACATAGCGTGCTCCATGCATGTGTTTTATTTTTGGAATGCTGCAAGATGCGCAGCATGTTCTCGACGCGTAATTGGTAGGCGACAAAGACTTCAGTGCCAGTGAACCAGTTGTATACGGTCTGCCGTGATACGCCCAGTGCTTTAGCCAGCTTTGCCGCAGGTAAATCGTAGTGGATAGCCCACCGCCCAAGCTGGTTGCCCAGAGACTTGGGGGTGTTCATCACATCGTCAATAACTTTTTGTGAGTAGGCCATAGGAAGAGGGGCCGAAGCCCCTTGTTAATTACTCGTCGTCCCAATCGGACACGATGTCAGCCAGCTTGGATTTCTTTGCTGGTACGGCGGTGGGCTTGGCAGCAGCAGCCTTGCGCACTTCTGGCTCTTCGGCTTCTTCCTCAACGACTGGCTCAGTCTTGGCCTTGGACTTCTTGCTTGGGGTGGTGGCGGTGGCCAACACTTCGGCTTCTTCTTCGTCCTCAACGGCAGGCTTGGGCGCAGGGCGCTTGCCTTCAATAGCCAAAGGAGCCGGGGCAGCAACGCCGTCCATTGCCGCAGGGGTAGCCGATACTGCCTTGGCGGCATCGTCCGAGGTGGACTGCTCTTGCGCTGCGGTGTACTCGTCATCAGTCAACCAGCGTGCTGCTTCAAACACCAGCTTGGGCGACTCGGCCTTGGTGTCGAATTTCATGCGGGTCACGATGGTGTCGAGGTTGACCGGGGGGGTCTGCGCGGCCATATAACGAGCGTACGCTTGCAGTGGGCGCTTGCCACCTTCTTCCTTGCCGAAGATGGACGTAGCTGGCAGGGTGACCTGCAACACATCGCCTTCAGGGTTATTAGCCAAGACCACAGCAAGGCGCTGTTGGTAGCGGCAAGCACGGCTGTTGCCTGTACCCGAGCCAGCGATGTTCTGTGGGCACTGAGCGCAGCTTGATGCTTGCTTGTCCTTCACGCCAACGTCAGGCTTCTCGCCATCAGCCGATGTGCAGTTAGGGGCGGCAGCGGCAGCGTCCTTGTCGTAGGAGCCAGCGTAGAAAATACGGCTGACCTTGGGCGCGGCCTTGACGATGATGACATCCAAGAAGCGCTCATCAATGGCTGCGACTTCTTTGCCAGCAGACATCAAGCGGAACACGCCACCTTTGATGGATACGCGCTTGATACCGGATGGGCCAGCGCCGCCAGTCAAGGCCAAGGTAGTTGCGGACAGCTCAGCATTGCGTGCAAAAGCTGGGACTTGGGAGGGGTTGAAAATAGATACGTTGCTCATGATTTTCTTAAGATGGTTTACGGACAGAGATGTCGTACTCGGACGACGAGTTGAGACCCGGAGGCATGCTGCCGGGGTTTTCTTCCAAGAACTGCGCCATGTTGGTCTGTGCGATACGCTTCTCCAGCAGCTCAAGAGCTTCATTGGCCAGCACGAATTTTTTGAACTCATCCCAGTCTTGTGTGGAGTAACGCGTCTTCACAGACAACACAACCGTGCCCTCTGGAGTTCGTACAGACGTGACGCCCAGCGCCTTCATCTGGTCTTTCATTGCGTTCTTGATCTCGTCTTGCTGCGCCTTGAGCGTCTCCACTTGCGTGTCGTACTCTTGGGTCAGCTCAGCGATCTTGCCACGCAGCTTGCGGTAAATTTTTGCCAGTTTATCCAGCGGTACTAACTCTTCACTCATTTGCTTCTCCTGTTATTGATGTCTAAGGTTGGACAGTGTACACGGGTTTTTTGGGCTTTGTAAACTCCTTTTTAAGATTTAATTTCAGTGTCGAACATTTGGGTAAGCAGGTGGTTATCACTAACTTTCCCGGCCAAGGCGGTGAACATCCGCTTCTCGATGGGGCTACCCTCGATGTGGATGACCGTCACCTTATCTGCTGTCTGCCCCTTGCGGTCAGCCCGTGCGCAGCACTGGATGTACTGCTCCACACTCATCAACGGCCCATAGAACACCACCGTATCGGCAGCAGTCAGCGTGATGCCGTGAGCAGAAGCCGCAGGCTGCATGACCAGCACCCGAGGGTTGGCATCGTTTTGGAACCTGTTGATCGTTTGCCCCCGCTTGCTTGGAGAGATGTCGCCGTGGATACACTCGTTGACAATCCCTTTCTTGGTCAGATATTGACTGATCGTGTCGATGGTGCTACGAAACAGCGCAAAGATAATGACCTTGCGGTCTGTCTCATCCAGTATTTCTTCGAGCACCGCCAAGCGAGGCGCGGAGTCAAATGTCACAACCTCGTGGTCGTCTGTGTACGCTGCGCCGCAACTGATCTGCAGGAGCTTGCTCAAGCCAGCAGCGGCATTGACCGCCGTGATGGTCTCTCCGGCAGCTTGCACAATCATCCGGTCTTTGAGCAACTCGTAGTACTTCTTTTGCTGTGGGGTCAGCGGCACTTGGCGAGTCACGGTCAGCACGGGCGGCAGGTCAAGGCATTGGTCTTTGGTGAACCGGATCGCTGGCTGCAAGGCTTCGTGTACTCTGTCCTTGGCATCAATCTTTGCGGCCCACTTGAACATCGTCACCTTGTTCATTACTTGATCGCGCCATGCTGTAAAGAACTTGGGCACACCATCGGGGTTGACCAGCTTAGCCAGCCCATACGCATCCACAGGGGACTGTGAGGCCGGGGTGCCCGTCATCATCCACAGGTAGGTGTTGGGTGTCAGGATCGAGTTGAGCGCCTTCCAGCGTTTGGTGGTGGGCGTCTTGTAGGCGTTGCAATTGTGGACTAGCCAGTGATCCCCAACAAAGTAATTAGGTGTTCCTTCAACTTCAAGGTTGTAAACAGCTTCTCCGTCTGAGCATTCGATATACGCAACACTTGCCACCCAAGCATCCCCAGTTTGGATTCCTTCTTGCGGTCTTGTTGCTGGCGCGTCAATGCCGTATGACTGCGCCCGTCCACTTCCAGACCTATCTTGAGGTGCGGCCATGCGAAGTCTAGTTTGTAGTTCGTAGGAAAGCCTCGCTGCCTCTTGCCCAACGCTACCGGGTAGTTCCATACCCAACCCACAGGTAAGCCCTCGGAAATCAATTGTTCCATTGGGGTCATCCCCGTACCGTTGCCGCCCCGCACCTTGGGTTTGTGACCCATCGCCTTTGCTGCCGCTGACAACTTCGCTCGGTGCTCCGCTGTTTTTGGTGCCAACGATTTGCCCCGTTGCTCTGGCGGCATGTTGCAGAAGTAACTTTTGTTGGGGTTCGCTAAGTGCCACCTCTTCCGTGCGCAAGATTTCGAGCAGGTCAGCCCAAGGGGTTGGTTGTTCGCCATACCCCAGAGCACCCGGGAACGCTCGCGGGGAAATTCCTGCCCGCAAGCAAGACAACTCAGCACCAGATATGAGCCTTCGTCCCGCAAGATTTTTGGCACAGACCCACCCTGCATCGGTAAAGAAAGGGTGCTCCGGGGTACATCTAATTGTTTTTCCATTTCCAAGTTTGACCTCTACAAGTTGGTGAGTTGTATTGCGTACAAGTTTGTTTATACGCATTACTCCGTCAGATGTCAACACCTTGTCACCTGCTTCGAGTTGCTCAATAGGGCGTCTTCCCAAAGGCGTCGCCACCAGTGTGCCCGCCACGAAGCACTCATCCACGATCACCAGATCAAACCGACCATCAGCCTTGACTTCTTCTGCGATGAGGTTAAGCCCCTCGTAGTTGGTGATGACGATCTCGTAGTCGTGCTGAATCATCTCGATGCGCCGAGCAGCTTGCGGATGGTGGGCGATGACGGCAGACCTGTGGATGATGCTGCTGTTGATGTCTCCCATCCATGCGCTGTGCATGATTGACAGTGGGCACAGGACCAGAACACGCCTGACCTTGCCGAGCTTCATCAAGTAGTCCGCTGCCCATAAAGCGGCAAGTGTCTTGCCTGTGCCCGGCTCGCTGAACACAAATGCTCTGCGGTACATGGTAAGGAACGCACCTGTCTCAACCTGATGCGCCATAGGTATGTACCTGCCCGGCCAGTTGTAGCGCCGTGTGATTGGCGAGGGGACGTTCTTCACCCCCA
>Ga0136641_1000615_pt1 | contig 15219 bp, 19 predicted proteins | sample EliLak1302023Y_FD_115312 | JGI IMG/M metagenome (GOLD analysis project Ga0136641, IMG submission 115312) | Freshwater microbial communities from Elizabeth Lake, Yosemite National Park, California, USA - 13020-23Y | ecosystem: Environmental > Aquatic > Freshwater > Lake ...
GATGAAGTGCAAGACTGGAAAGTGTGCCACTGCGTAATGCCACTGCGTAATGCCACTGCGTAATGCCACTGCGTAATGCCACTGCGTAATGCCACTGCGTAATGCCACTGCGTAAATATTTATAAACTCGTCTAAATACAATTCCTTATTTCAACTAAGATAAAAACATCTGAATAAATATATATATATCAGAATAATGTATTCATTAATGCCCCTCTATCTTGCGGCTCTTTTCTTCGTTTTAACTCCCGGCGTCCTCGTCTCCCTCCCATCTGGTGGTAAGAAGATGACCGTTGCGCTCGTCCACGCAGTGATATTTGCGATTGTCTATCAGCTAACACATAATATGGTAAAGAATTCGCTCAATGAGGGCTTCCGCGGCTACAACGCAGGCTATGACCCCAACAATCTCGCGGACGGTAAATCCTGCTCTGATAATAACCAATGTATTAGTAAGAAATGCAAACGTGGTACTTGCAAATCTTAAGTCATCTAAATACAAGTCCCCTATATCCACCAAGATGGGTGATAGTTCTAGCAAATACCGAGCGCTCAGCACCGTTTTCAGCGGCAGTGACAGCTCGACCAAAGACCAAGCACTCGGCGGCGGTGAAACAGGAGGTCTCCCAATACGCATACATACACTTTTCCAGCTCATGATGAAAAATCCAAACGCCCTCTCACATATGATTCTAGTGGGCCCCCCGGGCTCGGGTAAGACCACATCAGCCCGAACCTTCGTAGAACGACTCCATGGACAGGGCGGTTTCTCATCCTTCTTCGGACGCGCGCTTTTCTTGAATAGCAGTGACGAGCGCGGTCTAGAGGCTGTAAGAAGTCGCGTATTCCCCTTCGTCCGTTCGTCTCTACACTCTATTCTTCAGAGTGGCAAGAGCACCCTCGGTTATACGCCGCCCAAAGTTATCATTTTCGACGAGGCCGAGACGCTCACTGACCAGGCCCAAATAGCCCTCCGTCCTCTCCTAGATACGCCCCCCCAGGATGTTCTTCTCATCTTTCTCTGTAACTCGGTCTCCCGAATTCATTCGTCCATTCTTCACAAGTTCCTCACAGTCCAGCTGGAGGCTCCCTCTGCAATCGAGTTCACGAAGCGCCTGGAAAAGATAGAGTTGTCGTGCACGACCACCACCGGTATTGACATCCTCTACCGCCGCGGCGATATCCGCTACTTCCTTCTTCATCCCACAAAGCACGACGAGTGTGCGAGGCTCTGGACCTCTATTTTCACAGTGCCATCTTATGAGCTGACAAAACACATAGATGGGCTTCTTCAGACCTGGATTTTTCCAGAACTGGCCATGTTCTTCCTTGTGATCACGAAAGAGCTCCAACTCTTGACGCCCGCCGCCCTTTATGAAATGTTGCGAATCACAGACGGAGACTTCTTACGCCTCTGTCCTCCTGAGATGCGGACAAAACTCTTAGCAAACTGGATTGAGATGAACCTCCACCTAAAACTTGACGAACCAATTCGCCAAGGTTAAAGAAAGAAATGGATCCGACTAAGCTAACGTTCACTCCTCTGCGCATCTCCACGCTAGTCACGACGGGACACTTGGGAACTACCATCAATCTCAAGGGGCTATTCGAGCAGTTGGGACCATGCAAGCTTCTTCTTCCAATTGGCTATCCTGCAGAGGGAATTCTGAAGATGGAGTGTAAGGACAGGGTGATTGGATACGCATCCCGCGACGTTCTCACAAAGCGGCGCGTCAGTGATAAGACCTTCTTCAATCAGTCCACTCTCGTGATTCGCAAGAAGCGGAATGATGCGCCTGGATTCAAGGAGGTCAACATGAAGCTGTTTGAGAACGGCGGATTTCAGATGACAGGAGTTACGAGCGAGGAGTTCAGCCGCTCCGTGGTAATTTGGCTCATTGAGTTTCTGAAGCAGTGTCCTACCCCTATTTCCGACAAGCCGCTAACCATTGCGAAGTTCGCTATCCAGCTTCTCAACAGTGATTACAAGATGAATACGCTGGCGAAGCGGGACGAGCTCCATCGCCTTCTGACGTCGAAGTATCGTCTGTTCAGCACGCTCGAGACGACGATTTACCAGGGTGTGAATACGAAGTATTATTACAATGAGGAGGCGCCGATGGATACGGAGCTCTGGGGAATCTGCCAGTGCCCGAGGCCGTGCACAGGTCAGGGCGACGGCAAGACAATCGGGAATTGCAAGCGAGTAACGATCTCTGTGTTTCAGACGGGAAGTATTATCATTACGGGCGCCCGAAACACGCAGCAGTTGGACGAGGCGTATGAGTTCATCAATGTGATTCTACGGAAGCACGCCGCGGAGGTTCTGAAGCCGTTACCACTAATACCTCAGCCTCTGGCCGCTGCGACTTAGCCGCTACTGCGACTTGGCCGCTACTGCGACTTGGCCGCTACTGCGGAAAAAAGCCAATAGGTTTTCCCCGGAATACGTCAGACTTTGAGATGTCGGCTCCCTCTACGAATGCACCCGCTACCCCTGCTACTGCCACGGCCACGGCTACCACCGTGGTTCCCATAGCCCCTATTCTCCCGTCGCCGCAGACGCTTGTCCAGGCCGCCAAGCTCGCTATCCAGCTTGACCGCGCCATCCAGCTGGATTACTACGTGGACACTGCCACCAACAAGGCCTTCCTCGGCGAGGATGACGAGGCCAAGGAGAAGATGCTCGTGAAGAGCGGTGACGAGTTTACCAGCCTCATCCAGAAGATTTACAAGGTCGGTGATGACTTCATCATCCTCACCGAGAACAGCATCTACGTCGTGTCTGGCAAGATCCAGAAGCGCCGCATCAAGTCGCCACAGATGCGCAATGGTGGTGAGATTTAAACACGTTAAATAGAAAGCTTATGCCAAGACTTTTTGTTTATCGTATAGTCACAGATTCTGGCGCAGCTCCGCACGTCTCAGAAGGTCATCTGACGCTCACCATCTGTAAACCGAAAATTCGGAAGTCCGCCAAAGATGGAGACTATGTGCTCGCTCTTGTGGCACAGTCAAACAATGCTATGAAAACTCTCAAAAAGAGCAAGGCAGTCTCTAACAATGACAAGCACTTCTTAGCTGCCTATCTTTTTCGGGTAGGCGAGGTGGTTCCTCTAGAGAGATATGATGAGTGGTGTGCTGCGCATGCTCCCAGCAAACTCTGCACTGCCGAGCATTTTGAGGGGAATGCACAGTATAATAAGACTCTCAAGTGGAGACCCGGTCCTCATGGACCCGGCGAACGGAATCGCAATCTGAGTGGATGTAATTCAATCACGTCTACACATTTTGCTGCGTGGAAATCAACAGCGCCACATCGTCTTACGGAGGAGGAACTCGCGGGCCTGGGTCTTACGGAAGAGGAGGTCTCTAAGATTGGGATTGGCCACAAAATTGTAGACATGCCGAATACGGAGATGGCTGATCATCTCATTGCCTCGAAGAAGAGCCCTCCTAGAAACAATAAAAACAAGACTGCAAAGAATAATGGACCAAGAGGGGCGGGTGCTGGACCAGGTGCCCCTGAACCACCAAAAGGAAGAGAAGGATATACTATCTTCTAAATAGATGAGCTTGATATACATAACATTCGCCATTTTTTTCATATCAACGCTCCCCCAGCTACAACAGACAATTCAAACAGGTGAAACACGTGATTTGAATTGGCTAAATTTAGTTCTGAATGTCCTCGGAAATGCTCTTCTTGGACTACACGGATATCTACAGGGTGATAAGGGCGTAGCACTCCTTGGAGGTTACTTTGTAATATACATGTCTACTCTACTGTATTACAAGAGCAAGGAAAATCGCCAATAAGATAATAAATAAGCCGTCATTCCACATATGCTCTTTTGTGAGTCTACCGTTTTCAATCATATGGATAGCACCTCCGAGACCCGTAGCGAGTAGCGCAAATAGAACAAGAATCCACAGAAGAGAGCGACCCATTTTATTTACCATATAAACTGAAAATTAAGGAAGCTAATTGAGCTTCCTTAATTTTAAGATTTATCGGTTAATCTGTCGTAGGACATAAAAATTAAGGAAGTTTTAACTTCCTTAATTTTTAGTCACGACGGTAGACGCAGGAATTAACGCGCGTTCACACAGAATATACGTAAACATGGCATCCACGACGACAATGGAGAGAACCATGGCCTGTGTTAAGAGTGCCGCATACAGTTCATAACCACCTTTCTTTGCCATCGTCAGAGTAAAGAGCATAAGACCCACAATCAGTGCCGCGGCGATTACGCGAGCCCAAAACAAAATGTAAAAAAAGTCACACACTGTGCGGCTCGCTACGGGCTTCATCCAAGTCGGTTCCATTTCTTCTTATGACAAAGAAAAAATAGAATCTCCTATCAGAAAAATGGTTATGCGTAAGAATCGCAGCACTCGTCGCAACAGTCGCCGCAACAATCGTCGCAACATGTATGGTGGTGCCTACACCCTCTCCCCGATGGAGCTGACGGACAACAGCATGCTGAGCGCCAGCAAGATGTCGGGTGCCCAGGGCATTGACTTCCTCGGCAAGCACGCCGCCCAGCACGGCGGCGGTGGCCTGATGGGTGCCCCTGTGGGCGACACTGGCATGCTGGATTCCTCTCTCCGCGCCGCCGCGCGTATGGGGCCGCTTGATGCTTCCTACCAGGCTGTCGTTGGCATGAAGGACCAGTCCGGCGGTAAGCGCAGACGCGCTAGTCGCCACAACCGCCGTGCGAATACCCACCGCAACCGCCGTTCTAGTCGCCGTAGCTGTCGCCGTTCGACGCGTCGCAATCGTCGCCAGAGCGGCGGCATGGCCCCGCTCGGCTTCATGGAGACGAGCGCGCCTGGCACTCTGCTGTCCGGTAGCCAGGCGGCTGCCGCGAATAGCACAATGAACAGGGAGTGGGCCCTCGCCGCGAACCCCAGTTCCTTCGCCCCGAAGCTCACTGGCTTTTAAGGTTAAGCAAAAATTGCCTTTAACATCACCGACTGAGACGTAAGCTTCTCCCGCTCAACATCGTTTACGACAACACGAATATGACATAAGAGATTGCCATGTCCGCCCTCAGGGCGACGCGGCATTCCCTTTCCATCCACTACATGAGTCGTCCCAGACATCAGACCAGGCGGCAGATCCACAACAAGGCCATCGGGATATCCAGGGTGACCATTGACCTTCTTCTGGCACCCGAGCAAGCACTCCGCAAGCGTCAGCTGGAAATCCACATGAAGCGTTGTGCCGTCGCGTTTGAGGTCACTCGTTTCATCCGCCTCCGTCAGAATAATATGAACATCGCCCGCCTCCACGAACTCGTGATTATCGCTGCACTCCCTCTCAAAGATGAGCATCTCCCGCACCTTCATTCCAGGCTCAACCCGTATCGTCAACACCTTCTCATGCGTAGTAAACTTGCGCCCCTTGCACGTCCCGCATGCGACGCCAGGCTGCTTCCCCTCCCCGCCGCACTGGGCACACGGGCCGCGCTGAACCGCTTGCATTCCTGGAGCAATCATCATTACATGCTCAACAAATCCACGACCCTGGCAGCCTCCACATGAAACAAACGTCTTACATCCGTCTCCCTTGCAGCCATCGCAGAACTTCTGACGCTCAAACTGAATCTGAATCATGCGACCGCTGTAAAAGTCACCGAGTGTAAGAGGGATTTCGTGGACCTTCGGAGGCGCCTTCGCCCGCCGAACACGAGGTCCATTGGGCTGGCCGCCGCCAGGACCGCCTTGGCCGAACATTCCGAAAATACTTCCAAAGTCGAACGGGAAACCGCCACCCCCACCTCCAAACGGGTTGCCGCCAAAAGGGTTACCACCCCCCTCAGGAGGCCCACCACTCTCGCCCTCCACGTTACCGGTCATATCATACACCTGCCGCTTTCTGTCGTCGGCAAGAACGTCGTGGGCCCGAGAAATTGCCTTAAAATCATCCTCATTACCCCCCTTATCCGGATGATGCTTCATTGATAGACGCTTGTATGAACGACGAACCTCCTCCTTATCAGCCCCGCGCTCAAGGCCGAGAACCCTGTAGAGATTCTTCTCTGCGCTAGGTGCCGACATCTATGCTTTCTAGAAAAATATGTTTAGACCCGCAAACATTTCAAACGGGCACTACCATATAAATCTTAAAATTAAGGAAGCTCATTGAGCTTCCTTAATTTTAAGATTTATCGGTTAATCTGTCGTAGGACATAAAAATTAAGGAAGTTTTAACTTCCTTAATTTTTAGTCACGACGGTAAGCAAAGAGCGCCTTCGGCATTTTGCGCTTGAATTTTGTTTAGAAAAGTTTGCGGGACGTCGTCAAACGGACATTTAAAATGTCCGTTAGTCTAAGTTACGAGGTTAAAAATTGAAACCGCACCCCTACCAAGACTTACAAGCAAGTATGACATCCCTCCGCAATGAGTTTGATGTTCTTAAGACATGTCTGCCACTGGAGCGTAACATTACAAAGTATCTCTGTGTAAAAACGAAAGTCAATAACTACGATGACCTCGAGTTCCGAATGGAGGGTGATCTGGAAAAGACTGTCCGCAAATTCGCCCATTCTGGTTGGACGGATATGCGCCCCCTCGTGGTTGGTATCAAATGCTATACAAACACGGGTGCTGCCGTCTTTGTAAATCATGGAAATAGGGATCGCCTCTCACCCAAACTGATTGATTCGTTTGATGTGCTCAATGATACATGGTATACATTCAAGTATCCTCTTCTTGCCAATTATCACACGGACACGCGGATTCTTCTAAGCGAAGGCATCACAGCCTTTACTCTTGCCATCTTGGATGCCTCTTCATACCTGCGAGATAGCGCCAGGAGCAACTCACTTCCCCCAGGATATGCTTCCTTTGACACGACACTCTATGGTTCTTTCAATAAGGCCCTCGTTTACTCGGATGAGAAGGGCACTCTTATTAATCCGTCGGGTGCTGATATTAAGGACACATATGTCATCCCACCAATATAAAATTGAAGAGGTGTCGGCTTAACTACTCGTAACAACACAATGGCATTTGATAACATTTTACAGAACGTAACAATCCCTATGGAGTTTACATACCTCGGTATCGGTTCGGCCCCACACGCCACGTCCATCGATGAATTTGACGATGTCTGGGATCAGCTTGTGCCAGTCTTTGTTAGAGATCAGGCCGCAAAAACCAGACGAATCATTCACTTTGACCCGACCTTCTCCCATTCTATTGAGTTTGTGAAAACATATTTCGCGACCAAATATCCTGAACTTACATATTCTAAAAGTGAATTCTATCACCTCTGGAGCTCCCCCCGCTTGGAGATTCTTGTTGTGGAGAACCCCCTGCAGTATAAGAACAAGTTCTACGAAAGCGATGCCGATGACGAGTGGTTTCTTCAGGCCCTGTGCGCATGCGTTCTTAGACAGAACGCGCGCCTCGTGGTCCAGGATTTCAGCGGCCGCGATCTTGCAGATGTCTTCAAGCGGGTGTATGAGAACTCTTCTAACAAGAACTTGTTTAAGAAGAAAGTCCTCTTTGATATGACATATGGTCACGCCTCGTGCTCAACAGACCTGGTAAAGAACAGCCCAATCTACGATGCTAGCGGTAATTTTATGAACTTCCTTCTGTATACGCCCAGTGAAGTCAAGGCGTCCATCGGAAAAAACGCGCGGCTAGATAAGCTTATCAAGGAGTATTATATGAAGAAGTTCCGAGAGATAATGAATCTCCACCATGTGAACTATAGGCGTCGCACAAAGGGGGAGGGGTGTATGTATAGATGCGAGTTTTACGATGACACCTCAACGCCCCAGCTAATCATGGGCTATCTCCAAAGCGAACTCACAGATATCTTCCTTATTCTCAAGGACCTCGGCCTCTTCACCGCGGACAAGGAGGACGAGTTTCGTTATCTGATGAAATACTATGACCAGGTTAATATGTATGATTGGGGCACTGCGGTTAACAGGCTTATCTAGAGGGTCTAAGAGCTCCCCACAATAAAACCCCAGAATGGACCCGGGTCTCATTGGGCAAGAAGAGAGTCTTCGTATTTTGAATGAAACACTCAAAGATCCGCCCCACCTCTTTTTTACAGGTGGTTATGGCTGTGGAAAAACAACCATAATGAAGGCGTTCTTAAAAGCATATTATGACCAGTTTAGCATTAAGAGCCCTGGCCCCGAGTGGATTCTCAATCTTTCGTCGGACCAGGATCGCGGAATCCACTGTGTTCGCCAATCCGTTGCTGAATTTGTTCGCCATGCCCCTGCAAAGGAGGGTATCTATCGCTGGATTCTCTGCGATGATTCAGACTCACTCCCTATGATTTCTCAACAGGCCCTCCGCCGCCCTATGGAGACGCATAATCATATTACTCGCTTCATCTTCTGCTCGCGCCATTCTGGCGATCTCATCCCCCCGCTGAAATCACGCTGTCTTCACATAGAGTTGGAGACAATTTCACCTTTTGAACTCTTCAACCACTTCATAGAAATAACAGGGCAGACTCATATACAGCTCTCCCCATCTGCAAACCTTATATTTTTAAGCCTGTCCCAGACGCCGACCGAAATGAAACGCATGATTATCCTCTTAGGAACGAAATACCCCGAAGCGACTCTGATTACAACTGAGCAAATTCTCGAAATTTTTGGTTCCCCAAGCTTCTCTCTCTGTGTGTCTCTTCTTCACAGTTATCTCAGAGATGATATACACAAATCTATTCAAACCTTCTTCAAAATCTGGAAGACCGGCATCAGCTATGAAGACTTCCTGAACGAGATGAATATTACGCTCCGACAAATCGGCCAGCTTTCGCCCCAAAAAAGCCAGCGTCTTCACGAACTAATTCTGAAAGGATGGATGTATTTTGCACAGGGAAAAACACACTCTCTTGACATGCTTCGTTTACTTTTCCAGGAGAACTAATTATAATAAGATAGGGATGGCGGATACCAAGAGACTTTTTAGAAAGATTCCCCCAGAGGAGCTTGTAAACGAGATTCTTGAACACCTCAAATTGCATGGTCTTCAAGAACGGCGGTGGTTTACACGGGATGAGCTCTGTCTAGAGAGTGTTGATGAGTGGCTGCCCATTCTTGAACCATATTATATACCCTGTAAAGCCAAGCGATTCCTCTCCAATATGACGCATGCGAGGCTAACAACCATTATTCGGCACATTCTACACCCTCTTGGATATGACCTACGTACTCAAGAGCGCATGTATAAAGCGCAAAAAACAACAATGTATCAAATATACACAAGAAACGAGACGCATATTGATATAAGCGCAAACGAGATGCTTGTAGAATTTTTATAATTTTATCTTTTCAGCTTTGATTTTCTTTAAGGTTCTATTGAGAAGCTTAACAAGATTGAGCTTTCTAAAGCGCTTTGTTGGGACGAGCTTCTTCTTGGCACTTGTTCTCTTGTGCTTATATTTGCGCATGCGCTTAGAAGCAAATCGTATACGCGGCACGGGTGAATTTAATTCAACAGGTGTTGTGCTGTGATACGAAAGCGGACTCACCATGTGAATTTGTGGACTTCCAAATTTTACGAAAGGATTCGGCGGCGACACATCTTCAGCTCTTATACCAATAAAATTGGAAGGATCGCGCCTATCCCTATTTTCCATTATGGCTCTATGATGAGTTGCCAGTTGAAGGCGAGCCTCCTCGCTACCTCCAGAATTAGAACGCACGGCTTCCTCCGCATCAGCATGAGCGACAAGCTCAGCCCCGATCGCCACTTGTTCAGCCTCATATTGTCTTTGACGCCGAGTATTTTCAGGGACACGAATTTGAAGGCCCGAGCCAGACATATTAATTAGTGAATAGATATTTTGAACATATCAGTGATAACTAAATCACTCTGCATAATCTGCTCTTCGCTCATCCGGGTAAACCAGCCAAAGTTGCGCGAACGTTCCAGCTCAGGCCAAGGAATAGGAACATATGTAGACTGTTTTTGTATATCAAACGGTAAGACGCCTTGCTGACCCGCCGAGAGGAGGTCCTCAAGCTGTATCCTCTTACCGTTTGGTTTCCGCGAGATCTCCTCGTGCGGCCGATACTCAACATCCTTACCGAACTCGCCTGCTAGCTGACGAGCATCCCATTTCTCGTCGCCGCGGAAGTTTAATCCACCCAGCTGCGTATCCAGGCGCTTCCGCGTCATTGCTTCCCACTTTACGAACAGCGGGTGCTCGGGTTTCGGCGACCATACACATCGGAGACCGGGCGCAGGAGTTCCCGCCGGTCCACTAAATGTCTCTCCCAGATCGGTGCCGAAGAAAACGACCTTGTCACTCGGCATCTGGTCAAACGGCTTGATGGCCACAGACGACGCGCTCAACCAGAGGCCACCCTCCTTCTTCAGAATGGAAGCACGTATCCAGGCAAGCTCCGCCTCGCCCACGCTCGCCAGCGGATTCTGGAGGGGTGTCGGCAGGGCCTTCCAGCCACCCAAGCGGAGCGCCACATCCGAGAGGCCATTGATTACTTCTACGCGGTATTTCAGCTTGTTCTGAACTACAATTGTCTGATAGCAAAGATTCAGAAAGGGCACATTCATAGCGCGCGACGAGCGGCCCATGAAATCCATCCATGAGCGACTATTCACATCGCTCGGATTGAGATACAGCCAGATAACGGGAAGACCCATGCCCCTCTCTAGAAGCTTAGTATCGCGGAAAGGATTCTGTTCAATTGTTGTGGAGGCCGTAACGGTTGCCACTAAAACTGCAATCGTCATGACAAGCCCTACAGTTATAAGTACTCCCTTGTTCATATCTACCATACGGGGGATTTTATTGGTTACTGATGACGAGCCGCTTCATCCTCTGGAAATATTCATCCGCAAACATTCCCTCTTGTGCGACTCGGAGTTGCCGTTGACGCTCTCTCTCCGCCGCCTGCCGCTCAGACTCCGCTTGTAGACCCGCCTCATGGTCAGTTAGAGGCTCGGGAGCCTTGTCGCGGCTCGCCTGATACCTCTTCAAATCGCGCGCCTCAACCCGAACATTGGAAACCTGTTGAGAAATCGTATTTTCCTGGGTATATGCCTGCTTCAGGTCTGTGTATTTCAGATTCGCATTCGCGGCGGCAGTATAGCTCTCGGACTTTCCACGACCAATCTCTACACCCGAGTTCGGCGCAAGCATCATAGCCTGTGGAGACAGGTTCATGAGTTGCGTCTGAGGTTGTGCCGACGCCTTCGCTTGTTCTTCAAACATCTTATTGAAGACGTCGCGATTGAATTTGCCGCCGAACTTCTGACCTGACGCGGCCACCTCCGTCTTGTTTGATAGCCAGTCGCCATAACCGTCATCATCGGGGTCAGGGATTCGCGTCTGCTCAAACATCTTGTTGAATGCGTCGACATCCAACTTCTTCGGATTCAGGCGAATCGGTTCCACTTGTTTCCAGTTCTTCGCATCGCCCGTGCGAGCCTCCTGAATAGCGGTAGGCGCCTCAACGACGCTCGCCTTTGTGCGCCCCCCGTTTATTCTGCGTAGAATCTCGGTTAGATAGGCGTAGGCGCGCGTGACTGCCTCAAACTTCTCTTCGGACCCTCCCTTGTCTGGGTGAGTGCGTAGAGCAGCCCTCTTGTAGGCCTTGTTGAGAGCCTCCTCTGTTAGCGCCACTTCCTCTTCCAAACCTAGCACTTCCAGACTGCTTTGAAAATAGCCGATTGCCTTCTCCTTTCCACGAGGCCGTGTCAACTGGGTATACGGATTCTGCGGCTTCTCCTCTCGGGTTGTTATCTGGTGATTTTGCGCCTGTGCTTGGACTTGCTGATGTGTCGGAGTTACAGGAGGCCGCTCCCCAGGCAATGCGTCGGGATACTGCCCCTTCTGCACCCGCGAGACATATGCGAGTAAATGGGCATATACACCACCTCTCTTAGCACTCTGGACATATTCGGGGCCGGCAAGAAGTGTCTGAATCATATCAACGCGTTTCGCTGGGTCTCGTATTTGTGTTACATTTTGATAAATGCGAATATGGGGTGCGGGAATTGAGGGAACGTTACCCATCTCTATTATGACCAGCCCTCTTACGTTTTCAAAGCAAACCGCAATCGGCCGGACGTCAGAATCGGTATATCCGCCTCACATTCCCACATCCATGACTTTCCAAGCGACATGAAGCCGAACCGTTTTGGCCAGAACTGGGGTAACAGGGCAGGTGCGCGGCGCAACTCGGCGTTGCGAACCAGATGCCACGAGTCCATGGGGAGAACGATGGCAAGCTGCTCTTGCGGTTTCAAGGGTTCTTGCGTTGAGGACTCGGCAAGCTGCAACCAAAGCGGCTCTTGCGTTGAGGACTCGGCCAAGCGAGTCCAAAGCGGCGGCAAGTGCCAAGGATAATACCACATCAAATCCACCGGCCTACCAACGTAATAATTAACCACCCACTGGATCCCATAGAGATACTCCCTAACTGCGCCACCCGGTACATGATGCTCATACACCTCTTTCCAATCGGCACGAAGCGCCCCCTGTTCTAAGAATTCCTTCTCCACAAACCACTGGGCAGGAAGTCCCTGAACAGACATCATCAGTCGCTCAGCATCCGACCTAGGCGGCATTGGTCGCATGCTCTTCTTCGTGTAAATCGCCTGCAACAGACTCGCCTCTTCTTTGATGCCTGCATCACCGGCTAACTCCTCAAATAACCTCCGAAACGTCTCATAGTTCACGGCCTTCGTCTCATAGTCAACAAAAGAGAGGCCGGCCGCCCTCAGACCACGCATCTTCCCAAGAAGAACGTCGTGTCCTCCATCGCGGATCTTGAGTGTCAGACCATGCGGCAGAAAATCATTTCCGAGTAAACACATCACCGCAACATAGTCAAGAAGGAAACTGGGCTCCTCTGCCTTAGGACACAAGCTTGAAAGAAGGTGTTGGACGGAGAAGAACAGGAAGGGCGCCGCCCCGAACTTTGCCGCTTCCTTTCCAAACTCAGTCTTCTCGCGCATCAGCACACACGGCTGTGTCAGATACTCCCGCCCCGTCAGCATAGCCAGTAGAATTAAGTCCGCGTCGAGGCCATACACTACGACTGTACCCTCTTCAGGAGCCAGCCCCTTCCGAATCCACGACATCGCCTTGTGCTCTCCCTCCCCCGGCTCATCTGATGTGCTTACAGTCCAGCCAGGGCGGGCTGCGCACAGCTGCTGAAGGCGCTTACCGAGCCCCTCCATATACGCAGTCCCTGGTGTGATTGCATTCGTATCCCACCGCTCCTCACCGTGTTTGCGAACACCCATCTCGTATTCCTTCTCGGCCCACCACATCGACTTGAATCGCCGCATCCGCTGCTGCTTTATCTTCGCCATCGGGACAACTCCGTCAACGGCAATAAAGACCTTCGCAGGACGCGACGCAGCCGTCCAAATACCGACAAGCGTCTTGCACACCTCCTCATTTAGGGCGCGCTCCCACGCCTCTTCACTCTCAAGAGTATACTGGGGAAGCGTTGTGCTACGCAGGCAGCCATAAACAATACAGTTGAAATCTACAAGTAAACAGGATACATTGCCTTGAATTTGAGAAGATAAAATGCCACGCACCGACTCTGTTAACCGTTTGAAATAGGATGGTATACCCATCTCTCTATTTATTAAAGTGTCCGAGACTTAGGTCGCTGCACTCCATTAAATAACTAGCAATAAGGCAGAGATGGCGTCAGCAGCAGCCTGGTTTCAGAAATACCCCCTGTCAGTTCTAAATGAAATAATCAGAATTCTCCCCGACAGTATCGTTGCAACCTCTGGACTGATGTCTATTCTTACAACATCCTACGCGCAATTCATCTTCTTCCTGAGTCTTCTTGAAAGTATCCTCGGATTTTACCTCGTCCGCAGCGCCATCGCGCAGATGAACTTCGGATTTGTGAAGCCGCTAGAGCAATTCACGAGCAAGGATTGCAAGACAGGATTCAGTTCGCCCACACTCTCAAGCCTCTCATTTTTCACTGCCGATCAGAGAACCGCCTTTCCGTCCCCCCCGCTCTATATGATAAGCGTGGCCGCCTCCTACGTATTCACGAGTCTCAGCAACCAAATCAAGGAATTAGAGGCGCTGGGCCCCGACTATGCCCCCCGATTCTATATTTCTATCATGGCCCTCTGTGCTCTCCTGTTTTTCTTGGGCTGCTACCGCATGTTCTACAACTGCGAGTCAATGATGGTCGTATTTGCAAGCATCGCGCTCGGCCTCCTCGTTGGAACAACACTGGTCACCCAGAATCTGAAACTGTTTGGACCCGACAGCACAAACTTATCGGGTATTCCTCTTCTGAGAAATAAGACGGCTACGGGAGAAAAGATGTATATTTGCACCCAGAGAGCATCCTCTTAATTTTAAGTTCATAACGTCGTGACTCTAAAAAGTCCTACGACTATAAGAGTGATAAAACTTAAAAACAAAGAAGCTCCTGAGCTTCTTTATTTTTAAGTTATCACGGTAAGGTAGAATGCCGACGGCGATAGAAACTATAAAACAAACAACGATTACCGCTTTTATGGCCCTTCCTCTTATGATAATTGCCTATAGCTTTTTCATGGGGTTCGGCCTCGGTAACCTCGGTCTGATTATATTATTTCTTGGACAGATTACCGTTGTTCCATTGTCTGCGGCTGGACTTCAATGGGCATTTACAACTCTTAAATTTAGATTAAGTTATACCTAATAGATAGAATGGGCTCGTCCGAAGATAAAGCAATATATATTATCGGATTTATACCAGTAACAGCTGTAGGTATATCACTTTTAATCGGTATTCCCTTCCTTATCTACGCGATTTTCCGTAAATACTTTATACCCCAAATAGAAAATTACGATATCTGTAACCTTGTGCCATCTGAAGGAGGGCGCGGCGGCACTGCTATCGGCATAGCCCCATCTTTCTGGATGGCACAGTTCCTCTTCTTCATAGGCTATCTCTTGCAAAATGCAACCGACCTCTACAACCTACCTTCAGATCCTAATGCATCCGAGGCGAAGGTCAGGAATCGGAGAGAGCAAGCAATTACGGCAATCGTTATCACGACGATTATCACAATCGCATTTATAGCTATGCGTTACACAACCGGCTGCGAAACCGCATTCGGAATCGGCGTCGCTATTGTAACTATGATTCCTCTTGGTGTTGGCTGGTATCACTTCGCCTCTATCTGCGGCGCCCGCGCCAGTGACGTGTTTGGAATTGCCGCCA
>Ga0136641_1000616_pt1 | contig 15211 bp, 15 predicted proteins | sample EliLak1302023Y_FD_115312 | JGI IMG/M metagenome (GOLD analysis project Ga0136641, IMG submission 115312) | Freshwater microbial communities from Elizabeth Lake, Yosemite National Park, California, USA - 13020-23Y | ecosystem: Environmental > Aquatic > Freshwater > Lake ...
AGCCGAACAGACCAGGCCGGGATCAACCCAACAGCAGCGCCAAGGCCTTGCGCTGCACCTTGCCCAGCGCGGTCTTGGGCAGCGCCGGCAGCACCACCACGCGGCGCGGGTGCTTGAAGCGGGCCAGCTGGCCATCCAGCAGGGCCAACAGCGCCACGCCGTCCACCACCTGCCCCGGGCGCGGCACGACCGCCAGCACCAGCACTTCGCCCCAGCGCGCATCGGGCAGGCCGGCCACCGCGCACTCCAGCACCGAGGGGTGCTGCGCGACCAGGTTTTCGATCTCCGCCGGGTGGATGTTCTCGCCGCCCGAAATGATCAGGTCCTGGCTGCGGCCCACGACTTGCAGCAGGCCGTCGGCGTGGCGGACGGCGAGGTCGCCGGTGTGGAACCAGCCCTGCGCATCGAAGCCGGACTCGGCGCTGCGGTGGTAGCCGCGCATCAGGTTCGGCGCCTTCAGCCAGATCTCGCCATCGGCAGCCAGGCGCAGTTGCACGCCCAGGGCCGGGCGACCGGCCAGGCCAGGGTGGGACTGGGCCTCATCGGGCCGCAGCACCACCGACACCGGCCCGGTTTCGGTCGCCCCATAGACCTGCGCCACCGGAACCCCGCGGGCGTGAAAAGCATCGATCAAGGCGCGCGGCACGATCTGCGAACCGCTGGCCACGAAGCGCAGTGACGACAAATCGGCCGTCGCCCAGCGCGGGTGCTCGATCAGGGCCTTCATCACCGCCGGCACCATCAACGTGGTCGTCGGACGCCAGCCTTGGACCGCGTCGAACCAGGCGCCGGGCTCGAAGCGCGGCTGCAGGTTGACCGCGCCGCCAGCCACCAGGGCCGGCAGCGTCTGGATGCACAGGCCGCCGACGTGGAACAGCGGCAAAACCGCCAGCACCCGGCTGCGCGCGCCCAGCCCCTGCGCCGCGATGGCCGCCACGGCGTTGGCCTGCAGGCCGGCGCGGGTGTGCATCGCGCCCTTGGGCTGGCCGGTGGTGCCGGAGGTGTAGACCAGCAGCAGGTCGCCCGGCAGCACGTCGGCTTGCGGGCCGCTGGCCCAGCGCGCGCTGGCGTGCAGTTCGCCTGCCAGGGCCGACGTCTCGGGCGTGCCCATCAGGTGCGTGGCGCCGGCATGGCCGACGATGCGCGCCAGTTCCGCGGCGGCCAGACGGGTGTTCAGCGGCAGCAGCACGGCGCCCAGCCGTTCGCAGGCCACCAGCGTGGCGATCAAGTCCCAGCTGTTGTGGCCCAGCCAGGCCACGATGCAGCCGCGCTGCACGCCGTCGGCCCGCAGGTGCTGGGTGGCGGCATCGGCGAGGACGGGTGGAAGCAGGCGATCGAACATGCGGCCGGCGCGCCCGCTATTCGATGGCTTCGTCGCGTTCGCCGGACTCGTACAGACAGTCGCGCCCCAGGCGGTCGATGCACAGCTCGGCGGTCCACGGCAGCATCAGGCTGCCGCAGCGGCTGTCGCGGTACAGGCGTTCGAGCGGCAGGCTCTTCAGCATGCTCTGGCCGCCGCAGGTGCGGATGGCCTTGGCGGCCAGGGCGTTGGCGTTCTCCATGATGGTGTAGTGCGCCGCGAACAGCCGCATGCGGGTGTCCTTGTCGGGGTCGACCTGGGCGTCGCGGGCGTTCTGCAGGAAGAGCGCCCGGGTCTGCTCCAGCAGGATGCGCATCTCGGCCACGGCCATCTGCTTGGTCGGGTACATGCGGCGCTTGACGGGCGCCATGCCCGGCACTTCGGCACGCAGATAGGCCACGCTGAAGTCGTAGGCCGCCTGTGCGATGCCCATGTAGGTGGGCGACAGCGTGGCGAACATGTGCGGGTAGCGCGTGGCGGCCTGGGCATACAGGCCCTCGGGCATCAGCCGCGCGCTGTGCGGCACGAAGACGTCCTTCAGCAGCAGTGTGCGGCTGACCGTGCCGCGCATGCCCAGCGGGTCCCAGTCGCCGACCACGCTGACGCCGGCTGCTTCGGCCGGCACCACCAGGTAGAGCGAGTCGCGTTGCGTGGCACCCGGCTTGTCCAGCGTGCACAGCACGCCGTAGTAGTCGGCCGCACCCGCCAGCGAGGCGAAGATCTTCTTGCCGTTGACCAGATAGCCGCCTTCCACCGCATGGGCCAGCGTGCCCCAGGGCGCCTTGCCCGCAGCGGCCGCGCCGCCTTCGGAAAAGGGCTGCGAATAGACCTTGCCCTGGCCGACGATGCGCTGGAAATGGATGGTGCGGTGGGCTTCGTGTTCGGCGCGCTGCGCGGGGGTCATGTCCAGCGCGTCGGCGATGAAGCCGGCCCACATGCAGCTGCTGACATGCATGTTGAAGCTGAGCGCCGTGGCGCCGCAGTGGCGGCCGATTTCGGCAGCCACCATCACATAGGTGGCGAAGTCGGCACCCAGGCCGCCGTGGCTGCGCGGCACGCAGATACCCAGCAGGCCGGCCGCGCGCAGGTCGGCGTAGTTGTCGAATGGGAAAGTGGCGTCGCGGTCGTGCTGGGCGGCCCGCGGGGCGAACTTTTCGCGGCCCAGTCGCGCGGCCAGCGCGATCAGTTCGCGCTGCTGGGTGGTCAGGCTCTTTTCGTTGCCGGCGATGTGCATGGCGTGCGGCATGGGCTTGCCTCCTCAAGCCACGGGAAAGTGGCGCTGCAGGAAATCCAGGATGGCGTCGTTGAAGGCGGCCGGTGCCTCGACGTTGGCGATGTGCCCGGCATTCGGCAGGCACACGAATTCACTGTCGGCGATGCGTGCGGCCATGCGCTGCATCACCTCGGGCGGCGCGGTGCGGTCGTGCTCGGCGGCCAGCAGCAGCGTGGGCACGCGGATGGCCGCCAGCGCCTCGCGGCGGTCGAAATCGGCGATGGCCCGCAGCGCCGCGCGGTAGGTCGCTTCCGGCACGCGGCCCATCACCGCACGAGCCTGCGCCCGGGCCTCGGGCGATGCGGACGGCGACACCAGCCCCGGCACCAGCCGGTCGGCCATGCCGGCCATGCCGACGCCGGCATCCAGCGGCGCCAGGCGCTCGGCCAGGAACTGAGCCTGCCAGGCGCCGTCGGCCTTGCCGAAAGAGGCGGACGTGCAGGTCAGAACCAGCCCGTCCACGCCAGCCGCGTCAAGCGCCACCAGCTCTTGCGCGACCATGCCGCCCATGCTGTGGCCGAGCAGCACGACACGGCGGGCCGCTGCATCGATCTGGGCTGCGATGACCGCACGCACGCCGGCCACCATCGCGGCCAGGTCGGGCGCGCCCATCGCCGCGGAATCGCCGTAGCCCGGCAGGTCCACCGCCACCGCTCGGTAACCGGCTTCGGCCAGCGCGCGGGACGTGCCCGAGGCCGCGTCGCCCCAGATCGAGCGCCCGCCGCCGATGCCGTGCAGCAGCAGCACGGCGGTGCTGCCGCCGCCCTGCATGGTGGTGGCCGGCACCCTCACAGCAGCACCCCGTTGTCGACGACGGCCTCGCCGTCGAGCAGCACCGTGCAAGCCCGCAACGGCAGGTCGAAATGGCCCAGCGTGTGGCGGCCGGCGACTTCGTTGGCGCCAGTGCTGTAGAGGAAGTTGCCGGCAAAGGCGCGCAGTTCGGTACCGTTGAAATCGGCCTTGTCATAGAACTGCAGGGCGTCCCAGCGCGCGCGGCGGTTCAGGCCCCAGCCGAGGTGCGACACGGCGTAGGCCGCGGTGTCACCCCAGGCTTGCAGGTAGCCGCGCATCCATTCGGCTTCGACACCACCCTGGCCGGGCAGCGCTTCGATGCGCACCGCGTGGTCGTTCTCGATCTGCAGCCGCACCGGGTCTTGCAGATAGCGCTTGAAGGTCAGGTTGACGTCGCCGCGGTCCAGCACCAGCTGGCCGTTGACCGCGCCGGCGGCTGGGAAGGCCAGCACCAGGCCGCCGGGCCAGTGGCTGAGCGTGCCAGGCTTGGTGCTGAAGCCCCAGACGCCGCCCACGCGGGCGCCAGCCAGGTTGATGCGCAGATCGGTACCGGCCGCCGACAGCACCTGCATCTGCTTGGCGGCCTTCAGGCGGCGCATGGCATCGCGCACCGGCAGTTCGTCCTCGGCGCGCGGCAGGCAGCGTTCCAGGATCTCCGGGTGTTCGTGGCTGATGGCCAGCACGCGCGCGCCACCGGCCAGGATCTGCGGCAATTCGGGCGCGTGCTGCAGGCCTTCGACGGTGCAGTCGGCGACGAAGACGCAGCCGGCCAAGGCCTGCACCACGGGCTGCACACCGCCGATGGCATCGGACGCGCCGGTGGAGCGCACCGGCACCGGCGCCGCCAGGGCCTGGCCCGGCAACACCAGGTGGAAGGTCCGCGCGCCGATGCGCTGCAAGGCCAGTTCCGACAACTGCGGCAGTTCGGGCCGCGACTGCGTTTCCGACAGCACCGCACACACATCGCCGGTCTTCACGCCGCACAGCCGGAAGGTGTGGACGAACATGTCGATCCACTTGCCTTCCAGCCGCAGGCTCACAACACTTCCCCCAGCAGGTGATAGTGGCCGCCCTGGTAGACCAAGGGCGGCAGCGGCGATTCCGCACAGGCCAGCACGCGGCCGACGAACAGCGTGTGGTCGCCGATGGCATGCTGGGCGTGGGTCACGCATTCGAAGACCGCCGCGCTACCGGCCAGCACCGGGCTGCCGTGTTCACCCATCGACCAGGCGCCCTCGGCGAACTTGTCGTCGCCACGCGAAGCAAAGCGCCGCGACAGATCGACCTGCGCTTCGCTGAGCACGTTGATCGCGAAACGGCTGGCGGCCGTGAACACCGGCAGGTTGGCACTGCTGGCGCGCAGCGACCACAGCACCAGCGGCGGGTCCAGCGACAAGGAATTGAAGGAGTTGGCCGTCAGGCCAACGCGCTGGCCTTGTTCATCGACGCAGGTGATGATGGTCACGCCGGTGCTGAAGCGGCCCAGCGCCAGGCGCAGGTGCTGTGCGTCCACCGGGTGGCCGTCGCCAGCCGAACCGGCCGCGCTCAAGGGGCCGTCCCGGCGGCGTTGTTGGCGGTGAGGCCCCAGCGCGCCAGCGCCGCGTCGTCGGCCACACGGGCATCCACCCACTGCGCACCGGCCGGCGTGGTTTCCTTCTTCCAGAACGGGGCTTGGGTCTTCAAATAGTCCATCAGAAATTCACAGGCTTGAAAGGCCATGCCACGGTGGGCCGAAGCGACGGCCACGAGCACGATCTGCTCACTGGGCTGCAACACGCCGACACGGTGGATGACGCGGGCGGCGCGGATGTCGAAGCGCTGATGCGCTGCGTCGATCATGGCTTCGATGGCGATCTCGGTCATGCCGGGGTAATGCTCCAGTTCCATCAGGCTGACGCCGCCGGCGGCGTCGGGGGCATGGCGGTCGCGCACCGTGCCGACGAAGCTGGCCACGGCGCCCACGCCATGGTCCAGCGCGTGCAAGGCGCGCACCTCGGCAGCGAGGTCGAAGTCGGCGCTCTGGATGGTGACGCGGGGGCTCCTGTCAGCCACCGTCAACCCCCCGTGACGGGCGGGAAGAAGGCCACCTCGGCACCCTCGCCCACGACAGCCGTTTCGTCGCTCATCGACTGGTTCAGCGCACAGCGCACGGCACGCGTGCGGGCCAGCACCTCGGCGTGGCGGCCGCCGCGGGCCACCAGGGCATCACGCAGTGCGGCCAGCGTCGTGCCGGGGGCGATGTCCAGCGTCTCGCCGGCACCCAGGGCTTCGCGCAGGGCGGCGAAATAGCGCACGTGGACGGTCATCGCGACACCAGCATGGCCAGCGGCAGAAAGCGCACCGTGTCGCCGCGCGAGATGGCCTGCGAGCCCGGGTTGTCGACCAGGCCGTCGGCCCACACCACCGAGGTCAGCACGCCCGAACTCTGGTTGGCAAACAGCGACAGGCCGCCTTCGGCGTTGAGCTGAACGCGCAGGAACTCGCGGCGGCGGTCGGGCCGCTGCCAGTCGAAGTCAGCGCGCATCGCCAGCCCAGCGGGTGCGGCGCTGGGCATGCCCTGGATCACCCGCAGCACCGGGCCGACGGCGAGCAAGAAGGTGATGAAGGCCGACACCGGATTGCCGGGCAGGCCGACCAGCAGGGCCGCGCCCCCTTCGGGCTTGCGCACGCGGCCGAAAGCCAAGGGCTTGCCGGGCTTCATCGCGATCTGCCAGTCGTCGAGTTCGCCCTCGGCGCGCGCGGCCGGCTTCAGATGGTCTTCCTCGCCCACCGACACGCCGCCGCAGGTGACGATGAGGTCGCTCAAGCCCGCCGCCTCGCGCAGCGCGGCGCGCGTGGCGTCCAGCGTGTCGCCCACGATGCCCAGGTCGATGACCTCGCAGCCGGCGGCCTGCGCCAGGGCGCGCAGCGTGTAGCGGTTGGAGTTGTAGATGGAACCCGGGCGCAGCACTTCGCCCGGGTTCTGCAATTCATCGCCGGTCGAGAACAAGGCCAGGCGCGGACGGCGCCACACCGTCAAGGTGGCGGCACCGACCGAAGCGGCCAGGCCCAGCGCTTGCGGCGTCAAGCGCTGCCCGAGCTGCAGCACGGCAGCGCCCTGCTGCACGTCCTCGCCACGGCGGCGTATCCACTGCCCCGCCGCCGGCATGGCGTTGACCCGCACGCGGCCCAGACCTTCACCCGCCAGGGCCTCGCACTGCTCCTGCATCACCACCGCGTCGCCGCCGGCCGGCACCTGGCCGCCGGTGAAGATGCGCGCCGCCGTGCCCGGCAGCAGTGCCTGCCCGACATGGCCGGCGGGGATGCGCTGGCTCACCGGCAGCACGCTGCCGGCCAAGGGCACATCGGCCGCGCGCAGCACATAGCCGTCCATCGAGGTGTTGTCCTCGGGCGGCACGTTCAGACCCGACAACACATCGGCGGCCAGCACGCGGCCCAGGGCGTCGAAGGTCGAGACGGTTTCGGCCTGCGTGATGGCGTAAGGCTGGCTGTCGGCCACGAGCAAGGCCAGCGCCTCGTCCAGGCTCAGCAAGGGACGTGGATCTTTCATGCGGCGCAGTGGCTTTCGATGTAGCGTTTGACGGCGCCGACATCGGCCGCCATTTCGGTGAACCGTTTGGGCAGCGCCTCGATGCCGCGCAGCGCCAGCGGCGGCTCGGGGTTCACGCCCGTGGCCTCGCGGATGGTGGCCGCGAACTTGGCCGGCAGCGCGGTTTCCAGCACGATCATGGCCACGCCGGGCTGCTGATGTTCACGTGCCACCTTCAGGCCGTCGGCGGTGTGGGTGTCGACCAGAACCCCCGTGTCCTGCCAGGTGTTGCGGATGGTCGCCAGGCGGTCGGCATGACGGCTCTTGCCGCTGACGAAACCATAGCTGGCGATGCGGGCGTATTCGTCTTTCGTGACGGTGAAGCCGCCATCGCGAAGCAGCGCCGCACCGAACAAGTCCTGGGTGCTCGCGCCGTCGCGGCCGAGCAGATCGAAGACGAAGCGCTCGAAATTGCTGGCCTTGCTGATATCCATGCTCGGGCTGCTGGTCTCGTGCGTTTCGGCCGTGGCGCGCGGACGGTAGGTGCCGGTGCGGAAGAACTCGTCGAGCACGTCGTTCTCGTTGGTGGCCAGCACCAGTTGCGCGATCGGCAGGCCCATGCTGCGCGCCACGTGGCCGGCGCAGATGTTGCCGAAGTTGCCCGAGGGGACGGCGAAGCTGACGCGCTCGTCGTTGGACTTCGTGGCCTGGAAGTAGCCCGCGAAGTAGTAGACGACCTGAGCCAGCAAGCGGGCCCAGTTGATGCTGTTGACGGTGCCGATCTTGTGATCGCGCTTGAAGGCGAGATCGTTGCTGACCGCCTTGACGATGTCCTGGCAGTCGTCGAACACACCGTGGATGGCGATGTTGTGGATGTTGGCGTCCTGCAGGCTGAACATCTGCGCCTGCTGGAAGGGGCTCATGCGGCCCAGCGGGCTGAGCATGAAGACGCGCACGCCCTGCTTGCCGCGCATCGCGTATTCGGCGGCGCTGCCGGTGTCGCCGCTGGTCGCGCCCAGGATGTTCAGCGTCTCACCGCGGCGGGCCAGTTCGTACTCGAACAGGTTGCCCAGCAGCTGCATCGCCATGTCCTTGAAGGCCAGCGTCGGGCCGTTGGACAGGGCTTGCAGCATCAGGCCTGCACCGATCGGTTTGACGGGCGTGATCTGCGGCGTGCCGAAGACCGCTTCGGTGTAGGTCGTGTCGCACAGGGCTTGCAGGTCGGCGGCCGGAATGTCGTCGATGTAGAGCGATAGGATCTCGAAGGCCAGACGGGCATACGGCAGGCCGCGCCAGCGGGCCAGCGTGGCGGCATCGACCTGGGGGTAGTGCGTCGGCAGGTACAGGCCGCCGTCGGGCGCCAGGCCTTCGAGCAGGATGTCGCTGAAGCCCCGCAGCGTCGGGTCGCCCCGGGTACTGAGGTACTTCAATTCAATTCTTCCTTGCGGATGCGCACGATGGGCGCCAGCACCGTCGGCAAGGCCTGCATCTGGAGCAGCGCGGCCTGCATGCGGCCCTCGACCGTGTCGTGCGTCAGGATGATCAGGTCGGTGTGCCGGTCACCACCGGCCAGAACCGCAGGACCGGCGCTGCCAGCGCCAGGGCGCTGCAGCACGGCGTCGATGGAGATGGCGTGCTCGGCCAGGATGCCGGTGATGCGCGCCAGCACGCCGGTCTGGTCGGCCACCTGCAGCCGCAGGTAGAAGGCCGTCACCACCTGGTCGATGGCCAGGATCGGCGTGTCGCTCAGCGAACCCGGCTGGAAGGCCAGATGGGGCACGCGGTGGTCGGGGTCGGCGGTGTGCAGCCGGGTGATGTCCACCAGGTCGGCGATGACGGCGCTGGCCGTGGGTTCGCTGCCGGCGCCCTTGCCGTAGTACAGCGTCGGGCCAACGGCGTCGCCGTGCACGACGACGGCGTTCATTGCGCCTTCGACATTGGCAATCAGCCGCGTGCTGGGGATCAGCGTCGGGTGGACCCGCAACTCGATGCCGCCCGCCGGGTGGGTGGCGGTCTGCAAGTCCGCCCGCCGCTTGGTGATGCCCAGCAGCTTGATGCGGTAGCCCAGTTGTTCGGCGTAGCGGATATCGGCCGCCTGCAAACCGGTGATGCCTTCGACATAGGCCTTGTCGAACTGCACCGGCACGCCAAAGGCGATGGCCGACATGATGGTCGCCTTGTGCGCCGCATCGACGCCTTCGATGTCGAAGGTGGGGTCGGTCTCGGCATAGCCCAGGCGTTGCGCTTCCTGCAGCACGACGCCGAAGTCCAGGCCTTTGCTGCGCATCTCGGACAGGATGAAATTCGTCGTGCCGTTGATGATGCCGGCCACCCAGTCGATGCGGTTGGCGGTCAGCCCTTCGCGCAGCGCCTTGATGATGGGGATGCCCCCGGCGACGGCCGCCTCGAAGGCGACGATCACACCCTGGGCGCTGGCGGCGGCGAAGATCTCGCTGCCATGCACGGCCAGCAGCGCCTTGTTGGCGGTGACCACGTGCTTGCCGGCGGCGATCGCTTCCAGCACCAGCGTGCGGGCGATGCCGGTGCCGCCGATGAGTTCGATGACGATGTCGATCTCGGGGTTGGCGATGACCGCCCGCGCATCGGCCACCACGGCCACGCCGGCACCCACGATGCGACGCGCACGCTCGATGTCGAGGTCGGCCACCATGGTGATGGCGATGCCGCGGCCGGCGCGGCGGCGGATTTCTTCCTGGTTGCGCTGCAGCACCTTGAAAGTGCCGCTGCCGACGGTGCCGATGCCGAGCAGGCCGACTTGGATGGGTTGCATGAGGTTCAAGCCGAGTGGCGTTTTCGGTAATTCGACAGGAAGCGATCGATGCGGCCGATGGCTTCGGACAGATCGTCGCTGTTGGGCAGGAAGACCACGCGGAAGTGGTCGTGGGCGATCCAGTTGAAGCCGGTGCCCTGCACGATCAGCACCTTCTCGTCAGCCAGCAGTTCGTAAGCGAACTGCTGGTCGTCGGCGATGGGGTACATCTTCGGATCGAGCCGCGGGAACATGTACAGCGCGGCCTTGGGCTTGACCACACTGACACCCGGTATCTGGGTGAGCATGTCGTAGGCCAGATCGCGCTGACGGCACAAGCGGCCGCTGGGCGCCACCAGGTCCTTGATGCTCTGATAGCCGCCCAGGGCGGTCTGGATGGCCAACTGCCCCGGCGTGTTGGCGCACAGGCGCAGGCTGGCCAGCATGTTCAGGCCTTCGATGTAGTCGCGGGCGTGGCGCTTCTCGCCCGAGACCACCATCCAGCCGGCGCGGTAACCGCAGCTGCGGTAGTTCTTGCTCAGGCCGTTGAAGGTCACGAACAGCACGTCGTCGGCCAGGCTGGCCATGCTGGTGTGGGTGTTGCCGTCGTACAGGGTCTTGTCGTAGATCTCGTCGGCAAAGACCACCAGCTGGTGCTGGCGCGCCAGTTCGATGATGGCCAGCAGCACCTCGTCCGGGTAGAGCGCGCCGGTCGGGTTGTTGGGGTTGCAGACGATGATGCCGCGCGTGCGCGGCGTGATCTTGCTGCGGATGTCGTCGATGTCGGGCAGCCAGCCGGCCTGCTCGTCACAGACGTAGTGCACCGGCACGCCGCCGCTCAAGCCCACGACCGCCGTGTACAGCGGAAAATCCGGCGCCGGTATCAGCATCTCGTCGCCGTCGTTGAGCAGCGCGCTCATGCTCATCTGAATCAGTTCTGACGCACCGTTGCCCAGGTAGACGTCGTCCACCGTCACGGCCTTGACGTTCTTCTCCTGCGTGTAGTGCACCACCGCCTTGCGCGGCGCGAACAGGCCCTTGCTGTCGGTGTAGCCGGCGGCCGTGGCCGACGGCAGGTTGCGGATCATGTCCTGCACGATTTCGTCGGGCGGCAGCAGCCCGAAGGCGGCCACGTTGCCGATGTTCAGCTTGATGATCTTGTGGCCCTCTTCCTCCATCTGCCGGGCCTTGTCCAGCACCGGACCGCGGATGTCGTAGGCCACATTGGCGAGCTTGGCGGACTTCGAGATGGGTCTCACGGCGGTGCGGGGGTAGCGAGGGGAACTTAGAATTATCCACGTATGAAGTTCCAGCCCGACACCCTCGACGGCGCCAACCCCATCACCCGCCAAGAGCCGGGCTGCGTGTGGGTCGGCGCCACACCGTTCCCGCACAGCGTGCTGGTGCCCTGGCGCGGGGCGGTGCTGCCCTGGCAGGCCGCCAGCCTCGACGAACTGACGGCCGACCACTTCGACCGCCTGGCGGCCTTCAAGCCCGAGGTCGTGGTTTTCGGCAGTGGCTTGCGCCTGCGCTTCCTGCCGCCGGCCCTGATGCGGGGCTTGTACGCACAGCACATCGGCGTCGAGACCATGGACAGCGCCGCCGCGTGCCGCACCTACAACGTGCTGGTGGCCGAGGGGCGCCACGTGCTGGCTGCGCTGCTGCTGGAACCCTCGATTTGAGGGGGCTCGCGGCGCCGCCGCTTGAGCCTGCGGCGGGGCCGAGGGCAAGAGACTTTATAATTTGGGCTTGTGCCGGCTTCGGCATGGATCAATGGCCCGGCCTCCGGCCCCGGTGCAGCGCGAGAAAACCACCCATGACGCCCGTCATCAATAAATCGCTCCCTGATTTCGAAGCCCTGGCCACTGGGGGCGTGAAGTTCACGCCCCAGGCCAACCTGGGCAAAGCCGTGGTCCTCTATTTCTACCCCAAGGACAACACCCCCGGCTGCACGACGGAAGCCATGCAGTTCCGCGACCAGCACGCCGAATTCATCCAGGCCGGCGCCGTGGTGTTTGGCGTGTCGCGCGACAACATGGCCAGCCACGAAAAGTTCAAGCAGAACCTGGAACTGCCCTTCGAGCTGATCGCCGACACCGAAGAAAAGCTCTGCCACATGTTCGGTGTCGTCAAGAACAAGATCATGTACGGCAAGAAGGTCAAGGGCATTGAGCGCAGCACCTTCCTGATGGACGCCGAAGGGGTGATGCGCGCCGAATGGCGCGGCCTCAAGGTGGCCGGGCACGTCGATGAAGTGCTGCTGGCTGTGAAGGCATTGAAGCAGCCCGCTTGAACCCCAGCCGCCGCCGCCTGCAACCGCGGCTCGCTGCCGTCTTGCGCAAGCCATCCGAAGCCGCACAGCAGCCTGTGCGGCTTTTTTTCTTTTTATCCGAGCAAACGCCCCATGCCCCTGCCCAAGCCGCCCGCAAAAAAAGGTGACCAGCTGCACAGCGCCGACTACGAGGCGCCTGCCGCGGCACCGCGCGCCGACAAGCGGTCGGTGAAGACCCGCGCGGCCTTGCCCCTGGTGCAGGCCACGCTCGACCTGCACGACGGCGCGACCGCGCTGGCTGCCCGGCCCAAGCCGGCAGCCGCAGCCACGGCCGCACCGCCGTCCGCCGGTCTGGCGCCCTACGCCCGCCCCGCGACCACGCCGCGCGCCGAGCCCACGCCGCGAACGCGCAAGCCCAAGAGCACGGGCCCGGCCAAGCTCTTCGTGCTGGACACCAACGTGCTGATGCACGACCCGATGAGCCTGTTCCGCTTCGAGGAACACGACGTCTTCCTGCCGATGATCACGCTGGAAGAGCTCGACGGCCACAAGAAGGGCATGAGCGAGGTCGCGCGCAGCGTGCGCCAGGTCAGCCGCGAACTGGACGCACTGGCCAGCCTGTCCGCCAAGGACGGCAGCCTGGACGCCCATGCCGGCATCGAACTGGCGAAGACCGGCCACCGGGAAGCCGGCGGCAAGCTGTACTTTCAAACCACCTTCTTCGACTTCAAGCTGCCGACCGGCCTGCCCCAGGGCAAGGCCGACAACCAGATCCTGGGCGTGGTGCAACACCTGCGCGAGCAGCACCAGAAGACCACACCGCCGCGCGAGGTGGTGCTGGTGTCCAAGGACATCAACATGCGGGTCAAGGCCCGCGCCCTGGGCCTGCAGGCCGAGGACTACACCAACGACAAGACGCTGGAAGACGGCGACCTGCTGTACACCGGCGTGCTGGCCCTGCCGTCGGACTTCTGGGACCGCCATGGCAAGACCATGGAAAGCTGGCAGCAGGGCACGCACACCTACTACCGCATCAGCGGGCCGCTGGTGCCGTCGCTGATGATCAACCAGTTCGTCTACCTGGAAACACCGGGCGCCGCCGCGCTGTACGCCCGCGTCACCGAGATCACCGGCAAGACCGCGGTGCTGAAGACCCTGCGCGACTACGCCCACGTCAAGCACTCGGTGTGGGGCGTGACGGCGCGCAACCGCGAACAGAATTTCGCGCTGAACCTGCTGATGGATCCGGACTGCGACTTCGTCACCCTGGCCGGCACCGCCGGCACCGGCAAGACGCTGATGACGCTGGCCGCCGGCCTGAGCCAGGTGCTGGACGAGCGCCGCTACACCGAGATCATCGTCACCCGCGTGACCGTGCCAGTGGGCGACGACATCGGCTTCCTGCCCGGCAACGAGGAAGAGAAGATGGGTCCGTGGATGGGCGCGCTGGACGACAACCTGGAAGTCCTGGCCCGCACCGACGCCAGCGCCGGCGAATGGGGCCGCGCGGCGACCAACGACCTGGTGCGCAGCAAGATCAAGATCAAGAGCCTGAACTTCATGCGCGGGCGCACCTTCCTGAACAAGTACGTGATCATCGACGAGGCGCAGAACCTGACGCCCAAGCAGATGAAGACCCTGATCACGCGCGCCGGTCCGGGCACCAAGATCGTCTGCCTGGGCAACCTGGCGCAGATCGACACGCCCTACCTCACCGAAGGCTCTTCAGGCCTGACCTTCGCCGTCGACCGCTTCAAGGGCTGGCCGCACGGCGGGCACCTGACCCTGGCCCGCGGCGAACGCTCGCGCCTGGCTGACTACGCCAGCGACGTGCTCTAGAACCCGGATGGACCGCAGCCTGACCCTGCTTGGCGCTGGCGTCTGGCTGGCGGTGGCCGGGCTGGCCGGCTGCGCGGCCGTGGCGCCAGCAGCGGGCACGCCGCAGGCCGAGGTGCTGCGGCTGTGGGGTGCACCGACCTCGCGCTACACCCTGCCCGCCGCGGGCCTGCGCCTGGAGTACGCCACCGGCCCCTACGGCCGCACCACCTGGATGGTCGACCTCGACGCCCAGGGTCGCGTGACGCAGGCGCGCCAGGTTCTCAACGAGTCCGAGTTCCTCGCCGTGCAGACCCAGGCCGCCAGCGGCATGGACCGCGAAGCGCTGCTGCGCTGGATCGGCCGCCCCGGTGAGCGCCGCCATGGCGGCTGGCCGGGCGGCGAGGTCTGGGCCTGGCGCTACCCGACCAACGATTGCCTGTGGTTCCAGGTCTCGATCAGCGACGCCGGCCGGGTGCGCGATGGCGCCTTCGGCCTGGATCCGATCTGCAGTTCACCGGCTGACGGGCGCGGCTGACCGCGCCGGGTCAGACCTCGCGCACGCGCAGGAAACTGGCGAAGCGCGGCACCTCGCCGGCCGTCACGCCGCGGTGGGTGTAGCTGATGGTGGCGCCGATGCGCGGCGGGTGTTCACGCTGATCGTCGCTGAAACCCGTGCCGATCTGGAATTCCAGGCCCTCGGGCGTGCGCACCCGCAAGGCGCCGAGGCGGCCGGCGTGCTTGCCGCGCCCGGGCAGGTGGGCGATGACAACGGCTTCGGCGTCGTGCAGCGGTTTCAGCTTGAGCAGCGCGGCCTGCCGGCCGGTGGCGTAGAGCGCGTCGGCCCGGTGCAGCACCAGACCTTCGCCACCGCCATCGACCACGGCCTTCAAGCGGGCCTGCAGCGCCGCCCGGTCGGCCACCGGGCGCTGTGCCACGGCGAGCAGTTGCGGCCAGGCCTGCGCCTGAACGAGGGCTTCGATGCGCGCCGCGCGCTGCGCGAAATCACCGGCTGCGCCGGGCAACTCGAAGACCATGTAGCGAAGCTGCCGCCATTCGGCGTCGTCGGGCTGCTGGCGGCGCACCGCAGCGGACAGCGCTTCGAAGCGGCCGCGGCCCAGCCACAGTTCGCCGTCCAGCGCGGCGCCTGGCAGCCGTGCCGTGAACCAGCCGGGCGCGGCGACCGGCAGGCCGCTGCGAAAGCGCAGCCGGGTGCCGTCCCACAGGGCGCGGGCGCCGTCGTATTTCTCGCTGACGAGGTGGCCGGCCGGGTCGACATCGGCCGGCGCCTCCTGGGCCAGCGGCAAGGCCAGGCCGGCTGAACGCGGGCGGGCCGCGGCCGCCAGCGGACCCGCAGCGAAGGCCGCCACAGCGGCAAACAGAAGCTTTCGACGGCTGGG
>Ga0136641_1000617_pt1 | contig 15209 bp, 18 predicted proteins | sample EliLak1302023Y_FD_115312 | JGI IMG/M metagenome (GOLD analysis project Ga0136641, IMG submission 115312) | Freshwater microbial communities from Elizabeth Lake, Yosemite National Park, California, USA - 13020-23Y | ecosystem: Environmental > Aquatic > Freshwater > Lake ...
ACACGTAAAAAGTGTTTGGCGAAATTCTGATCTCTTATCAATTCCAATTCTTCTGCCAGCCTATCTGCGTATCTTTGATCTTTAGGTAAGTCTCGCCTGAACTGTATTACTAATTGTTCTAAATCTTTGTATCTATCCATGATTGCCTCATTTGCCTTAGGCAGATATTTATATCTAATTTTTAAGGCGTATTGGTCAGTTTGGACAAATTGAAAGGGCTACCTAAGTAGCCCTTGTGTGTTTATAACTGTACCACAGTCCACTTGTGTGTGAATGGTTTGCCTTCGGCCTTGTGTTTCAAGATTTTGGCGAACTCTTTCAAACGAAGTTCGTATTGTTTCTCGGCATCGTGGTCGACGCAAGCCTTGTAAACTTTAGAAATTAATTTCTTTTGTTTCATGGTTGTGTCCTCCTTGGCAATTATTTAGCTTATTTAAATCAGCTTCATTTTGGCACAGACAATTCCTAACGCCAACCAAATCATTAGTGGTGTCATTATTGATAAAAATTCAATCATCGAGAGTTCCTCCTTGACAATTATTTAGTTACTTGTTAGCTAACGGGTTATCAATGGCTTTCTGAATTTTGCTGTCAACTTCTTTCTTCAATTGTACTACTTCACGCTCAATATCTCTACGGGCTTGTGCCATTTCAATGCGAATAACATTGGCTTCATTGCGAGCCTTTTCCAAGTCTTCACGCACAGCTCGACGCATGTCACGCATTTCGCCTTCAGTTTCACGCTGAGCTGTTTTTACACTGCGTTCAACCTGCTCAGTCACTGATTCGTTGCGACGAATATCGTTCTTCAAATCAATTTTGATATCTCTAGTATAGTCAGCACCTTTTTGACTGTTCTCTTCTATCACTGCCAGTCGTTTGTCAAAGCCACTTAGGTCTGGTGCAGAATACTCAGCAATCTTTTTCTTCATGCCCATGTAGTCTTTATATACCTCAAAGCATCCGTATAGTCCGCCAAGTAACGAACTTACTAGTGTGAATGCCACCATCAGTTTAGCTGGTGTAAATTCATACCCACCGATACTAATAACTGTATCTTTGCTGGCATACTTCTTTGCGGCCGCTTCCAGTTCGTCAACTTTGGCATTTACATCTTTAATTTCTTCTGTCATTTTCTCGCTCCTAAACTTTTTTCATTTCTATCCGATAACAACTTGATCCATGCTTTTTTAGCTTCAAGCTCATCTCGAGCATTTTGTACTTTGGTACCGTTGCTGGTTATGATGCTGGATGCCGCTGCACCTAGGCCAAGTCCTATAATTATATAAACCATATAATATTCCATATCATGCCCCTTACTTGTATTGTTGATCAATCATTTGTTGATGTAGTGCATCACTGCCGCCTGTTAAGCCTCTCAATAATCTAACATTGTCTACGGTCTTTTGATTTTTATAAACTTCTTTTGGCTCGTAAAAAGCTGCATCTCGTAACACAACGGAGTATGCGTTAAAGCCTTGAGGCACTGTGGCCATTGCAGTTAGATCAACACCGCCTGCTAGATCATTTGGCTGTACATTTCTATTAACGGTACTGTTCTGCTGTTGTATATTTTCCTGCATTAACTCAAAACGCTGTTGCATTATCATTTCACTTAATGGATTGCCGGCCTTACCCATGCCTCCAAAACTAGCAACCTGCATCTGTGGTGCTTCAGCCTCCATAACACGCTCTTGTAGTTTTGGTTGATACATAGGTGCTGTTTGTGCAGGTGCTGTAGATATGCTAGCTGTGTTGATTGACACTAACGGGTTGTAGGCAAATAGATTACGACCAACAGTTAACCCTGTACCGCTGCTGGTCTGTGGCTGAGTTTCTGTTGCTGTAGGTGTTGGTGGCTTTAACACAACCACACTAGTTGACTGTGTTTCTTGTTGTGCTGGCGGTGTGTATACAGGCGGCTGAACTTGTGACACACTGGCTGTTGTTTGTGTTTGAGTCTGTTGTGTTTCTTGCACTTGTGGTGCTTGTGTTTTTGCGGTAACAATAGGCTGAGATTCCGCTTGCTGGGTTGCTTGTTGCGGAGGCTGAAGTTGCACAAGACTTGAACTGGTATGCTGTTGCTGTGCTTGTTGTGTTTCTTGTGTTTGCTGTGTCAGTTGTGTAGACTTGTTTGACTGCTGTTGTTGTGAATTGGCTTGTTGAGATTGCTGTGTGGTTTGACTAGATTGTGTGGCAACTTGAGTGCTGGCTTGGGTGGTTTGACTAGCAAAGTTTGCTGCGGCCGCGGCACTGTTGGCACTCATGTCTTGATTCATGCTGACCGCAAAATTGCTGGCTGCTTGTGATGTTTGTTGAGTTGTTTCAAACGCTTTAGCCGCATTTTGCACAGCCTGTGCCTGTGTTGTTTTGTCTTTGTCTTGAGCAGATTTAACCACACTCATTGCTAGTTTACTAGGGCCGCTACCGCTGGTTGCAGGGCCTGCTTGTTGTGGGCCTGCCTGACTTGGGCCAGCACTTGGTGGAGGTGCAGACTGTGCTGTTTGTGTAGCTTGTGGAGGCCCTCCTGCTGGCTGTGGACTTGTTGGTGCCGGGCCAGCTTGTTGTGGGCTAGGCTGTGCAGGATTATCTTGTGCCACTGCTGGATTTTGATTTGGATCTTGTCCGGGTTGCTGAGGTTGTGGACTTTGTTGTTGAGGTGGCGGTTGCTGTGCCTGTTGTTGCGGACTTGCTTGAGCTAATGCAGGTGCCGCATCTGCCACACCCGGAGGCGCTGCCGCCGGAGCAGGTGATCCATAGTTGATTGCAGGCACAAATGATGTTGCACTTGCATTTGAAACTGTAGATCCTAATATTGAATTTTTAACAGTGGCTAATGCATAGCCCGGACAAGTGGGACTCGATAATGGATCAGCGATACATGGATCAACCACAACAGGAACAGGTTTTGTGGTATACAACAATGATAAATCATTAACGTGAACCCTGGGTCCGTAATATCCTGCCCAGAAGTTTTGATCTTTGCCTGTAAAACTCACAGTCAAGTTATCAACTGCTGATAAACTGTATCTGTTCTCAAACAACTGTGTTCCAGAGAATGTAGTAAAACCGGGTAGATTCCGCGTACTATAATCGTAGTTGAAACTTTCCAACACATTACCATTTGGTCCTTTTAAACTAACATTGCCATACACTATACCCCTGTTGCCTCCGCTATTGTTTAGATCGTTGTTGATGTTCCAAGAGTATTTGTACCCGCTCAATTGGATTCCTGTGCCAGCTGTTTCCAATGCCTGGTTAATAGCAACCATTTGACTCACGGTGCTTTTTGTATAGCCAAATATAATATTGCCGGTGTTTGGATTATATGCAGGAGTTGAGCCGCCACTGTACCCTCCGGCTGCACCAGTGACAGTTCCACTCCAGGGGAGTCCGCCACCCAAGTTAAGGGTATTCCCTGTGCTGTTTAGCATTAAGCCTGTGACGGGATCAGTGGTTTGGCTATTAGAATAGCTTGAACACAAGAGCACCAAGCAAAGCGCCAATGCCAATCTTCTTAAATGTGTCATCTGTTTTCACCTCGTCAATTGCTGGAATTTTATCTACATTTGCTTCCCATGCGGCTTTGGCCTGTTCACCAATCTTACCTTCATAAGGACAAGGTGTTCCTGCTGCCAACATGGCATCAAACACTCTGCGATCTTGACACATGGTGGCAACTGCGGCCACTTTCATGCCCATGTCATACAGTGTTTTGGATAATTTTAATCGCTCACAATTCATATCACGAACTGTTCCGCCACTGCTGACACCAAAGATCTGTGTTTGCACCGATCCGCTTGTGCCTGTTGAACATAGGTCAGCATTGCCGCCACTCATCATAGTTGGTGCAACGGCTGTGGGTGGAGGTTGAATAACACGCTGAGTAATTTCTGTTTTGTTAATATTGGTATTGGTCATTTCACCACTGTTGATATTTTGATTAACATTGGCGTTTTGGTTCACACTGTTGCTGGTGTTGGAATTGACATTGTTGTTGTTATTGGTCATACTACCACTTTGTACATTGTTGTTGGTCATTGTACCACTGTTGATATTAGTGTTGGTATTGTTGGATGTGGCTGTGCTGTTGTTGATATTGCGATTAGTCATATCACCAGTATTGATATTGTTGTTAGTATTTGCACTGGTACTGGTACTGGTATTGATGTTGCGGTTAGTCATATCGCCAGTATTCACATTGTTGTTTTGATTAACACTGGTATTTGTATTAATATTATTATTTGTGTTATTACTAGTACTGACATTGTTATTGTTGTAAGTCATCGTGCCAGTGTTGACATTGTTATTGTTGTTGGTGTTTACTGCTGTACTGGTGTTGACATTGTTATTGTTGTAAGTCATCGTGCCACTGTTGATATTGTTATTGGTATTAACATTGGTGTTTGCACTGGTACTGCTACTGACATTGTTATTGTTAAAAGTCTGAGTACCACTGTTGATATTGTTATTGGTATTAACATTGGTGTTTGCACTGGTACTGCTACTGACATTGTTATTGTTATATGTCATTGTTCCTGTGTTAACATTATTATTTGTGTTAACACTGGTGCTGGTGTTAGAATTGACATTATTGTTGTTATTAGTCATTGTACCACTATTAACATTATTATTGTTAAAAGTCTGAGTGCCGCTATTAACGTTGGTGTTATTGTTGTTATTAGTGTAGGTAACACTACCACTCATAACATTATTGTTGTTATTGTTATTGGTTATTGTGCCACTATTAACATTGTTGTTGTTGTTGGTATTGGTGGTACCACCAGTCAAATTGGTGTTGTTGTTAGTGGTGGTTGTGCCGCTGTTCACATTGTTGGTGTTAATTGTGCTGACACTGTTGCTGGTGCTGTTGGTATCTACTAGACTTTTTGAGTCGTAGCTGCCCTGATTGATAACAGTTTGTGGCAACACGGTGGTGCTGATCAATGCCAACAACAACGTTATCAGTATGTGAATAATACGCATGGTTCGCTCCCGGTAATTCTACATGTATTTAAACTACTCAGAATGCGAATTATAGTGTACTATTTTGTAGTTACTTTTATCTCATGTAAAGTTTGGTATACTTTTTGATACACTTCACTGATTAATGCCAAATCCGATTGGCTTAATGCATCATTGTCAACTTTATACTCAAACAGAATTAGGTCTTTGGCCAATTCTGTTTGTAATGTGTTGATAAGATTATCAGTCATTACTTGACAACTAGGGCATACAATGCAAGTTCTCTTGCATCTTCTCTTGCACTTAATGCAACTTCTGCCGCACTTGGCGTCCATGCTGATGCACAGGCTGATGCAAATACTGTAACGACAAATATGAATGATGTTAATTTCATGTTAGTTTCCTTTTTTAAATTGTTTAATAGCTGATTTAACTAAACTGTCAATGCTATTTATTATTGGTGTACCTTGTACTGAGTCTTCTCTTACACTCAGAGGTATTTCAGTACAGCCCAATACCACTGCTTTTGCTCCATTGGCAATAAGACTATGAATAACTGTTATGAACATATCATGTGCTTGCTCAAATTGATTGGATTTGATTAAATTAATTGCAGGTTGTACTAGTGTGTCCATTTCTTCCCGAGTAGGCACAATACAATCCCAGCCTTGTTTATTGAGTTTGTACTGATATAATCCTAACTCAATAGTTGCTTGTGTACCCATTAGTCCAATTGTAGAATTTGTTACATTTAAATCTCTTAATGCATCAGCAACACTATCCACAATGTGTATAAAAGTAATTCGAGGATGTTGTCTAACTAATTCGCTGTACCAGAAATGTGCAGTATTACACGGAATAACAATTAAATTACAACCTGCAGAAAATAATCCCTTAACTCCAGCTAATAGATAAGGTAAAGGTTTGTCATCTTTGTTGAGCAAACTTGTGCTACGATCCGGAACTGTTGGATCACTCCACAGGATTGTGGGGATATGGTCTTGGTCACAAGTTGCAGGAGTTTGTTCAACCAATCTTACTATAAACTCGGCCGAAGCGGCAGGCCCCATTCCGCCCAGCACGCCCAGTCGTTTAATCATTTTTTATTGTATAGTAAGCTGGATGCTACTATTAGTACAGTCTGTGCCACTTCAACATCTGAAGGTTTTTCTTTCCAGCCTACACTAATCTGGCCAATGAATAGTCCTGCTTCTGCTGGAATACTTATACGACACATATATGTTACACCAGCTGCCTTATAGGTAAATCCAATATAACTTTGCGGCTTAATGTAATCACTACAGGGAATTTTACCTGACATTAGGCCAATAACATCTTCGTTGTTGCTTAGATTTTTTGTCAGTAATCCAACATCTGCACCGTCGTGTGTTTTATCGCGGCCCTTGCCTCGACTGGTCAAATAGGCTAACTTTCTAGTATTGAGTACAGTATTAACCTCGAATACAGCTACTAGTTCTGCTTCGGTATTTTTTAGTATAAAATTAACAGCTTCTTCATACCGACCATTCATCTTTGGCAGTGCTTGTTGAGCACGATAACTGGCCATGAAGTTATCTTTTTCGGAGTAGGCTACCCACCCTAAGAAGGTGAATAGACAAAGGAAGACAACCGTGAATAGGCGAAATGGACTTTCGCCTATAAACTTTAATAGTTCAAGTAGGAACTCTTTCAGTTTGTCCATCGGTGTGTTCCTTGTCACAGACAAATGCTGTTACTGCCACATTGCCGTGTACATGGCTTGCTGTGCGAATCATATCCATTAAGGGATCAACTGCGATCAACAACACCAATACAGCTTCGCTTGGTAATTTTAACAAGTCACAAACAACTGCCACAGTGGCAACTGTAAGAATACCTGTCGTACCAGCTGATGCTAGTCCTGCTAATATACTACCAAATAACACTACTATTAGTCCTGTGACGCCTAGTGGTGCATCATAAATGTTTGCAATGAATACTGTGGCAATGGCATAGTACACAATACTGCCAATACGATTAACTGTGAAACTTAGCGGAACTGTTAGTTCAACTCCGCCTTTGTCAAAGTGTAGTTTATGTAAAGCTTCTTGTGCGTAAGGTATACAAGCTAAACTACTACGCGAACTAACAGCCACAATCAATGTTTCTTTAGTTTCACGGATAACGGTCATTAGATCTAACCCCGAACGCTTCCAAATTACTATTGTTCCTATTACAATTACTAATAGCCCGCCGACAAACTGTTGGAATACAAAGTCAAACATAGTTAAGAATATACCAACTCCCACCTTGCCTACTTGTGCAGAAATCATTGCTAACAATGCAACGGGTAGGAAGTAGTTTAGGAATTTAAAAATACTGATACTTGCTTGTTGAATACTCTTTAACACTTCAACCAACATGCGTTGGCCTTCTGTTTTTAAATGTCCAAGGGCAACACCAAAGATTAAACAGAAGATAACAATCTTCAAACTCTCACCGTTGTTTAGTGTGGCAAAAATGTTTTCTGGAATAAACTTTTCGGCCATCTTACCTGCGTTAACTTCGGCTGCTTTTGGCATCGGCTCATGCAAGGTAATGTTTAATTCGGTGCCGGTATCTTTGTTGTTGACAAGTACGCCAAATTCGGTCTTCTTCTGAGGTGTCATGTCAGTGCCTGTAATTAGTACAGTGCCCACACCGATAACAGCGGCTAAGAACATACTGCCCACAAAGCCTACAATGATTTTTCGTATCAATGCCTCACTACCTTCTTTTTGTAACAGTCCGATGATACCAACTAGAATAGTTGCTAATAAGAATGGTAGTACAACTACCTTTAGCAAACTAATATAGATACTACCAATACTGTCAAGACCAATACTAAACGCAGGAGCATATACGCCACAGACTATACCTACGATAATTGAACCTAGAATAGTCCAAGGACTAACCAGGAAACTTTTTAAATGTGTTGTTGTTATCATGATATATCCTTATTTCTTTTCAGCTCTATATCTGTCCATCAACTTTTTAGTGTCGATGTTGTTGTATTCATTCTTAATAACATAATTAACAATGCTTAACAATTGAATTGCTTTGGGATTTACTGCTACGGCAATATAATCTACGCTGTCAGAAATTGCAATTGTCTTTGTGCTAATTGCGGCATCTGGTTTTTCAAAACTAATTTTCTTAATTTCAAATTCGTCACGATAAGCAGCAGCAATATCGCCACGAGTAACTTTGTCAATGATTACTTCCCATTTTTCTTCAGGAAGGAATTGAGCATTAGGAAAGTTGATACGAGCAAAGGTGTCGTAACTGGAGTTCTTGATAAAACTTATCTTGCCATTAAAATCTCTAATAACTTGATAGGTTTCTTTACCTTGACTATTTTGACTCAACCATAAGCGATTAACAATCAAACTTTGCTTTAGCCTAACATACGGATCGCTGAATCTCACAACTTGTAGTCTTGGACCTGTTACTGACAATTTGCTGACAGCAATGTCAGCACGACCGTCACGCACTTGTTCTACCACTTCGGCAAAACTTTCTGCGTCTCTACGGAACTTGACCGGTACACCTAACAGTACACCAATCCGTTGTGCAATTTCAACATCAAGACCATGAAGATTGTCCTCATTGCCACTAAAGAATGGAGGAACATCTTTTTTAGTCATGGCTACTACTAGAACATTGGCTTTTTTAATTGCGGCAATATCTGTGGGTAGCGGAACTGTTGAAGTTGCTGTTTGTGCAAAGCTAGGGAATATAGCTAACACACTGATAGTTAAGGATATTAATAAGTGTTTCATACTAGTATTTATATTATGTAGTAGTTTAATTTATTAAAACTACTGTTTAATTACTCCTTGTTAGATAAATATTTAACTGATAGTCTATTATATTAATAATACAGTGTTATTATTTTTACATGTTAAAAAATTTACACCATAAAAAAAGAGCTCTATGAGCTCTTATAAGTTGTGTATTATTAAATTATAGCCATATCAAGGTATCTTGAAGCTGATTCTACCAATTGGTTTTCTAGTTGCCATGTAGTTGTTACCGGCAACAACTTTGATTATACCAGTGAACACTGGCGGATAAATCACATTAAAATCACTAAATGCAGCATCAGTGCCGGACTTTGTTACTTTGCTTTTTACTTGAACCATTGTGGAGTTTGACAGTACAGCTTTAAAGAAATTACTCATGTCTGGCAGTGTATTCAAATAATCCGCAACCAGCTCGGCAATGCCTGCTAGTATATGAAAACTCATGTCATATGCCGGATCATTGAATGTTGCACCTTTACGATTTAGAGCAGTCTTAATACCCGGGGTTTGTGTCCATGCATATGTACCATATTTCAAACCTTGTCCATAATTTTTTATAAGATTTGTCATGTCAGCATCTTCGATAAATCCCAATTCTACAGCCAGATCAAGTGGGCCCATGACCGCAGTACTAGAAGAAATTTTATCAATTAAGGATAATACTTGCTGATATTTCTTATCCTGTGTTATTTTTACATAGCGTTCGGGATTGTCTTTAATATCTTTAAGAATTCCACTAATTGAAGCAGCCGCTCCACCTTTTTTATCTTTACTGCTTATTTTTAGAGTAACACCCTCGAACTGTAAGTAACTGTCGTATAATTGATTATCACCGGCACTGGGAAACAACACTGATTGAGAACTTTTCCAGGTTAACCCTAACGGCTTTAGCAACACATTCTCAGCATCAGTATAGCTTCCACTTACGAAATTACCAGTAGCAAGCGCAATTGGAGCTGCACTTTCACCTAGATCAACTTCATAGGTGACTGCACTGGCAGCTGCTCCGGGAACTGGTGTTCTAGTGCCATTGACTACATTGGATAACAGTTGTTGAATCTGTTGTGTGATGGCAGGAGTTATGGCAGGATTATTAGTTTGTTTCAATGACTGCGGCAGGGATGCAATGTCAAGTGAAGCATCTGATTGAAATAATTCTTTTGGTTTGATGTTAAACTGAGACCTCTGTGCAACAGCATTATTAGACTGTATAAATCCGGTCTCTCTTCCAAAATCTGCGTTGACCCATTTAATAGGAATATTTCCAGCGGCCTTCTTGTTGGCAAATTTTACAAACGCAAACTGTTGTTCTGTACTATCTTTGAATATTACAATCAAAGCGGCACCGCCGTTTTTTGGAATACTACCGTAGTATAGCACTGTGGGATTACCGTTGGCATCTAAGGTGGCTTTCAGTGCCTCTGCCAAATCTGCTTGAGTTTCGTAATGGGTTTCAGTTTCTGGAATAGTGATAGTGCCCACTAGGCTTAATTCTGTATTACCTTTGCTAAATGTTACAGTTTTCCCCTGAGCTACTTCTTGACCTCGTCTAATAAGGCCGCCCTGTGATTCTGTTAATTTGAATTCATTAAATCTCATAGTAAGATATTTATCTGATTTCCGGGAACAAACAGTCCTGAATAAACACCTCTACATCTGCTTCACTAAGTCCTAAACTAACCATGACTTTAGGAGTATGCGGATTTTGCTTTTGATTTTCGCAGTAGTAGTTCTGAGCACTAGTAGTATTAGGGTGTGTATATTCTGTTTCTTTTACTGTGCCCAAATAGTGCGTTAGATTTGTACGAGCCATGGCAAGTATCTGATCTAGCTCTGTTTCATCACTGACATTGCCCGCGGCTACCATAGATGTTGTAAAAATACGCTCTGCCCAATCAGGTAGCTTGCGAGTCTTATTCCATTGTAGTTTGTTAGCTTCGTCAGCAAACCACTCAATCATCGGATGATCGCTGTCACCAGCAGGACTAAAATCATGGAAACAGCCTGTGATCTTATTCTTACCAGCAATAACATCAAATCCAAAGATTGGTGCTGGGTTGTGCGTATGTGGAAAGATGCAACAGTGCATCATCCACAGTCCCTTAGTTTCACGAGCATCAACTACATCAATGTGTGCTCTACGGTAAGCACTGCTGGCCCAAACTTTGTTGACCCAGCCTGGTTGATTAAATCGATCCATACCGGGTTCGTTGATGATACTGCCTGTGGCATAGAATTGTTGTTCAAAGTATTTTTCAACTTCGATTAGTGTGTCCCAGACTTTACTTTGCATGATGAACTTCTAACATTTCTTGAAAAAACTGCGTGGCAAAATCAAAACATATTTTAGCTTCTTCGGCCATGCTGTCATTTATTTTAGACCTCACTGTGTTTTTTAACGAATCTGAATCAGTGAACTGATAGTATCTTCCTTGCCCAGGAACACGCTTGGCAATCATTTGACCGCCGGCTAGATCACCCATGTGTCGCACATACACATGTGCCATCAATCTCTCTGGTTCATTTTGTATAGTCAAAATATAATTCATATATTCTTTAACTACAGGACATGCTGGAAGTTCTTCATTGCCGTCGGGCCACAACTCCAAATAGTCTTCATATATAGCAGGCGCTCGTCGTATGCCAGCCATGTCATTAAATAGACCGGCCTTCATAGCGCACACCTCTAAAAGATTATACTGTGCATGTTGATTGATCAAATAAGTGGCATACAGCTTAGGCTCAATAGAGCCTGAAAATAGTATTTTTACAAATTCTTGTCTTTCTGCATTGGCGTGATTATCTTTGGTTAATTCTCGTAAGCTCATTAGTTTTCTTCTTCCATTTTAATCTGGAGTGGGAAACCGTTTGTTCGAGCTAGATTAGTAGCTTCAACTGCCTTGGTCTCAGCAAGTTCAAAACTATATACCCCAGCAACACCACTGCCTTCGTTATGTATCTGTTGTGTAACAACTACGGCTGTTTCTTGGGTATGCTTAAATATTTCAACCAAAATACCAACTACAAAATCCATTGGAGTAGTATCGTCGTTTAACAGGATAACTTTCCAACGCTTGGGTTCTTCAACTTTTATTTTAATTTTTTCGTCTAGTTTGACATCAATTTCTGTAGTCATAATATTCTCCGGGTTTAATAAGGGGAAGTTTCCTTCCCCTTATTATATTACTTAACCTCAACAATGTCAATGAGTCTTGGCTTTTTGTCTTCAGGAACAATTCTTTCTATTGTGATAGTAAGTATTCCATCTTTGATTTCGGCGCCTTTGACAATCATATGCTCTGCTAGACTGAATGTGCGTTCAAAATCTCGACTGCTGAGACCTCTATGCAAGTACATGCGTTGTGCAGTTTCGTTAGGAGCAGATGCTCCCCCACGAATAGTCAACATGTCTTGCTCGACTTCCACAGCAATTTCGCTTTTCTTAAATCCTGCAACTGCCATTTCGATAACATAGGTATCTTCGTCAGTCTTTACCACATTGTGTGGAGGATAGTTTGTGGTCAATTGATTTGCAAATCTTGACTCAAAAGAATCAAATAATTGATCAAATCCTATCAATGCTCTGTTTAGAGCGGCTTGGTCAAATCTTACTAATTGTGTCATAATATATCTCCTTATAATAAGCAAGAATTATTGTGCGGCCCCACCCGGGCACCGCACATTTTAATTAGTCTGTCTGTGTGTTAAACTACTTCTTTAAAGTCTGCATCAACCACAGTGTCTGCAGGCTTCTCGGCTTTTGGTTGAGCTTTGGCAGCTTCTGCGGCCTGCTTCTTTTCAGACACAGGTTTGAATGCTTCAAACAAAGATTGCACAGCTTTTTGGATAGCATCCGCATCTTCACCTGCTCGTGCATCTTGAACAGCTTTGGCAGCATCTTCAAAATTAGTACGCTCTTCTTCAGTTAACTGATCCTTGACCTCATCATAGTCTTTCTGAACTGTGTGAGCTTGGGCTTCGGCCTGATTGCGAGCTTCGATTAATGTGCGTTGCTGTTTGTCAGATTCTGCATTGTCTTCAGCATCCTTGACCATCTGCTGAATTTCTGCTTCGCTTAGACCACTATTACTCTTGATGGTGATTTTATTTTCTTTGCCGGTCTTTTTATCTTTGGCGTTGACATGCATGATGCCGTTGGCGTCAATATCAAAAGTAACTTCAATTTGAGGAGCACCGCGTGGCGCTGGATCAATACCTTCCAAATTAAACTCACCTAGGAGTTTATTGTACTGTACAAGATCGCGCTCGCCTTGGAATGCTTTGATAGTAACAGCCGGTTGATTGTCGTCTGCTGTTGAGAATACCTGTGTTCCTTTTGTTGGAATTGTTGTATTCTTAGTGATCAACTTGGCAAATACACCTCCCATTGTTTCGATACCCAAACTCAATGGTGTTACATCTAGTAACAACACATCATTACGATCACCTGCTAGTACAGCACCTTGTACCGCGGCTCCAACTGCCACTGCTTCATCTGGATTGACATCACGGCGCGGCGCTTTGCCAAACAATGCTTCAACAGCTTCTTGTACTTTAGGCATACGAGTTTGACCACCAACTAGGATCACTTCGTCGATGTCTGCAGCAGTTACCTTGGCATCTGTCATAGCTTGACGGCAAGGTGTTAAACTGCGTTGAATCAGGTCATCAACCATTGCTTCAAATTTGGCACGACTGATAGTGATATTCATGTGCTTGGGACCGTTGGCATCAGCTGTGATATAAGGCAAGTTCACTGATGTTTGTGCAGAACTTGATAGTTCGATCTTGGCCTTTTCTGCAGCTTCCTTCAAACGCTGTAGTGCTAGCACATCTGTCTTAAGATCAACACCCTGTTCTTTCTTGAATTCATCAACTAAAAAATCCATAATGCGTTGGTCAAAGTCTTCACCACCTAGGAATGTATCACCGTTAGTGCTTAGTACTTCGATTTGTTTGTCGCCTTCAACTTCATTGATGTCAATGATGGAGATATCAAATGTACCGCCACCCAAGTCATATACCGCAATCTTGCGATCACGCTTGTCTGCTTTGTCTACGCCATAGGCCAGCGCGGCTGCTGTGGGCTCGTTGATAATACGCAATACTTCTAAGCCTGCAATACGGCCTGCATCTTTAGTGGCTTGTCGTTGACTGTCGTTGAAATATGCTGGCACTGTGATAACTGCCTGTGTTACTTCTGAACCTAGATAGTCTTCAGCAGTCTTTTTCATTTTACGAAGTACTTCTGCTGAAATTTGTGGAGGAGCAAGAGATTCCTCATTTACCTGTACCCAAGCATCGCCGTTGTCAGCTTGCACAATTTTGTAAGGCATCAACCCGATGTCCTTTTGTACTGCTTCTTCAGTGAACTTACGACCAATCAAACGCTTGCTTGCGTAGATTGTATTTTTTGGGTTTGTTACTGCTTGGCGCTTTGCGCTTGCGCCTACTAAGATTTCATCGTTTGAATAGGCCACAATACTAGGGGTAGTCCTAGCACCTTCGCTATTTTCGATTACTTTGGGATTGCCATTTTCAATAATGGCCACGCATGAATTTGTTGTACCTAAATCGATACCGATGACTTTGCTCATAGAGTTCTCCTTTGTTAAGCAAGATTTTGTTGGACGCCTTGTCCGCGTACTAAACCCTTACGGCATTCAGTACAAATTTATTTATCTCTCAGACATTTTCTTTACTAAAAATGTTTGACCATATTTTAAGTTTTTCTCGTTTAGCCTCTGCGGCTAGTTCAATATTGGTCCAGCTGACCACATCCAGCTCTTGAAGAATTTCAATCATAGCATAAAGATCGCCTAGTTCTTCTTCAAGATGCTCTCTGTTGGTTTTAGGCTTACCTGGCTTGAGATTATCTAGGCCAAAGCGGCTGATCTTACTTACCGCTTGTATAACTTCTGCACATTCTTCTTGGAGAATGTCCATTACTTCTTTAATTTGTGAGTCCATATCTACTTCCTTTTTGTCCAGGCTTATTACTGTTAGTACACGCTAAATTGTGATCTGTTGATTTAGGGCACCTTTTATTTCCGCACTCAGGGCACACTATAAATGTACTCATGGTTAACGGCAATCCATTGTGATCTTTAACCTTACTCATACAATTATAGCATCCACAAGGCGGAAAGTCTATAGTATTACTAGGATGGCTATGTGCAATTGCCTTGGCAAAATCATTAGCCAGTATTGCTTCAAAACCACTACCTGGTTTAAATCCCCAGACTAGATAGTTATAGAACGGGTCAGCAAAGTCTTTTGGGATATTCCATGTTTGGAATGTCTGCATGACCCAATTTCTGCTGTACTGAGATAACTTCATTATCTGCCCTCTCTTGCAAACGGCATAATCATTTTGCCGTCGAATTGTGTAGAACCTCGCAGTTTCTTAAACACATGTTG
>Ga0136641_1000618_pt1 | contig 15187 bp, 14 predicted proteins | sample EliLak1302023Y_FD_115312 | JGI IMG/M metagenome (GOLD analysis project Ga0136641, IMG submission 115312) | Freshwater microbial communities from Elizabeth Lake, Yosemite National Park, California, USA - 13020-23Y | ecosystem: Environmental > Aquatic > Freshwater > Lake ...
CACGATGAGGGGCTGGGCGATGGCGGTGTCGCGAATGGTGTCCGCGTCCGACGTGGTGCCGTGGGTCAGCAGGTCGACGCCGCTCACGCAGGACAGCCATTCCAGACGCGCGCCTACGCCGGGGACATCAAGCCACGGGGTCAGGAAGCCTGGGGTTTGCGAACCCTGGCCGGGGGTGACGACGACGAGCACGTGGTGGCCTTCCTGCCGTGGTCCGCGAGCGCGGGTATGCCGCTCCAGCGGCCATGGGCAGCCTACAAGTCCGGGGCAGTGCTACCTGCCGGTATCCCGAGCATCAGCCCAGACCGTGAAGGCCGGTGGCGGCCCCCACAATCCGGCCGATCACAAAGGTGACGAGAGCGGCGCCGACCCCCACGATCAGCTGTCGGACTGCACCCTTGAGGACGCCGCGGCCTGACGTGCGCCCCACGACGGCGCCGACGGCCGTCATGGCCATGACCGACATGACGATCGCCAGGACCAGAGGGATGGTCGTGGAGGATCCGGTGCCGAGGAAGAACAGGTACGGAAGGACGACGACACAGGCCCCCACCGCGAAGGCGATGAACGAGGACAGGGCCGCTGTGACGGGGGACCCCAGTGCGTCGGGATCAAGGCCGAGTTCCTCGCGAGCCAGAGTGTCCAGTGCGGTCTGGGGGTTGGACATGATTCGGCTGGCGATCTGGGCCGCTTGATCTCGATCAAGGCCCTTGGCGCGGTAGATGAGCTCGAGCTCCTTGCGCTCCTCGTCGGGCTTGTCACGAAGTTCGGCGGCCTCCATGGCTATCTCACGCCGGAACATGTCGCGCTGCGAGGCAACGCTGACGTACTCGCCTGCGGCCATCGAGAACGCGCCTGCGAACAACCCCGCGAGTCCGGCGAACAGGATGGTGGCGTTGCTCGGTGCGGCACCGGCGAAGCCCATGACCAAAGCCGTGTTGGAGACCAGGCCGTCACTGATGCCGAACACGGCGGCGCGCAAGGAACCGGACCGGTCCCCGCGGTGCCAGGGCTCGCCATCGCCAGGTGTGGGTGCCTTGCGGGGGAGCGCCGCGACGGCTGCCTGATCCATGCGCATGCGTCGAAACGTTTCGGCATGCTCGCGCTCGTCAGCCGACATCTGCGCAGTGGCTTCCGGCTCGTTGTCGTACATGCCCGCTCCCGCGCCCTCGAATTCCTCGAGGTGCTGGAGCACGTCGGAGAAGCCGGTCGCGCGTGCCCGAGCGAGCAGAGCCTGATCCTCGGTGTCGAGGGTCGATGGTGCGGGAGGAATCTCGACGCCGTGGTCGGTGAGTTTTGCCGCCCAGTAGGAGACGTGCTCATCCTCGATGTCGGCCAATTCCAGCAATGCCTCTTTGCGTTCCCCTTCGACGAGCTCTGCAAGACTGCGGTAGAGCAGGGAGGCTTTGCGCTCGGCCTCGAGGTAGGTCAAGAATCTGCGTGGGTCGTCAGCCATGTCAGCCGCTTCCCTCGGTGTTTCCGGCATCCGCCGCTGATGGATCGTCAAGGCGGTACGTGTGAATCGCCTCAGCAACCTTGCCCGAGTCGACTTCGCCCGTGCGCGCCAGCATGGCGAGCGCCTGCACGGTGATGGACTCTGCGTCGACAAGGAAGTGGCGGCGAAGTGCACCACGGGTGTCGGACATACCCCAACCATCGGTGCCGAGGGAAACGAAATCCTGCGGCACCCACTCGCGAATCTGGTCCTGTACCGAGCGCATCCAGTCGGACACGGCAATGACCGGACCTGGGCGACCATCAAGACGCTGTGTGACATAAGCGGTGCGTGGTTCGGCACCAGGATGAAGCAGGTTGTGCCGATCCACGTCAAGGCCATCGCGACGCAGCTCGTTCCAGGACGTGACTGACCACACGTCCGCGGCAACACCCCACTGGTCGCGCAGAAGTTCTTGTGCACGCAGCGCCCAGTTGACGCCCACGCCGCTCGCCAACAACTGCGCTCGCGGGCCGTCATTCGCGAGCGCAGGGCTGATCAGGTGCATGCCGCGCAGGATGCCCGCAACGTCGACATCGTCGGGCTCTGCTGGTTGCACGTACGGCTCGTTGTACACCGTCAGGTAGTAGTAGATGTTCTCGGGATGCTCGCCATACATGCGTCGAAGTCCGTCCTTGACGATGTGGCCAATCTCGTATGCGTAGGCCGGGTCGTATGCGACGACGGCGGGGTTGGTGCTGGCCAGCAACAGCGAGTGACCGTCCTCGTGCTGAAGGCCCTCGCCGTTGAGGGTCGTACGACCGGCGGTCGCGCCGATGACGAACCCGCGCACCATCTGGTCCATCGCTGCCCAGAAACCGTCGCCCGTGCGCTGGAAGCCGAACATGGAGTAGAAGATGTAGACCGGGATCATGGACTCGCCATGTGTGGCGTAGGACGATCCGACGGCGGTGAACGACGCGGTGGAGCCTGCCTCGTTTATTCCTTCGTGCAGGATCTGACCGGTCTCTGATTCCTGGTAGGAGAGCACGAGATCGCGATCGACCGAGAGGTACTGCTGGCCGTGGGGTGAGTAGATCTTGGCCGTGGGGAACAGCGAGTCCATGCCGAACGTGCGTGCTTCGTCGGGAATGATCGGGACGAAGCGAGGTCCGATGCCCGGTTCCTTCATGAGGTCCTTGAGTAGACGCACGAATGCCATCGTGGTGGCCACTGACTGCTTGCCCGATCCGCGCCTCACCACCTCGTATGACGACTCCACAGGCATGGGCAGCGGAGCCGCGGTGGCGCGTCGAGTGGGGATGAAGCCGCCGAGCCGCGTGCGGGTCTCGTGGAGGTACTGCATCTCACCCGAGGTCTCGGCCGGCTTGTAATACGGCGGAAGGTACGGATCGAGTTCGGCGTCTGAGATCGGAATGCTCATGCGATCGCGGAACATGCGAAGGTCCTCGATCGAGAGCTTCTTCATCTGGTGAGTGGAGTTGCGCGCCTCAAAGTGCGAGCCGAGGGTCCAGCCCTTGATGGTCTTGGCCAGGATCACCGTGGGCATGCCCTTGACGTGACTGGCGGACTCGTAGGCCGCATACGTCTTGCGGTAGTCGTGCCCGCCGCGTTGCAGGCTCCAGATGCGTGCGTCGGACCAGTCCTTGACCATCGCGGCCGTGCGCGGATCGCGACCGAAGAAGTGCTCTCTCACGAACGCCCCGTCCTCGCCCTTGTATGTCTGGAAGTCGCCGTCGGGAGTGTTGTTCATCAGGCTCACGAGCGCAGCCTCGCGATCCTGCGCGAGCAACTCGTCCCACCCGCGTCCCCACACGACTTTGATGACGTTCCAGCCGGCTCCGCGGAATATGCTCTCCAGCTCCTGGATGATCTTGCCGTTGCCGCGCACGGGTCCGTCGAGGCGCTGCAGATTGCAGTTGACGACAAACGTCAGGTTGTCCAGTTCCTCGCGTGCGGCAAGCGAGAGTGCGCCCACCGCATCGACCTCATCGGTCTCCCCGTCGCCGAGGAATGCCCACACGCGCTGGTCGCTGGTGTCCTTGATGCCTCGGTGCTGCAGGTACTTGTTGAACCGCGCCTGATAGATCGCATTGAGCGGCCCCAGGCCCATCGACACGGTGGGGAATTGCCAGAACCACGGCATGAGGCGCGGATGCGGGTACGAGGGCAGGCCGCCACCGGCGTGCGAGACCTCCTGGCGAAAGCCGTCGAGCTGATGCTCGGTGAGGCGACCTTCCAGAAAGGCTCGCGCGTAGACGCCAGGCGAGGCATGGCCCTGGAAGAAGATCTGGTCTCCGCCACCGGGATGGTCCGGTCCACGGAAGAAGTGATTGAACCCGACCTCGTAGAGGCCGGCTGAGGAGGCATACGACGAGATATGGCCGCCGACACCGATACCAGGTCGCTGTGCACGATGGACCATGATCGCTGCGTTCCAGCGAATGATCTGACGGATGCGGTGCTCGGTGGGCTCGTTGCCGGGGAAGACTGGCTCACGATCCGGGGGAATGGTGTTGATGTAGTCGGTACTGCGAAGGCTCGGCACGCCCACATTGAGTTCCGCTGCACGACGAAGCAACTGGAGCATGAGGTAGCGGGCTCTGCCATTTCCTTCTCGCGCGACAACGTCGTCTAGTGAGCCGACCCACTCGGACGTCTCATCGGGGTCCACGTCGACGTACTGGGTGGGCAATCCACCAGCCAGCAGGGATTCCCGGTCACGCGCTGCACTCACGACGGCTGCCTTCTTCCGGCGGGGATCGCCCGCCTAATTCTGAGCGGCGGAGGTCTTCCGCCAGGGGGTGTGCAGACACCATCTTGGCGCAATTCGGCGTTGTGGGTTGCGCTGGGTCCTCGCGTCCGGTGGACTACGGCTACCTGTACGGCCAGATGGGCGAGACGAGGGAGTGATGTGACCGGCTCGGCAGACGGTGACGCCCGCGAGCGGGCGAACCGATTGGGCTTGGAGTCTGGGCTCACGGTCCAGGAGTTGGGCTATGACGTTGACGTCGACGATGACCTGCGTGCATCCATTGAGGACATCGTGGGCAGCAGTCTTGAGGACGAGGACTACGACGATGTGGTCGACGTGGTGCTGCTGTGGTGGCGCGAGGACGACGGCGATCTGGTGGATGCCCTCGTCGATGCACTGCATCCGCTGACCGACCACGGGGTCATCTGGCTGCTCACCCCCAAGCCGGGTCGCGACGGGCATGTTGAGCCGGAGGACATTGCCGATGCGGCTCCCACGGCGGGCTTGCAGCAGACCAGCACTGTCAGCGCGGGATCGGCCTGGCAGGGCACTCGGCTGGTTGCTCCGCGCGTCAAGCGATAGCGTCCGGGCGTCCGGCTGTTCAGCAGCCACCTCACAGCCTCGCAAGGAGTTCCCATGTCGGTAGACGTCGGTCAGCCCGCCCCGTCGTTCACGTTGAGCAACCAGTACGGCGAATCGGTGTCCTTGGAGGATTACCGCGGCAAGAAGAACGTCGTCCTGATGTTCTATCCCTTCGCTTTCACGGGCATCTGCACAGGAGAGTTGTGCACCATTCGCGATCGCTACGCGGATTTCGTCAACGAGGACACCGTTGTGCTGAGCGTGTCGTGCGACAGCATGCACACCCTCAAGGTATTCGCGGCGCAGGAGAACCTCACGCACGCGATGCTCAGCGACTTCTGGCCGCATGGCGAAGTCTCGAAGGCATACGGCGCATTCCTGGACGACAAGGGATTCGCCACGCGGGCATCGTTCGTCATCGACAAGGACGGCATCGTGCGCTGGGCCGTGGTCAACGGCCCCGGCGAGGCTCGCAGTGCCGACGACTATGCGGCAGCTCTGGCAGCCCTCTAGACGCGCGACGGAAGGGCATTCGGCGGCCTCGAGGTGCAGGGTGGGCCGTGAGGGACTCGAACCCCCGACATCCTCGGTGTAAACGAGGCGCTCTAGCCAACTGAGCTAACGGCCCCAGCCACTGAAGGCTACCGGTGCTGGGTAGCCTGCAGCGCATGGCGACAGTGGCGACGGTGACCGAGGCGATCGAGCGCCGCTACCCGCCGGGTCTGGCCTCGCACTGGGACAGCGTGGGATTGGTGTGCGGTGAACCCGCTGCGTCGGTTCATCGCATCATGCTGGCAGTTGACCCCGTCATCGAGGTGGTGGACGAAGCCCTGCTGGTTCAGGCTGACCTCGTCATCACCCATCATCCGCTGTTCCTCTCCGGCGCACACGGGGTGGCGGCCGATGACCCGCGGGGGCGCATCGTCCACGAGTTGATCTCCCACGGCATCGCCCTCTACGCGGCGCACACCAATGCCGATCACGCTGACCCGGGTGTTTCCGATGCCCTCGCCACCGCGCTCGGGCTGACGGACCTTCGACCCCTGGTGCCTGACGCACCGGGCTCGCGCACGGGCATCGGTCGCGTGGGCACATTGCCCCGGGCCGTGCCCCTGATGAAGCTGGCCGATCACCTCGCAGCGGTGCTCCCGGCGACCCACCACGGTGTCCGTGTCGCAGGCGATCCCACCTCGCTCGTGACGACCGTTGCGGTGTGCGGTGGCTCAGGCGCCGACCTCCTGGACGCGGCAGCTCAGGTGGCGGATGCCTATGTGACCTCAGACCTCAAGCACCATCGCACGCAGGACCACCTTGCTGCTGGTGGCTGCGCCGTGTTGGACGTTGCCCACTGGGCTGGCGAATGGCTCTGGCTGCCCGTGCTCGCCGAGGAGCTGGCAGGAGACCTCGGCAGTACGGTGGAGGTCCTCGTTTCGCGGATCAGCACCGATCCGTGGACCGCACACGTGAGGAGTCCACGCTGAACGCCGATCCCGCCGACCAGATGCGGTTGCTCGAGCTCCAGGAGCGCGACACCCGCTTGGTGCAGCTGCGCCACAAGGTCGCCAGCCTGCCGGAGTCCGTGGCGTTGGCCGATGCGGAGAAGCGTTTCGCACGAGTCAGTGACGAGGTCGTGGCGGCCGAGGCCATCGCCAGTGACCTTGAGCGAGACCAGAAGCGCGCCGACATGGATGTTGAGCAGGTGCGTGAGCGCAGTCGCCGAGATCGCGAGCTGCTTGATTCGGGCTCCATTGGCGACCCCAAGCAGTTGCAGTCCTTGCAGCACGAGCTGGAGTCCCTCGCCCGTCGTCAGTCCGAGCTTGAGGACGTCGAACTAGAAATCATGGAACGCGTCGAAGGATCGCGTGCGGCGGTAGCAGTGCTCGCGGCAGACCGGGACCAGGTGGCTGCTGAAATCGAGGACCTTCGTGTTCGCGTAGCCGCTCTGCTGGAGGAGATCAACGCCGAACGCCTGAACGTGGAGGCGGATCGCGCCGATACGGCAACGCGGTTACCCGCTGACCTGCTGGCGATGTACGAAAAGGTTCGCGCGGATCACAATGGAGTAGCCGCCGCCAAGCTTTATCGTGGTCGATGCGAAGGCTGCCACCTCGATATTCCACCGCACGAGCTCGAGATCATCCGCTCAGCTGCCCCTGATGCCATCGTGCGCTGCGAGGAGTGCCGCCGCATCCTGGTCCGCACCTTTGAGTCTGGTCTGTAGATGGCGCGACACTTCATCGTCGAAGCCGACGGTGGCTCTCGAGGCAATCCCGGTCCGTCGGCCTACGGATCGGTCGTCATCGATGGGGCGACCGGCGAGGTAATCGCCCAGCTGGCGGAATACCTGGGTGTGGCCACCAACAACTTTGCCGAATACAGCGGGGCCATTGCGGGCCTTCGTCATGCGGCCGAGGTCGACTCGGAAGCAAGCGTCGAAGTGCGGCTTGACTCTCGACTTGTCGTCGAGCAGATGAGTGGGCGCTGGCAAATCAAGCACGCCGACATGCGTGAGCTCGCCAAGCAGGCCCGGGCAGCGTTCCCGCCCGCCCAGGTCACCTATACGTGGGTGCCGCGCGAGCAGAACCGTCGAGCCGATGCACTCGTGAATGCCGCATTGGACGCGGTGGCGGCAGGAGTGTCGGGGCGCTTGACCACGGCTGCTATGGACGTGATCGGTGAGGCCGAGGAGCAGCAGGCGCGCGCGACCATCGCGGATGCCACGCGACCGCGCAATCTCATGTCGGACGCCACGCGACCGCGCAATCGCATGGTGGGCTGGGCCGATCTTGGAACTCCCACGGTCACGGTCCTCGCGCGCCACGGAGCGACAGCGATGAGCGTGGACAAGCGATTCAGTGGCCTGGGTGGTAGCGACCCTGCACTGTCTAGGTTGGGCGAGGAGCAGGCGATGGCCCTTGCTGCCGAACTTGTGGCACGCGGTGGTATCGAACGCATCGTGTCCTCACCCCTGCAGCGAACCATGCAGACCGCAGCGATCGCATCGGCGTCCCTCAACCTTTCCTTCGACGTTGATGACGGCCTTGCCGAGTGCAACTTCGGTGAATGGGACGGTCTTACGTTCACCGAGGTCAGAGAGCGGTGGCCCGACGAATTAGATGCGTGGCTGGCGTCGGCCGACGTGTCCGCACCCGGTGGGGAGTCGTTCAACGATGTGCGCGCACGCGTGCTGGCCGCCCGTGATCGCATCCTGAAGGACTCGGCTGGTCAGACGGTGCTTGTTGTTGCGCATGTGACCCCCATCAAGGCCATGGTCACCGATGCGCTCGATGCGCCGCTGCACTCCATCTACCGCATGGAACTAGCGCCGTGCTCGCTGACAACCTTGAGCTGGTTCGCAGACGGAAATGCGTCGATGTTCGGCTTTGCTGAAGCAGCCCACCTTCGGCACATCGCGGCACCGACAGGCATCTAGGTTCTCAGAGCTCGTACGTGACGATGTCGAGCGTCGCCGGGCCACGTCGATTCTCGTGGAGTTCACACGTCATGCCGGCAGCTTCGAGTGCCGTGGCAATGTCGTCGATGGTCCGGTGACGCGATCGCGTCGTCATGAGTGCGCGCACTGCGCGGCCCTTGGTGGCCTTGTTGTGATGGCTCACCACGCTGCGCTTGCCGTCACGTTCGAGCAGAACTCTGCCCACCACGCTGGTGTCGTGTGGCACGGTGCCGAATGCTTGGTAAGCGCCTGATCGCAGATCGAGGATGGGTCGGGGGGCAGTGGCCAGAATCTCGGTGATCTGTTCGCGCCACAGCATCGTGAGTGACCCCAGCCCGCGCACCTTGCCGGCCGCCGGAAGGCTGTAGGACGGGATGCGGTCGCCGGGGTGCAGGAGTCCGAATAGTGCTGACGAGATGAGCACCTGCTCGTCGAGTCGCGCTCGCTGGGTGGCGGTCAAGCTCACGGCATCGAGGGCCGCGTACAGGACTCCGGAGTAGATCTCGATGGCGGGGGCCGCATGCGCCCTGGCCAGATGCGGGTCGACCGCGGCACACAGCTGCTTGCGTGTGGAGGTCAACTCTGGAAAGGCGAGGGATCGCCAGGCCAACGGCTTGCCGGTGCTCGGTGCTGTCTTTCCCTCACTGGGTGGCAGAAGGATCAGCACGACGTCGACCGTAGCCGTACCCTTGCCTCTGGACGAGCTGGCCGGGTGATCGCGGCACGCAAGTGTCGAGGAAAGTCCGGACTCCACAGGGCAAGGTGGTGGGTAACGCCCACCCGGGGCAACCCGCGGGAAAGTGCCACAGAGAACAGACCGCCAGGAGCAATCCTGGTAAGGGTGAAACGGTGGTGTAAGAGACCACCAGCACCGCAGGTGACTGCGGTGGCTTGGCAAACCCCACCCGGAGCAAGGTCAAGAGGTGAGGCGAAGGAAACGACGCCGAACTGCGCAGGCGAGCGGCCCGCTCGATGCCTGCGGGTAGACCGCACGAGGCTGTCGGCAACGGCAGTCCCAGATGGATGATCACCGGTCGGTGCAAGCCGACCACAGGATCCGGCTTACAGGCCAGCTCGTCCCCCTGTTGCGCTTTACCACGTCATCGAGGGCAACCACGGCGGTCGTCGGTAGGTTGCCCACATGGGCCCGCAGGAGCGCATTGCGATCGAGGTACGCAGCCTTCGCATCGACATGTGGGCCACGCTGGGGTTCGCGGTCGTCGGGCTGGTGGTCTTCTGGCTTTCGTCTGCCAACGCGATGGCGCTGGATGCCATGTACTCGGGGGTGGCATTCCTTACCGCGTGGATCGCCAGTCGAGTACTGCGCTCCGCTCGGCTGGGTCCCGACGAGGACAATCCGTGGGGTCGCGGCACGCAGGAAAACCTCTACGTCATGTTTCGTTCGCTGCTGCTGATCGCAGTCGTGCTGGCGTCCTCCGCCCAAGCCGTGGCCGAACTCGTCGCATATTTCGCGCACGGTGAGTCCACCGTGCCCAAGTTCGGTTACGTGGCCGTCTATGGACTTGTGGTTGCCGTTGCTTGTGCGGCCCTGGCATTCATGCACCGACGCAACGCGCGGCGAGTGGGCGGAAGCGCAATCCTGTCGGTCGAAGCAACGGCGGTGGCGATGGATGCCGCGATCGGTATCGGTATCGCCGTGTCGCTTGGTGCGGTTGCCTTGATCCCCGACGGCACCGACATCACCAACGCGACATTCAACATCAAGGCTGTGGCGGACGGATTCGTCGTCCTCATACTCAGCGCTGTCCTGATCGTCACTCCGATTCGCAATGTGATCACCGAAACGCGCCGGCTGGCCGGCGCTCGCATGGACAGTGAGCTCGATGACGAAATCGAATCGTGGCTGCGCGGTTGGCTTACCGCCACGGCAGAGCAGGGATTCGAGGTGGTGGACGTCTTCGCGGTCGATCACGGCGGATCGGTGAGCATCGACGTTGCGTTGACCTTCCCCGGAAGCGCCACCGTGCACCAGCTGGACGACTGGCGGGATCGGGTCACCCTCGCGCTCGCGGATGCTTTCCCCGGGGTAGCCGTGATCGTGCACTACAGCGAACTTCCGCTGCACGATCAGGTGTGGTCAGGCGACTAGTCCTCGACGGGAACGCGGATGCGCAGTCGCAAGCCCCCCCACGGGGATTCCAGGAGTTCCATTGTGCCGCCGTGCGCGCTGACCACGGCCGCTGTGATGCTCATTCCGAGTCCGAAACCCTGCGGGCCTGTTCCCACGCGACCGAATCTGTCCATGACCTTCGCGCGCTGCTCGCGTGGGATGCCAGGACCTGCATCGTCGACTAGCAGTTCGACCTGACCCTCGGATCGATGCAGCGAGACGCGCACCTTCGCCTGTGTGGGCGTGTGACGTTGAATGTTCTGCACGATGTTGCTGACGAGTTGGTCCCAGCCGTCCTGATCTGCCGCGATGGAGACGTCGTCGACGTCGATCTCTACCGCGCGTTCGGGCTGGAACTGCTGCAGATCCTCGAATGCCGTGCGCACGAGGACCCCGAGGTTGACCAGATCGCGCTTCTGCGGAGCCGTGGCGACGCGCTCGAGCAGGAGGAGCTGCGTAACGAGGCGATCCAAGCGTGCGCTCTCACTGTCGATGCGCTCCAGAGCCCGAATTGACAGCTCCGATCGAGCGTCGGGGTCGCGCAGGAGCAGTTCCACATAGCCGCGAATCACCGTGAGCGGCGTGCGGATCTCGTGGGATGCATCGGACACGAAGCCGCGCAACCGCTCCTCGGACTGCTCCACGCGGTTCACCGAATCGACCAGCGATCCGATCATGTTGTTGAGGGCCTCGGAAAGCTCACCCAGCTCGGTACCGGCTGCCGCCTCCGGCACCCGGGTGTCGGTGTGGCCATCGGCGATGGACTGTGCGGCGCCGACCATGGCGTCAACCGGGCGGAAGGTGCGACGAACGATGAGCCATGCCAGTAGGGCACCAACCACCGTCACCCCCAAAACCGCGATACCGATTCCGAGAGCGAGTGACCTCAGACCCTGCAATGTGTCGTCAATGGGTGATGCGGCCACCACGATGTCGCGCCCATTGGGCGAACTCCGGGCGACCACCCGGTACGTGAGAGATCCAGCGATGTCGATGGGGTGGTTGAGGGCCTCGTCTACCTGTGCTCGGGTCACGATCGGGAAGGGAAGTGGATTGATGCCAGTGCCAGCAGCCCGAACCATGTCAACTGTCTGAGAATCAGGTCTGAGCACTCCGATCGCGATGGGCAAGTAGGCGTCCTCGGGAACTGGATTGGGACCGCGCGGATTTTGCAGGCTACGAATGCGGGCATCGGCGACAGCGCCTTGTAGTGAGGTATCCACGACATCCAGGTTGATGCGCAATGCGGCAATGCAGGCGGTGACACCAATGAGTGAGGTGGAGACAAGAAGAAGAATGGCGGTGAGCAGGGTGATGCGCGACCGAAGACTCATGGCTTACCCGGTGGTGGGATGAGTTGGTAGCCAACACCGCGAACGGTGCGCAAGTTCAGGGCATCGCCGAGCTTGCGTCGAAGGTAGGAGACGTAGGTCTCCACGACCGATGTTTCTACTCCGGCGGCAAGGCCCCACACACGCTCCAGTAGCGCCTCCTTGGTGAGAACGCGGCCTGCGTTCTCCATCAGCACCATCAGGAGTCGATACTCGGTGGCCGACAATTCGATGGCTTCACCTGCGGCCGTCACCGTGTGTGCTCCGTCGTCGATGGTGATGGAGCCCACTGTCAGGACGTCGTGCTCCTCGGTGGGCATGCTGCGTCGCAGGACTGCGCGTACGCGCAGGATGAGTTCTTCAATACTGAAGGGCTTACGCAAGAAGTCGTCGGCACCGAGGTCGAAGCCGGTGCGGGTGTCGTCGCGCTCCTGCCGAGCGGTCAGCACGATGACCGGTGTCGTGTCGTGTGAATCGCGCATACGCTGCAGCACTTCGAATCCATCGGCATGCGGCATCGTGATGTCGAGGACGACAAGGTCCACCTGATGCTCCCGTAGGTGACGAAGGGCGGCCAGACCATGCTGCGCGCTGTGCGTGGTGAAGCCGGCAAGCCGCAAGGCGTCGCAGACCAGATCATTGACACTCGGCTCGTCGTCGACAACGAGGATGGTGGCGGACATGGTCACACGGTAGGGGTGCCTACGGTTTCCCGCAGGCACCCCTCTCGCTGTGTGGCTCCGCGAATCGCGAGGCCGACTTCGTCAACGCGTTGACTTAGCTGGCTGACGGTGCGGTTGACGGACGAGCCGACGGGCGTGCCGGCGTCGTGCCGTTCTGGCGTGCGGCCTGCTTGGCCTCGTGCTTGGCCTCGATAGCAGTGTTGATGGCATCGGCCTGCGAAGACGTCAGGGTGCCACTGCTCACGAGCCCGTTGAGGGCTGCGTCACGAGCGGCCTCCTGAGCCGCGTAGGCGGCATCGTGCGCTGCCTTGAGTGCGGCCGCCTGCGACTGCGTGATGGTGCCGTTGGACACCAGCGTCGGGACCGAGCCCTTGCCCGCGGCCTTGATGGCGTCGGCCTGAGCCTGCGTGATGGTGCCGTTGCTGACCAGGCTGGCGAGCTTGTCGGTCTTGCCGACCTTCAGCGCCTCAAGGGCAGTCTTGACGGCGTCAGCCTGGGCGCGAGTGATCGTGCCGTTCTGGATAAGCGAGCCCACTGGGCCGCCGTTGGGGCCGCCGGGCGCTGCATTGGCGACACCGGTGACAGTGGTGAGGAGCACGGCCGCGATGCCCATGCCGGCCGCGGTGCGGATGATGGTCGAGCGCTTCATGAGATCTCCTTGGATTCGTGTGTGGGTGTCGGGATCGACAAGATGACTATCGACATCGGATCTGGGAAGCGGGTGGGCTAATCCTGTGAAGTTCCTGTGAGTCGATCGGCGATTTTGGCTGATGCGGCGCCGAGTGCGGCGAATTCTCGGGGGGAAAGCACGTCGACCAGGTGTTTGCGCACGGACGCCACATGGTCTGGCGCTGCGGAGACAAGCGTGGACCAGCCGTGCTCGGTCATGGCGGCGAAATATCCGCGCCGATCGTCGGTGCAGGGCTGTCGTTCGATCAGGCCCGCCCTCTGCATGCGATCGACTTGATGGGATAGGCGGCTGCGAGAGGACAGGGTGACGTCGGCGAGTTCGCTCATGCGTAGACGCCGATCGGGGGTGTCGGACAGTCGAACCAGAATCTCGTAGTCGGCGAGCGTAAGTCCGTGGTCGGCCTGAAGATCTCGGTCGAGTTGGTCGAGGACGAGTTGGGCTGCGGCGATCCACGCACGCCAATGGTGTTGCTCACCTTCGGACAGCCACGACGTCATCTGCCAAGGCTAACCCAAAGTAGTTGAAAGTCGGACTTGTCGATGCGTCGACGTGCCCACGTGGCACAGGGCCCCTAGTCGATGTGGCTGATCTCCCACAGGCGCACGCCGCCGAGGATGCCCGACGAGTTGGGAATCAACTCGCCCTTGGGCCCCACTTCAGAGGCGGACAGGTACTTGGCATTTCCGCCACCGACATAGAGGTGATCGAAGAACAGGGTCTCGTCCCACGCCTTGATGGCTCGCTTGACGTTCTTGACCCACTTCTCGTGCCCATCCTTCTTGCGCTGGGCGTTGCCCAAGGTGAGATCGAAGGACAGTCCGTCGCGGAAGGGGGCATGCGACAGCTCGAGGTGAGGGAGAAGTGCGCCATCGCTAAACAACGCTGTGCCGACTCCGGTGCCCAGCGTCATGACGAATTCCAGGCCTTGGCCGCGCACAACGGCACAGCCCTGCATATCGGCGTCGTTGACCACCTTGGTGGGTAGCTGGAAAACCTGCGCAAGAGCGTGGGACAGGTCAAAACCCTCCCACGCGTGGGCCAGGTCTAGATCTCGCTCACCGCCATATTGGCTGCGCGACAGCGAGGGCACCTCGATCACTCGGCCCTGACGTATAAGCCCGGGAAATCCCACCGAGGCGCGGTGGGCTCCGGCAAGTTGCGGTGCGACCAGATCGCGCACCGTGGCGACGAATCGGTCGGGTGGGCAGGGGTAGGGGGTGTCGACGCGCACTCTCTCCGTCGTGGCCACTCCTTGGCTGTTGACCACCGAAGCCTTGAAACCGCTACCACCGATATCAATGCACAGGGTGAGCACATCGGCCGGCCACGTGGTGTCGGTGTCGCTGTCGGTACCGGTCACTGCCAGGTCTCCATTCCCGTCGGGAGGGTGAGGATCTCGGCACCGGTATCGGTCACGAGAAGAGTGTGTTCGAACTGCGCTGTCCATCGGAGGTCCTTGGTCACCACGGTCCACCCGTCATCCCACATGCGGTAGTCGTGCGTGCCCAAGTTGATCATCGGCTCGATCGTGAATGTCATGCCTGCTTCGATGAGTTGGTCCGCGCGCGGATCGTCGTAATGGGGGATGACTAGTCCGGAGTGGAAGGCCGTTCCGATGCCGTGGCCCGTGAAGTCGCGCACGACGCCGTAGCCGAACCTCTTGGCGTAGGACTCGATCACCCGGCCGATGACGTTGATAGGCCGGCCTGGCGCGACGGCGGCGATGCCGCGACGGGTGGCCTCGCGCGTGCGTTCGACTAGCAAGCGCGCCTCCTCAGTGACGTCACCGACCAGAAACGTGGCGTTGGTATCACCGTGCACGCCGCCGATGAAGGCGGTGATGTCGATATTGCAGATGTCCCCATCGACAAGGGCAGTGGAATCGGGGATCCCGTGGCAGATCACCTCGTTGAGCGACGTGCACAACGACTTGGGGAACCCTCGGTAGCCCAGAGTGGAGGGGTAGGCCCCGTGGTCGCACAGGAAGTCGTGTCCCAACCGGTCAAGCTCATCGGTGGTGACGCCGGGAGCAATGTGCCGGCCCACTTCAGCCAGTGCGTCGGCGGCAAGCCGTCCCGCGATCCGCATGGCAGCGATGGTCTCG
>Ga0136641_1000620_pt1 | contig 15153 bp, 11 predicted proteins | sample EliLak1302023Y_FD_115312 | JGI IMG/M metagenome (GOLD analysis project Ga0136641, IMG submission 115312) | Freshwater microbial communities from Elizabeth Lake, Yosemite National Park, California, USA - 13020-23Y | ecosystem: Environmental > Aquatic > Freshwater > Lake ...
GTATGAGCATGTAACGGTTGCCGTGCTCCAAAACAGCACTAAAGCTGGGCTATTCACTATGGAACAGCGCATTGAAATGATCACTGAATGCGTTAAGCCTTATCCAAATATCGTGGTTGATACCTTCAAGGGCTTGCTAGTTGATTACTGCAAAGTCAATGGAATCAGCGCAATTTTCAAGGGCCTTCGCGCCGTCTCGGACTTTGACTACGAACTTCAAATGGCCCAAATGAACTCACGGCTGGGCGTTGACACCCTATTTGTGGCTACCAACCCGGAGTACAGTTTCCTTTCTTCCAGCATCGTTAAGGAAATCGCTAAATTCGGTGGGGATGTGGCTGGCCTAGTCCCAGACAACGTTCACTCGGCCTTAAAGGCAAAGACCGCTGAGATTTAAAGGAAAAATTGGCTCGGCCTTCAAGGCTTGTCCATGAGGCCTTGAAAGCCCAACTGCGCGCAAATTCCTGATTTCATGCAGCTTTAGCCCATCCTCGATCAAATACTCGATTTGGGAGAGCCAGTAAAAACGCGCTAATCTAGCCATTGGTCTTTCACGAGGCCGAATGAGCCATACTTCCAGCGAGGAATACTGTGTCTACCCTCGATCCAAGCTCGCCGCTAGTTCTTGATACTCGAGAACTTGGTCGCCGTGCTGGATCGATGAAGAAACTAGATTTCTCGGTGGCGGCACCGGCTGATCTCGGCCTCGGATTGATCGCAGTCCCACCAGGATCTGAAATTGAGTTTGATCTTCGACTCGAATCAGTAATTGATGGGGTTCTCGTCACTGGAAGTGCTTTGCTAACTGTTGCGGGGGAATGTTCAAGATGTTTGGAGCCGTTGTCTTTCGATACGGAAGTCGATCTCCAAGAACTTTTTGAATATCCCGCTACTGATTCGCGAGGCCGCCAGATTGAAAATGGCAACGATGACGATGAACAACCGAAGCTAGATGATGATCTTCTTGATCTAGAGCCGGTTATTCGCGATGCAGTATTGCTGGCTATGCCGCTAGCACCACTGTGCCAACCAGAATGTGCAGGACTGTGCATCACTTGCGGTGAAAACCTCAACGATGTGCCAGATCACGCACACGAAGAAATTGATCCGCGTTGGGCAACCCTTGTGAATCTCAAAGATCTAACGAACAAAGACTTAACTAACGAATAAGCTCGACGATTTGAACTAAAGAGTTTGAATTGAAAACCTGAAAGGATGGCAGACCGTGGCCGTTCCGAAGCGTAAGACTTCACGCAGCAACACCCGTCATCGTCGTTCCGCATGGAAGGCAACTGCTGCAAACCTTGCAACCTGTGATCGTTGCCGTGCCCCAAAGTTGCAGCACACTGCTTGCCCAACTTGTGGCACATACGACAAGCGCCAGGTCCTTAGCGTCTAATTGCCGTGGCCAAGTCCACACCGAAAGAACAGCTATTTGACCGACTGGGTTTAGTTTTCGATGCCCAGTTACTCGAGTTAGCGCTTACGCACAGGTCATACGCCTACGAGTCAGGCGGACTACCTACAAATGAGCGACTTGAGTTTTTAGGCGATTCAGTTTTAGGCGTCGTAGTTACTGATGAGCTTTATCATCGTTACCCAGATTTACCTGAAGGCAATCTTGCCAAATTACGTTCAGCGGTAGTGAGTGCGCGCGCATTAGCAGTCCAAGCCAGAAGACTTGGATTAGGTGAATTCATTCGACTAGGTCGAGGTGAAGAAACCACAGGCGGCCGCGATAAATCTTCAATTTTGGCTGATACTTTCGAAGCCGTTCTTGGCGCAGTTTATTTGGACCTTGGAATTGAAGTTTCGCGCGAACTAATCCTTCGACTATTGGATGAACAACTTGCTGAAGCCGCAGAACTTGGTGCGGGCCTTGACTGGAAAACATCCCTACAAGAACTAACTGCTGAGTTTGGAATTGGTGTACCAACGTATGCAATTGAAGAATCTGGCCCAGATCATGCAAAGCGATTTGAAGCTCAAGTCGTGCTTGCGAATAAGCATTACGGCCACGGGACTGGCAGTAATAAGAAAGAAGCTGAACAAGAAGCAGCCGCTAGTGCTTATGCCGAAATAAAAGCGGCGCGTGATATCGAAAACCAGCTCGAACTTGAAGACCCCCACAGCGGGGATTAATAATGCCGGAATTACCAGAAGTTGAAGTTGTCCGCCGCGGGATAGACAAGTGGGTCACTGGACGAACCATTGAGACAACAAAAGTGTTTCACTCAAGGGCAGTGCGCAATCACATTGCCGGATCAAAAGATTTCATTAAGCGACTAAATGGTCGAACCGTTACCTCAGTTAACCGGCGTGGCAAATTCATGTGGCTCAGTTTGGATGACGATCACGCACTTGTGACTCATTTAGGTATGAGTGGCCAAGTATTAGTGCAACCACTGGATGCGGACCCCGAAAAACATCTGCGAGTTCGTTGCACATTTACTGACAATGGGCGAGCGATGCACTTCGTCGACCAAAGAACATTCGGTGGCATGGCAATCGAAGAAATGGTTGATGACATCGCAGGACGATTGATCCCGGAATCCGTTCAACATATTGCACTAGATCCATTAGATGAACACTTTGATCCAGAATCCTTTGTTTCAGGGATTAGAAAAAAGAACACTCAAGTAAAGCGTGCGATCTTAGATCAAACTTTGATTAGTGGAATTGGAAACATCTATGCAGATGAGGCGCTGTGGCGAGCCAAGATTCATTGGGCTACACCGACCCAACGCCTCACTCGGACTCAAGCCACAACACTTTTGACACATGCAACCGAAGTCATGACCCAAGCACTTAGCCAAGGTGGAACATCTTTCGATGCGCTGTATGTAAATGTAAATGGCGAGAGTGGCTACTTTTCCCAAGAACTAAATGCTTATGGACGCGAAGATGAACCATGCGATCGTTGTGGCAGCATCATCGTGCGCGAAGCTTTTGCAAATCGCTCCTCATTTCGTTGCCCGCGCTGCCAAAGATCCCCAAGAACCTTGTCTTAGCGCTGCATCTCTGGAAACATAAAGATTATGAAACGACTCACGCGCGACGATGTCTTGAAGGCCGCTGAAAAAAATGATGATCGGTTAATTAGATTTCTCTATTGCGACCCATCGGGAATGATTAGAGGTAAGACGGCGCACGGTAGCCAGCTAAATAGCAAAATTGACGAAGGCTTGGGATTAACTCGGGCCCAAAATGCCGTAAATGTATTTGAAGATTTGATTTATGTCGAGGACATGATTCCGGTTGGGGAATTGCGAGTAGTTCCTGATCCGGCAACATACACCGAGTTGCCATGGTTAGACAGAACTGCAAGTTTTATTTGCGACCAGATGGAATATGACTACACCCCAAACCCAACATGCAGCCGATCCATACTCAAACGCGCAATCACTTACGCGGCGGAAAATGGCCTAAAAATATTCTCATCTTTTGAAAATGAATTTTATTTAGCCACGAAAGATGACGCTGGTTACCATCCGTTTAATGATGGTCCGGTCTATTCAAGTTCAGGTATGGATCGAGTTGCCCATGTTATTCATGACATGGTCGATAACTTAACGACTCAGGGCATGGTTGTTGAGCAAGCAATTAATGAATATGGCCCAGGTCAGCAAGAAATTGCGATTCGGTATACCGATGCGTTGGCCAGTGCAGATAACCAAATTAAGTTCCGAGATACCGTGCGTGGTACGGCAGAGATTACCCATGGCTTACACGCCTCATTCGCTCCGAAGCCGTTTGCAGATGGAATCGGCTCTGGTGCACATTTACATTTCTCAGTTTGGTCAATGGATGAATCCAAGAACTTGCTATACAACTCCGAAGCTCCAGATCGACTTTCAAAGTTCGGAATGAGTTTTGTAGCAGGGATACTTGAACACTTACCAGCCTTGATTGCGATTACTTGTCCTTCGTATAACTCCTACGACCGATTGAAGCCAGACGCATGGGCCGGCAACACAGTTTCTTGGGGCTATGACAATCGCGAATGTACAGTTCGAGTCGCCTCACCATTTAGAGGCAGAGAGTCTGAAAGTATTAATTTGGAGTTGAAGGCATGTGATGGAAGTAGCAATCCATATTTGGTGCTAGCCGCATTAATTTATGCCGGCATCGACGGAATTCAGCGAGACTTGCAACCCCCAAGTGACTGCAAAGGAAATCCTGCTCGGTTAACCGAAGCGGAAATGGTTGCGTGTGGAATTAAGCCATTACCCACCGATCAGATGCAAGCGCACGATCTGCTCTCGAAAGATCCAGTAATGGTAACCGCGCTAGGGGAAAAAATGATTGAGTGCCTACTTGCCCTGCGAGGTGCAGAGTATCGTAAGGCAAAGGAACTCGGCGATGACTGGGCGCGCAATGCGTTCTTTAACGTCCTCTAGATCGTCGAACGCTTAGCAACCAGGAGATTTTGAAGTGTGTAGATTATTTTGCTGGGTGAGCGATTCACCAATTGCAACCACTCAGGCGTTAGGTTCAGACCTGGTATTACTAACGGAGCTATCCACAATTCACAAAGATGGCTGGGGTGGCGCATTTCTAAATTCTGACGGTTCTGTTTCACTCGAGCGAGACACAGCTCCAGCGCATGAAAGCGATTTGTATAAAAAAGTTATTGATGAATTTGCGACTACCTGCGCAATGATTCACTTAAGGTGGGCAACTAGCAACTATCAAGTTTGCGTTGAGAATACCCATCCATTTGTTAATAAGGCGATTGCATTTGAACACAATGGTGGCTTTGAAAACGCCACAGCACTTGAATCTCTAATTGATGCAGACATACTTGCAACCCGAGAGGGAGAAACTGACTCCGAGTGGTATTTCTTGTACCTGCAAACCTTGATACGCAGTGAGGGTTCAATTGAAGCGGCCTATCGCAAATTAATACCTGAGATGCAAAAGCTCTGCCCTTATTCATCCTTGAACTCAATGATTGTCACCCCGGAATACTTATACGTAGTTTCTGCGCACAATCCAGATCGACTCCCGGCAGGCATGGAGTCGGATTATTACTACTTGAGTTGGGACCAGACTTCAGGAGTGACATCGGCTTGGTCTTCTGGGGTGCGTAGTCGTGCTGGACAACCTTTGGCCAACTATCACGTGTTACGCGTCAGTAATGCGACACAAGAGTGCACAATTTCCTCAATACTTTAAGAATTTTTGCAATTAAACCCGAATTTAGGGTTTTTCGGTGTCTGCAAGAGAATAATCATTTTTAACTAATGTGTCATGGCTCACAGCCGTGTCAATATGTGAGGAGAAGTGAACATGCAAGGTTCTGAAACAAAGCTATCTAAGAGTTTAAACATCTGGGAAGTCATTGGTATTTCAATTGCCCTAATGGCGCCATCGATGGCAGCAAACATCAACCCACAAGGTCCAGCAAGTGTGGTTGGAACCGCAGTTCCGTTGGCGTTCTTTATCGCAGCAATTGGTGTTGCCCTGGTGAGTTACGGATTCATCCGGCTTACTCAGTCGTTTAATCACGCAGGCTCGGTTTATGGCTTGGTTGGAAAGACGCTTGGCCCACGAACCGGTGTCGTTGCAGGCTGGGGACTGTTGGGTACCTACACGTTCTACTCAGTTGTTAGCACTATGGCTACTGGCGTTTTTGGAACCGCTCTTCTTGATCAGCTCGGTCTAGTTACCGATGCTGGCGGCGGCATCATCCCATTCATAATTGGCGGCCTTGGACTGCTCATAATTGTTACGCTTGCGATTTCCTCAGTGAAGCGCGGCACGCGATTATTACTCATTATTGAGGGTGGCACGGTCGTGTTAATTCTCTTAACCACACTTGTTGTGCTATTCAAGTTGATTACAGGTACCGCACCTGAGGGCCAAGGATTTACCATGAGTGTATTTTCAATCCCAGCAGGTCTGGATACCAGCACAATCTTCTTAGGCGTTGTTTTTGGATTCCTATCCTTTGCAGGCTTTGAAGCTGCCGCAACTATGGGTGAAGAAGCTAATGCACCACGTCGCGACATTCCTAAAGCAATTTTAGGTGTTGTTATTTTCGGTGGCATTTACTTCACCTTCGTAACGGCCATTGAAGTTATGGGCTTTGGTGCCAATGCTGCTGGAATGGAAAAGTTTGTTGGCTCTGGCTCACTTCTCGGTGATCTTGGAACTAGCTACGTTGGTTCATGGGTAGGTCTATTAATTACATTGGGTGTAACCATTAGCGCAATGGGCTGCTTGCTCGCGTGCATTGTTGGCGCAGCCAGAATGCTTTACGCACTTGGGCGAGATGCAGAAATCGCAACCTTCTCAAAAGTCTCAGAAAAGTCTAAGGTTCCAACGACTGCTGTTTACTGGGTAGCTGGTGCCGTTGTTGTATTCACAGTGTTCTGGAAGTTGGCATTCGGCGCTGTTGCATTCGATGTCTTCGTTGGATCCGGTGTCATTGGAACTTTAATTCTGCTTGTTGCCTATGGGTTACTAACCATCGGTGCAATTAGATTCCTGTTCTTCTCTGGAAAACAGCGGGCACCGAAATGGGAAATCATCATCCCAGTACTAGGTTTGGCAATGTTGGTTTACACGTTGTTCCGTAACGTATGGCCACTACCGACAGCCGGTGCAGGTCAGGCTTACGACATAATCACGATTGCTTGGATCTTGCTTGCAGTCATTGGTGTATTAGTTGCACCGAAGACTGCTAAGAAAATGGGCGATCGACTTAACGCAGATGAAAATCTGATTGAAACCAGCTAAAGGAAAAACTAATGTTTGGCAACTACATGGTAGTTGACCTGACGCTCCCGTTGGGCCCGGCCACAGTTATGTGGCCGGGCGCTCCGGCGCCTCAGGCAGATACTGTCGTGACCGTTGCACACGATGGGTACTTCGCGCGCTTGGTCCACCTGTTTGAACACAGCGGCACTCACGTTGATGCACCCTGCCACTTTGTTGAGGGGCATGGCACGGTCGACAATCTGCCACTACAAAGTTTGATTAGTCCAGCCATCATGATCGATGCCTCCGCGGATATTGCTGGTAATCCTGATGGCGCACTTGAGCTTTCCACTGTCATTAATTGGGAAAAAGTTAACGGGCGGATTCCAGATAACAGCGTTATTTTATTGAGAACTGGATGGGAAGACTTTTATTCTGACCCAGTCAAATATGGTTTACAGCCTGATGGACTGCATTTCCCTGGTTTTGGAATTGAGGCAACCGAATTCTTAGTTAATGAACGCCATGTAGTTGGAATTGGACTAGACACTTTGGGTATCGATCGGGGTATTGATGATCACTTCCCAGTCCATTCGACAGTGACTCTGCCTCGCAATGTCTGGCACATTGAGAATTTAACAAATCTAAAGTCTGTGCCACCAACCGGTTCCTTGGTTTTTGTCGGAGTATTACCTTTGGTCGATGGCTCAGGCTCACCAGCGCGAATTCTTGCGATGGTTCCTAATTAGTAATTAGTAGACAGCTGCGTAACGTCGACAAATTTCTTCGTTACTTAGGTCTTTAGTAATTTCAATTTCGGTTCGCTTAACTGAAACGTAAGATTCATACATTCTTGGCGACATCCAAGATTTCACAACTGAATCGGCTTCCATCAGGTCAAGTGCTTCAGCCAGCGATGAAGGCAAAGGTTTAATTCCATATTCCGTGCGCTGTTGCTCCGTTAAATCGGCTGGATCAATATCGACTGGCTTTGGAAGCGGTAACTTTTCCTTAATTCCTTGCAGCCCAGCTAGGACAAGTGCCCCAAGTACTAAGTACGGGCTTGCCGTCGCATCAGGAGCTCGCAACTCTAAGTTGTATCCTTTAGCTGCTCGTGTGGGGTCTTGGTCTGGCGATGGACAAATTCGAATTGCAGCTTCGCGATTCTGGACTCCGAAACTGGCATAGCCACATGCCCAGTGATGTGGTCCAAGGCGTAGGTAAGAAACCGGGCTCGGCGAAGTTAATGCGCAGATCGCAGGCATGTGTCGAGTAACGCCAGCAATAAATTGTTGGGCGACCACGCTTGCATTGTGAGGTTGCTGTGGATCGTAAGTTGCATTGTTACCAGCACTGTCAAGAAAGCTGAAGTGAACGTGAGCTCCATTTCCAATGCCATCTGGTTCAACTTTGGGTGTGAAGGTAGCTCGATACCCAAGACGTCTGGCACACTCTCGAATTACTTCTCGGGTAATGATTGCGCGCTCTGCAGCTTGGACACCCACTGCGGGCGCTGAAGTAATTTCGTACTGATGCACCCCAAATTCGGGCTCAACTGTTTCTAGTCCAACATCTGCTTGTGTCAGTGCTTTTGTAACATCTTGCGTGAATCTGGCCACATTTCGCATCGTTTCAATCGTGAACGATTGTGCGGGAGGAATTGGATCATCTTGCAACATAAATTCATGTTCGAAGGCAGCCAAGAAATCTAAACCAGTTTCAGCCTTGAAGTCAGCTAATGCTTTTTTGTAAAACCCTCGGGTGCAGCAATCCCAGTTTTCGCCATCATTAGTTTTAGAGTCGCACAGATAGAAATGCAATGGGGGAGCATCATCCCAAATATCGATTCGAGTTTTAGTGCTAGTAACAGGTACTTGGCGAACCTCAAGCATTGGCCCCCAAGGGTTTGGCGCGAGGTCGGCAAATGGAGTTTGGGCTTGACCGGCTACCGCCCAACCGAGTCCATAAGCCATTCGGGATTCGATCTGGTCAAGTGGTACGCCACGACATCGCATCAAGCCGACATAGTCACTCCAAGTAAGTAGGACAATTTCACCATTACTCATTTTGGAACTCCGTCATACTTATTTAACTTCGGTAAAAACTAGGTTTTAAGTCGTCGTTACGAGGTAGCGTAGCACTTATGAAAGCCTCACTTATTGAGATTGCCCAAACTATTTCGCTAACTGATAACCATTGCCACGGCGTAATTCGGGGCAATCTGGAACGTGCGGATTTTGAAATCATCGCAACGGAATCTGACTGGCCAGAACCAAATGGAATGACCATTTTTGACGCACCAGTTGGGATTATGATGCGTGCTGAATGTTCCAGATTGCTGGACCTGCCTCGACACTGCACGCCTGATGAGTTTTTCAATCGACGTTATGAACTTGGTCAGGAAGAACTAACTCGCCGCCTTGTTCCTGCTACCGGTATCGAAACTTTCATTGTTGACTCAGGTTTCAAGAGTACAAATGTTTTACTTCCCTCTGAGATGCAAAACGCAGTTCCTGGATCACGGGCGTATGAAATAGTTCGCCTCGAAACAGTTGCCGAATCAATGGCAGCTAATACAACTGCCGCCACGTTCATTGCAGATTATGCAAGTGCGCTTGCTCAGGCTGCTGAACATGCCATTGGATTCAAATCTGTTATGGCATATCGATATGGATTGGACTTTGATCCAGTTAGGCCAAGTGCGGCAGAAGTGGAAAAAGCCGCAGGTGAATGGCTTAAATCAAATAGCGAGCGCGGAAAAATCAGAATGGATCACCCCGTTCTATTGCGACACATTTTGTGGGAAGCCGTCGATTACAAGTTAGCGATTCAGTTCCATATTGGTTATGGCGATTCTGACATCATCATGCATCGATGTGATCCAACACAGATGACTGAATTCATTCGCATGACGGTTGACTCCGGTATTTCCATAATGTTGTTGCATTGTTACCCATTTGTGCAGGAAGCGGGATACCTTGCGCAGGTTTATCCGCATGTTTATTTAGACACTGGAGCATCAGCTCATTGGACGGGACTTTCGAGTTCAGCGATTGTTGCTCAATCAGTTGAAATGGCCCCAATGAGTAAAGTTTTATTTTCCTCAGACGCATTTGGACTCCCTGAGCTTTACTACGTTGGAACTTTTGTTTGGCGCAAGGCAATGGGCGAAATTCTGGATAAGTGGGTTAAGTCCGACGGTCTAAGTTATGACGACGCCGTTAAATATTTAAATTGGATGGCAAACGACAATGCTCGTAGAGCATATCGACTGCTGCCTAAATAGAAATCCAGAGTCCTCAAATGAACTACATGCCAGTGGATGGAAAACCAGATCGCATGCATGTTGGTGCGCGCGCCCTTGATTTAAGTAAGTGGATCGAAATCAATTCAGATTATGATTCCGATCTGGCGCAAAAGCGCGATCTACTTGCTCGCAAACACGACGAAGTATTTGTTTCGCTGCCACTCGGTGATGGTGGTTCTCGAGAAGTACTTGAACTTCTCAGCGAACACTTGCCCCGAGAGTTTCCAGAGCGTTGGCCTGGCGAAGTGTCGGTTGATCCGTCACTGCATCCAATCGAAGCTGCCTCCTTATTAGTGCAAGAAGACCTTTGCCTGATGTCTCAAGTTGGAAGCGATTGGATTTTGTCGGCTGCCAGTTTGTGTTTTCCAAGTCGCTGGGATGTGCGAGACAAAATTGGCAAGAATCTACTGGGAATTCATGGTCCGGTTCCGCACTACGAGGAAACGATAGGCACAGCCACCCAAAACATTTTCGACAAATTAACAATTGAGCGTCCGATTTGGCGTGTTAATTGGACCGTGATGGATAGTGGCGAACTGCACCAGCCGACAGCCGTTCGTAGCCCAGATGCCATGGAGATTACGAGTGCGAACATTGAACAAGAACTTTATTTCCGTCGGGAGCGCCAAACTTTACGAAAATTGCCGATTTCTGGGGACATTTTGTTCACGATTCGGACGTATTCAGACACTTTTGCGCAGGTAGTCGAACGGTACCCCGACTTCCGAAGCCAAATCGGAACCACGATTGCAGGAGCAACACCTCAGCTCATCGATTACAAGGGTTGGGCAAAAATCCTTAATGAATTGCAATCCTGGTCCAAGTCCTAGTTTCCCTGCCCAAATCTAATGATTTCAAGGGCAAAAGATAGACTGAGCGCAAGCAATTCCACTGTCTGTGTCCTCTTCCCCTGGCCAGCGAAACCTCGAGAAAGATTCGCGTGTACCTGAAGAGTTTGACGATTCGCGGCTTCAAGTCGTTCGCATCTTCAACGACCCTGAATTTTGAGCAAGGCATCACTGCAGTTGTGGGGCCAAATGGCTCGGGAAAATCCAACGTTGTGGATGCAATTGCCTGGGTTCTTGGTGAGCAAGGCGCAAAAAGCCTGCGCGGCGGAAAAATGGAAGATGTTATCTTCGCCGGCTCCTCTGGTCGAGCTCCACTTGGGCGCGCTGAAGTTTTATTAACGATCGATAACTCTGATGGCGCATTACCGATCGATTATGCCGAAGTAACAATTTCGCGAACTATGTTCCGCAATGGTGGGTCTGAATACGCAATCAACGGCACCACTTCGCGTTTACTAGACATTCAAGAATTATTAAGTGACTCTGGCATCGGCCGCGAGATGCACGTCATTGTTGGTCAAGGTCAACTGCGAGATATCTTGCTCGCTACTCCAGAACAACGCAGAGGCTACATCGAAGAAGCAGCTGGCGTACTAAAGCATCGCAAGCGAAAAGAAAAGGCAATTCGCAAACTTGAAGCCATGGAAGTAAACCTCACACGTGTTGAGGATTTAACAAACGAACTTCGTCGCCAACTCAAGCCGCTTGGTCGCCAGGCTGAAGTTGCAAGACGAGCCAACGTAATTCAATCTGATGTTCGTGACTCCAGACTTCGCCTATTGGCAGATGATTTAACGCAAATGAAGTCAGCACTTGAAGCCGAAATTGCTGATGAGACTGCATTGCGTGAGCGTCGCAGTGAAGTCGAAAGTGAACTAACTGCAGCAAAAGCGCGGGAAGCAATTCTGGATGCAGCGATTGCTGAATCGGCGCCTCAAGTTGATCGCGCGCAAAATACTTTTTATGCACTCGGCGCCCAACAAGAACGTCTTCGCTCCACAATGGCCCTAGCGAAAGAACGAGTTCGCCTAGGTGAAACTGAAGAAGAAGTTCAGCGTGGTCGCGATCCCGAAGAAATCGATCGGGAAGCGAATGCCTTGCGAGTTCAAGAATCTGAACTCGCAGGTCAAGTCGATGCAGATCGATTAGCTCTTAATGCTGCGATTAGCCAGCGAACTTCAGCAGAAGCTGCCCTGGCTTCCGAAGATGCCCGCCTGCAGGCGGCAACTCGCGCAGTAGCAGATCGTCGTGAAGGTCTGGCTCGAATTGCTGGCCAAGTTGCCGCCGCTAAATCCCGCCTAGATGCCCGCTCGGCTGAAATCGAGCGTCTCGATGAACGCCTTGCCGAGGCCCGCGAGCGTGCGGACCAAGCTGCGCAAGAATTCAATGCCCTTGAAAGCCAAGTTGCTGGTATGGATGCTGGCGAACTTGGACTTGATAGTGAACATGACGAATCGGCGCGTGCATTAGCAGATGCTGAAAAAGAATTGCAAACAGCCAGGCTCGAAGAGCAAGAAGCTGAGCGAGAACGAGCTGGAGCAATTGCTCGTCTAGAGGCACTTGAGCAAGGTATGGCCCGGCGCGATGGTGGGGCTGCGGTCTTAGCTGCCACCGACACCATGTCGGGAATTTTAGGTTCAGTTGCAGCTTTGATGCAGATCGAAATCGGCTGGGAGTCAGCGATCGCAGCGGCGCTGGGATCCGCAGCAGATGCAATTGCAGTTTCCTCAACTGATGCTGCTGAACATGCAGTGCGCATGCTACGACGTGACGATGCTGGCCGCGCCGCACTTGTAGTCGTTGGGCAAAATTCAAGTGACCAGAGCCAGTGGCCAACGCTTTCAGGTGGACAACGTTACGCAGTTGATCTTGTTTCGTGCGATTCCGAATTGCGTTCAACGCTTTCTGGGATTTTGCAACGCGTTGTTGTTACTAATTCCTTGGAAGAAGCTCGCAAGATTGTTAATGCGAATCAGACACTTCGCGCTGTAACGCGTGATGGTGATGTTGTCGGACATGGTTTTGTGCAAGGTGGCTCGCAAGGCACTCAGAGTCTTATTGAAATTCAGGCGGCAGTTGACGAAGCTCGCCTGAAGTTGGAAGCATCTGCGCATCGAGTAGATCGCGCAAAGTTTGCAGTAGTGGGAGCAACTCAAGCGCAAGAAGCTGCGCTGGTTCTCGTTAAAAACTCACTCGAACGACTGCACGAGTCTGATGCCAGTATGGCTGCGATTGCCGTGCAACTTGGAAGTTTGCAGTCTGTCGTCCGAGGCGCAACCGGGGAAGCAGACCGTGTTGCAGCTGCAATAGCGTCCGCCAACAAAGCGCGCGAAGATGATTTGCGCAGCGTTCAGGAATTGGAAGGCCGTTATTCTGCAGCCGAAAATGATCAAATTTCGGATGCCGAATTAAGTGAAGAAAGTCGCGACTCGTTAGTCAAAACCCTTGAAGAAATTCGCCAAGCCGAACTAAATGTAAGGCTTACTGTTCGCACCGGTGAAGAACGTGTTCGAGCTCTTGGAACTCAAGCCGAACAGCTCGAACATTCGGCAAACCTAGAGCGAACAACGCGAGCTCGCGCAATTGAACTGAGAGAACGCCGCCGCCGTGAAGCTCAAGTTGCAAAGGCAGTAGTTGTAGCGTCCCAAACCGCACTGGAATTACTTACTCAGTCCGTTGCCTTGGCACAGTTTGAACGTGAGCAAGCCGTTGCTACTCGCCAGTCTGAAGAAGCTGAAGTTAAAAAAGTCCGAGAGCGGATTCGCGAATTAATTGCAGAACTTGATATCCTCACCGACTCAGTACATCGCGACGAAGTTGCGCGAGCCGAACAACGACTTCGGATCGAAGCGATGGAAAACAAATCGATCGAAGATTATGGTGTTGGCCCGGATGAATTACTTGCCGAATACGGCCCTGAAGTTTTGGTTCCACCATCACCACCAGCACCAGGGGATGAAGTCAACCCAGATGATCCTGAACCTGAGCCATATCCTTACGTGCGCTCCCAGCAAGAATCTCGATTGGCTGCCGCAGAACGTTCGTTAGCGCTACTTGGAAAAGTTAATCCGCTGGCTCTCGAAGAGTTCTCTGCGTTGGAAGAGCGTCATAAATTCCTTGGCGAACAACTTGAAGACCTTCGCAAGTCGCGCAATGACTTGATGAGTGTTATTCGCGATGTAGATGCTCGAGTTCAGGAAGTATTTTCGCAGGCTTACGAAGATACATCGCGCGAATTCATGTCAGTCTTTGCCCGGTTATTCCCAGGTGGTGAGGCTCGCATGATCCTCACCGAGCCAAACGATTTACTTAACTCCGGTGTTGAAATCGAAGCGCGCCCACCAGGCAAAACTTACAAGCGCTTGTCGCTGCTTTCCGGTGGTGAGCAGGCACTAACTGCAGTTGCCTTCCTGGTAGCGCTATTCAAGTCCCGCCCGAGTCCGTTCTACATTCTTGATGAGGTAGAAGCTGCACTTGACGATGTAAACCTCGGTCGTTTGCTCGAGATATTGGCAGAACTGCGTGAAAACTCGCAGCTATTGATCATCACTCACCAGAAGCGCACTATGGAGATTGCTGATGCGCTCTACGGGGTATCGATGCGTGGCGATGGTGTTACCCAGGTCATAAGTCAGCGCATTACTCATGACGACCATGACAACCCAGAGCAGCGCGCTGATGCTCAAATGGCAAACAATTCCTAACTATAAGGACTAATCGATGACTAACTCTTCATTGGTCGTTGCTTTGGCCGTTGTCATTGCATTAGTAATTGCGATCTCTACCTTTGTCTTGAAGGGAAAGTCCGGCGCTAAAACCAATAAAGTTTCCAGTGCCTCAGATACGCCAGCGGTGGCTGCTGCGTCAGGAACCCAAGTCACGGATAGTGAAATTCGTGGAACGATTGATTCCGAGCAAGTCCAAATTGATGTGCCTGAGAATTTGGCTGCGCGGTCGAATAAATTGCGGGAACGTCTTGGCCGGTCTCAAGGATCTTTAGGTCAAGTTTTCAAACAAACATTTTCTGGATCAACCATTAGTGATGATGCTTGGCAAGATTTAGAAGACACCTTGATCATGGCTGACTTGGGTGTCAGTGCAGCAACTGGAATTGTCGAGACATTAAAGACTGCAGTAAAGAAATCAGGCGCAAGTTCTGCCCAAGATTTACATGAAATTGCTAAATCAGAATTAATCAAATTAGTCGATGGTGGGTTTGATCGGACGCTTCACACTGATCGTCATGCGGATCGCCCAGCAGTTGTGTTGACTGTTGGTGTTAATGGCACCGGA
>Ga0136641_1000621_pt1 | contig 15127 bp, 13 predicted proteins | sample EliLak1302023Y_FD_115312 | JGI IMG/M metagenome (GOLD analysis project Ga0136641, IMG submission 115312) | Freshwater microbial communities from Elizabeth Lake, Yosemite National Park, California, USA - 13020-23Y | ecosystem: Environmental > Aquatic > Freshwater > Lake ...
AAGAAGGTTGTCACGGAGCAGTACCCCGAGCAGAAGGTGCCGACGAAGCCGCGCTTCCACGGTCGACATCAGCTCAATCGCTGGGCTGACGGTCTGGAGAAGTGCATCGGCTGCGAATTGTGCGCATGGGCATGTCCGGCTGACGCAATCCTCGTGGAGGGAGCAGGCAACACCGACACCGAGCGTTATTCGCCCGGCGAGCGCTACGGCCGCGTGTACCAGATTAACTACCTTCGCTGCATTCTGTGCGGACTGTGCATCGAGGCATGCCCAACTCGCGCGCTGACGATGACTAACGAGTATGAGTTGGCCGACGACAGTCGCGAGAAGTTGATCTACGAGAAGTCGGACCTGTTGGCTCCACTCCTGCCCGGCATGCAAGCGCCGCCGCACGCGATGGTCCCCGGGTCAACCGAGCAGGACTACTACGGCAACCGGGTTTCCTCCACCGGTCTGCGCGACAAGAGTTCGGAAGCACCGTCGTGAACACTGGCGAAGCCGTCGTCTTCTGGATCTGCGCCATTCTGGCGGTGTCGGGCGCTGTGGGCATGGTCATCTCGCGCAAGGCAGTGCACAGTGCGCTCTGGATCGCACTGACCATGATCAATCTTGCGATCCTGTACGTCGCCAACTCGGCGCCGTTCCTGGGCATGGTCCAGATCGTGGTGTACACCGGCGCCGTCATGATGCTCTTCCTGTTCGTTCTCATGGTCGTTGGCGTTGATTCGTCCGACTCACTCATCGAGACGATCAAGGGTCAGCGCATTCCTGCCCTCCTCCTCACGCTCGGCCTGGGCATCCTTCTTGTCTGGGGAATCGGAAGCTCGCTCACCGGGGCACCCGATGCCGGACTCGAGCAGGCCAACACGATCGACGGTGGCAACGTGCAGGGCATTGCGCACCTGCTCTTCACGTCTTATCTGATCCCATTCGAAGCGACCTCCGCGCTGCTGATCACCGCCGCGATGGGTGCCATGGTGTTGGCGCACCGTGAGCGCTGGGTGGTCAAGCCGACTCAGAAGATGCTGTCCATCGCAAGATTCAGGACCGGCGGCCATCCGGGGAACCTCCCCAACCCCGGCATCTATGCCCGACATAACGCGGTCGACACCCCGGCGCTGCTGCCCGACGGCACTCCGCTTCCGGAGAGCATTCCAGCGCCGGTGCGTGCACGAGCGGACATCGCTCCAGTCGATCATGTGGACCTGCATGATGTCCGGGCGATCTCGGAGGGACACTCAAAGTGAACCCGTCCAACTACATCGTGTTGTCGGCGATGCTGTTCAGCATCGGCGGCATCGGCGTGCTCGTGCGGCGCAATGCGATCATCGTCTTCATGTCCGTAGAGCTCATGCTCAACGCGGCAAACCTCGCCTTCGTCTGCTTCGCCCGCATGAACGGGTCACTTGATGGTCAGGTGGTCGCGTTCTTCGTGATGGTCGTCGCTGCATCTGAGGTGGTGGTCGGCCTCGCACTTATCGTCACCGTGTTCCGCACCCGTCGCTCGGCTTCGGTCGACGAGCCCAACCTGCTCAAGTACTGAAAGCCCGGAGAGGAACCGCACCGTGACCGATGTCATGCCCGCCGAGGGGATTTTCTCCCTCATCTGGGTGATCATCGCGCTGCCTTTTGCGGGCGCCGCGATCCTTCTCCTCTTGGGTCGGCGCACAAACTCGTGGGGGCCCTACCTCGGCGTCCTCACCGTGGCTGCGTCCGCGGTGCTGGGAATTCTCATGGCCGTGGCCATGTTCGGACGCGCAGCTGAGTCGCGCACGGTAGGCCAAGACCTCTACACGTGGGTGTTGGTCGATCGCTTCCAGGTGCACATGGCGTTCCAACTCGACCAGCTCTCCATCACGTTCGTTCTGCTGATCACGGTCGTCGGCACGTTGATCCACGTGTACTCGCTCGGCTACATGGCCCACGACGAGAACCGACGCAAGTTCTTCGGCTACCTCAACTTGTTCGTGGGGGCGATGCTCCTCCTGGTCCTCGCCAACAACTACCTGCTCCTCTACGTCGGCTGGGAAGGTGTGGGCCTGGCGTCCTACCTGCTCATCGGGTTCTGGCAGCACAAGCCGAGTGCCGCGGCAGCCGCCAAGAAGGCATTCGTCATCAACCGCGTCGGCGACGTCGGCATGTCCTTGGCGATCATGCTCATCTTCGTCACGGTTGGATCCGTGAGCTTCCACGAAGTCTTCGGCACGGTCGACAAGGCCAACGAGGGCACGCTCACGGCAATCGGCCTGCTGCTTCTTCTGGCGGCGTGCGGCAAGTCCGCGCAGTTCCCGTTGCAGGCCTGGTTGCTCGATGCCATGGAGGGCCCGACACCCGTGTCAGCTCTCATCCACGCGGCAACGATGGTTACCGCGGGCGTCTACCTCATCGCGCGCAGCAATGTGATCTTCGACCACGCGCCAACGGCGGCGTTGGTCGTGGTCATCGTGGGCTGCATCACGATGCTCATGGGCGCGATCATCGGCTCAGCCAAGGACGACATCAAGAAGTCTCTCGCCGGTTCGACGATGAGCCAGATCGGCTACATGATCCTCGCGGTCGGCCTGGGACCGGTGGGCTATGTCTTCGGCATCTTCCATTTGCTGACGCACGGTGTATTCAAGGCCGGCCTGTTCCTCGGCGCAGGTTCGGTGATGCATGGCATGCACGACAACGTGAATATGCGTCGTTATGGCGCACTGCGGGCTTTCATGGTCGTCACTTTCGTGACATTCGTGGCCTGCACGCTGTCGATTATGGGCATCCCGCCGTTCTCCGGCTTCTGGTCCAAGGACTCGATCATTCATGCAGCATTCGAGCAAAACGTCTTCCTCGGATCGCTCACGATCTTGGCCGCAGGAATCACCGGCTTCTACATGACCCGCATGGTCATCATGACGTTCTTCAGCAAGGCGCGATGGGAAGACGATGTGCATCCGCACGAGTCACCCAAGGTCATGACGATTCCGTTGATCATTCTTGGCATTGGTGCGCTTGCTCAGGGTTTCCTGATGCTCTACTGGGGCGACATCGTGGCGTGGCTCGAGCCGGTGGTGGGCTATCAGGAGAAGGACGTTCCGATTCCTGAAGTCCTCATCCTGTCGCTGTCCATCGGGGTAGTTCTGGTGGGTGCTGCTATCGCGATCCTGATGTACCAGCGTCGTCCCGTGCCGGTCGAGCCGCCGCATGGCTCATGGCTCACCCGTGCCGCTCGCGAAGAGTTGTACGGCAACCAGGTCAATGACGTTCTTGTGGTGGAGCCGAGCCTGCAGCTAACGGCCGGCACAACCTGGTTCGACTCCAAGGCGGTCGATGGATTCGTGGGCTACCTTGCATCCTTCACGGGTGCACTGTCGGGGCGAATGCGTCGCTACCAGTCGGGCTTCGCCCGCTCATATGCACTGTCGATGGTGGGTGGCGCGATCATTGTCGTTCTCGCCCTCGTCCTGGTGAGGCTCTCGTGATCTTCCCCTGGTTGACCGTTGTGGGTCTGGTGCCGCTGATCGGATCCATCGTGGTCGCGTTCCTGCCCAACGCTCGGCCCACGTTGGCCAAGCAGGTGGCCTTCGGCTTCTCACTGATCCCGCTGGTGCTCACGGTGCTCATGGCTCTGCAGTTCAAGGCAGATTCCACTGAGCCTTTCCAGTTCGTCGAGAGTCATCCGTGGATCCCAGCCTTCGGAATCTCGTACTCGGTCGGCATTGACGGCATCGCACTCGTTCTCATAGCCATGTCCACCGTTCTCGTCCCCGTTGTCATCCTCGCGGGATGGAACGACGGCGACACCGGCCGCGGAAGTGTCAAGGGATACTTCGCGCTGGTGCTGGTACTGGAGACGCTGATCATCGGGGTTTTCTCCTCGGTTGACGTGTTCTTGTTCTACGTGTTCTTCGAGGTCATGCTCGTGCCGATCTATTTCCTGATCGGACGGTACGGCGGTGTCCAGCGCTCGTATGCGGCGGTCAAGTTCCTGCTTTACAGCCTGGTGGGTGGCCTGTTCATGCTGGCTTCACTTGTCAGCCTGTACGTGGTGTCTGCTCAGATGACTGGTACGGGAACGTTCGACTTCCTGTCGCTCGCGGGCCTGCACATCGATCCCCTGACGCAGAAGTTCCTGTTCCTCGGCTTCTTCTTCGCGTTCGCGGTCAAGGCGCCACTGTGGCCGTTCCACACGTGGCTGCCCGATGCTGCCGCCGAGGCCAAGCCAGGCACGTCGGTGCTTCTCATCGGCATCCTCGACAAAGTTGGCACCTTCGGCATGATTCGCTACTGCCTTCCGATTTTCCCGGCGGCGTCGGTCTTCTACGCGCCGATCGTCATCGGCATGGCACTGATCGGCATCTTCTACGGTGCCTACGTCGCGCTCGGCCAGAAGGACATGAAGCGCCTGTTCGCCTACTCGTCGATGTCGCACTTCGGCTTCATCGCGCTTGGCATCTTTGTGTTCACCGCGCAGGGTCAATCCGGCTCGGTCGTGTACATGGTCGCCCACGGCCTCAGCACCGCGCTTCTCTTCCTGGTCGGCGGCTACCTCATGAGCCGCTACCGCGGATCGAGCAACATTGATGACTTCGGTGGCGTCAACAAGGCTGCGCCCGTTTTGGCGGGCTTCTTCACGGTTGCCGCCCTGTCGTCGCTTGCGCTTCCGGGACTGCTCTCCTTCATCGGCGAGTTCCTGGTGCTGATCGGTTCATTCGAGCGTTATATGTGGGTGGGTGCGATCGCCACGCTTGGCATCGTCATCACCGCGGCCTACGTCCTGCGCGTCTACCAGATAACCATGACCGGTCCGCTCAAGCCTGAGCTCGTCGGGATCAAGGACCTGACCGGGCGCGAGATCGCGGCGATGGCACCCATCGTGGCCATGGTCGTCTTCTTGGGCTTCTTCCCCTCGCCCCTCATGAAGGTGATCAACCCGGCGGTGGATCGCACCATGGTGGCAACGGGGTCGACAACGCCTGCACCTGCACTCGCGCCGGCGGAAGGGAGCACCCCATGATGCCTTTCGCTGACGTGGTGAAGTTCGACTTGCCGGCGATCAACTACTCGGCCATCGCGCCGATCCTCATCATCGGTGGGGCGGCGATCCTGTCGGTGCTGTTCGAGGCATTTCTGCCTCGGCAGGCCCGCCGACCGGTTCAGCTGGTTCTTGTCCTCGTATCCGTCGTGGCAGCCCTTGTCGTGGTCATCTCTTTGGCGGGTACACGCTTGATCACCGCCAACGGTTCGGTGGCGATCGACGGTCCGGCGCTGCTGCTGCAGGGCACTCTGCTGGTGGTGGCGCTTCTGGGTGCACTGCTCATGGCCGAGCGAGCACTCGACCCCCTGGGCGACGCGTTTGCCCCCCGTGCTTCGGCGCTGCCGGGCTCGGAGGATGAGCGCCAGTTCGCTGAGCGCGGCTACTTCCAGACCGAGATCTGGCCGTTCTTCCTGTTCTCGCTCACCGGCATGCTGCTGTTTGTGGCGGCCAACGACCTGCTGCTGATGTTCGTGTCTCTGGAGGTCATGTCCCTGCCGCTGTACCTGCTTGCCGGCATGGCACGTCGTCGTCGCCTGCTCTCGCAGGAAGCCGCGCTCAAGTACTTCCTACTGGGCGCGTTCTCGTCGGCGTTCTTCCTCTACGGCGCCGCGTTGATCTACGGGTACAGCGGTTCTATCCAGCTGGTGTCCATCAGCGATGCGCTCGCCGCCAAGCCCGGACAGGGTGCTCTACTCGCGCTGGGCCTAGGCATACTCCTGGTGGGACTTCTCTTCAAGGTAGCGGCAGTGCCGTTCCACCAGTGGACGCCGGACGTCTACCAGGGTGCGCCGACACCGATCACGGGGTTCATGGCCGCTACGGTCAAGATCGCCGCCTTCGGTGCGCTGCTGCGCGTTCTCTACGTCTCCTTCGGCGGAATGCGCTGGGACTGGACGCCGATGCTGTGGGTCATCGCCATCCTGACGATGTTCGTGGGCTGTGTTATTGCCGTCAGCCAGTCGGACGTCAAGCGCATGCTGGCCTATTCGTCGATCGCTCAGGCGGGATTCATTCTGGTCGGCGTCGTGTCCGCCACGCGTGCCGGCTTGTCCTCGTCGATCTTCTACCTGATCGCCTATGCGTTCACCACGATCGGCGCGTTCGCGATTGTCACCATGGTGCGCGATGGCAGCGGTGAGGCCACTCACCTGTCCAAGTGGGCGGGTCTGGGACGCAAATCGCCGCTGGTGGCCTCTCTCATGGCGTTGTTCATGCTTGCGCTGACCGGCATACCGCTGACGAGCGGCTTCATTGGCAAGTTCGGCGTGTTCGCGGCGGCCATTGCATCAGGCGGAACCTGGCTGGTCATCGTGGCCGTCGTCGCCAGCGTGGTGTCCGCGTTCTTCTACGCCCGGGTGATCGTCATCATGTTCTTCTCGGCACCGGGCCCCGACACGGCCACGGTGGCTGTCCCGTCGGTCTTCACCGTGGTGGCGCTGGCGGCCGGGGCAACTATGACCATCGTGCTGGGCGTGTTCCCCCAGCCGGTCCTGGACCTCGTCAACAATGCCGACATCTTCGTCCGGTAGTACCGTTGAGGGGTGACGGACGCACTTCGCGGGATACCGGTCCTCGACACTGAGCTTGAGGCTCGGCTGTCCGCAGACCTAGGCCGCATAGAGGGTGGCCTGCTTGAGGCGGTCGCGAGCGAGGACGAGTTCGTCGCCGACGCCTCCCGGTATTTGGTCGAAGCCGGTGGCAAGCGATTCCGTCCGCTGCTGGTTCTGCTGGCCGCGCAGTTCGGTGATGCCGATGCCGTAGGCGTGGTGCCTTCGGGGGTGGTGGTCGAGTTGACTCACCTGGCCACGCTGTATCACGACGACGTCATGGACGAGGCTGAACTCCGACGCGGTGCTCGGTCAGCCAACAGTCGGTGGGGTAACACCATCGCCATTCTCACCGGGGATTTTCTCTTCGCCCGATCGTCGGCGATCCTGGCCGACCTGGGCCCCGAGGCTGTGCGCATTCAGGCGCACACCTTCGAGCGCCTATGCACGGGTCAGATTCGCGAAACAGTGGGCCCGCGCGGTGGCCAGGATCCGGTCAAGCACCACCTCGAAGTCATCGCTGACAAGACCGGATCTCTCATTGCGGCCTCGGGCCGTTACGGCGCCCTCATGGCCGGTGCTGACGCGCAGACCGTCGATCTGCTCACCGAGTTCGGTGAGCGTATTGGGGTCGCCTTCCAGCTGGCCGATGACCTGGTCGACATCACCTCGGAGTCCATGCAGTCGGGCAAGACGCCGGGCACCGATCTGCGCGAGGGCATTCCCACGCTCGCCGGGCTCATCGCGCTCATGGGTCACGATCCGGCAGACGCGCGATTGCGCGATCTGCTCAGTCGCCCCCTGCCAGACGATGCCGAGCATGCCGAGGCACTCGCGCTGCTGCGCGCACATGGCAGCATCGAGGAGGCTCGGTCGGTCGCTCAGGAATGGGCCGCACATGCGCGCGGTCTGCTCGCACCACTGCCCGACATTCCTGCGCGCCAGGTCCTCGAGGCACTCTGCGATTACGTGGTCTCCCGCACCGGCTGAGCACTGTGCGGCCAAGCACGCAGGTGCGATTGCCAACGGCTAGTCATCCGGGTGAATCTGTTCGAGCAAGGGTGGCGGCCAGCCCACCCACCACCACGTTGGCGACAGCCTCGTCGTTGAGAATGCGACAGATCTCTCGTGGATCAAATGCCGGCATGTTGGTCACGCATGGAGTGGCGCATCTGCGTCATGACCTGCACGAAATTCACCAGTTCGGCCAGGCGCTCAGCCGGTGTCAGCGCCAACTTGGCTTGGATTTGCTGAATGTCGACGCCACGCCAGTCCTCATGGACCGTAGGAGTCGTCCTCATAGCCCAATGATAGGCCTGCGACTATCCCCCAGCTGAAGTCATCTAGACGAATTACCTCGCGTTACCTCCCCGTGCCCCTAGGGTCAGGAGGTGAACATCACCCATGCGGTCGTCAAGGTCCGCCATGACCGGCCCACCATCACGTCGTTCGCGGTCTTCGGCCTCTGGTCATTCTTCGTCTATGGATTCGGTGCCGGCCTCTCGCTCCTGCGGGATGACCAAGGTAGTGCCGCCTGGCTTGAGGGTCTGCACGGCACGTCCTTGGCCGTGGGCGGCGTGATCGGTGCGCTGGTCGCGCCGGCCATCTCGCAACGTCTGGGCCGCGGGTGGACGATTCGGTTGGGCTCGCTGGGTGCCGCGGCATTCATCGCCCTGTTCCTACTTCCGGGCGCAAGTGTGTGGGTCACCCTCACCGCAATCTTCATCGCAACATTCTTTGGCAACCTGCTAGTTGCCGGGGTGAACGCATTCCTCTCCCTGCATCAAGGCGCGGCGAGCCCGGCCGCATACACCGAGAACACCGGGCTGGCCGCACTCATGGGTCTGCTAGCGCCGCTCTCGGTAGGCCTCGCTGCCGCAACCGTGCTGGGGTGGCGATTCGGACTGCTGATCGGCGCCCTCCTGATGGTGGTTTTTGAGGTGATTCGCGGCCGCAGTCTTCGCGCGTACGGAGCTCCTGGCGATGTCGTCACCAAAGCGCAGGGCGGTGCGATCCCGACGCTCACGTACTGGGCCTTATTTGCTGGCATGTTCTACATCGGCGCCGAGTTCTGCATTTCCTTCTGGGGCGTGAACCTCCTGCGTGAACGTGCGGATATGAGTGCTGCCGCTGCGGCAGCCGGTTTGGCGACCATCACCGGCGGACTGTTCATTGGGCGGCTCTTCGGCTCCCAGCTCACCAAGCGCTTCTCGTCCGAGGTACTCCTGCGCTGTTCCCTCGTCGCGGGGCTCGTCGCCTTCGGGATCGCCTGGTGGGGGAGTTCGGCCACCGTCATGCTTCCGTCGCTATTCCTGACGGGACTGTGCCTGTCGCTGTCGTGGCCACTCAACCTTGACCGCATGATTCGGTCGGCGCATGGTCGCTCGGACACTGCAGCCGCCCTTGCCCTGGCCTTCACCACTGCGGCCATCGGCCTTGCTCCGTTTGCCTTGGGCGGGCTTGCCGGAGTGATGGATGTTCACACCGCGTTCTTGATCGTGCCCGTCTTGATCGTGCTGGCCCTCATCCTGACCGTGATCCGACCGGTGCCCGAACTCAATCCGGCTCTGTCACCACAGGATTCGCAGGGTTAGCAGAACCCGCGGACCGTCGGGCAGATCGGTACATGTCGATGCTGAACACGACGAGGGCCGTCCACACCAGCAGGAACCCTGCCCAGCGAGTGGATGACATTGATTCGCCAAAGACGAAGTAGCCGATGATGAATTGCGCCAGCGGCGTGATGTACTGCATCAGGCCCAGGGTGCTCAGCGGTACCCGGTTGGTGGCTCCACCAAAAAGGAGCAGGGGAACGGCCGTGATCGGGCCGAGGAGGACAAGCAGCAGAACTCCCCAAACGCCATCCGACTCCACCGCCGACTGTCCGGTGACCATGAACCCGGTCATGACCATCAGAGCGACAGGTGCGAGAACGCCCGTCTCGATCGTGAGGCTCTCGACAGATCCGACTCCCACCTGCTTCTTGATCAGGCCGTAGATTGCGAATGATGCGGCCAGGATGAGACCGATCCACGGCAGTTGACCGAACCCGATGGTGAGCACACACACCGCGACAACCGCGATACCCAGTGCCGCCCACTGCGTTCGGCGCAGGCGTTCTTTGAGCACAATCACGCCCAAGAGCACAGTGACCAGCGGGTTGATGAAGTAGCCCAGTGACGCCTGAATGACAAGGCCACTCTCGACGGCCCAGACATACAGGCCCCAATTGATGGCAAGGAAGATTGACCCGATTCCCAGCCACAACACCACACCGCGCGATGTGACGTCCGCTCGAAGGCGACCCCACGAGCGCGAGACAGTGATGATGACTGCAAGCAAGACGAGCGACCACACCACCCGGTTGGCGACTACCTCGATGGGTGAGAACGCACTCAGTGCGTGGAAGTAGAGCGGAAACAGGCCCCACAGCAGGTAACCCGAGACACCAAACAGAACACCGAGTCCATACTGGGACTGCGGCAGGCCGGGGCGGGACTTCAGTTGATCATCCAGGTGTCGTTGCCGTTGAGCAACGCCTGGAGATCTCCTTCGCCCTTCTTGGCGGTGACCTGCTCTCGCTGCTCGCGCACGAGTCGATCGTACGAGGGCTTGGCCACATCGCGGAACACACCGATCGGGGTGTTGGCCAACGTATATGGATCGCTGAGCCGCGAGAGGCCGAATGCCAGTCCGGGATCGTCAGCCTGCGAGTCATGAATGAGGATGGCGTCCTCACCCACGTCAGCCACGTTGACCACCGCCAGGTGACCGGAGGCCATGCGCACGACGCCCTTGCCGCCATCTGCACCGAAGCGGATCGGCTTGCCATGCTCCAAGCGCATCATCAGGTCGTCGCGGGTGTCACTCTCCTTCAGCGGCTCCCAGGCACCGTCGTTGAAGATATTGCAGTTCTGGTAGATCTCGACCAGTGCCGTGCCTTCATGATTGGCGGCCGCACGCAGCACCTCGGTGAGGTGCTTGCGGTCGGAGTCGATGGTGCGCGCGACAAACGTGGCCTCGGCGCCCAGCGCAAGCGACACCGGGTTGAACGAGTAGTCGACCGACCCCTGCGGCGTGGACTTGGTGACCTTGCCCTGCTCAGAGGTGGGCGAGTACTGGCCCTTGGTCAGTCCGTAGATTCGGTTGTTGAACAGCAGGATCTTCAGGTTCACGTTGCGGCGCAGGGCATGCATGAGGTGGTTGCCGCCGATGCTAAGCGCATCGCCGTCACCGGTGACGACCCAGACCGACAGGTCAGGACGCGACACCGACAGACCCGTGGCGATCGCCGGCGCACGGCCATGGATCGAGTGCAGCCCGTAGGTGTCCATGTAGTACGGAAAGCGCGACGAGCATCCGATGCCGGACACCCACACGATGTTCTCCTTGCGCAGCCCGAGCTCGGGCATGAAGCCCTGCACGGCGGCGAGAATCGCGTAGTCACCGCACCCAGGGCACCAGCGCACTTCCTGATCTGACTTGAAGTCCTTGGCCGACTGGGGGGTGTCAGTCTTGGGCACCAGCGTGAGTGCGGGGAACGTCTCTGCGGTCATGTCGGCTCCTGTGACTTCTGGCGGCTAGAGGTTGGCGAGAACGTCGGTGATGACGCCCGCGAGTTCGTCGGACTTGAAGGGCAACCCGCGAACCTGGTTGTAGTTGACAGTGTCGACGAGGAACTTGGCCCGCAGCAGCAGTGACAGCTGGCCGAGGTTCATCTCCGGCACGATCACGCGGTCGTAGTGCTTGAGCACCTCGCCGGTGTTGGCCGGGAAGGGATTGAGGTGACGCAGGTGCGCCTGCGCGACCTTGCCACCGGCCGCGCGCACAAGGCGGCACGCCGCACCGATCGGGCCGTAGGTGGAGCCCCAGCCGATGATGAGGACGCGCGCATCGCCGTCGGGATCCTCGACCGCGAGCGGTGGAATGGTGCGAGAGATCGCATCAACCTTGGCCTGACGCAGTCGCACCATCTTGTCGTGGTTGTCAGGGTCGTACGAGATATTGCCGTGACCGTCGGCCTTCTCGATGCCACCGATGCGGTGCTCAAGTCCCGGGGTGCCGGGGATCGCCCACGGGCGGGCGAGGGTCTCGGCATCGCGCAGGTAGGGCCAGAACTCCTTGCCGTCGGCGCCGTCGTGATTGCGCTCGGTGGCGAACTTCGGCTCGATGGTCGCCAACTCACTCACGTCGGGAAGGCACCACGGCTCCGAGCCGTTGGCGAGGTAACCGTCTGAGAGAACAAACACCGGCGTGCGGTATTCGATGGCGATGCGGGCGGCCTCGATGGCAGCGAAGAAGCAGTCCGAGGGCGACTGCGGTGCGACGATCGGCACGGGCGATTCGCCGTTGCGGCCGAACATCGCCTGCAGCAGGTCGGCCTGCTCGGTTTTGGTGGGCAGGCCGGTCGATGGTCCGCCGCGTTGCACGTCGACGATCACCAGCGGCAGTTCGAGCGAGACGGCCAGGCCGATGGTCTCGGACTTCAGGGCGACACCGGGACCTGAGGTCGTGGTGACGCCGAGTGAGCCGCCGTATGACGCACCCAAGGCTGCGCCGACGCCAGCTATCTCGTCCTCCGCCTGAAAGGTCGTGACACCGAAGTGCTTGTGCTTGCTCAGTTCATGAAGGATGTCGGACGCAGGAGTGATCGGGTAGGTGCCCAGAAACAGGGGCAGTCCACTCTGCCTGCTGGCCGCCACGAGCCCGAAAGCGAGGGCCGGGTTTCCGGTGATGTTGCGGTAGCGACCAGCTTTCATCGGTGCAGGCTTGACCTCGTACTGCACTGAGAAGTCTTCGGTTGTCTCGCCGTAGGACCAGCCAGCCTCGAAGGCAGCGAGATTGGCAGCGAGGATCTCCGGCTTCTTACCGAACTTGTCCTTGAGAAACTGCAGGGTGCCTTCGGTGGGGCGGTTGTACAGCCAGCACAGCAGGCCCAGCGCGAACATGTTCTTGGCGCGCTCGGCATCCTTCTTGCCGATGTCGAATCCCTTGAGGGCCTCGACCGTCATGGAGGTCAACGGAATGAAGTGGTTGGCGTAACTGTCGAGAGAGCCGTCCTCGACCGGATTGCTGCTGTAGCCGACCTTCTCGAGGTTGCGCTTGCCGAACTCATCGGTGTTGAGGATGAGGTCGGCGCCGAGGGGGAGGTCCTTGAGATTTGCCTTAAGCGCTGCGGGGTTCATGGCCACCAGCACGTTGGGGGCATCGCCGGGGGTCATGATGTCGTGGTCGGCGAAGTGGAGCTGGAATGCCGATACGCCGGGCAGGGTGCCGGCTGGTGCGCGGATCTCGGCGGGGAAGTCGGGCAGGGTCGACAGGTCGTTGCCAAGCCCAGCTGTCTCGGAGGTGAACCGGTCGCCGGTGAGCTGCATGCCATCGCCTGAGTCGCCCGCGAAGCGGATGACGACGCGGCTGAGGTTGACGACCTGCTTGGACATGCCACTCCCGAGGGGTGAGGTGAGAATGGGGCAGAAATGCGAGGACGTCATAGTATCCCGCGCTCGTCCCGGCTTCGCAGGACAATTCGCACCTAGGCTGAGGGTGTGCTCAGTACCTACCGCCTGTCGTCTCGCCCAGAGGTCGAGGTGGCCCACGTCGCGTTGGCCTGCTGCTCGCTGGAGGTCGACTCGGCTGTTGCCGGTGGTTTGCTGAGGCCTGTGGAGCCTTGGGATGTCCCGCCGGGGCATGTGGTCCTGTTGGTGTCGGGGACCGTCACCGATGCGTTAGCTCCGGCGGTCGTCAATGCCAGCAAGGATCTGAAGGCCACCGCGGTGATCGCCTACGGCGTGTGTGCCAGCACGGGTGGGCCCTACTGGGATTCACCGACGGTGACAAAGGGCATCGACCAATTGCTGCCGGTGGCCCGATATGTGCCGGGCTGCCCACCGCGGCCCGAGGCACTCGTCTGGGCGATAAGCGAGGCATGCTTGTGATCGCTGTGGAGCACATGCGTTGGCTGGACTCCATGCGCGAAGCCGCCGCCGACAGGTATCTCTGCCTTGACTATCTCACCGCGGTCGATCGCATCGACCGCATCGACGTCATTGCACGGGTGCTCAACCCGATGAACGGTGCTGGCGTCGAGTACTGCACATCCGTAGGTGACGGGTCGTTGTCCAGCATCACTTCTGTGTTTCCTGCGGCCTCGTGGCACGAACGTGAGACAGCGGAGATGTTCGGCGTGAAATTTGTCGGGATGGTCGATCCGCGTGCGCTGCTCCTGCGCACGCCCATCGGTGCACCACCTCTACTGCGCTCAACGGTTCTGGCGACCCGGGCTACCGCCGCCTGGCCCGGAACGGCCGAACCTGGTGGAAGTCCGGGGCGTCGTCGACTGCTGCCACCCGGGGTTCCGGAAGGTTGGCCAGCGACATGACACCACACCACGTGATCGCGCTTATCCCGGATGCATGCACGTCGTGCATGCTGTGTGTGCGTGAGTGTCCGAGTTGGTCGATCAGTCTGGACAGTCATACCGAACAGGTCTCAGAGCCGGGTGCACGCCGCCCTCGCACGATCAATGTGCTCGACGGCTTCCGCATTGACTACGGCACCTGCATGTACTGCAGCATCTGCATCGAGGTGTGTCCCTTTGATGCTTTGCACTGGGATGTCGGCATTGATCAGAGTGCGACTGTGCGGGCCGATCTCGTGCACGACGAGACTCGGCTGTCAGAGCACAGGACTGATCAGCGGTAGTTGTCGAACTGGACTGCGAAGTCCAGGTCGGCACCCTTCACCAGTGCGATGACCTCCTGCAGGTCATCGCGACTCTTGCTGGTGACCCGCAGTTCCTCGCCCATGACCTGCGTCTTGACGCTCTTGGGACCCTCGTCGCGGATGAGCTTGCCAATCTTCTTGGCCTGTTCCTGGCTGATGCCGGCCTTGAACGTGCCTGAGATCTTGTACTCCTTGCCGGAGGGGCGCGGATCCTGCACCTCGAAGGACTTCATCGACAGACCGCGCTTGACGATCTTCTCCTGGAACACATCGAGGGCTGCCTTGGCGCGCTCCTCGGTGAGTGAGGTGATCTCGACGCCGAGTTCGCCCTTCCATTCGATGGTGGTGCCGGTGTTCTTGAAGTCGAACCGCTGGGCCAGTTCTTTGGCCGCCTGATTGAGGGCGTTGTCGGCCTCCTGGCGATCCACTTTGGAGACGATGTCGAAACTGCTGTCAGCCATGAGTCCTCCTAGACGAGACCCCATTGTGCCCAAGGGGGACGGGGAGATTGTGCCGGAGTCCAGGCGGGGACCGCGTTCCATGGAAGGATTCGCGCGTGGCGATGCCAGTGACACCCGTGCACTCGACCCGAGCTCCCTCGACCTTCGCCATCCTGGCTCGGACACCGCTTGATGTGCTTGTTGCTGGCCGAAACGTATTTATTGCCACTGCAGCCCTCGCCGGCACCGCCATTGCGGCTGCTCTGGGTGCCACGGTAATTCTGGTCGCACTCGCGAGCGCCCTCATGTTGCTCATTGTGCTTTCGCGTGGATTCCGAGGGGTGACCACTCTGTGATGACGTCATGGATCGACGAGGGCTTCGTTGCATTCGATATCGAGA
>Ga0136641_1000622_pt1 | contig 15125 bp, 13 predicted proteins | sample EliLak1302023Y_FD_115312 | JGI IMG/M metagenome (GOLD analysis project Ga0136641, IMG submission 115312) | Freshwater microbial communities from Elizabeth Lake, Yosemite National Park, California, USA - 13020-23Y | ecosystem: Environmental > Aquatic > Freshwater > Lake ...
CGGCCGCAACAGCCCCCTTGCTCAGAGCCTCCACCAGCGCAAGGCGATCCATGGATTCCACGACATCCGCCCAGCGCGCGACCGAGGCAGCCTTGTTGCGTTGGACCTGCCCGATCATGTGCCACTGGAGCCCCGCGTCCGATACGTCGCGTCGCTTGGGTCCAGCCTCTTGGTCGCGGTTCTCCCCCACATGGATCACCCCGAGTTCCTGCAAGAGCACCACGTCGCTCGCAGGGAACGTCTTGGTGACCAACATGAGCGTGACGGGGTCGGTACGTCCGGCCAGTGCGCATGCCGCATCAATGCGAGCCCGCACGGTCGCCAGCCGCTCTGCAATGTGATCGCGTCGCGCTTCCTGAGTGGTCACATCCATACCCATCATTGTCACCCCTGCCCAGACGTATCCGTCGACAGACAGATGGCAATCCCATGTCGTCCCGTGCGTCCGTCGCGACGGTAGGAGAACAGGTCGGCGTCTTCCGCGGTGCATCGAGAATCCCGCCACACCACCGTGACATTGCAGTCGTCGAGTTGCGCCAAGACTCCCGCGGTCACATCGATCCCCGGTTGCCCGTTGGCGGCGACGACCAGAGCCGCGTCCGCAACGGCACACTCGCGTCGCACTCGCGCGGCACGCTCACGTGGTACCGGGTAACACTGTCCGCAGATCGCCGGCCCCACAACCGCCGCAACCTGGTCGCCGCCTGACTCCTCCCGCAGCGCCACCACCGCGGCGGGTACCGCACCCAGCACAAGTCCGGTCCACCCGGCATGTACGACGGCCACGCTCGATCCGGCAGCCAGGGCAACGGTCACACAGTCAGCGCCCAGTGCGATGAGAGCCAGGCCAGGCTGCGAGGTCACAAGAGCATCGACACCGGTGATGACTCCCGACGAGGACACGACCGCGACGTCAGCACCGTGCACGGCGTCAAGAACTGCCCAGCTTTGAGCGCCTGCGTGGGCGGCTACGCGCTCAAGATTCGTCTGCACGCACCCGGGGTCGTCGCCCACATGACGGGCGAGATTGAGGCTGTTGAAAGGTGGAGCGCTTACCCCTCCAGAACGACCGGTGGCCACCCATATCGCAGGGTGGCCACCGGGTGATCTGAGAAGTCCGGAATGCACGGGACTACTTGAGGAAGTCAGGAATATCCAGATCGTCGTCGCCGTCATCGAACACGATGGTGCGCGGTGCCTGCGTGGAGCGCGAAGTCGGCGCCACTACTGCAGGCATCTCACCGGTGCCGCTGTCCGACGACGACCTGATCGTTGCCGAGGACTGGCCACGTCGTGCCGGAGGTTCGCCACCATCAAAGCCGGCAGCAATAACCGTGACGCGAACTTCGTCACCGAGCGTGTCGTCGATGACCGCACCGAAGATGATGTTGGCATCAGGATGGGCCGCATCACTCACCAGACGAGCGGCCTCGTTGATCTCGAACAGACCCAGGTCGCTACCACCGGAGATCGACAGCAGCACTCCATGGGCTCCATCGATGCCCGCCTCGAGCAACGGACTGGAGATGGCTTTCTCGGCCGCCTCGACCGCTCGGGATTCGCCGCGTGCGGATCCAATGCCCATGAGTGCCGAACCGGCTGAATGCATGACGCTCTTCACGTCGGCGAAGTCAAGGTTGATCAGGCCGGGTGTCGTGATGAGGTCCGTGATGCCCGAGACGCCCTGCAGAAGAACGTGGTCGGCCTGACGGAATGCATCGATCACACTGATGTTGCGATCGGCAAGGGACAGAAGCCGATCGTTAGGGATGACGATGAGGGTGTCCACCTCGGAGCGCAGAGCCTCCACGCCCGTGTCCGCTTGAGACATTCGCCGACGACCTTCGAAGCCGAACGGGCGGGTGACGACGCCAATGGTCAGCGCGCCAAGAGAGCGAGCAACCCGGGCCACAACGGGTGCGCCACCGGTTCCGGTGCCGCCACCTTCGCCCGCGGTGACAAAAACCATGTCGGCTCCACGCAGGACTTCCTCGATCTCTTCGAGGTGATCATCTGCAGCCTTCTTGCCGACCTCGGGATTGGCCCCAGCTCCCAAGCCACGCGTGAGTTCCCGTCCGATGTCCAGCTTCACGTCGGCATCGCTCATGAGGAGCGCCTGCGCGTCAGTGTTGATGGCGATGAACTCCACGCCCTTGAGCCCCACCTCGATCATGCGGTTCACGGCATTGACTCCACCGCCGCCGATGCCGACGACCTTGATCACTGCCAGGTAGTTCTGCGGAGCCGCCATGCCAATCCTTCCCTCGGTGCTGCGTAGTGCCAGCGTCCAGCGACGCGCAGACTCTCAACCTCTACATGAGGCTGAACTTTCGACCCGCCTGCGGCCGGCGGGAGGTTAGAGGCAAGAAGTCGTGCTACGCAAGGTGAAAACGTGGTGTGTTGCCGACATTCGCCCTCGTCCATGAGGAAGCCTCGACTGGGGGTTGAGACTTTGGTCCCCCGTCAGCCTCGTTTCCACATAGTTGGCAACTCCGGGGATGTGACGTCGTAGATGTCCGCACGATGCCGGAGCAACGAGCGGAGGACCTGCGCCTTTTCCGTCGCCTTCTCCGCACTACCCCAGTGCACCAGCGCGCCACCTCGCAGAGCTAGATCGACATTGTCTCGGGTCGTCGCGGTGATCGCCTTGACCCGGCCGGCCAGATCCGTCGGGAGGGAGGAGTAGGCCCCCATCGCCGCGATCAGCGCGTCACCGTTGGCCGTGACCGTCGGCAACGACGCTTCTGCGGCAGGTGCAATCGCGTCGCCGCCCACAGTGGTCGTCCGCGCCGGTGTGGCACCCTGCGGCAACGTGTAGACCGCGCCATCCGCCGCGACCGACTCCCCCGAGCTCAGCGTGGCGATAGCCGCCCTGGGCACCGCGGCGACCACCACTTCGTGCGGCCATCCCCGGCGCACCTCTACAGAGGCCACCCAGGGCAGTTGGCGCACCGCGAGACTGGCGGCGGCAGCATCCAGGCGCGCTAGCGGAACCCCGATCGGAACGTCAGCGGCCGACAGGACGGCACTGGCGGCGGCGCCCTCAACCCCCACCGCACGCACGCTCGACACCGCCAGCAGCGACGAGAACCAGAACAGCCAGACAACCATGGCGACACCAACGGACACGCCCACGACGATGCCGCCGACCAACAGTCGACGGCGCCATGCGGTGCGTGATCCGACCAGAATTTCCGTTGCCCTGCGGCGCGACAGTTTGGCGGCGCGTGCAGCGCGCGCCTGCTGGTCCTTGCGGCGGGGTGGCCGTGGCGCACGGCGAGGAGGCTTAGTTGCCGATGCCGACGTCACGATGCCTCCCGCAAACGAAGTAGCTCCAGCACTTCCATCGCGATCATGCCGATGTCACCTGCACCCAACGTCATCACAACATCACCCGGACGCGCGCGCTGCACCAGATGCTGCGCTACGGCTGACCAAGATGGTTCGAAGACCACATGATCGGGTGCGAGTGGAACATGCGCAGCCATCGTGTGTCCGCTCGCCCCAGGGATAGGAGTCTCGCCAGGGGCATAGACCTCCAAGACGACAACGTCATCAGCCAGGCCTAGTGCGGCACCGAACTCCTTCACGAACATCGCGGTTCGGTAGTAATGATGTGCTTGGAACGCGACGACCACCTGCCCCGCGCCCGCCACATCTCGCGCCGCACGCAGCGTTGCCTCGATCTCGGTCGGGTGATGCGCGTAGTCATCAAACACCCGCACTCCGTCAACTTCGCCTCGAAAATCAAACCGACGTCGTGTGCCGCTGAACGATGCGAGTCCTGATCGAAGGTCGGCAGTGGAGAAGCCGAGGCCAACACCGGTCGCAAATGCCGCAAGTGCATTGAGGGCGTTATGTCGACCGGGGACCTGCAACGAAATGGTGCCCAAGGAGGCGCCGTTGTGACTGATCTCGAAGGACCACCCCTGAGCTCCCGACGTCGCTTCCTGGAGCCGGTAGTCGGCTTCGTGGCTTTCGCCGTAGGTCCGAACGTCAACCCCCGCCTCGCGCGCTCGGTGGGCGAGCCGAGCCCCACCATGGTCGTCAACGCAGATCACCACGAACCCGCCCCGGTCTCGAATGCCCGTAGCGAACGCCACAAAAGCCTGCTCTATTGCATCAAAGGAGCCCCAGTGATCCAGATGATCGGGCTCGACGTTGGTCACGATGCCCGCGATGGCGTCCAGTGCCAGAAATGCGCCATCGCTCTCGTCGGCTTCTACGACAAAGAGATCTCCGGTGCCCAGATGCGCATTGGACCCCGACTCGTTGAATTCACTGCCAATCGCAAAAGAGGGATCCGCACCGCAATGTTGAAGAGCCACCGTGAGCATGGATGTGGTCGTTGTCTTTCCGTGTGTACCCGCCACGGCAACGCCGCGACTGCCGTGCATCACCAGGGTCAGTGCCTCGGCACGACCGATCTCGGGCACCCCGAGATCACGTGCAGCAACGCGCTCCGGATTGTTGGCCGGAATGGCGGTGGAGTAGATGAGGGTGTTCACTCCCGTCACCATGCCGGCGTCGTGGCCCACCCGCGCATCTACCCCGATCGCCGAGAGGGCGCGCAGTCGGCGTGAGTCCTTGGCATCTGTCCCTGAGACGGTGGCGCCCTGCGCCACCAGAATCCGGGCGATGCCAGACATGCCAGCGCCACCGATACCGACGATGTGGATTCGGGGCGACGTCACGTCCCGCCTCCCACCTTCAGCACGATGCGAGCAAGCTGCTCGTCAGCGTCGCGGACCCCCTGCCCGCTCGCAGCAGCACCCATGAAATGCAGCCGCTCCCCATCGTGCATCAAGCCCAGCACGGTCGTCGTGAGCCACTCCGCGGTCAAGTCCTCATCGGTGACCAGTAGGCCTCCTCCGGCAGCCACCACCGGGGCCGCATTTCGGCGCTGCTCCCCATTGCCGATCGGCAGGGGAACATAAATTGCTGGGAGCCCCACGGCTGCGAGTTCGCCGCAGGTCATCGCGCCAGCGCGCGTGACCGCGAGATCGGATGCGGCGTAGGCCAGATCCATTCGGTCGAGATACGCCACAGGAAAATAGCCGGGCTGGGGGGTGGGGGCAGCGTTTCTGGCTCCGTACGCATGAACGACCTGGATCCCGGCCTGCAGCAGCGACGGCAACGCGCCGGACAGCGCAGCGTTGACCCGTGCGGCTCCCTGGGAACCACCGAAGACCAGCAGTACGGGAGCCTGCTGGTCCAGCCCCAGGTCTGCTCGGGCCTGATCGCGAACTTTCGTCCGATCAAGATTGCTGATCGCAGTTCGCAGCGGAACCGCCATCGAGTGTGAGCCACGCATCAGTTCGGGAAACACCGCGTAGACATGTGAGGTGAATCGAGCACCGAGCTTGTTCGCGATTCCCGGCGTCGCATTGGCCTCATGGATTACCAGTGGCGTGTGCGTGCGTCGGGCTGCAAGATATGCGGGAACAGCGGCGTAGCCCCCAAACCCCATGGCCACAGTCACCTGACGTTCGCGCATGATGCGCGTTGCTTGATTGACGGCCGTCATCAATCGAGGACCCAGACGTACCAGGTCTCCATTGGGTCGACGCGGCAGCGGCACCGCCGGGACCGTGACGAGCTCATAACCTCGCGCCGGAACAAGTGCGCCCTCCAATCCTCGCTCACTGCCCAAGACGAAGATGGATGCACTGGGGTCCAGCCGTCTGATCGCATCTCCCACATTGAGAGCAGGCTCAATGTGTCCGCCCGTTCCGCCTGCAGCAAGCGCAATGCGCACGGGACTCACCTCTTGCGCAATGCCTGCGCGGTGCTGCGCCGACGAAGTGCCTGGCGCGCGCCGGGCTCTTGTCGAGCGAAGGCCATGAGCATGCCAAGTGCCACCAACGTGGGCACGAGAGAGGAACCGCCATAGGAGACCAGCGGCAACGGCACACCCGTGACCGGAAGCAGGCCGAGAACTGCGCCGAGATTGAGAATCGCCTGCACGACGATCCAGCAGCCGACACCCGCAGTGGCTAGGCGCACGAACATGTCATCGGTATTGCGCACCATGCGAAAGATTGCGAAAGACAAGACCGCAAAGAGCGCCAGGACTGAAATGGTGCCCACCAGCCCCAGCTCTTCGCCGATGACCGGAAAGATGAAATCGGTGTGTGCTTCAGGTAGGGAGCCCCACTTCTCGCGGCTTGCGCCCAGTCCGACGCCCCACCAGCCCCCGCTTCCCAGCGCGAGCTGGCCTTGGCCAACCTGCCATCCAGCACCTAAGTGGTTCTGGTCTGGATGCAGCCAGCTCGTGAACCGTTCCATGCGATAGGGAGCTGCCACGGTGAGCAGAAGAATGCCGAGAGACATCACCGCGCCGATGGCGGCAAACACGCGCAACGGCGCACCCACGGCGAACAGCAGACCCAGGGCGATTGCAGCAAGCATCAGTGAGTTGCCGAAGTCACCTTCCAAGAGGACCAAGATGAGCATGGCGCCGGCTACGGGAAGCAACGGCGTCAACAGGTTGCGCCAATTGTCCAACGGGCGATCACGCCGCGTGAGCGTCGTGGCACCCCACACGACAAGACTGAGTTTGGCCAACTCGCTCGGCTGGAATCGGAAAGGCCCAAAGAAGTCGATCCAGTTGCGCTGACCGGCGACAGACACACCGATGACCAGCACGATGACGAGGAATGTGCCGGCCACACCCAGGAATGGCCACGAGATGCCGCGCCAAAAAGGTATGGACGTGCGGGCCACGATGAACATCGCGACCAAACCCACCGCGGCGAAGAGCGCCTGGCGTTCGGCCAGCGTGTACGCGTTGCCGAACACCCGGTAACTGTCAATGCTCGAGGCGGACAGCACCATGATCAACCCGAGGGTGAGAAGGAGCAGCGTGGTTCCCAGTAATAGGTAATAGGTGCTCAGCGGATGATTGAGCAGAACGCCGATGCGCTGGACCAGGCCCTGACTCTCGCGACCCCGCCTCGCGCGTCGCTCGGACGCCGGCCGGTCCGCATCATGATCGACATCGATCAGGCTCACGCACGGCCTCCGCGAGCCGCATTCGTGAAACCCGGAAGCGCACGCACCGCTGCCGAGAACTGCCGGCCCCTGTCGGCGTAGTCACCGAACATGTCCCAGGAGGCGCACCCGGGCGCCAGCAGCACGGTATCCCCCGGCATGGCGCTCGCCATCGCACGCGCCACAACCTCCTCCATAGCCCCAGTTTCCCCTTTAGTCACCTCCGAAACAGGGACATTCGGGGCGTGTCGGGCCAGGGCGCCGGCCAGCACCGCTCGGTCCTGACCCAGAAGAACCACCGCGCGAAGCCGATCGCGGGCCGCCACGACGAGGTCGTCAAAATCCTGGCCCTTGGCCAATCCCCCCGCGATCCAGACGACCGACGGATACGCCCGCAACGAGGTCATCGCCGCATGGGCATTGGTGGCCTTGGAGTCGTCCACGAACTGGACACCCCCCACCGACCCAACGGTCGCGATGCGGTGTTCGGCCGGCTCGAACCCCCGAAGCCCGTCCCGCACCGCTGATGCCGTCACGCCATAGGCCCGCGCCAACGCTGCGGCGGCCACCGCATTGGCCACGTTGTGCGGCGCGCCAGGCCGCACGTCAGAGACCAGTGCAAGCTCTTGGGCCTCGCGGTCACGATTGGGGATGAAGGCCCGGTCGACGATCACGTCATCGACCACGCCGAGCATCGACAGCCCCGGCACACCGAGGGTGAATCCGATGGCCCGGCACCCCTCGACAACCTCTGCCGCCTCGACCATCCGCTCGGTCTCTGGATCCTCGACGTTGTAGACCGCCGCAATCTGGGAGCGGTCATACACACGGGCCTTTGCGGCACTGTAGGCCTGCATCGAGCCAAAGTGGTCAACATGGTCTTCTGCCACGTTGAGGCACACGGAGGCAAGCGGACTCATGGATGTCACAAAGGGCAATTGTGGGGCGCCCACCTCTACGGCAATGACATCAAGCTGGTCGTGCATCACAGCGTCGACAAGCGAGCTCCCGATGTTGCCCGCGGATACGGTTCGCAGCCCCGCAGCACGCAGCATTGATTCGAGCATGAGCGTTGTCGTCGTCTTGCCATTGGTCCCTGTGACACACAGCCACGCAGCCGCGTCAGGCTTGCGCAGCCGCCAGGCCAGTTCGAGCTCGCCCCAGACATCAATCCCGCGCAACTGAGCATCAGCTATCAGGGGCGACGCAGGCCTTAGCCCGGGAGATACCACCAGCACATCGATTCTCTCGGGAACCGGACCGCGGTGTGCCAGGTGTACCTGAGCACCAAGCTCGCCCAAGATCCGTGACCGCTCACGCTGTCGCTCACCGTCACTCTCATCGACGATGGTGACCTGAGCACCCATTTGCATGAGGGCATCCGCCGCCGCGTAGCCAGCAATGCCGATGCCCGCAACGCAGAACGTCGCGTCGGACCAATCGGTCACGCGCGCACCCAATCGGCATAGAACAAGAACAGTGCCACACCAATGCACAGTGCTTGGATGATCCAGAATCGCACCACGATTTGGATCTCCGGCCAGCCGAGCATCTCAAAATGGTGGTGCAGAGGGGCCATACGCAGTACACGACGCCCCGTCATCTTGAACGAACCCACCTGAGCGATGACGGACAAGGTCGTGATCAAGAAGAGACCGGCCGTGAGCGGAAGCAGCAACTCGGTCTGAGTGAATATTGCCAAGCCGGCAATTCCGCCACCAAGAGCCAGTGAACCGGTGTCCCCCATGAAGATGCGTGCGGGCGACGTGTTCCACCACAGGAAGCCGAAGCACGCCCCTGCTGCGGCCGCCGCGATGATGCACAGGTCAAGCGGGTTGGCCGTGCGGTAGCAGTTCTCGACAATTGATCCCGCGCAGTACTGACGGTATTGCCAGGTGCTGATGAGCACGTAGGCCAGAAATGACATCACCGCTGCGCCGGTGGCCAAGCCATCCAGGCCATCGGTCAGGTTGACACCATTCGTCGTGGCCGTGATGAGGAACCACACCCACACGATGAACAAGGCCAGCGGAAGGACCAAGGAGGTGTCTGTGACGAACGAGACGGCGCGCGAGGCAGGTGCCAGGCCTTCGGCGTTGGGGAACTGAACGGCCAGGACAGCGAACGCAACGGCGACAACCGCCTGCCCGATGAGTTTGGTGCGCGCCCTCAATCCGGTACTGCGCTGCTTGAAGATCTTCAGGTAGTCATCCGCGAACCCCACGGCACCAAGGCCCACCATGAGGAACAAGATGAGCAACCCCGAAGCTGTGACAGGGCGCCATACCAGCGCATGCGTCAAGAAGTACCCGGCAACCACCGCCACCAGAATTGCCAAACCACCCATTGACGGTGTTCCCCGCTTGCCTTCATGTGCGGGATAGGGCTCGTTTTCCTTGGAGACACGAATGGCTTGCGCGTACCCGTGACGAGCGAGGAAGGCGATCAGGATCGGGGTGGCCACGAGGGCAACCAGCGCCGCGATCGCGGCGGAGATGCCGATGAGTCTCATGCCTGCCCTCCCTCCATAAGTGCTAGCGCTAGGTACTCCAGGCCGATACTGCGGGATGCCTTGACAAGCACGACATCCCCCGGCTCCACCTGAGCATCCAACAGGGCTTGCGCCGTGGCCAGATCGGACACGAGGTCTGATTGTTCAGGATGCAGACCCGCGGACAGTGCACCCCGGTACATCGGGCCTGTCGCTTCACCCACGCACAGCAGTCGGGATACGCCGAGACTGGCGACCAGCCGTCCGATATCTTCATGCGCTATCGAGGATTGCGTGCCAAGTTCGCGCATCTCGCCCAGCACCGCCCAGGTGCGGCCAGGCATCGTGACCAACGCCTCGAGGGCCGCACGCATGGATTCGGGATTGGCGTTGTAGGCATCGTTGATGACCGTGATGCCTGAGGCGGTGATCACGACCTCCATTCGCCACTTGCTCACCGGCTGAGCCGAGGACAGTCGTTCCGCCACCACGTGCACTGGCAGCCCAACCGCAAACCCCACTGCGGCAGCCGCAAGAGCGTTGGCGACCTGATGACGACCCACGACGTTGAGTTCGACCGGCGCCGATGTTCCCGACCGTGTGTCTAACAGCCTGAAGGACGCTCGCGCCCCGGCATCAACATGCACGTCGACCGCTCGCACCTGACAATCAGATGCCTCCCCCACCAGCACTGCCTGGGCAGATGTCTGCGCAGCCATGGCACGAACGAACTCGTCATCACCATTGAGAATGGCCGTCCCGCCGGCTGCCAACGACTGGATCAATTCACCCTTCGCCTTGGCAATGGCTGCTCGCGATCCCAGCAACTCGATGTGAGCGGACCCCACATTGGTCACCACGGCGATATCAGGCTTGGCGATGTCGGCCAGGTAGGAGATGTGACCGAGGCCGCGCATGCCCATCTCGAGTACCAGGAATTCGGTGCCCTGCGCGGCGCCGAGGATCGTGACAGGCAGGCCGATTTCGGTGTTGAACGATCCCACAGGACTCACAGTCGATCCTGCTGCGGCAAGAACTGCGGCGATGAGGTCCTTGGTGCTCGTCTTTCCACTCGAGCCCGTGACAGCAACAACTGTCGCGTCCATCTCGGCACGTACAGACGCCGCCAGCATCCCCAGCGCGTGCACGGGATCGTCAACCACAACACATGGATGATCCAAAACATGGGCTGACAAAACGGCCACCGCGCCACCCTCGACTGCCTGCCGGGCGAACGAGTGGCCGTCGGCATGGTCGCCAACAATGGCGACGAAGAGGCAACCAGGTATCGCGTCACGGGAATCGGTGACGACGGACGTCACGACAGCATCCGGGTCAGCGACGTGTATCGCGCCATCGCACCTTCGGGACAGCTCAGCAAGCGTCATCCTCATCGCGGGTGCATCCGATCCGCGAGAACCCCGGCGTCATCGAACGGCACGACGACTCCATTTACCTCTTGGCCACGTTCATGACCTTTTCCCAACACGATCACAACGTCCCCCGCACGCGCGCATTCCACGGCGGCAGCAATGGCGTCGGATCGATCGCCGATCTCACGCACGTCAGCCCCACCGTCTGCCCCCTCGAGCACCTCACGCCTGATTTCCGCGGGATTCTCAGAGCGAGGGTTGTCATCGGTCACGAAAACGACGTCAGCACTGCGGCTCGCCGCCTGTCCCATGAGTGCCCGCTTCGACCGGTCCCGATCGCCTCCCGCACCCACGACGCAGATCACGCGCCCGTGTGCACGTGAACGGGCAGCAGCGAGCGCGCGCGCGATGGCGTCAGGCGTGTGGGCGTAGTCGACGATGCCACGCACGCCATTGGCCTGGGCAACTTCCTGCATGCGTCCGGGCACGCTGACGGTCTCAATTCCGGCGGCAGCGACGTCGGGGGTGACACCCACAGAATCCGCAAGTGCAACTGCACACAAGGCGTTCGCGATATTGAAGGTCCCCGGCATCGGCACGACGAGCTCGCAGTGCACTCCATGCGGGCCACGGATGACCGTGCGCATCTCTGACGTCTCTGATGGATCGCAATGCCAGTCCGCCGAACCATCGGTCAACGACCATGTCTGATACGGAAGTGAGCAGTGTCTGGCCAGCACCCGACCCCACTCATCATCGATCCCGATGATCCCGCGCTTCGCGCGATCAAAGAGCATCGATTTGGCCTCGAAGTAGGCCTCCATGGAGCCGTGATAGTCCAGATGGTCCTGACTCAAGTGGGTGAACAGCGCCACGTCGATGTCGACACCGTCAAGGCGTCCTTCCACCATGGCGATGCTGCTGGCCTCCATCACGACGCAATCGACCCTCCGCTCCACCATGACTGCCAGCAAGGCGTGTACCTCGGGAGCCTCAGGCGTTGTGCGCGACAGTGGGTAGCGGGTTCCTGCGATCCATGCGCCCAAGGTTCCGATGACTGCGGCACTGCGCCCAGCCGCTTCAAGTGCGGCTTGCGTCATCCACGTTGTCGTGGTCTTGCCATTGGTTCCCGTCACAGCAATGACCGACATGTCATGCGATGGGTGTCCGTAGATTGCCGATGCGAGCGCGCCTAATCGCGGACGAGGATGTGTCACGACGAGAGCCGGTAGATCTCCCAACACACCTGCTCCCACGTCGTCCGTCAGGACAGCAACGGCACCGGCGGCTCGCGCCTGCACGGCATAGGAGATGCCATGCTCATGCCGCCCGGGAAGCGCCGCAAAGAGATCGCCCGGCTGCACGGTCCGCGAATCCAGGCTCACTCCCGTGATGGGCACCTTGGCCGTGTCGGGATTCACCGGTATCCGCAGAAGGGTCGCGAGCTCGCCCAGGGGCACGGGCGCAACGGTCGGGCGAAGAGGGCCCACGGGCTCAGCCCTTGTAGGTCAGGGGCAACTTCGCCGACGGGGTGCCGGTCGGCGGAATCTTGCGGACCTGGAGCGCGTACGTCATCACGCGCTTGAAGACCGGGCCGCCGAGTTCACCTCCAAAATGTCCCACACGGGGGTTGAAGATCGACACCGCGACTACCAATTGTGGCTTGTCTACGGGAGCCATGCCGATGAAGGACGCGACAACACCTCGGTAGCAGTGACAGTCCTCGCGATACTCGGACGCGGTACCAGTCTTTCCGCCGACACGATATCCGGCAATGGCCGCCATGGTGCCGGTGCCGCCGCTTCCCACCACGCTCTCCAGCATTGACCGCAGCTGCTGGGCCGTCTGGGCCGTCACCACCTGTGTGGGTGTCGTGCTCGGTGGCACGACCACCGAGCCGTCCGGGTTGATGACCTCATCCACCAGTCGCGGCTGGACCCGGACTCCATCGTTGGCAATGGTCGCGTAGACGCTGGCCGACTGGACAGCGTTGACACTGAGGCCCTGACCGAAGGCAATGGTGGGGAAGGACGTTGGGGACCAGTCGTCGTAGGCGGGAATGGATCCGGCTGACTCACCCGGGAAGCGCAATCCGGTCGGCAGCCCGATGCCGAACTTCTTCAGGTAGGAGTACAGGCGTCGGCCACCAATGCGCTCCGCCGCTTGGATGGTGCCGACGTTGCTGGATTCGGCCATGATTCCGGCCAGCGTCAGTTTCTGCACCGGGTGCGGATCATGATCGTGGAACACCTTGTCGCCGCGCTTGATCGAGTCACGCACGTTGAAAGTTGAGTACGGGGTTGCGGCACCCTCGTTGACCACTGCAGCCATGGTCATGAGCTTGCTGGTGGAACCTGGTTCGAAGACGTTGTTGAGCGCGCGGTTGCTGAGCGAGGATGCGTCTGCCGTGCTCGGATGGTTCGGATCAAACGTCGGAACCATGCCGAGAGCCAGGATGTCACCCGTGCGAGGATCCATGACGACAATCGTTCCGCTGTCGGCTTTGGCCTTGGCCACCTGCTCCGCCAGTGCCCGCTGCGCGAAGAACTGGATGTCTCGATCAATCGTCAACTTGACCGTTGCACCCGGCTGAGCGGCCGTGACGGCATTGGCTCCTGTGGGAATCACGTTGCCGCCGGGGCCTCTTTCATAGGTGCGCACCCCAGCGGTGCCGGCAAGCTGCGACTGGAATGCATATTCGACACCGCCCAGCCCTGATCCCCCATCGCCGGTGAACCCGACGACGTTGGCTGCCACGTCTCCGGCGGGGTACACCCGTTGAGCCACCGACTCGCTCGTGATGCCCGGCAGGCGGAGGTCAAGAACCTGACTCCACATTGCAGGTGTGACGCCCTTGGCCACGTACATGAAGTGACGGGTGCCCGTGAGTCGCTGGGCAACAACATCAGGATCGGCGCCGAGCACTGGACCCAGCATCGCTGCGACACCGGCAGGGTCGGTGATCTTTGTCTGATCGGCAACGATGTTTCGGGCTTCGACCGTCAAGGCCAAGGGTTGACCAGCACTATCCAGAATGGCACCACGCGGAGCGGGCAAAGCCAGAGTCTTTAAGCGCTGCTCAACGGCTTTGGACGCCAGAGCTTTGCCCTGAACAGCCTGCACCTGCACAAGTCGGCCACCAAAAATCGACAGAATGACCGCAGTGGCAACAAGCAGAAATAATCCTCGCCCACGCGGACTGACAAGAACCAGCGGATTGACAGGTCGTGACTTTCGTACCGGACCACGCGAAGACTCACCGCGCGGAGCTGTGCGTCTCATGGTGCTCTGGTACGACATCAGTAGGGATTCCTCACCTGGCAGGCACCGCCGTGAGGCCAGCGTCCCCGCTGGAGAGACCGGATACGGCAATCACGGTGTCGCTCCACTGCGACGTGACCTTGGGTGTCGAGGGTTGACGTGGCTTGGTAGGGGTCTTGGGGACCGAAGAGGTGCCTGCCACGCCGGTCACGGGCGCAACAACACCGGACGTTGACGCAGGCGCAGTCATGGCGGCGTCGGCGCTGAGCGTCACGGGCGTTGACGCAGCTCGTTGCGCCGCTGTCACCGCGGGGCCTAGTCGTGGCTCGTTGAAGGACTGGGCCTGACGCTGAGCGGCGTCCGCGGCCGCCGGGTCATAGTCGGGTGGCAGCCCCTGTGCAACACCCGACGCAGCATTGTCAACAGCCTCAGCTGACGTCGCATCCGCAGGGGTCCGAAGCAGAGGTGGCTGCGATGTGGACCCGCGCGCAGGCTTGGGCTTCCCGACGATCGATCCGTCAGGATTGAGGAACACCGGGCTCTCGCTGGGAATCATTCCCATGGCGCGTGCCTTTTGCTCTAAAGCGTCCGGGGCAGCAGCCGCAGCAATCGACCTGGAGAGTGACTGCTCCTGCTGGGTCAGGGTTGCCAGCTGTGCCTGAAGTTCACTCACAGTGAAGGAACCCTGCGCGATTGTCGTGTTGATGACCAGGATCACCACCATGCCTACGATCAGGAACGCTGTGACGATCAAGGCGAACATTCCACGACTTGCACGCTCCGCGCGAAGAGGCGACACCATGCGAAGGTTCGGACGAGCAGTCTTCAGCTTGCGTGCACCACGCGTGGCGTATTCCGTACCGGTTGAACGTGCAAAGTCACCATCTTGGTCGGCATCAGCCAACTCATCCAAGTATGCGAGTTCCACGGCTTCCAGCTCCGCGGCAGGGTCCGCAGCGACGCCGTCTAGGGGGCGAGCAGTTGCACTCATGCGGCGATCCGTTCAC
>Ga0136641_1000623_pt1 | contig 15114 bp, 10 predicted proteins | sample EliLak1302023Y_FD_115312 | JGI IMG/M metagenome (GOLD analysis project Ga0136641, IMG submission 115312) | Freshwater microbial communities from Elizabeth Lake, Yosemite National Park, California, USA - 13020-23Y | ecosystem: Environmental > Aquatic > Freshwater > Lake ...
CTTCCTCTTCCTCTTCGTCCCCGCCTTCTTCTTTTTCTTCCTCTTCGTCTGTGTCGTTGCCGGCGGTGTCGTCTTCGTTGCTTGCGCCATCGGGGATGGTTGTTGTTTCTGGGTCTCCGCCTCGGCCTTCTTCACCCTTCTCGGGATCTGTGACCTCGTTGGCGGCTTCTTCCCCGGGCGCGGCCTCTTCTTTTTCTTCCTCTTCGTCCCCGCCTTCTTCTTTTTCTTCCTCTTCGTCTGTGTCGTTGCCGGCGGTGTCGTGTTCGTTGCTTGCGTCGTCGGGGGTGGTTGTTGTTTCTGGGTCTCCGCCTCGGCCTTCTTCACCCTTCTCGGGATCTGTGACCTCGTTGGCGGCTTCTTCCTCGGGCTCTTTTTCTTCGTTTTCGTTGCTTCCGTCGTCGTTGACGACATTTTCGGGGCCCCCGCCTGAGTCCTCTTCCTCTAGATTCTCGCCCTCACCAGGTTGTGGAATCTCATCAGGCGTGTTCTGCGAATCATCTTTATGGGTGGGGAGCAGATTGCTAGCTGCTGCATTCAGGTCAGCGAGCACCGACTCACCCGTTGATTTTACGTATTCTTGGGCGCCGTCCTTCACGGAGTTGCTTGTGTTTTCGACGCTCTCCTTGAGATCGGCATGTACGCCTGTAACCGTAGATTTATCCTCGTTAGCATTTGCAAGCACCGCATTCACATCTGAAGGGACACGCCCAGATACACGGTCGGACAATTCTTGCTCCGCGGAATTTCTGACCGCGTTCGCAGAGAGACTAATTGAAGCTCTTGCATCACTGTAGGTCGAACTGTTCTCGCCCAAAGTCTCGTCGAGTGACTCCATTCCCCTCTGAACCATGCTTGAGGAGTCTTCAGGGGCCTTTCCAAAGTCAGAGCTACCCGTAAAGTTGACGGGTGTCTTCATTGCGTTTTTGAGGCGTGTCTCTTCCGAGAACTCACGTTGAACCGTGCGCCCGTCTTCTTTTTCAGCCTGGTCCTTGGAGAGGCCGCCAATAACGTCGGCGAGACCATGTGCTCCGGCTGTCACAGGCTTTATTACCGTATGAGTGTTGATCGGCACTTGCATTGAGGTGAGCGCGGCATTCGCAACGGCGTGAGTGACACCAGAAGCCGCTGTGAGCCCAGCCTCGGTAAGATCTCCTTTCGCCAAGGCTTTCTGACCGGTTTTGTCTACACCATCGATAACTCTGGCACCCGTGTGAAGGCCCCCTGCGACGGAGCGCCCTGCCTGCGCAGCTGTTCCCCTGACTGTCCTCTGATATGAACTCGGATCGGCATTGTTCTGCACGCCGCCAAAGCGTCCGCCTTCCCCCGCCGCTTTGCCCAGGTTATTCGCGACACCCGAGTTATGTTCCTCTTGTTCTGCGTACGTCAGTGCAATTCGATGCTCTGTGGCCGCCAGTTCCGCGCGATCTTCCTTTGAAAGCCCGGTCTTGTCATGTTCCTTGGCTTCGGCAATTGCACCTTTGTGCCCAGCCATTTCCGAGTGTTGATCAAGCGTGAGGCCTGTCTTGCGAACACTGTTCAGGTTTTCCATAACCTCATGGTGAGTACCTGCAATGGCCAATTGCTCGGGTGTCATGAAGCCTTTTAAATTCTCGAATGTGGCAGGTTCCTTAAGCAAATCCCTGTGCGCTTTGTGGTAGTCCTTCAGGTCCTTCTCTTTTTCGGTCAGTCCTTTCTTGCCACTAAGAAAGCCCGTATTTTTGCCTCTCGTTCTGGCATGCAATTCGTCGTATGCACGAGTGTGCTTTTGGAGTTTTGCATTTCTACGCGTTACTGCGTCAGTCGTTGCAGCCTCGTAGGCGGACTTCGACTCATCGTACTGTTTCTGCTCTTCAGGATGAAAGACTTGTTTTGATATGCCGACCATGCTGGTCTTTTGGCGTTCGGCCTTCTCCTTGCTCGCATGCGCTTCAAGCGCACGTATGGACTCCAAATGACCCGTGCGTCTTTGATGTTCGTCGAAGGCCTCTTTGTCGTCAGGTTCGACGCCGCCATTCTCTAGGAGAGCCAGTTTCGTCCTCGCCTTTTCTTTCAGGTTGTCCCTGTGTTCAGTGAGGTCGTTGACGGTTGCCTTGCGATTGACCGAAAGTTTCTGGGCATTGTCTTTGGTCCACCAGCGTTTGGCGTGTCCGTATGCGGACCCTTCCTGAAGGTGTTGCGGCTGAGCTACTTCACCTTTCTCAAGGTCTGTCTTTTCTCCAATCGTGTGCTTCGTCGCGTTCTCGTCGAGCAATTGGCCTCGGCGTCCTGTCTCTTCGGCCAAGGCCGCGGTACGCACCCCCTTGCCAACATTCCGGACAACATTCTGGAAGGCTTTCAAGTTCTTTTTCGAGCGATCATCTTTTTGCTCGGGAGTGAGCTGGTCACCATTTTTAATATTTAAAGCGCGAACGTCGTTCAATGATTCGTGACGCTCTTCACTTGACTTCGCGTACTCCTGCTTGGCCAGGACGTAGTGGGCATTGCGGACGGAGTCTGATTGGTCTATCGCTCGGGAGGCTGCTTGCGTTGCAGTCGATCCCAGCGCCAACACCTCCGCGGGGTCGACATTTGTGTATTGCGCGACTGCTTCCCCGACTGCCTTGCCTCCTGCCGATGTCGCGGCCTTGTGAGCGGAAGTGGCCAATCGATTGGCTGTCTCAAGTCCTTTTCTGGACTCTGATCTCATCTCGTGAGCCTGCTTGCGAAACCCTTCGCCGGGTTTGCGCTCCCCCTTGGCTAGATCGCGGTTGTATCTCTCCATCATCTGAGCCACTTTTTCAGGGTCAGCGTTGTCCCAAGAGCGGTATCCGGGGGGTCGCTTGGGAGTGGTACCTGAGCTCGACGAAGTGTGGCCAGCGCCAGTGGGCCCCTGAGAACTCTCGACAGGCGACTTCTCGGGTACTTGCTCCGTCACGTGCGAAGTGTAGGTCGGACTGTTCGACCTTGAAACCGAGGAAGCACGGATTCGGTGGCCATGGAGCCCCCGGTCAGGATTGAACTGACGACCTACCGCTTACAAGGCGGTTGCTCTACCACTGAGCTACAGGGGCGGACCGGGAAAGGGTAGCCGCGTGGTCGGGACGCTTACCCCAGCGGTCGGCCGGTGAGTTCTCTGGCCACAGCGTCGCCCGCCCGCCAGCAGTCGTGGAAGGTGCAGTAGAGAGCCACCGGCGCGAAGCGCAGAATGTCCGGTTTGCGTTCATCGGGCACCACCCCCCACCGGGCCTGAAGGTCCTGGGTCAGGGCCACCGGGTCGACTTTGACGCGTACCGAGATCTGAGTGCCCCGTCGGGCATGGTCATGGGGAGTCACCACCTCCACATGGCCACTTTCTGTTAGCGGAGCCAGTGCATCCAGGAGGTAGTCGCTGAGCTGAAGGCTGCGGGCGCGAAGGGCGGGCATCCCTATCTCGTCGAAGAAAGTCAGGGCTGACTTCACCGGACTCAGGGCGAACACGTGCGGTGTCGACATGCTCCAGGCGCGTGCCGTGGTGGGCGACTGAATCTTCTTGCGCATCAGAAACTGCGTCTCGGCAACGTGACCAAACCACCCCTCGAGTCGCGGTAGCTCCTGGTCTGCGAGGTGTCGCTCGTGAATGAACGCGGCTGCCACGCTGCCGGGACCGCCATTGAGGTACTTGTAGGTGCACCATGCGGCGAAGTCAACATCGTCGTCGTGCAGGTTCAACTCAATGTTGCCGGCCGCATGCGCAAGATCCCAGCCCACGGTCGCACCGATCTCGTGCCCTGCTTTGGTGATGCGAGGAATATCGAATGCCTCGCCGGTGAGGTAGTTCACGCCACTGAGCAGCACCGTAGCGATCTCGGGTCCACGCTCGCGAAGAATGGCGACGATGTCGTCCTCGTCGAGCACATCACCGCCCGAACGTGGCGCGAGACGAATGACGTCAACGTCGGGGTCAAGCCCGTGCATCCTCACGTGGCTGCGCACGGCGTAGGAGTCGGAAGGGAACGCGTGATCCTCGATCACGATCTTTGTGCGCGTGCCCGAGGGTCGATAGAACGACACCAGCAGTAGGTGCAGATTGACCGTGAGCCCGTTCATCACGAACACCTCGTCGGCTTGCGCACCGACAATGCGAGCCATCGATGCGCTCATGCGGTCAGGAAAGTCCACCCACGGGAACGGCTCCGTGAAGTGACCGTTCACGCCAATGTCGGCCCATTTCTGCAGCTGCACCTCAAGGTCAGGTCGCACATTGGTGGACTGCAAGCCCAGGGAGTTACCGGCGAAGTAGGCGGACTCGGCATAGGGGCCACCGGCGGCTCTCGGCATCAAAAATTGATCGCGTGCCGGCGAGGGGAACTGTGCGTCAAGTGCGCGGGCATGCGCTTCGGTGAGATCCATACCTACATCCAACACTGCTCACGCGCAGGTACCTACCATCGCAGCGAGGATGCCCTGGGCTGCTGTGGTGATTTCGGACAGTGGAGTTGATGGGTTTTCTTATGCTGCCGTGACAGGCAGGGCGTAACTGTAGTGGACTTCGTTCGGTCGTTTGTAGTCCAACGCTGAATGCCGGCGGCGGCTGTTGTAGAAGCCTTCAATATAAGCGATGACGTCGCGGCGTGCTTGGGCTTTCGTCGCGTAGACGGTCCGGTAGACGCGTTCGTTCTTCAATGCGGAGAAGAACGATTCGGCCATCACATTATCCCAACAAACTCCGGTCCGGCCCATCGACGAACGCATGCCCAGGTCCGTGATCAACTGGCGATATCCGGCCGATGTGTAAACGCTGCCGCGGTCGGAATGGAAGATCGCATGCGGCTGGATCACCGTTGTCGCGGCAGCATTCTTCAACGCATCCGCGACGAGTTCGGTGCGCATGTGATCAGCGATTGACCAGCCCACGACCTTCTTCGAATAGCAGTCGATGACCGTGGCCAAGTAGATAAACCCTTGCCAGGTATGGATATAGGTGATGTCACCGACAAACTTGATGCCCGGGCAATCAGCGGTGAAATCCCGAGTCACCAGATCTGGCATCGCCGCCGCGGCCTGCGCATCCGATTGCGTCGTGACCCGAAACGGTCGCGGCTGACAGGCAACCAGGCCTTGATCCCCCATGATCTGGCGAACCAGTTCCGGTGAACACTCCGTATTCTCACCGGCAAGGTCCGCGTGGATTCTGCGGTAGCCATAGGTCCCATCGGATGCTTCAAAGAAGTGCCTCACCCGCATCGTCAACGCACCCCTGCGGGCCGCCGTCGCCGACTGCGGACGCGCCAACCAGTGATAAAACCCTGAGGTCGACACCGCCAACCACGCGCACATTTTGTAGACAGGATTCTTGTTCACCGGATCACTGCGCTGGGAGTCAATAAACTCATACCGGCTCACAGTCGCTGCTCCCTCGCGAAGTAAGCACTTGCTTTTTTTAAGAAAGCTGTTTCAGCCCGAAGGTCTTGAACGACCTGCTCCAACTCCTTGAGACGGGCACGCTCAGTGAGCGTCAACTCCGTCTCCGTGCCGCCATGCGACTCGCGATACTTGATCAACCAGTTCCGCAACGTCTCAGGGCCCACGTCATAGGCGACCGCGACTTCCTTGATCGTCTTCGACGTCGAAATCACCTCGAGACACAACTCGTCCTTGAACTCCTGGCTGAACCGTCTGCGTGCTGCAGTCATGCTCCAGATCTCACTTTCCAGTAGAACCCTCATTTTAAGAGGGCCCACCGTCCGAGATCACCGCAGCAGCTCACCCAGCCCACCGGTGATGCCGCCGAACAAGCCGAGGTTCCGGATGGGGATCCTCTGGGTCACGTGAACTTCCCTAGATCTTGGGGGGAGCAGTCCGTCGTCTGATGGTGTCGCCGATGTGACTTGCGGGGTCGTCCTCCTCCTCAGGGGCCCGCCGTCCACCGAAGAATCCCTTCACCGATGCCCACGCCCGTGAGGCGCCACGACCCATGCGCGAGCTCAGTGAATTCGACTGGGACATGCGGTCAAGCAAGGGATGGACGCTCTTGTCGCGTCGGGACACCCCGATGTGATCGGCGAGGGTGTCTTTCTTGCCATAGCCAAAGAAGTTCTTGACCGACGACATAGCGTTCGAAGCCCCGCGCTTGATGCGTTGCCACATCGTGGGTCGCGTAGAGAGACGGTCGAAGAGACCTCGATAGTCGTGGTGATACGTGAAACCTCCGGGCCCCTCGTCCTCCGCGGCCGGGTCAGGCTCCTCAGCCTTCTCTTCAGGCGCCTTCTCGTCCTCTTCTTCCTCGCTGTCTTCCTCGCTATCTTCCTCGTCCTTCTCCCCGCCGGCCTCTTCCTCTTCTCCGCCGACTTCTTCCTCGTCTCTTTCGTGGTCAGCCGCCTCGTCGTGCTCGGCTCCGCCGTCAGGATCAACTTCCTCGTCAGGCTTGAGGAACGTGAGGTCCGGCTCGGAAAGCGTGACGTCGGTTGCGTGATCGGGGCTGTGACCAGCGTCGGCCTCGTGCTCCGCGGCAGTCTGCGTCGGCTCTGCTTCTTCCTCATGCGAGGCTGAAGTGCCGAACTCGGGCATAGCCATGCTTGGAAGGTTGAGCGCGGGGACAGTGAACGGAAGTGCCGGTGCCGTGAGGTGTGTCAGGGTCGGCGCATGAAGACCCACGGACTCCAACGAGGGCATCTGTGGCATGGATACGTCGGGCAACTCGATGTGAGTCATCGTCAGGTCCGGCACGGGTATCGAGTCGGACAATGCATGAGAGACGTCTGATGACATGGATGCGAGTCCCTGGGTGGCATGACCCACGGCGGAACCCGCGCTGTCCGCGATGTCACCCGCCACGCCGGAGGCCGTCTCACTCATGCCCTCCTTAAGGTCATTGATGGGCCCGAAGCCCGATTTCGCAATGTCTTTGAGTCCACCGGTGACCTCGTAGGCCAAGCTCGGCTTTTTCTCGTCCATCTTGCCGAAGTTGATCGCCTGCTCGTGTGTGGCTGCCAGTCGTTGACCCGTGGTGAGTTCTCGCTGGCGGTCCCGCTTGTCTTGGCCCTGGGCCATGGAATCACCTGCAGCGTGCAGGATTCGGCCGCTTCCCTGCAAAACCTTGCCCAGCGCCTTCAGTGCGTGCTTGCTCACGGTGCCGATACCGGGAATCTGCACATTGCCTGCCGTCGCCAGTACGTCACCGGTCACGGATCCGGCTAGCTGAGCCGACGCCTTCAGCAGTTCACCGTCGTCAATGGCCTTTTGAATATTCTTCTTCGACGCATTGAGGACGTCTCCGGTGCCTCCGACCACGGAACCCGCGGACCGAGTCATCTGCGCAGCCCGCCCCGCAGTGGTGACCGCCATCTTGTCCTCGGTGACGGCGTCGGAGCTGTCCAGACCTCCGACACGTCCCAGTGATGACACCTCCTCGCCTGCATGCTCCTTGACGAATGCACGGCCCGTCTTTGCTTCCTCGTAGACCCCCGCTATCTGCTCGTCGAGGTAGGCCATGAGCTCGCGTTCACCATCGGTGAGACCGGTGTCGCGCGTGCTCTTCTGAGAGGTGCGCTCCTCAGTAGCGGCGTCTAATTGGCCCTTCTGCTCGCGACCGAGGCCATGCGTGCGTGTGAATTCGATGTCGTCCTTGGCTGATTGATGTTGATCCACCATCGTCTGCGCCTCAGGAGACAGGTTCAATTCCGAGGCGTCGGCCTTCTTGAGACGGTCAATCTCCGACTTCGCCGACTTTTTGCGGTCGTACTCATCCGAGGTCAGCCCAGAGGCCTTTTGCTCCTTGAGCTCAGTGATGCGAGTACGCAATCGCTCTTGATCCATCTGCGTCTGAAAGTCTGAACTCTTGCCGCCCTTGGAGAGTGCCTTGAGCTCAGCCTCACTGCGGGTGAGCTCTGCGGCCAAAGCTGGTGGCAGGGTGCCCCTCGTGACTGCGCGGAGAAACTTGCCGGTCGTCTTCTGATGCAGATCCTTGTACTCGGCCTCGTGTGGTGACAGCTGTGCGGTGCGGTCGCTTTCAATGATGCTTGACATTGTGTCGTCATGGCCCTTGAGCCGAGTGGTCTCTTGGTGGGTATTGCTGTAGCCGATCAGGTCGGTTCCTGTGCGCTGTGCGCGATCGGCGGTCTTCGCCTGATTGAGCTGGGCGAGCTGATCCTTTAGTTCACCTCGGCGTGTGAGCTCGTCCGGTCGGTAGCCTCGAGAACTCGGGTCGGCAGTTTGGAGTGATACGCGCTCTGCCTTGTCGTCAGTCGCCTTCTGGGTCAAGGCTTCTTTCATGGACCGGTACGTCTCCAGCCGCATCTTCTGCTCATCGTCAAGCTTTGCGGTGTTACCCATCGGGCGGTCGGACAGGGGATTCAGCGACGTCACTCCGCGTGCAAGGTCACCCTTGGTCGAAGACGCGACGACATCGCTGGCGGCGATCGTGTGCCCAGGGGTGAGGGTTTCTGCCATGTGCTCTGGCACGGCTGCGCCGACAGTCTGGTCCTGATTCCAGGCGGGAAGAACGTCGTTTCCCATCTTCTTGTCGTGCGTGAGGAGCCTGTTGTTTGCCGCGACCTTCTTCATCGCGGCGAAGATGGCCTTGTTCCCCTTGGACTCGCGATATCTCCTGTCGAACTCCTCTTTACCGTGAGTGTCCATCAGGGCTTGGGCACCGGCTTTGCGCTCGTCGCCGGCTGCGGGCAAGGAGCTCAGCAGTCCTGTACCCATGTCGTCCTTCCAGTCGTTGACACTGGAATGAAGTTCCTTGCTGTGGATGCGGTTGTCCACGCGTGCGGCCTCGGCTCGCGCGATATTGGTCTCATTGAGCCGGGCTGTTGCAGCAGCGCCGATCTGTGTGCCTAGAAGCGCATTCTGGGCGTGAGCCACGACGTTCACGCCCGCGGCTTCGTCGACCCCTTTGCCGACTGCCTTGCCGAGGGTGCTCCTGGACGCCTCGAAAACTGACTTTGCTCCAGCCTGCACCTGCTCGGCAGAGATTCCGCTCGACTTGTAGGCCCCTTCGCCCCTGCGGCGCGCGAGATAGGCCTTGGCAAGCTCCACGTGCTGCTCGCTCGACATCTCATCGGTCATGTCCGGGGCATCTTTGGGTCGCGTCGGGATGACCTTCGGCCGCTGAAGGCTGCCTATGCCGAGCCCCGGCGAAGGCGAACCACCCGATGCCGGACCTTTGGCCGGGTCGGCGCCCGTTTTGGCCTTCCGCTCACCGTCCTCGGGCACGTGTGCTCCTTGATGCGTGGTCGAATCTATACGGCACTGTAGGCCGCCTGCCGATCGAGTGCCACGGCGCAGGCACTTGTCCGTGCGGGTGAAGCTTCGACACGACGTCCTCCCCGAAGTGCAAGCGCGTGAGGTCAGCGATCCAGTTCCTCGAGTACGACGGCCCACGCGGTGCTAGCCGGATCGATGAGCTCGAAGTGCGCCGCATCGGGCAACTCCACGAGACGGACCCCGTGTGCCGCTGCGAATCGGCGGCTGAGCTCGACCGGCACCCGAGTGTCACGCGCACCATGCATCACCACCGTGGGTGAGACGGGTGCAACCTGCATCGGGTCGAGATCCGGGCGCTCGTGCGGCGAGCAGCCCAGGAATGTCTCGACAGCGCCGTCGCCCAGCAACTGCTCGTGACCGGATGCCAGGTCGGCAACGGGCGCAAGGGCCACGACATCCGCCTCCACACTCATGGAGGCCAGCCACAGCACAAGGTGACCACCAGCGCTGTGCCCCACGAGGAGCGGCCGATGCCCGGCCGCCTCGGGCACGGAATCGGCGATCTCGCTCACCCCCAATAAGAGGTCTCCAATGGTGAGGTCGGGATCCCCCGGCACACGTCGGTATTCCATGAGGACCACCACGTGCCCACGATCTGCAAGCGCCTGAGCCAGGGGGCGAGCATGGGCCCGGTCGTATTCCGGGCTCCAGAACCCGCCATGGACAAAGACCACGGGGCGCCGCCGGGGGGCCGCTTCGTGAGGCAGGTAGATGTCCGCCACCTGGTCCGCCTCGGGCCCGTAGTGCCACAGCCGATCGCCCTCGCGGGCTGCGCGGGTAAGAACCGACCGGTCCTCGCCGTCGTCACCCCGCACGCTTGGCACCGGAGCAGTATGGCGCTCGCGCCTAGACTCGGTCGTGTGTTCGTGTGGGTGTACCCGGCGCAGGTAAGCGGCTTGGCCTGGTGGCCGGTGGCCGTCGTCGTCGTGCTTTTGGTCGCCCTCAATGTCATCAACAATCGGGTCGCACCTAATTCGCACTACCTGCTGTGGACTTTCGGTGGCTCCGTTGCGCTTCTTGCGATCGGCCTGCTCGACGGCAACTCGTTCACCGACATGGGCCTAGGCGTCCACTATTTCGTGCGCGGTGCGATCTGGGCGGGCGTGAGTATCGGGCTGATCACCGCGGTATATCTCGTTGGCAGCATGTTCCGGCGCACACGCGAGGCCTTCCACAACGAGGACATGGGTCGACTCAGTCCGGGGAAGCTCTTGTTCCAGGCGCTCATCGAAGTGCCGTTCGGCACGGTCGTCCTCGAAGAGATCGCGTTCCGCTCCGTGTTGTTTGCGATGCTGGTGCGACGGTACGGATTGGTGTGGGGGCTGGTCATCGGAGCGTTGCTCTTCGGCCTGTGGCACATCCTGCCCAGCATGGGCACGCACGAAGCCAATCCGGCGCTCGGCAAGATGGTCGGCACGGGCTTGCGCGGCAACATCCTCGCGGTGGCACTGAGCGTCCTCACCACCGCGGGCGCGGGTATCTTGTTCAGCGTTTTGCGGGTGGTCAGCGGAAGTGTGTTGGCCCCCATGGGCTTTCATTGGGCCACAAATGGCTTGGGCTATGCCTTCTCATGGATCCTCATCCGTGAGCGCAATCGACGTCGAGCCGTCCACCGTCGACGCGTCCGACAGCGTCGCGCGGAGGAAAGTGTGGCTGCCGGGCAGACCTCGGGCCAGCCCGCTGACGTCCGACACGACACGAGGGGAGGGGGCGAATGACACCCATGGGATTCGACCCGTACGATGCGTTGGTGGACGGCGCTCCGTCCGACAGTTCGGTTGAGACTGATCAGGTGGAGGAATCGGTGGAGGCAATGCGCGTGGAGGTGACGACAACACTGAGCGACCGCGACCGACACATCCTGGAGTTTGAACGGCAGTGGTGGAAGTACGCCGGTGCCAAGGAGCAGGCCATCCGAGACCTGTTCGAGCTGAGCGGCACCCGGTATTACCAGATCCTCAACGCCCTGATTGACGATCCAGCTGCCCTCGCGTACGACCCGATGCTGATCAAGCGTCTGCGCCGCATGCGCAGCGAGCGCCAGCGCGCACGCTCCGAACGACGTCTCGCGCGCTAGTCACACATGACCGAGGGACCCTTCGGGGAGAACACGGTCTACTTCCTCGGCTTCGGCCTCATTGCCGCAGTAGCGCTCATGGGTGTAGCGGTGCGGATCGCGCGCTACCTGTGGAAGAGGAAGTAGGGACGTCCGCCGCCACGTCAGTCCCTACAGCGAATCCAGCACGCACTCCGCGGCACTGTTGAGGATCTTCAGCCCATCGTCCTCGGGGAACACACTGGTCACGACACCATCCTGAATCACCATCGCGTAGCGCTGCGAGCGAACACCAAGACCCAGACCCGTCGCATCAATGTCGAGGCCCACAGCCTTGGCGAACGACGCATCAGGATCGGCCATCATCGTGAACATGTCAGCCACACCGTGTGCCTGGCCCCAGGCATCCATGACGAAGGCGTCGTTGACGGACGTGCAGGCGATCTGGTCGACACCTTTGTCGGCGAGATCCTGCGCCTTTGCCGCATATCCCGGCAGGTGCACCTTGGAGCAGCCGGGAGTGAAGGCCCCCGGCACCGCAAACAACACCACGCGGCCGCTGCCGAGAAGCTCCGCGGCCGACACGACGGCCGGCTTACCCTCCCGCATCACGCGGACGGGCACGTCAGGGATGCGGTCACCGGGCTGGATGGTCATGGGGGCTCCTAGGGGAGGGGGGTCGCTGATGAGGCCGCATCTTGCCAGCCCGAGGGGAATACGGTGTCTGCCTCCTCGACTTTGCACTCTCGCCCCCCGAGTGCTAACTTTTGGTTAGCACTCGACCTATCCGAGTGACAACATTCGGTCGTTCCTGGAGGAACCCCCTCATGGCAAAGATGATTGCATTCGACGAGGAGGCCCGTCGGGCCCTCGAGCGCGGCATGAACGTGCTCGCCGACGCCGTCAAGGTCACCCTCGGCCCCAAGGGCCGCAATGTCGTTCTCGAGAAGAAGTGGGGAGCCCCCACGATCACCAACGATGGTGTGTCCATCGCCAAGGAGATCGACCTCGAGGATCCCTACGAGAAGATCGGTGCCGAGCTCGTCAAGGAGGTCGCTAAGAAGACGGACGACGTCGCAGGCGACGGCACCACCACCGCCACCGTTCTGGCCCAGGCGCTCGTGCGCGAGGGTCTGCGCAACGTCGCCGCTGGCGCCAACCCGATGGGCCTGAAGAAGGGCATCGAGCGCGCCGTCTCCGTCGTATGCGACGAGCTGCTCGCGATGGCCAAAGACGTCGAGACCAAGGAGCAGATTGCTTCCACTGCTGCCATCTCGGCAGGCGGTGACATGGAGGTCGGCGAGCTCATCGCCGAGGCCATGGACAAGGTCGGTAAGGAAGGCGTCATCACCGTCGAGGAGAGCAACACCTTCGGCCTCGAGCTGGAGCTCACCGAGGGCATGCGCTTCGACAAGGGTTACATCTCCGCTTACTTCATGACCGATGCCGAGCGCATGGAGGCCGAGCTCGAGGATCCCTACATCCTCATCGCCAACTCCAAGATCTCGTCGGTCAAGGATCTGCTTCCGCTGCTGGAGAAGGTCATGCAGAGCGGCAAGCCGCTGGTCATCATCGCGGAGGATGTCGAAGGCGAGGCCCTGTCGACGCTGGTCGTCAACAAGATTCGCGGCACCTTCCGCTCCGTGGCGATCAAGGCACCGGGCTTCGGCGATCGCCGCAAGGCGATGCTGCAGGACATCGCGATCCTCACTGGCGCACAGGTCATCTCCGAGGAAGTCGGACTCAAACTCGACACCGCGACACTGGACCTGCTCGGTCGTGCCCGCAAGGTCGTCATCACCAAGGACGAGACCACGATCGTCGAAGGTGCAGGCGATGCGGAGCAGATCGCCGGCCGTGTGTCCCAGATCCGCTCGGAGATCGAGCGTTCGGATTCGGACTACGACCGCGAGAAGCTGCAGGAGCGCCTCGCCAAGCTGGCCGGCGGCGTTGCCGTCATCAAGGTCGGCGCGGCCACCGAGGTCGAGCTCAAGGAGCGCAAGCACCGCATCGAGGATGCCGTTCGCAACGCGAAGGCAGCCGTCGAAGAGGGCATCGTGCCCGGCGGTGGCGTGGCCCTCATCCAGGCGATGAAGTCCGCCACGGCCAAGATCGATGCGCTCGGGCTCACCGACGAGCAGCTTGTCGGCGCGAACATCGTGCGTGTGGCTGTCAACGCTCCTCTCAAGCAGATCGCGGAGAACGCCGGCCTCGAAGGCGGCGTTGTCGTGGAGAAGGTGCGCGAACTGCCCGCAGGCATGGGCCTTGATGCGGCCACCGGCGAGTACGTCGACATGATCGCCAAGGGCATCATCGACCCGGCCAAGGTCACACGTTCGGCGCTCCAGAACGCAGCGTCAATCGCCGGCCTGTTCCTCACCACCGAAGCCGTTGTTGCGGAGAAGCCCGAGAGGTCGGCGCCCGCGATGCCCGGCGGCGACGGCGGCATGGGCGGCATGGACTTCTAGTCCAACTGATTCAACGCCAAGGGCGGTTCCCCATCGGGGAGCCGCCCTTGTGCATGTCCCACGTGAACGGGTGAGCTCTAACCTGAAGTGGCCTGTTGTTGGCTCAACGTGGTCGTGAAGGTGCTGCCACCAGCAAGTGTCATCGACACAGTGCAGTTGAGGAAACCATTGAGAATTTGTTGTGCCGTGAACGTCTGGCAATTCACGGTGAAGGCCTGCGATGCGGTGGAACCCATCAGCTTTCCCTGCTGCCAGTCTTGAGTAAGGACCGTGGAGAGTGCGGCCTGAACTGCCGCCCACGTTGCTGCGTTATTGGGTGAGAACACATATTGCTGCATCGCCTGCTGCAGCGAAGCCGTGATGCCATCGGTGACGCTGCTCCCCGCATCATCTATGAACAGACTGGCGCCACTGAAGGATCGCGGGGTGGCAGGACGCTGCCAGTCCTTGGCCTTCTGGCTGGGGTCCATGGTGCGATAGGTGCGTGTGGCCGTGAACGTCAGCGTGCTGCCGGTGCTGTTGTAGCGGGGGTGGGCGAGCGTGACGACGATCGATTGCGGGGTCTTGCGTGAGGAATCTGCATAGGTCAGCACGGCGTTGGGGGCCGATGCGGCGAACCACGCGTCCCAGTTAGCCACCAGGGCTACGGGGCTGATGACCGAAGCGGCACGAAAAGGGCGGTCCGCGAATTTGGTCACCGGGGCAACCCCGTGAAGTGTGAGAGTGAAGCGCTCGTCCTCGCCGGTAGCGGAACGGCCGGGCACGGTCGAGCCGGCGGCCGCCTGCACGGTGAACAGGAACGAGGGTGTCGCGGCCTGCGCGGGGGTGATCGTTGCGAGGAGTCCGGTGACTGCAAGAGCCACGAGTGACATAACTGCCGAAGTCGTTCGGTTGAGAAGCATGTCTCACCCTTCTTAGGTGGCGAGCATCGCATATGGGTGTGCCTGCCTGCTCTTGCCGGGCCCTCGCCGCCTTGCCGAAGGTGAACAGTGGGTCCGAGTGAGGGCACGAATCAGCAATGGTGTTTACGATGCGCGCATGGCGAACCGACTGAGCAGCGGGGTGCGCGCAGCCGCGGCCATGGCGATCATGATGTTCTTCGCACTTCTCCCCATCGTCATGGGGGCTACTCCTGCGGAAGCTGCTTCAGTCCAGCCGATGCAGCCACGCATGTCTGTTCATGGGGCGGATAACCCGCCGCCCAATCAGGGCGGCGGGCAACAGCCTTCTGCGCCGCAGCAACAGCCTTCTGCGCCGCAGCAACAGCCTTCTGCGCCGCAGCAACAGCCTTCTGCGCCGCAGCAACAGCAACAACCTCAGCCTGGCCAACAAAGTTCAGCCCCGCAGGGCGCACCGCAGAGTGCA